>ERZ795053.1957-NODE-1957-length-25511-cov-16.031230_pt1 | contig 25511 bp, 21 predicted proteins | sample MGYA00375137_ERZ795053 | MGnify/ENA primary metagenome ERZ795053 (study PRJEB30182, sample SAMN05720284) | activated sludge metagenome | isolation source: Anaerobic digester | place: Hong Kong | collected 2014-12-17 ...
TCTGGAGCGCACTGCCCGGAATGGTACAGTACAAAACCATCGAACTGGATCTGTCCGGTTATGCTGATGGTGTGTACACCCTGACCGTGCATGCCGGCGATCATGTGTTCACTAAGCCCGTTGTGTTAAATAAGTAACACAAGGCATAAGCATAAAAAAGGCGGTTTCTTCTGAAACCGCCTTTTTTTTCACCAAATTGTCAGAATTCTGTTACCCACAAACAGTTTGTTTGGATATGTGTGGGTTTAAGTAACTTTATGATGGAAATCTGTGCAAATTCAGGCATATGCAAAAAAGAATACCCGCATTTCTTACTGGCTTTTTATTGCTGACCGTATTCGGCATCCAACAATCTTCAGCCCAGTACTGTGTACCGGATTATTACACCGGAACCGGTTCAGGAGATTACTGCGATGGCTTTGAACTGGGAGATATCAGCAATTTCACTGGACCGGGACTGGACTACAATGACTATACAGACCTGTCAACCCTGTTGATACCCGGCTTGTCTTATACCCTAACCATATACAATTGCCCCTCCTATACTGAGTATTATGCAGTTTGGATAGACTGGGATCAGAATGAGATCTTTGCCACTTCTGAAAAACTGGGTGGTGCTGATATCATTATTTCAGCAGGTGGTACGGGCACCATTACGTTCACAGTTCCGGTTACTGCAGTGTCAGGAACTACCCGTTTGCGCCTTCGTTGCGTGTACTACCCTCCGGGAGCCATCAGTGCCTGCGCTACCACCTACTCTTATGGTGAAGTAGAAGATTATTCCGTTTTCATTCCCACTCCAACTGACTATAATGTGGGCGTTACAGACATAGACATGGAAACTGCCTGCGGTCTGGGTATGGAAAACATAACAGTTACAGTGACCAACATCGGTGAAGAATCCGTTAGCGATTTTGATATCAGTTATTATTATGATGACCCGGTATCCGGTTTGTCCGGTACGGTAACTGAAGCCTACGCAGGAAGCCCGATACCTTCCTTCGGATCAGTAGATTATACGTTTACTACCCCGGCCGACCTGAGCAATGTGGGCGACTATACACTCTGGGCATTTACATCTATGGATCTGGATACGGTTCCGGCTGATGATACCACTTTCGTAACCTTTACCAATATTCCGGTCATCAGTACATTCCCCTATTTCGAAGATTTTGAAGAAGGCACTGCCGGATGGACTCAGTACGGTATCAGCAGTTCCTGGGAACTGGGAAGTCCGTCTGCAGCCATCATCAGCGGAGCCCCTCCTGCCACCCCGGGTTCTGAAAACTCCTGGGCTACCAACGTGGACGGCAATTATAACAGCTATGAAACTTCTTATGTAGAAAGCCCTTGTATGGATTTCAGCAGCCTGGTTCTCCCATACATGGAACTGGACATCTGGTGGGATACCTACGCATTCAATGATGGAGCTCAGCTAGAATATTCTACAGATGCCGGTGCCACCTGGACCCTGCTTGGAGACATCGGTACAGGCGATAACTGGTACACTACCTATGGATATTCTCTTGGATATGACCCCATGATACCCGGATATGAACCCGGCTGGGTAGGCTCTGGTGGAGGATGGAAAACCGCTCATCATGACATTGCCTTCCTGGCAGGTGAATCATCTGTTAAGATCCGAATAAAGTTCGCTTCTACCTGGTACCCAATCTATAACGGGATCGCTTTTGATAATATCCTGATCCAGGATCCGCTTCCTGATGATGTAGCTGTTACGGCTTTTGCAAGTCCTATGTCGGCGGTAGATCTGTCTGCCAGTGAAGTAGTTGCTGTGGAAATCACCAACCTGGGTACCAACACCCAAACCAGTATTCCAGTCCGCTATCAGGTGGACGGTGGCGCCGTTGTTAGTGAAACCTGGACAGGATCTCTGGCTGCGGGTGAAACCACGGTCTATTCTTTTAGTGTACCATATGATATGTCATCTGATGGCGACTATAACTACTGCGCCTGGACAGCTCTTCCCAGCGATGAAGATATCAGTAATGATACGCTGTGTGATATCATCAAGAACCTGGCGCCTATTTCAGGCACTGAAGCATACTATATTCACCTTTCTACTACTGATCCTTTCAGCTCATCAGACAACGTGGACAAAATGGACGAGGTGTTCGGAGATGGCGGATGGATCGAAGAGTATTTTGACACCATGGATCCGGATGAGATTTTTGACGAAGGAACCTGCTTCATTTACCTGGAAGGTGGCGGATCCACTGCTATTGAATTTGCAACTTTTTTGACCAACAATGGCGCCACTGTTGAGAATTGGGTAGCTTCTGGTGGCAACTTATTCCTGAATGCCGCTCCTGAAGAAGGTGGCAATATTAATGTTGGTTTTGGCAGCACCAGTTTTCTGTATCCTAACTATATCTATTATGCAGAATCAACTGAGCCTGACTTTGATATCATCTCTACCCCCTATACACCGGTTGGTACAGACTGGACCGGCTGGTGGTACAACTTTGCACACGCAAAGATCACCGGAACAGGCCTCACCAAACTTATAGAAGATTACTATACTCCTTCCACCGCTATTTGCTCCTTTAAGGAATGGGGTGATGGTATGGTGGTGTTTGGCACCATGACACCGGCAGAATACTGTTCTCCCATAGATGAGGTAGGAAATATCCGTAAGAACATATTTGAATTGCTTAAATACTGCTCTCCTGTTGATGTGGGTGTAGTGGACCTCATTTTACCGGAAGACGGATGTGGCCTGGGTACAGAAGAAACCATAGAAGTTGCTATTGAAAACTTTGGCCCAACCGCAGTTTCCAGCCTAACTGTTAAATACGTTCTGGATGGAGGTCCCGTGGTTACTGAAGTAGCAACTGTAGTAGTTGATCCGGGCGGAACAGAGTATTACACCTTTGATGCCACCGGAGATTTTTCTGCTCTGGGTACCCATACACTGGAAGTATGGACTGATATTTATGTGGACCAGGATCACTCCAATGACACCCTGTACCTGGAACTGGAAACCCTGGAAGCTGCAGTGGTTGATCTGGGTGATGATAAGGATGTTTGCGATAGCGTTTCTCTGGATGCGCTTAATCCGGGCATGTTCTACTACTGGAATACCGGCGAAACCACCCAGGTCATTACCGCAACTGAACCCGGCGACTATTGGGTACTGGTTACCCACCCGGTTACCGGATGTGTAAAATCAGATACCGTAGAAGTTGATCTGACCTACACCCCTGATGCCTCATTTGACTTCACGATGTCTGGTTATACCCTTGACTTCATCAATACTTCATCGCCCGGAGCTGATTACACCTGGTACTTCGGCGATGGTGGCATATCATCTGAAGATGCCCCGGTACATACATTCGGAGTGGGAGTTTACACCGTCGTGCTGGTAGCCGAAAACAACTGCGGATACAGCGCCTTTGATACCATCATTTATGTGGGTGTTGATGCCATTGATGCTGCAAGCCTCGAGAATATGGTATTGCTGTATCCTAACCCAAGCATGGGAACCTCCGTTCTCAACATCCACCTGGATCAGGCTGAAGATCTGCGTTATGAGATCTACAATGCCACCGGACAACTGGTCAGCAGCAGAAACCTTGGCATGGTCACAAGGATCAATGAAACCATCCACCTGGAAGACCAGCCTTCCGGTATCTATCAGGTTAAGGTGTTTGCAGGAGAAGAACAGGTTTCCAAAGACCTGATCATTATCCGATGATCATCAAAGAATCTTATGAGACGGCACTTCAGGGTGCCGTCTTTTTTTTACCTACTACTGAACAGATCGGACAGGCGGCCGGATCATGTGCACGGGCCGGGCAATAGGCTCTGCCAAAGTAGATGATCTGTAAGTGCAGTTTGTTCCACAATGACCGGTCAAAAATCCGCTTCAGGTCCTTTTCTGTTTGTTCCACTGATTTTCCGTTACTCAAACCCCAGCGGTGAGCCAGACGGTGAATATGGGTATCAACCGGAAACGCAGGTACACCGAAAGCCTGCGACATAACCACGCTGGCAGTTTTATGCCCTACGCCAGGTAACGCTTCCAGTTCCTCAAAGGTGTGTGGAACTTCGCCGTGATGCTGGTTCATCAGGATCTGAGACAAACCCACGATGGCTTTTGATTTAGCCGGGGCCAGTCCACAGGGCCTGATAATGTCTTCTACCTCTTCCCTGCTTACCTGAGCCATATCTGCCGGGTTGTCTGCTTTCCTGAATAATCCCGGTGTTACCTGATTTACACGCTCATCAGTGCACTGGGCGCTCAGCAATACCGCGATCAGCAAAGTGTAAGGATCCTCATGCCTGAGTGGTACTTCAGGATCAGGAAACAGCTCATTTAACCTTGTTACAATAAAGGCCGCTTTCTCTTTTTTTGTCATACGAATGCCTGTAAATTTAAAAGGATAAACGGGCAATGAAGTGTTGATAAGAATTGACACCTGTAATCATAAGAGCCTGAACTGACCGTTAATTTTGCATCATCTGCCACTGCATGAGCAAACGTTATGTCATTTTTCTGTTGCTGGTTACCCTCCATCTGAGTGCATTTACCCAGATCCAGTGGGCCAGCCGCCTGTTGTCTTATTCATCCCAGCGTGGAGAGGTCAGCTATGCTGCCAAACAAGTACTGGGCCCACCTTCCAAATTACCATCCTATGGCGATTGCGGCTGCGCCTGGACCCCGAGGTTTCCTGACAACTATGAAGAAGAATTTGTTCGTGTAGCATTCGACAAAAAGATATATGTAAGTCGCATTTACATATCAGAGAATCACAACGGTGGCGCCGTAAAGGCAGTCATGCTGTACGATCAGTATAATATTCCACATGAAGTGTACACCCGCACAATCGATAAAGGAGAATATGGCAGGTTGTTGATCATCGATATCCCGAAAACTACCTTTCTTACCAATGAATTGAAACTGGTACTGGAAACCGAAAGTGTTTCCGGCTACAACCAGATAGATGCCATTGGCATTGCTGATCAGGCCATTGATTTTCAGATGCCTGCTGTACAGAACAGTGATTATTTTGAATACCTGAGCAATGCTGAGAATCTGGGGGTATCTGTAAATTCTCCCGGAAGTGAGCTGGCTCCAATCCTCAGTGATGATGGCAGTCGTTTATACTTTACCAGAAAGGACCATCCGCAAAATACCGGCTCCATGCTCAATGATGATATCTGGTATGCAGAAGTAAAAGGTGCCAAAGTAGGACCGGCCATCCATCCCGGCGAACCGGTAAACAACGAGATCAATAATTATGTAATAGGCGTTTCCAATGGCGGCAAGATGTTGTCGCTTGCCAACCTCTACTTCCCCGACGGACGATCCGGTCTGGGTGTTTCACAAACCTGGGCTGGAGAAGGAAACTGGAGATACCCCGTCAACCTGATCACGCCCGGCCTCATCTCCTACAATTTCTATGCAGAATACTATATGAATACAGATCGTTCTGTGTTGCTGGTATCTCTGGAAAAAGGCGATGGCATGGGACTGAAAGACATCTACGTCTGCTTCAGTGAGAACCAGCTTACGTGGACCTTCCCGATGAACCTCGGAAAACAGATCAATACCGCTGCAGAAGAAATGGCCCCCAGCTTATCGCCTGACGGCAGGTATCTCATCTTCTCCTCCAACGGATACCCTGGTTACGGAGAGCAGGACATCTATATTTCCAAACGGCTGGATGATACCTGGAAAAACTGGTCAGTGCCCCAAAATCTCGGGCCAGAGATCAACAGCATCGGGTTTGACGCCTACTTCACCTTTAATGACAGCAGCGAGTATGCCTATTTCACCTCTACCCGCGATGGCTACTTTAACCCCGACATATACAGGATCCAACTGAAACCTGTTGAAGAAGAAGAGGAAGAAGAAGAAGATTTGCTGACCGAGCAAACCACATCCATCCAGCCTGCTGAACCTGTCATTGAAACGGAGATTCTGCCGGATGGTGTTCCGTTGGTAAATGATGTCTTGTTGTTCGGTACCATCTTCGATGCCGCTACTGAAAAACCCATTGACGGCACGGTCATCTTCAGCCTGGTGAATTACCCCTCAGAACCGGATTCTCTGGAAACCCTCAACCATAACTACAGACGTAAAGTGACCGATCAGGTAAGCTATCGGGTGGTGGTGAAGAAAAAGGGATACCTCCACTATGAAGATACTATTCTGATTGCCGGCTATAATGCCCAGCGTGTGCTGCGTGAAGACTTCCGCATCTTCCCGATTGAAAAAGGCAGCTCCTTCATCCTGGACAAACTGAATTTCAATGCCAACAGCTATGTGATCAGACGTGAGTCTTATGAAGAAGTGGACGGACTGCTGAAATTCATGCTGGATAATCCGGATATCTCTATTGAAATTGGTGGGCATACCAATGGTTTCTGTGATGACGAATTCTGTAACCTCTTGAGTAAACAACGTGCTGAATCTGTTATGAACTACCTGATCCAGCATGGCGTGGAAGCTTACCGTATTGAAGCAGTAGGATATGGAAAATCAAGACCTATCGCATCCAATGATACACCGGAAGGTCGCACCCTCAACCAAAGGGTGGAGATCACCATCCGCTAAACTATGCGCAGAGCGATCCTGATCTTTGTTTGTTTGTTTTCACTGACCTCCCATGGCCAGGTAGTGCACTGGGCAGATGAAGTGGTAGGATTCTCTTCTCAAAAAAGTGATCTGCTGTTTTCAGCTTCACAGGCGCTGGGAAAACCTAATAAATTTCCTGATTTCAGCTTCACCCCTTGCGCCTGGATGCCCGATCTGCTCGATCGTGCTGACAGTACCTTTATTCATTTAGGATTCAAAGAACCGCAAACAGTTGGCAGTGTAGTACTGGTGCAATCCTTTCACCCCGAAATTCCTGTTTCGGTCTATCTGAAACAACCTGACGGAAAAGAGATCTATATTCCGGTGCCGGCCAATTTGCGATCAGACAATATCATGCAGATACCCGTTCTGCCTGCCCGACCCGGAATCAGCACCATTCGTATAGTGTGGAACGGAAGTATGCAGGGCGATCCATTTCAACTGGATGCCCTGGGTGTGATGACAGAACCCGGCAGAGTACCCATCCCCTTTTATACAGACACCCTTGGCCAGATAAACAGACCAGAAGCTCTTGAAAATCTGAACAGCCCCTATGATGAAGTGCTTCCCGTAGTTAGCCCGGACGGTAGAATGCTCTATTTTGACAGAAAAAAACATCCGCTCAATACAGGACCTGACCTCCATGACGATATCTGGTATGCTCGTTTGATGGCCGACAGTTCCTGGTCTGCCCCGCTGAACATCGGGCCGCCTTTGAATGACGAAGGACATAATTTCATTAATGCCGTCAGTGCTGATGGCAATACCTTGCTGCTGGGCAATACCTATAACAGAACAGAGACCCAGTCTCACTGGATGTCTTTCAGCTATAAAACAAGTAACGGATGGTCTACACCGGTACCCATCAATATCATTGGCTTCCAGAACCGCGACCAATACAATGAATTCAGCATGTCTGCAGATGGACAGTACATCGTGTTATCCATCGAATCGAACACCACCAATGGCATGCGAGATATATATGTTTCTCGTCGCATATCTGACAGGTACTACAGCGCTCCGAAAAACCTTGGCCCGGTGGTAAACAGTGCTGCAACAGAAATGAGTCCTTTCCTTGCCGCCGACGGACAAACACTGTATTTCGCCTCCAACGGATGGCCCGGATACGGAGGATACGATATCTATATGACCAGAAGGCTGGATGAAACCTGGGAGCACTGGACCGAGCCGCTGAACCTCGGATCCGGAATCAATACCGCCAACTGGGAAGCATACTTCACCACAGATGCTATGGGTAATATGGCCTATTTCTGCAGCTCCAAAGGTGGAGATAACCTTAATCTGTATCGTGTACCACTTAGCCCTGTGGCTCAGCCTGCAGACCTGGTACAGTTCACAGGAAAGGTACTGAACAGGTCTTCAGGAAATATGATAGATGCAACAATCAGTTATGTGCTGTTGTCTGATTCCGTCTCAGAAGAAGGTTCTACCACTTCCTTAGGTGGAAATGCATTCAACGCCTACCTTCGGCCCGACAGCAAGTATCTCATTACCATCAATGCTGATGGGTACTTCAGTGAGGTGACTGAGTGGAACAGCGCACAGGCTGATGGTGAACAACTGTTTTATCTGATCCCCAGAAAAGTGGGAACCGCTGTAACACTGGAAAATATTTATTTCAAGGTGAACACTTCCGTGCTGGTTGATTCCAGCTTTACAGAACTGGAGAAAACAGCCCGTTTCCTCCTGGATCACCCGGATGTTCATATAGAAGTTCGCGGACATACAAACGGACTTTGTGATGACTCCTACTGTCTCAGCCTGTCTCAACGCCGGGCACGGTCTGTGGTTGATTTCTTCATCGATTCCGGTATTGATGAAGACCGGCTCAGTTTTGCAGGCATGGGAAAAACTGAACCTATTGCCGATAATGACACCCCGGAAGGACGACAACGGAACCAACGGGTGGAGTTCATCATTACAAAGGTTGAATGAGCCTTCTTGTGTAACTTCGCAGCAAACGATCGTATGACAGCATTGTCGCATCGTATCACTGCACTGGATGAGTCGGCCACTATAAAGATGGCCCAGCTGAGCAGAGACCTCAAAGCCAAAGGTCATGACATCATTGACCTGAGTCTCGGCGAACCTGACTTTGATACACCTGAACATATCCGCGAAGCAGCCAAACTGGCAATTGACACAGGTTACAGCCACTACACACCGGTAGCAGGCTATCCGGATGTGCGTCAGGCCATCAGCAGAAAATTTGAACGCGAAAACAACTTACAGTATGACGCTGCGCAGATTGTCATCAGCAACGGCGCAAAACAAAGTATCATCAATACGGTACTCTGCCTGGTTAACCCCGGAGATGAGGTCATCCTGCCGGCTCCATACTGGGTCAGCTACAAGGCTATGGTGCAACTGGCTGAAGGCGAACCAGTAGTTCTTCCCACTACGATCAGCAGCGATTTCAAGATCACACCGGAACAATTGCAGGCAGCCATCACACCGAAGACCAAACTCATGATCTTCAGCAGTCCCTGCAATCCCACCGGCTCTGTGTACACCCGCAGTGAACTGGAAGCACTGGCTGCCGTGATACTGCAGTATCCTGATCTGTATGTGATCAGTGATGAGATTTATGAGCATATCAACTTTATGGGTAAACACGCCAGCATGGCATCTGTTTCCGGTATGTATGAACGAACCATTACGGTAAACGGTCTGTCAAAGGCATATGCCATGACCGGATGGCGACTCGGGTATCTGGGTGCTCCGCTGGATGTTGCAAAGGCGGTTGACAAGATGCAGGGGCAATACACTTCTGCTGCCAACAGCATCACCCAGAGAGCAGTGATCGCAGCACTGGAAGGCTCAGAAGAACCGTTGCGAAACATGCAGGCTGCTTTTTTACAAAGAAGAGACCTGGTTCTTTCGTTATTGAAACATATTGACGGACTGAAGTACAATATACCCCAGGGTGCGTTCTATTTTTTCCCTGACGTAACTGCATATTTCGGAAGATCATTCGGCCATCATCAGATCACTGATGCAGATGCCTTGTGCATGTACCTGATCGAAATAGGTGGTGTATCTGTTGTGACAGGGTCTGCTTTCGGCGATCCGAACTGCATTCGCCTCTCCTATGCCACCTCTGAAGAAGTGCTCAAAGAAGCCATCAGACGTATGGAAAAAGCACTGGAACAACTGACATGAAAGAAGCCCATCCATTACAGACATTGTTTGATGCATTCAGGCACCTGAAAGTGCTGGTGGTGGGCGATGTGATGCTGGATAATTACATACACGGCGAGGTGGACCGCATCAGTCCGGAAGCTCCTGTTCCTGTGATCCTGGTCAACAAACGTGAAAGCAGGCCAGGTGGCGCTGCCAATGTAGCTATGAATATCCGGGCCATGGGAGCTACCCCCTTACTGGTCAGTGTGATTGGCGATGACCGGGATGGAGAATCACTGATGAATCTGCTGGAAGAAGAAAAGATCGATGCCACCGGATTGCTGAAAGATCCTGACAGACATACCACCAATAAGACACGCATTATTGCCAAAGGGCATCAGATGCTACGTCTGGACCTGGAAAAGCAGGCAGATATTTCTGAAGAACTGGAATCGCTTGTAATAGAAAGGGCGAAATCTTTACTGGATGAAGACAAGCCTGATGTGCTGATTTTTCAGGATTACAACAAGGGTCTGCTAACCGAACGTGTGATCAGAAGCATCACCATGCTATGCCTGGAGCGCAATATTCCCATAGCGGTTGACCCCAAAAAAAAGAACTTTTTCGCCTATCAGATGTGCACCCTGTTCAAGCCAAATTTGCGTGAGATCAGAGAAAGCCTGCTTATAGATGTGCAACCCGGAGACCCTGAAAGCCTGGCCATGGCTGCCTCAGCTTTGCATGACAGACTGCATAACGGAATAACCATGATCACCCTGGCCGATAAAGGCGTCTTTGTTCGAACCAGTCGCGAAAGCATGACCCGGGAAGCCCATGTGCGCAATGTGGCAGATGTTTCCGGTGCCGGTGATACCGTTATCAGCGTAGCATCATTATGCCTGGGTGCAAAGTCTGACTGGAAATTAATGGCAGCACTGAGCAACCTGGCCGGAGGCATTGTATGCGAATACCCGGGGGTTGTTCAAATAGATCCGAAAAGACTGCTTAAGGAAGCAAAAGAGCTGGATCTTTCCTGATCACTTGGAGCGGATAGCATCAACCGGATCCATTCTGGAAGCTGAAATAGCGGGCACGATACCTGCAATGACACCCAGAATGGTGCTGAGCATGATACCGAACAGTACATTCTGCACAGACAGTACAAATTCAAAATTGACCGTCCTGTTGGCCACCTGGGTCAATGCGAATACCAGCAGTAGCCCAAATGCACAACCAATAAGAGAAAGCACAATAGCTTCTATCAGGAACTCCAGCAAAATGAGATAGTTCTTGGCACCCAGAGATTTCTTGATACCTATAATATTGGTTCTTTCCTTTACGGAAACGAACATGATATTGGCAATGCCAAAACCTCCCACCAGGCAACTGAAGAAACCTATCAGAAATCCTACCATGTTCACCACCCCGAAAAGGGAATCAAAGGCATCAGCAGCCATGGTCACCTCATTGATGGCAAAATCATTTGCTTCTCTGGGGTCCAGTTTTCGGCTGTTGCGCAACAAAGGAGTGATCTCATCCTTTATTTCTGCAGCTGAGATTCCCTCCTTTGGCTTTACTTCAATGACAGGATCTATATTCGGTCCTTTCATATTCATGACCCTTCGCACATAGTTATAGGGTATCAGGATATTATTATCCTGCGAGATGTCTATCAGGCTTTCGCCTTCCTTTTCAATATACCCTACTACCTTTACCTTTCTGCCCAGTACCCAGATGTACTTACCCACCGGATCCACCCCGGGTGGAAAGAGCTTCTGACCTACTTCATAACCCACAAGTGCCACCCCTGCTCCTGAGTTCGATTCCATCGGAGAGAAATACCTGCCGGAAGCAAAATTGAGAGCATACACCTTGTCGTAGTCTTCAGAAACTGCACTCACACTGACATTTCTGACAGAATAGGTGGTGTACTTGACCTCCCGGCTGTTGAACCAGGATTCTATGGCCACACCTTCTGCCAGCGAGAGGCGCTCATGGAGCAGGCGGTATTCATCGTAGGTCATGACCGGCCGCTTCAGGTATTCCCACCATGGGTACTCTTCACCGCCAAAAGACCAGGGCCAGCGCTGAATATAGAGCATATCACTTCCCAGTTTGGCTACTCCCTTGTCTATGTTTTTGCGCAGCGAATCAACTGCCGAAAGCACAGATATGATGCACAATATGCCTATTGTTACTCCCAGCAGACTCAACAGGGTGCGCAGGCGGTTATTCCGCAATTCCTGGGCTACCAGACTAAAGGTTTCCTGTATGGCACGCCATAAGACATACATAAGCCCCAAATATACCGAGCCGGGAAACAGAAATTAGTTTTCAGATTGTTAATTTTGCAGGCTTATTAAAATCTACACTCCTGTATGAAGCTATCCAAGTTCACATTTGACCTTCCCGAAAACCTCATAGCCCAGAACCCTTCCAAAGAAAGAGACGAAGCCAAACTGATGGTGGTGCACCGTGACTCCGGCAAGATCGAAAATAAAAAGTTCAAGAACATACTGGACTATTTTGACGAAGGTGATGTGATGGTTCTCAATAACACCAAGGTTTTCAATGCACGTCTGTATGGCCGCAAGGAAAAAACAGGGGCTCGTATTGAAGTCTTCATGCTGCGTGAACTGAACAGCGAAATGCACCTGTGGGATGTACTGGTAGATCCGGCCCGTAAGATACGTGTTGGCAACAAGTTGTATTTTGGCGAAGATGATATGCTGGTAGCTGAGGTGGTGGATAACACAACCAGCCGCGGAAGAACCATCCGCTTCATTCATGAAGGCACCAGTGAAGAACTTCGCCGCATTCTTGATCTGCTGGGAGAAACACCTCTGCCCAAATACATCAAACGCAAGCCTACTGACGATGACAAAGACCGTTACCAGACAGTCTATGCCAAACATGAAGGAGCGGTTGCTGCACCTACAGCCGGATTACACTTTACTCCTGAACTACTGAAAAGACTGGAGTTGAAAGGAATTGATTTTGCTGAGGTGACCCTGCACGTTGGCCTGGGCACTTTCCGATCCATTGAAGTGGAGGATCTGTCCAAACATAAAATGGATGCAGAGTATGTGAAGATAGACAAGACTGCAGCCGAGATCGTGAACAAGGCCAAGCTGGCCAACAAGCGTGTTTGTGCAGTTGGTACAACTTCCATGCGTGCTGTAGAAACTGCTGTAAGCGCCAACAAACTGCTGAAGCCGGAAGAAGGATGGACCAACCTGTTCATCCACCCTCCTCATGAATTCAGCATCTGTAATTCCATGATCACCAACTTCCACCTGCCCAAGACCAGTCTGATCATCATGGTGGCAGCGTTTGCCGGATATGACCTGACCATGGAGGCTTACAAAAAAGCCATCAAAGACAAATACCGTTTCTACTCTTATGGCGATGCCATGCTGATCATCTGATCATCTGTAACATAAATAAAAAAGCCCTGATGTTATCAGGGCTTTTTTTGTTGACCGAATGTTGATCAGTATTCGTCTTCATCAAAGAAGAAATCATCCTGAGTGGGATAGTCAGACCAGATGTCTTCTATACCTTCATAGATCTCTCCTTCGTCGTCCAGTTCCTGCAGGTTTTCGATCACCTCAATAGGTGCACCGCTTCTGATCGCATAGTCGATCAGTTCGTCTTTGGTTGCGGGCCAGGGTGCTTCTTCCAGATAAGAGGCCAGTTCTAGTGTCCAATACATATGAAACCGAGGGGGTTTGAATTTTGCGCAAAAATATCCTTTTTCCGATGCTATCCAACAGTTGGCGCAACAAATTATTGCACAATTCTGGAACGGGATATGAACAGGCTGAAAAACCGGGCCTCAGATCAGGCCTGACGGGGTTTCCAGGCTATCTCAGCCACACCCAGCTGTTTCGCAAGATGGCGGCTAAGAACGAATAGGTAGTCGCTGAGGCGGTTCAGGTAGCGAATGACATCCTGATCAACCTCCTCCTGTTCTGAAAGAAAGGATACCTGTCGCTCTGCCCTTCTGCAGGTAACACGGGCCAGGTGGCAGAAAGAAATGGTAGGATGCCCCCCCGGTAAAACAAAATTCTTCATCTCCGGTAGTTCAGCATCCATCTGATCCATGTCCTGTTCAAGTACTGAGATATCGCTGTCACGAAGTTCTGGCAAAACCATACGGCTTGCCTCCGGGTCGGCAGCAAGACTGGCGCCTATTGTAAACAGTCTGTCCTGTATCTCCCGTAAACGAGGCATACAGGCCTCTGTTCCGGGCTGATCTGCCAGCAAACCGATGCAGACATTCAGTTCATCTACACAGCCATAGGCCTCTACCCGCACATGATGCTTAGGAACACGTGTACCACCAATCAGGCTGGTAGTGCCATCATCGCCCTTTTTAGTATAGATCTTCAACTCAGAGTTTGTTTTTCAACTCGGTAGGATCGAGTTTGTTTTCATTGACCTCATCCCGTTCAATTTCACCATCCCGAATGCGGATGATCCGCTTTGCATAACGTGCAATGTCTTCTTCATGGGTTACCAGGATGACCGTATTGCCCTGCTGGTGGATCTCTTCAAACAGCTCCATGATCTCATAGCTGGTGCGGGTATCCAGGTTACCGGTAGGTTCATCGGCCAGAATGATGGAAGGACCATTCACCAGTGCACGGGCTACTGCCACACGTTGTCTTTCGCCGCCCGACAGTTCATTGGGTTTGTGATTCATACGGTGCCCCAGTCCTACTGCCTGCAGTATATCTTCTGCCATCCGTACCCGTTCCTGTTTTTTTCTGGCTGCGTAGATGAGGGGAAGTGCTACATTCTCTACCGCCGTAAGCCTGGCCAGCAGATTAAAGGTCTGAAAGACAAACCCGATCTCTTTGTTGCGTACTTCTGCCAGCTCATTCTCGGTCATGCTGCTAACCTTTCGGTTGTTCAGCACATAACTGCCTGAAGTAGGCTTGTCCAGGCAACCCAGAATGTTCATGAGGGTTGACTTCCCGGAACCGGACGGACCCATGATGGCCACATATTCATTCTTGCCGATTACCAGATCGATCCCCTTCAACACCTCCAGCTTCATTTTGCCGAGGTCATATGCCTTCCTGATACCGTGTAGTTCTATGATAGCGGTTGCCATGTCTTACTTCTTTTTCAGCACTTTCGGCACCTTGAAATAATCACTGTCAGCCAAAGGTGCATTCTTCAACGCCTCCTCTTTGGTGATCTCCATATGTACAGCGTCATCCCGCCATACGTTGACGGCATCTCCCATATGAATGAGTGGCTCTATTCCCTGTACCGGCACTTCCTGCAGTTTATCCACAAAACCGATAATGCTTTCGAGCTTTCCGGCCAGATCTTCTTTCTCGTCCTGTTCAAAGCGAAGCTTTGCCAGGTTGCTCAGCCTGTCTATCAGGGCCACATCCACTTTCATGCAGTAAAGATAAGCAACGGGGTGAAGCCTCTGCACGCCACCATCCACATTTAACGCATGACAACATTTTTTAGGTCTGACCGGATCTGACAAACAGCTGTGCCACCGCAGTTTTCCTATCTTTGCCGCCATGGAAACAGTGGTGAGCGGAACACGGCCAACGGGTGTTTTGCATCTGGGAAATTACTACGGTGCAGTGCGTAATTATGTGCGGATGCAGGAAGACCCGAATTACAACGGGTACTTCTTTATCGCAGATTTTCATTCGCTTACCACCCACCAGCAACCGGATGAGCTGGGAAAGCTGGTGAAACAAACCATTGCCGCATATCTGGCCAGTGGCCTGGATCCTGAAAAGGTTACGATCTACATCCAGAGTCACCTGCCGCAAATACCTGAACTCTATCTGCTCATGAACATGCTGGCCTATAAAGGAGAGCTGGAAAAGGTGGCTACTTTCAAAGAGAAGATCCGCCAGCATAAGGAAAATGTCAATGCCGGACTGCTCACCTATCCGGTTCTGATGGCTACAGACATCATCATTCACAGGGCTCATAAAGTGCCTGTAGGAAAGGATCAGGAGCAACACCTGGAAATGACCCGCAACTTCGCCAAGCGGTTCAACAGCCGGTATGAAGTAGATTATTTCCCGGAGCCTACAGCCTTTAACTACGGCGAAGAACTGGTCAAGGTGCCGGGTCTGGATGGCAGCACTAAAATGAGTAAATCAGGTACTGTAAACAGTGCCATATTCCTGGATGACAGTGATGATGACATCAGAAGAAAGATCATGCGGGCAAAGACCGATACCGGCCCTACCGCAGAAAACCAGGAAAGACCGCAGGAGATCATCAACCTTTTTGACCTCATGCAGATCGTGAGCACAGAAGAAACATATACATCTTTTGATAAGGCATATAACAACTGTACTATCCGGTACGGCGATATGAAGAAACAGCTGGCCGAAGATATGATCGGATATATCGCACCGATCAGAAAGAAACTCAACGAATTGCTGGTGGATGAAGACCATCTGAGTAAAGTAGTACTGGAAGGCCGTGAAAAAGCCTGGGATTCTGCTTCCAAAACCCTGGCAGATGTAAAAAACATCATGGGATTAAACTATTTTTAAGCCATGGCAAAAAGCAGCGCCAAAAAGACCACTACCACCAAAGCCCCGGCAAAGAAAACCGCGGCCAAAAAGGCCGCACCCAAGAAGGCAGCTGCCCCTAAGACAGCCCTTGAAATACCAGATTCATCTGGTATCAGGCACATAGCCATTGCCGGTAACATCGGGGCTGGAAAGACCACCCTGACAAGGGCTTTGGCCAAACATTACGGCTGGCAGCCTCACTTTGAAGACGTAGAGAACAACCCATATCTCTATGACTTTTATTCTGATATGCCACGCTGGGCCTTTAACCTGCAGATCTATTTCCTGAACAGTCGCTTCCGGCAAATACTGGATATTCAGCAAGGCGCATCTACGGTCATCCAGGACAGAACGATCTATGAAGATGCACAGATCTTCGCCCCTAACCTGCACGCCATGGGACTGATGAGTACCCGCGACTTTCAGAATTACACCGAGATCTTTAATACGCTGACAGGCCTGATCTCTCCCCCCGACCTGCTGATCTACCTTCGTGCTTCCATTCCCGCTCTGGTCAACCAGATCCAGAAACGAGGCCGTGAATATGAAGACAACCTCAGGCTGGATTATCTGCGCAGACTGAATGAATACTACGAAGCGTGGATATCCAAATACAAATCTGGCAAGATCCTCATCATAGATATTGAGACCTACAATTTTGCAGAGAAGCCCGAAGATCTGGGTGAGGTCATCAACATGGTGAACCGAGAGTTATTCGGTCTCTTCTGATGATCATTCCACAGTAAATTCTCTCCAGAGCACTTCTTCTGCTGTGATCAGGTGTAACAGATACACACCCGGCTGAAGCATTTGCACATCCAGTGTGCAGTTATTGACATCAGGAGCAGAACTGCTTATCATCCTTCCGTCAGCAGCATATAGAAATAAATGACTGATAACAGCAGGGCTCTCTATGTGAAGATCGGTGCCGGCAGGCACAGGATACAGCAGAAGCTCATCAACCACAGAACCTATGCGACAATCTCCGCTGGTCTCATAAGCCAGTTCTGACCATCCGCCAAAGACAGGCGTACCGTCATCCAGACATACACTACCAACCTGATACTCATAGGTAGTGGCGCATTCCAGTCCGGTCAGTTTGAATACCGGCAACGGCTTGTTCATTTTGTTCCAGGGTTCAAATACTCCAGCCTGCCTGTATCTCAGTTTGTATTGAGAGGCTTCTGCTTCCGGTTCAAAGAACAATTTCATGGAGCCGGGAAGTGTGATCACAGACGAAAGTACCGGAGGATCGCAGGATACAGGTATTTCACCAACTACCAGGCTGGTTTCTGCTGTTGCCTGATAGGCATATTCCAAAGCAGACAACTGCCAGTCAAAGCCCGGATGTGCATGGGTTAGTTTGATCCAGCCGTAATGCGGTTCTCCGTCTATCATCAGCTGAACACCGGCATAGGCCGTCTGATTAACAGCCCACTGACCAAAAGTAGGAGAAGTAAATTCATCATATCCTTCTATATAACTTCTTACTACGGCATTCAGGGTAGAAAAATTATAGGAAGTATCAACCACATCTCCAAAACTCAGCTTCTGAGCCACATTCTCAGTCATGAGCACATAGCCTCCCAGATCATAGTTCCATACAGTACTGGAATCGATAGCATAGGCTACTTTATTACTTCCCAATGGCATCAGGTAGGCCGAGTGTGTTGGCAGATAACCGCTCAGTCCGTAATCATAGAACATCACAATGGCAAAATCATCAGAACCATCCATATCCATATCTATATACTCCACATCTGTACAACCATAGCAAAAGGAATTTTCTACAATAAGATCCGGATCCAGATCATGATAGATGACCTGACCGGTTACTTTGCCTGCAGGTACAGCAGCTGCCATAGCGGCATAGGCCATTAATTTCTTGTTACGGGTAAGCTTCACAGACATGTATATCAGATTTGATGTATCTCTAAGATACAATAAATCATATAGATGAAGCTAATGAAGTAAGATCTCAGGCAGCAAGGCTGTTCTGTCCTATCTGACGCAACACACGCCAGTGGCTTCCCACAGCCTGCCAGAAAGTTTCCATCTCGTGGTATTCAATGCCATACTCTCTGGCTGTATCACGAACAATGGGTGCTATCTTATCATAATGTATATGACATATATTATGAAACAGATGGTGTTCTATCTGGTAGTTCAATCCGCCCACATACCAGGAAAGTATCTTATTCTTCCGGGCAAAATTCGAGGTGGTCTGGAGCTGATGTATGGCCCAGCCGTTGGCAATGACACCGTCTTCCGGTTGCGGATGATCCATGTCTTCCACCAGGTGCGCCAACTGAAAGATGGTGGTCAGCACCAGACCGGAGGTAAAGTGCATGATGAGAAATCCCAGCAGTATCCAGCCAAAACTATAACCGGACAGCCACAGCGGCAAGCCCATCAACACCAGATAGTATCCTGCCTTGCTGGCTATCAGTTTGATCATTTCGATGGTAGGATCACCCCCACTGCTAACAGTCAGACCAACTTTATTGTAACGAATAAGCTGTTTGAAGTCTTTGTTGATGGTCCAGCCCAGAGTGGCCAGTCCGTACAGGAGGAATCCGTACACATGCTGGTATCGGTGCAGAAATCCGAGGCGGCCATGCGGCGATAAACGCAGGATGGGCTTATCATGGATATCTTCATCCAGGCCGTAAATATTGGTATAGGTATGGTGAAGAATGTTATGCTGGATCTTCCAGGTAAAGCGACTGCCCCCAAGCAGATAAATGGTGCGGCCCATCAGGTTGTTGATCCATGGATAACGGGAATATGCGCCATGATTGGCGTCGTGCATGACAGACATGCCCACACCTGCCATACCAAGCCCCATCAGCACCCAGCACAATAAGGTTGCCCAGGCTGGCAATACACCGGTAAGGATGACAGCAAATGGCGCCAGATACAAAGTGAACATGGCCACCGATTTCATCACCATCCGGTAATCGCCGGTGCGCTCAATACGATGCTGGTCAAAATATTCGTTGACCCGGCTGCGCAATACATTGAAGAAGTCCGTCTTCGGCCTCTCCACAAACTTTACAGAACCTTTCAATACAGTTAATTGATACGAAAAGGCAAAGATAACTGCCCGAAACTGGTAATTATCGGATCATTGACAATAATCACCGGAATCGTCCTTATTCTGCTACAAGAGCCGCTTTTTTCCGCTCATGCTCCAGCAGGTGGATCTTGCGCAGGCGGATGTTCACCGGCGTCACTTCCACGTATTCATCGGCTTGTATGTATTCCATGGCCTCTTCGAGCGACATACGCCTGGGCGGAGCCAGTTTGACCTTGTCGTCAGAACCGCTGGCCCGCATGTTCGTAAGCTTTTTCGTCTTGGTCACGTTGACCCCGAGGTCGTTGTCTCGACTGTGTTCACCGATCACCTGACCCAGATAGACCTCTTCTCCCGGACCAACAAAAAAGATGCCCCTGTCCTGCAGCTTGTCCATCGCATAGGCAATGGTCGTGCCTGTTTCATGAACGATCAAAGATCCGTTAATGCGGCTGGGTATCTCTCCTTTCCAGGGTTCGTAATCCTTAAAGCGGTGGTTCATCACTGCTTCACCCTGGGTACTGTTCAGCACCTGGGTGCGGAGGCCCATGATACCCCGGCTGGGGATGCGGAATTCCAGGTGGGTCATATCGCCCTTAGGTTCCATGACCAGCATCTCGCCCTTGCGCTGACTGACCAGTTCGATGACCTTACCGGCGGTCTCTTCGGTGGTGTCGATGACCAGTTCTTCCACCGGTTCACTCTTCACACCATCTATGTTGCGGATGATGACCCTCGGCTGACCAAGCTGCAGTTCATACCCTTCCCGGCGCATGGTCTCGACAAGGATAGACAGGTGCATGATTCCCCGGCCGAATACCATGAAGGCATCAGGAGAATTGGTTTCCACCACTTTCAGGGCCAGGTTCTTCTCCATCTCTTTGTACAGGCGGTCACGCAGGTGGCGACTGGTCACGAATTTCCCTTCCTTGCCAAAGAACGGCGAATCATTCACTGTGAACAGCATACTCAGTGTCGGTTCATCGATCGGAATGGTGGGCAATGCCTCCGGTGTCTCGATATCTGCTACCGTATCGCCAATTTCAAATCCCTCCAGTCCGGTCACGGCACAGATATCGCCACAGGTGATGGTATCTGCCTTGGCCTTTCCCAGTCCTTCAAACAGAAAGACCTCTTTGACCCGGCTTTTAACGATGGAACCATCCCGCTTCACAAGACTTACCGCCTGGCCTGCAGACAATGTACCTCTGTGTACCCGGCCGATAGCAATCCGTCCTATATAATTGGAGTAATCAATACTGGTGATCTGCATCTGTACAGTACCGGTGCGTTCTTCGGGAGCAGGTACGTATTCCAGGATGGTATCGAGCAAAAAGGCAATATCGGTTGCAGGCTGCTTCCAGTCGCCGGCCATCCAGCCATGCTTGGCGCTGCCGTAGGCAGTGGGGAAGTTCAGCTGGTCTTCCGTTGCACCCAGGTTGAACATGAGGTCGAACATGGCTTCGTGCACTTCATCGGGCCGACAGTTATCCTTGTCCACCTTATTGATGACAACCACAGGCTTCAGCCCCAGGCTCAGCGCTTTTTGCAGCACATAACGGGTCTGGGGCATCGGTCCTTCGAAGGCATCTACCAGCACCAGTGCACCATCGGCCATGTTGAGTACCCGTTCCACTTCCCCGCCAAAGTCGGCGTGACCCGGTGTGTCAATGATGTTGATCTTGACCCCTTTATAGTGAACAGATACGTTCTTGGACAGAATGGTGATGCCTCGCTCCCGCTCCAGTTCATTGTTGTCCAGGATCAGCTCATTGGTTTCTTTGCTGAAGGTCTGACAGTGATGGAGGATCTTGTCAACCAGGGTCGTTTTGCCATGGTCCACGTGGGCAATGATGGCGATGTTTCTGAATGCGCTCATGTAATTCTTGAAAAGAGGTGCAAAGGTAGGGGTTATTTGGTTATAAGTTATTGGTCGTTGGTATTTAGTTATTGGCTGTTTGTTGCTGGTATTGGGTTGTTGGTCATTGCTTACGGGTAACCAATAACTAATTACCGGCAACCAAAGACCAAAGACCACATTCCCCTGTAACAAATCCCTCTTAACTTCGTCTTATGGGCATGAAATGGATGTGGATGACAACTTTCCTCCTGGCATCGGTATGTGTGCAGGCGCAGGAGCTTAACGGTAAAATAACAGATGAAAAGACCGGAGAGGTCATACCCTATGTGAATGTAGGTGTCGCGGCAAAGGGGATCGGTACGGTCAGCCAGGGCGACGGCAGGTTTCATCTGAATATTGATAGTGCAGGAACCACAGACACATTGGTAGTTTCCTTTATTGGTTATACCAGCAAAAAATTTGCGATCTCAGAACTGAGACAGGGTTCCGGATATCTTTCTGTTCAACTGGAACAACAGGTATTCGATCTGAATGAGGTGGAAGTGAGACCGGTCAGACTGATACCTGTGGTTCTGGGTACAGATTTTGATAAACCATATATTTCTGCCGGATTTAAAAGCAACGACCTGGGCTCTGAAGTGGGCATGGTCATGAAGACCAAAAAAGACCGCAAATACTATCTCAACAGCACCGGGTTCTGGATTTCGAAATGCGAATATGACAGCATCCTGTTCCGGGTCAATGTCTATGATTACAACAAGGGAGAAGTGGGCGAACTGCTGCACCAGCTTCCCATCTATGTCAAGGCCACTCCCGCAACGAAACATATGCAGATAGATCTGCGGCCATACAACATCTCTGTGACCAACGATTTTGTCATCACCCTGGAATGGATACAGGAACTGCCTGATCCTATGGAGAGTTTTCTGTTTTGTGCAGGTTTTCTGAGCGAGGGTCTCGTGTACCGGAAAACCAGCCAGGATGTCTTCACAAAATTTAACATCGCCGGCATAGGAATGTACTGCGAAGCCGAGATGGAAAAACCACTTAAGTGATTTTTTGCCCTATCTTTGTTATGGTATGAAACGCTTCCTGTTTCCGGTAGTCTGGACGATCCTGCTGTTCATCAGCGGCAAAGACTATCTGCATGCAGGTCATGACCACCTCTGCAATCATGGTCAGCATGAACAGAACAGCAGCGTCCTGGTTAACAGCTACATATGTTTTGCCTGTACGGTCGTGCTGACCACGGGTGAAATTGCCAGACAACCTGATGCTGTTCCTGCTGTGATCATTACCCCGGCAGTCCGGATTGGCCAGGAGATCGTATCTATCACTCCCACCACCTGTACGGTATTGTTAAGAGGCCCGCCTGTTGTCTGACAGCCTGGTTTTCTGACATACAAGTACATATATGAAATATTTATTTTTTATTTTATGGGTCTTGCCTGTATGCGTGCAGGCGCAACATGACAGCTGCCGTCTGAAACTGTCCGGCTATGTGCTGGATAAGCAATCACACGAAGCGCTGGCATTTGCTTCGGTATATCTGTCGCAAAGCGAGACAGGTACCATCACAGATCTGGAAGGACATTTTGAACTGAACGACCTCTGTCCGGGAGATGCTGATCTGGTCATCTCCCATCTGGGATGCCAGTCACGTACCTTTCGTGTGCAGCTTACCGGAGATACAGCCTACACCTTCCACCTGGAACATGACAGTCGCGAACTGAATGAAGTGGTGGTAACCGAGCACCGGGAAGCCTATACCGGAAGTTTGCCTACTTCATCAATCAGCAGTGTCAGGCTGCAGGCCATCAGCGGAAAACCATTGGGAACCATGCTTAAGGAAGTGCCGGGTGTCTGGACCCTGCAAACAGGGCCTTCCATTGCCAAACCCATGATACACGGACTGCACAGCAACCGGGTACTTATTGTCCAGGATGGTGTCAGGCAGGAAGGTCAGCAGTGGGGTTCAGAACATGCTCCGGAGATCGATCCTTACACAGCCGGCGAGATCACCCTGATACAGGGAGCAGCAGGTGTGCGCTACGGCAGCGATGCCATTGGTGGTGTCATCCTGGTGCAGCCTCCTCCCTACCCCACCGATACTGCCGTGCACGGATCCATTAGCCTGGCAGCTTTCAGCAACAGCCTGGGGGGCAGTGGTGCCACACGATGGAGCGGACAGTCGAAAAAACTCCCTGCCATGCAATGGCGAGCCACAGGAAGTTATCGCATGGGCGGAGATGCAGCTACACCGAATTACCGGCTGGCTAATACAGCGTTCAGAGAAAACAACCTGAGCGGTGCTGTGAAATGGTCAAAGGCTGCCTGGCAAACAGAGTTAGGCTACAGTCGTTTCAGCACAGACCTGGGCATTCTGTCGGCTTCACACATCGGTAACCTGACCGATCTGGAGATCGCCCTGCAGGCAGATACACCACTCATCCTGCGTGATTTTTCCTATTCCATTCAGGCACCCTATCAGCATATCGTGCATCAGGTGATCCGGTCCTTTTCCACTTTCAGGACCGGCGATATCGGTCACCTCGACCTGAACATCGCCTACCAGGACAATCACCGCCAGGAATACGACCTGCACCGGATGTCTGACGGCGGACCGGCACTGGACCTCAGCATAGGTACAGCACTGGCTGAAGCAGAGTGGAAGCACCGCTCCTTCATGCACACGAACGGAAGCATCGGGATCAGCGCCATGAACCAGCAGAACGTCTGGACTGGACGATTCTTCATTCCGAATTTCATCAGCAATACGGCCGGTGTATTCTGGATGGAGAACTGGGTGAGTCTTCCCTGGAAAGCAGAAGCTGGTGTGCGATATGATGTGCGCAAGCTGCGTTCCTTCCGCAATGACGGGGAGGCCATTACCGAAACCACCCGCAACTTCTCTCATCTGAGCTGGTCAGGTGGTATAGGCTGGCAACAGGAAAGACTATCACTGTCGTTCAACAGCGGTTCTGCATGGCGTTCCCCTTCCATCAATGAATTGTATGCAGCGGGACTACACCATGGCGCTGCGGCTCTTGAGTATGGCGATCCTGATCTGCAGATCGAAACATCCTGGCAGAACAGCCTGTCGGCGAAATGGGAAAGCGCCAGACTGCAGATCGATCTTGGTGCTTACGTCAACCTGATGGATGGCTTCATCTATCTGGAACCACAGGCTCCTCCTGCCCTGACCATTGCCGGTGCATTTCCGGTGTTCGCCTATAAACAAACGAACGCACGATTGACCGGGATGGATGCGAAGATCAGTTATACGTTGTTCCGCGAATTCAGTTTGGAAGCGGGCGCTGCTGTCTTAAGGGCATGGGATATCACCAATAATGACTGGATCATCCAGATGCCGTCCGACAGATTGACCGGTGGGTTCCACTGGCATTTTCATGATGGCAGAGATCAGGGGTGGGATATCAGCGCAGGCATCACCCATATCCTGGAGCAGTCACGGGTACCTGATACAGAAGACTACGCTCCGCCACCTGCAGCCTACACCCTGGTGCGGATGGAAGCAGGAAGTGAACTCCATTGGGGAAACAAGGTTGTGAACTGGTCACTCTCGGCCGATAACCTGTTCAATACCGCTTACCGCGACTACCTGGACAGATACCGCTATTTTGCTGATGAACCCGGAAGAGACATCAGCCTCCATGTATTTATTCCTATTCAAACCAAAAACAAAACATCATGAAAAATACCTTGATTATCGCTGCAGCTGCAGCCATGTTCATTTCTTCCTGCAAAGATGCAGAAACACCACAGCCTGAAAATGAATCGGAACTGATCACTACGGTCAGGCTGGATCTTGTGAACCAGTCTGATACGACCGATGTATCTACCTTCTACTTCCGTGATAATGACGGTCCCGGCGGACTTGACCCTTTACAGTGGGATACAGTAAGACTTGCTGCAGGAACTACGTATGATCTGACCATCGCATTATTGGATGAAAGCACCTTGCCCAATGGTGATATCTCTGCTGAAGTAGAAGAGGAAGGAACTGATCATCAGTTGTTCTTCAACATCGATCCGGCCTCTCTGCTTGCGGTCGATTACAACGACAGCGATGACAATGGTGATCCTGTCGGACTGGTGAATGTGGCCACAACTTCCAGCACCGGTGCAGGAACCTTGACTGTCATCCTCAAACACCAGCCGGGCATCAAAGACGGCAACCAGAACACCGGCGAAACGGATGTGGAGGTGGAGTTTGTGTTGGAAGTGTTGTGA
>ERZ795053.1958-NODE-1958-length-25495-cov-10.265684_pt1 | contig 25495 bp, 18 predicted proteins | sample MGYA00375137_ERZ795053 | MGnify/ENA primary metagenome ERZ795053 (study PRJEB30182, sample SAMN05720284) | activated sludge metagenome | isolation source: Anaerobic digester | place: Hong Kong | collected 2014-12-17 ...
AGAACAATCTGCGCCAATTGTTTGAAGAGCAGAACGCAACCATTCGGGCGCAGGGTGACGTCTTATCTGCGGCTGGGCTAACGGTTGTGGAATTCCCGATAACCAATATTCCCAGAGGGGCAACGGATATCTCGAAGCGTTTGGAGTATGGTTACAAAGCGGCCATCAATGAATTCCTGGCGGGCTTAGGCCCGGACGCGCCGGTGGCCTCGCTGGAGGAGATTATCGCGTTTAACAACGAAGACCTGGCCAACCGCGCGCCGTATGGGCAAGGGTATTTGGAGCGGGCGCAGGGAACGGCCGTTACCGCTGCCGAATTTGCCACCCTTTCCCAGCAAGACAACGGCCTGGCGCGTAATGCCCTGGATCTCATCTTCCAGAATTACGACCTTGACGTCATCGCTTCGGACGTGGGACAGCTATATGCCCCGGCTGGTTATCCGGCGCTCACGGTGCCCTCGGGCTACGCAGACGACGGCACGCCGCAGGGGATCGTTTTTGTCGGCCGTTTCCTGGCTGAACCACAACTGCTGGCCGTAGGGTATGCCTACGAACAGGCAACGCAAGCCCGCGTTTCGCCTAATTTGGATGTTACAATGCAGCAGTTAAGTGATCAGTAGAAAGTTTTCAGAAGACCCGAAGGGTTTGAAACCTAGGATACTCGACTCAATTGGTGCAAAACCCTTCGGGTCTAATCCCAAAAACTTTTTGCGATTTACTTAGCCGATGTGGTCAAAAAATAAACGAATAAAAGGAGAATTTGCAAAATGAAAGTTGAAGTTCGCTATCAACCATCTTATGCCCTGGCGCTGGTCACGCTCGACGCCGGGGAGTCCATTCAAACCGAAGGCGGCGCTATGGTGGGCATGTCGCCTGATCTGGCGATGGAAACGGCCGCTTCCGGCGGCTTATTCAAATCATTGGGTCGCAAAATGTTTGGCGGCGAAAGTTTCTTTATGAACACCTACACGGCTCAAAAGGCCGGCGATTCGGTCGCTCTGGCCCCGCCGCTGCCCGGAGACATTGCCGTCATCGAGCTGCAGGATGAAGAGCTGCTGGTGCAGTCTGGCTCTTATCTGGCCTCGTCTCTGGGTGTTAACGTGGACACCAAATGGTCGGGGGCCAAAACCTTCTTTGGCAGCGAAGGGTTGATCATGCTGCGGGTTAGCGGCACGGGCACGCTGATTATTTCCAGCTATGGCGCCATTCATCCCATAGAACTGGCCGCCGGACAAAGCTATGTGGTCGATACGGGCCATCTCGTCACCTTCCAGGAAAACATGAATTACACCGTCAAAAAAGTGGCCGGCTGGAAAAGTACCCTATTCAGCGGCGAAGGGTTGGTCGCGGAATTATCTGGGCCGGGGAAAATGACCCTGCAAAGCCGCAGTCAGGATTCTTTCCTGGCCTGGCTGCTGCCCAAAATCCCGAAGCAAACCAATTACTCATCGTCCGGAAACTAACCAGAGTTTTCTGAGCCTGGATAGTTCCATCAGGCTTCTCAATCGTGGTCAAGCGGATCTTGCCGGGTACACCCGTCGCAGTCCGTAATCATATTTTCATACCTTAAGGAGGTAAACATGAGTTTGATAGGGATATTGATTGGTGTTGTGATTGGGGCCCTGATATCCGGGTTTGTTATCTGGATTGTGAGCAAATTAGGGCTGGGGTTAGAGGTTGATGGTTTCGGCAGCGCCTTCATCGCCGCCATTATCATTGCGGTTGTCGGCGGCGTGATCAGTTGGCTGTTAAGCGCCCTGGGCATCACCATCGGCGGCGGCTGGTTGGGAGCCATCATCCAGTTGATCGTGGCGGCCGTTGTGCTGATGGTTAGCGACCGGCTGCTAAAAGGAATGCGCGTGGCCGGGTTTACCGGCGCACTCATCGCAGCCATTGCCATTGGCGTCGTTTACTGGCTGATTGGCTGGCTGGTGGGTCTCCTGGTCTAGACTCAATCCCCAAACCGCATAGATACCGCTCTGAAAGTGGGGCGGTGTCTATGCGGTGAATCTCTTTTAACCAACAGGTCTTTGGGATCTCATTGGGTTTGCCTTGATTCGTGATACGTGATGCGTGAAAAACTTCTCTGGTCACAGCCTTGGCGCGAGCGGCGGCATCGCCCAGAAACAGCGGAGATTTAGTATGGCAATAACTGCCCCTGACGAAGAAATCCTCGTCCACATGCAGCGGGTAACCAAGCGGTTTGGGGAGGCAACGGCCGTTGCCGACATCACCCTCGACGTGCCGAAAGGCTCCATCCTTGGCTTCATCGGTCCCAGCGGCTGTGGCAAAACCACCACCATCCGCCTGATGGTAGGGAACTACAAGCCCACTGAAGGCCGCGTTCAGGTGTTTGGCCGCGAACCGGAAAAATTTTCGCGCAGCGACCTCAAGCGCATCGGCTACATGACCCAGCTTTTTGTTCTCTATCCGGAGCTGACCATCTGGGAGAATCTGAACTTTGCCGCTTCCATTTACGGCTACCCATACGGCCGTAAAGCCCGTTTCGCCGAACTGCTGGATCTGGTAGAACTGGCCGGCCACGAAAAAAAAGAAGCGCGGAAAATCTCCGGCGGCATGCAGCGCCGGCTTAGTCTGGCGGCCACCCTCATTCATAACCCAGAGCTTATCTTCCTCGATGAGCCTACCGCCGGCATAGACCCCGTTTTGCGCCGCAAGTTCTGGGATCACTTTCGCCGGCTAAGAGATGAAGGGCACACCTTGTTCGTCACCACCCAATACGTCGGCGAAGCGGCCTACTGCGATTATGTCGGCGTCATGCGCCGGGGCAAACTGCTCATGGTTGAAACGCCGGATGGGCTGCGCCGGCGCGCCTTGGGCGGCGAAATTGTCCGAATTCACACCGACTCGCCACTCAGCGGCGAATCCCTGGCCGGAATACGTTTCCTTCCCGGCGTCAAAGAGCCGCCGGCGCTGTTAAGCAGCCAATCTGTCCAGGTCTTGGTGGAGGAAGCCAGCACGGCCATTCCGCAACTGCTGCACTGGGGCGAAAATAATCAGGTGGCCATTGATTCTATTAACGAATTTGTGCCGCCATTTGACGATGTGTTTGTAAAGCTCATGGAAGACGAAGCAGCCAAAGAGGAGAAAACAGCATGAGCGGATTTTTTATTCGCATGTCTGCCTTTGTGCGCAAGGAAATGATGGCCATTCTGCGCCAGCCGCGATTGGTGGCCATCCTGGTGCTTGGCCCATTTCTCATTTTGCTGCTATTTGGAGTTGGCTACCGCGACTCGCCGCGTATGCTGCGCACCGTCCTGGTCGTGCCCGAAGACAGCCGCATCAAAGTGGAAATCGACGACCTGGTGAACCGCCTGACCGGCTCGCTGGAAATTGTGGGCATGGTGAGCGATGAAAGCGAGGCATTGGCCCTGCTGGACCATCAAGAAGTTGATCTGGTGCTGGTAACGCCCGCCGATCCCTATAACGAAATCTTGCAAAGCCAGCAGGCTCAGTTCGAGGTGATTCATCACGAGATTGATCCGCTGGAAGTTTTGTATGTGAATACCCTGGAGCGGGCTTACGTGCAGGAAATCAACAAACAGGTGTTGATTCAAGCCATGGACCAGGCGCAGAAAAGGGCGGCGGTTATCGAGGAAAAATTGGTGGTTTCCCAGGCGGATACGGCCGTGATTCGCGCCGATTTAGAGGCCGGCAATGGAGCCGACGCTTTGCGCGACACCGGGAAGCTGTTGACTGATTTTCAGGCGCTGAATCTCTCCATTGCTGCCAGTCTTTCGATGTTTGAAGGTGTGCGCTCCCTGGAGAAAGCGCAGCATGAATCCTCTGTGGCGCTTGAAGATCGCTTGGCGTTGGTTGAGGAGGAATTAAATGCATTGTCCTTGCTGAATCCGGACGGGGTCAGTTTTACCGATGAAATTGCCGAACTGGATTTGATCGACGAGGAACTGGCAGCCATCAAGAATTTCTTTGAAACGTTTCAGGGGATGAACAGCCGGGTCCTGGTTTCTCCGTTTAGTGGCAAAACCATCTCCTTCACCCAGACAGACCTGGGTCCCATCGACTTCTATGTGCCTGGCGTCATTGCCCTGCTCTTGCAGCACATGGCCGTCACGCTGGCTGCTCTCTCCATTGTCCGCGAGCGGAATGGGGGGACGATCGAATTGTTCCGCGCTGCGCCGCTAACGGCGCTGGAGACCGTTTTGGGCAAGATGGTGAGCTTTCTGTTGTTAACGGCCGTTCTCGCGGCCATCCTCACCTTGCTCATCATCTTCGGCCTGAAAACGCCGCTGTTGGGGGATTGGTGGTGGTATACGGCCGTTGTGCTAGCCCTGTTGTTCACCTCGCTCAGCCTCGGCTTTGCCATCTCCGTGATCTCCCAGACGGACAGCCAGGCGGTACAGTTTTCCATGATCGTGCTGCTGGCCAGCATCTTTTTTAGTGGCTTTTTCATCGCCCTTCACCGGCTGCTAACCGGCGTTCACCTGGTCTCCTGGCTGCTGCCGGCCACCTACGGCACCACGCTGCTGCAAGACGTCATGCTGCGCGGCCGAACCATCAACCCGCTGCCGTTTGCCGGCCTGCTGTTTTTGGGCGTGTTATTCTTTGCCTTTGCCTGGTGGCAGCTACGCCGCCAGATGGCCCGTGAGTAAAAGGCGTAAAGATGACGTATTGGAAATCGGGCCATAAGGGCGATTGTATTTTGGGAGTAAAGCAACAATGAACGAATTACCAGACGCTACCGGCCGCACGGCCGGATCTTGGTTCCGGCGGCATCCTGTGTGGACGGGGCTGTTTATCGCTGTGGACGTCTTGCTGATTGCCCTGGCGCTGCTGATCCTGCTGCCGGTACGCGTTGAGGACACGGCCGTTTCCAATCCCGCCGCCACCCACGACGAAGCCATTGCCCGCGTAAACGCCATCCGCATTGACGAAGAAGCCAGCGGCGATTTGAATCCCGTCTGCCTGACCAACGTGATGACCCACGGGCAAAAAACAGCCAAGGTGATCGTGTTTTATCATGGCTTCACCAGCTGCCCCGAACAATTCCGCGAACTGGGCCAACAGTTTTTTGACCAGGGTTATAACGTCTACATCCCGCGGCTGCCCTATCATGGGCACACCGATCAGTTAACAAACGCCATGCTGGACACCTCGGCCGAAGAACTAGCGGCTTTTGCTACCTCTTCGCTGGACATTGCCCAAGGACTGGGCGAAGAAGTCATCGTTGGCGGGTTGTCTGGCGGCGGCACGATAGCCACCTGGATAGCCCAACAGCACGAAGACGTCGACCGGGTGGTGGTGGTCGCGCCATTTTTGGGCATTGGCTTCATTCCCACGCTGCTCAATCGGCCGGTGGCCCGCCTTCTGGATATTATTCCCAATATCTGGATGTGGTGGGACCCGAAAACGAAGGCGGAGAACCCGTTTACTGCCTATTATTCCTATCCACGGTATCCATTGCATGCGCTGGCCGAATACTTGCGCCTGGGCTTTGCCGCCCAGCAAGCCGCCCGCAGCAACCCTCCCGGCGTGCGGTCCATCGTGGTCATTACCAACGCCAACGACGTGTCGGTTAACAATGGAGTTACCGCCCAGTTCGTCGCCGCCTGGCAAAATCACGGCGAGGAATACTTGCGCACCTATGAGTTCGAGAAAGTCTTGAACCTGCCGCATGATCTGATTACGCCCACCCGTGAGGATGGCAATCCGACTTTGGTATATCCCGTTCTGTTGGAGAACATCCAGGTGGCCGATGAGTAGGCCCTTCGGGTTCATCGCCCCAAGGGCTTTGTCTATCTCAATTGGCCAAAAATAGACTCTACGCTTAAGGCGACGCCGCCAACCATTAACAGCAGCATCAGCGGTATCAGGATGATAATGAGCAGCAAAACCAGGGGCAGGATGATGGTGCGCCAGCCTCGGGTATGATGGGCCGCAGCCGCGCCCATCCAGGTGGCGATAAAGGTGAGGATGGTGGATAAAAACAAAGCGAGGGGCGCCAGGGCGGGGATGATCGAAACCAGCAAGACGATGCGGGCTGATTGGGCAAAGCCCAGGGCGCGCAGCGTTTGCACGAAGGCGCCTTTGCGGGTGAGCAGCCGCCCGGTGAGGTAGACGGCCAAGACGCCAAACAGCCAGCCGATTGGACTGATGAGCAAGGAAAGTGTCTCCTGGCCCGGATTCGCCGTGACATATCCCTGAACGGCCGAGAGAACCAGGCCCAACAGGAGCGCCGGCCCGGTCATTTTGCTGTTATGGGCAGCTTCGACGTAGGCTGTGCGATCCAAGACCACGGCTCTGGCGGACAGGGGGAGCCAGGCGCGCAACGCGATTAGCCCGGACCATAGATTGGCGGGCGACCAGGGGTTGATGGGGTTATTGGCGGGCACGGCCGTTTCCATTTCCGCTTCTGCAATGGGCAAACCGCGACGGCCGTTCAAAATGTGGAACACGTCGGCCGAATTGCGCGTTGGCGTCACCACCAGGTCCGCCGGGTGGAACAGAAACGCGTCCGTCTGCTCGCCGCCCAGGCCGCCGTGGTTGCCGATCAACTCCTCCAAAGCGGCCACCGTGCCATCCTCATACACCGTGCTGATGACCATCAGGTCGCCGGCGTGGGGGAAATCCATCACCCGGCGCACCTGCCAGACCCGGGTCTCGATGTCCGCATGCCCGTAAGCTGCCGGATCGGCCGGGGCGTATTGGCACAGCGGATCTTCGCCGCGAACTTCGCCAGTGTGCAGGTTGCGTTGGCCTTTTTTGCCCACGGCTACCGGCGCGCCGTCATCGGCATAGCCGCATACCAGGCCGATGCCTTCGTGCTGGACCAACGCCTCGACCATGCCGGGATATGCCTTATTGAGTTCGCTCAGCTTAATCTTGCGTGGGTACAAATCAAAATAGACCTGGGCCAGGTTGCCGCTGCCGTAGGCTGTCACCTGCGCCGGCTGGTCGTGGCCGGGGTCGCCGGCCCGTTCTTCTTCGCGCTGGGTGCTTTTTTCCAAGAGCTTTTGGCCACGCTTGACAACGGCCCGGCCGCCCCGGCCGCCAACGCCAGACTGCTGAATGTTGTTTAGCTCGCCTGAGGCGGCGTTTAACGAAATGACGCCGGTGTCGCCGCCCATGGATTGGGCCACACTCGTGCCTTGCGGCAGCTGCTGTTCGATGAATTCTTTGAGCGAGATGCCGTAACGCTGCTTGAACGTCGCGCCGAAGGATTGGCCGTGGTCGGAGAGAATGATGAGGTCATACGGCCGTGGCGCTTTTTCGCGGATGGTTTTGAGCACGCGGGCAACGGCCGTGTCGTAAGAAGCCAGGGTCTTGAAGGCGTCGCTGGTCCAGGGGCCGGAATGGTGGGCCACTTCGTCGTAGCCGGGCCAGGTGACATAAATGCTGGGCGCGCCGCGAATGATGTCCAGGACGGTGAGGTTGGCGGCGATGTCGCGCATAAACACGGTGGTGGCCGCGCGCACAAAAGGATAGCCGTGGGCCAGCCGGTTCAGGCGCGGCTGCACGTCGCGGCGGCGCTGCTGCCAACCCTGCCACACTTCTCGCGCTGCGTCGACCAGAAACAGGACGATGGTGCGGGTGAGAAAATAGGGGTTGAGCATCAGCAAATACACGTCTTCGGCGCGCCGTTTTTTCTCTTCGCTGTCGGCGTCCATCAGGCCGGCCAGAGTGAGCAGCGATTTGTCGGCGTCGCCGTTGAGCATGTTGTTGATGCTGGAGCCGCCGCGCATGAGGCCGTGGCCCTGGGCGTAACGGCCGTTCAACTCCGTCGCGTCATTCCCCGACACAAACAATTTTTGCCGGTCCTTGTCGTACCAGCGGAAAGCGGGAATGTCGCTGTTGTCGCCAAACATAATGCCCGCCTGGCAGGCGGACGTTTGCGACGGGATGCCGCAGTCGACGCGGGTGAGCTGGTAGCCTTCTTTGGTCATCAGGCGCTGGAGGGTGGGCAAACGGCCGTCGGCCAGCGCCTTTTTCAGGTGATGATAGCTCAGACCGTCAATCTCCATCATCACCAGGCCGCGTTTTTCGGGGTCAATGTCGGCGAACGTCCGGCGGCGGGCCAGCCGCTCGATGAGGCCCTGGTAAAACGAGCCCTCATCGTTGACTTCTAAAACGCCGGTGAGGATGATGTTGATGGCGGCAAAAACCAGGCCGCCTATGATGGCGCTAAGCCAGCCGCTGACAGTAAACACTGGCAGCAGCGAAGCGGTGATGAGCAGCGCGGCGGCATTGACCAGAAACCCGAGAATGAAGACGGCAATGAAGCCTAACGGCCGTGCCAGCAGCAGCACGATCGGCCGGATGAGTAAATTCACGATGCTCAGCACAAAAGCCGCGGCAAATGCCTCCACGTAGATCGATTGGCTGTCTGCCCCGGTGGCAAAGGTGATGCCGGGAAAAATGACGGCCGTTACAAGCAACGAGATGCCATCCACGAACCAGAGCAGTAAGAAACGGAAAACTGTTTTGATGATGGTGAGAATCGTCCTCATGTTGTGCCTATCTCCAGTAGGTTAACCGGAAGAGCTTCCAAGTCTGTGGTTGGAAAATCGTCCGGTGCAGAGGATGCGATTTGCGCGGGGAAACATGGGCGCATAACGTGGCGCAAAATTCCTCCTGATACCAGTGCCAGATTATAGTCGTATTTCGTAGAGTCGTCACAATTGGCGCGGCGGCCGACGCACCGGTTTTTGACAACGCATCCACACAAACTTATCATTCAGTGACGCTGGCCGCCCTGCGGACCAGGATGACCGGCGCGGGCAGCCCCGCACACCAGGAGGACCACAACCACATGGACTTTGATGTAAGCAATTATCCCCACCGGCGCTTGAATGCGCTCACCGGCGAGTATGTGCTGGTATCGCCGCACCGGGCCAAACGGCCGTGGCAAGGCCAGGTCGAAAAGCTGCCGGCAGAGCAACGGCCGTCTTACGACCCCACCTGCTATCTTTGCCCCGGCAACACCCGTACCAGCGGCGCCGCCAACCCGGATTATGCCAGCACCTACGTTTTCCCCAACGACTTTGCCGCTCTTCTCCCTGAAACCCCCGGCGGTTCCGGCGATGCCGCGTTGTTTCACCTGAAAGCCGTGCGCGGCACAGCCCGCGTGATGTGCTTCTCGCCCCGGCACGACCTGACGCTGCCGGAAATGGCCCTGCCCGACATCCGCCAGGTGGTGGACACCTGGGCCGAGCAGATCACCGAGCTGGGCCAGACTTACCGCTGGGTGCAGGTTTTTGAGAATAAAGGGGCGATCATGGGCAGCTCTATGCCCCACCCGCACGGCCAGATCTGGGCGCTGGACACCCTGCCCAACGAGCCGTTTAAGGAAGACCGCCAGCAGCGGGAATACTGGCAGAGAAACGGCCGTGTCCTCCTCGTTGAATACGCCCAACAAGAAGCCGTCCGGCAAGAACGCCTCGTCGTGGAAAATGAGCATTGGTTGGTCGTTGTGCCCTTTTGGGCCGTGTGGCCTTTCGAAACCCTGCTCCTGCCCCGCCGCCACGTCCTCCGTCTGCCCGACCTGACCGACGGCGAGCGCGACGCCCTGGCCGCCATTCTCCAGCAGTTGCTCATCCGCTACGACAACCTCTTCGAAACGTCCTTCCCCTATTCAATGGGCTGGCACGGCGCGCCCCACGACGCCGCTGATAACACCCATTGGCAGCTTCATGCCCATTTTTACCCGCCGCTGCTGCGTTCCGCCACGGTGAAAAAGTTTATGGTCGGGTTTGAGATGCTGGGCGAGGCCCAGCGCGACTTAACGGCTGAACAGGCCGCCCAACGTCTGCGCGAGCTGCCCGCCGTTCATTACAAAGCATCAAGCCATTAATTCCAGGTCAGAGAGAAAGTTTTTTGCCCACAATCCAGCCTTTTACGGCCGAAGCGTGCCGGCGGCCTGGCAGGTTTAGTCCGGGGGCAATGTGGTCAGCACGGCCTGTACATGGTCTGCGAGCCGCCGGTTGCCGATGTTGGTGTACAGCTGCAGCGCGGCGGCATAATAACCGCGCGCTCTGTCCAGCGCCCCCTGTTGAACGGCGATTTCGGCCAGCAGTTGCAGCCGGTCGCCTCGACTGTGCCAATGGGTCAGCGCCGGTTCCAGCGATTGCGCCGTTTCGATCAATTCCCTGGCCTCATCCAGACGGCCGTTCAAGAATTGCAGCCGCGCCAGCGTCCCCAGCATCAGACCGCGCGCCCAATCGTCGCCCAGAAGCTGGAACTGGGCGGCGCTGGCGGCCAGATCTCGCGCCGCCTCAGTCAGATCGCCCATGTTCACGCCCACCACACCGCGCCAGCCGGTGGCAAACGCCGCTCCCCAGGCGTCGCCCTGCGCCGCCAATAAGCCGGCAGACTGCGTAAAAAGGTCTCGGGCGCGTTCGTGGTCCTGCTGGGCATCCGCCACCATGCCCTGATTGTGCCAAGCGTAACCGCTGCCCGTCGCCCCGGCTGCGCCCAACGACTGCCATAAGGCCAGGCTGCTTTGATTGTGGGTCACGGCCGTTTCCATCTCGCCGCGCATCCAGGCCATGCTCCCCGCATGGTAATGCAGCCCTGCCAGCAGCTCAACCTGCGGCGGGGCCGCCGCCAGCGCCTGCGCCAGCCAATGCCCGGCCTCGGCGGGCCGGCTGCGAATGCGCCAATACCAGCCCAAAGCAATCGCCAGCTGCGCGGCTGCGTCGCCTCCTGGCCGGGTGAGCGCCCAGGTCAGGGCGGCGTGCAGGTTGTCGGTTTCCGCGTCGAGCCGGGCCAGCCAGGCCTCCTGGCCGCTGCGGCGCAAATGGGCGTTGGCTGTCTCCGCCAGCGCCAGGTAATAGTCGCCATACGCCTGCCAGGCGGCCGCCTCATCGCCGCTGCGCCGCAGCTGCTCCAGGCCAAATTGGCGCAGCAGTTCGTGAATCGTGTATCGCTCCTGCTCCGGCTCGGCAGCGACAAAGGTTTTGCTAACGAAGTGGGCCAGCTGGGGCAGGGAGACCCCGGCGACGGCGCTGGCCGCCTCCCGCGAAAAGCCGCCGGCAAAGAGACACAGGCGGGCAAAAGCCGCCTGTTGCTCGGCGGGCAGCCGTTCCCAACCGGCAGCCAGGATCAGGCGCATGTTTTGGTGGCGAGCGGCCAGATTTTGCAGGTCGCTGTGCAAAATTTCCAGGCCAGATTGCAGTTCGGCGGCGATGGCGGCTGGCGAAAGGGTGTCCATCCAGCCGGCGGCCAGTTCCAAGGCCAGCGGCAGACCTCCCGCCAGACGGCAAATTTTGGTAACGGCCGTCTCATTTTCTACCGTCAGGGCAAACGTGGGCCGCACGCGCTGCGCCGCGGCTACAAACAGGCGCACCGCGTCGTGCTGCGCCGCCCCGGCGGTCTCCAGTTCCCCGATAGGGTAAGTCATGGCCGGGATGGGATAGATGTGTTCGCTGGTCAGTCCCAGCCGTTCGCGGCTGGTGACCAGCAGTTTCAGGCGCGGCGCAGCTTGCAGCAGGTTGTCCAGCCAGGCCGCCAGGGGCAGGAGCTGCTCGAAATTATCCAGCAGCAGCAGGGCTTCCTTCTGCGCCAGAAAATCGCGCAGCTGCTCATCCGGGCTGCGGGCCTCCCGGCGGGTGGTGTCCAGCGGAAAGTGGAGGGCGCGGGCCAGGGCGGGGAAAAAGGCGTCGGGGGCGGCCACGGCCGTTAAATCCACAAACACGATGCCGTCGGCAAAAGGGCGCGGCGTCTGCTGCTGCAAAACGTCTGCCGCCGCCAGCGACAGCCGCGTTTTGCCCATGCCGCCCGGACCCACCACGGTGATGAGGCGAATGGCGGGTTGGGTGAGCATAGCCAGCAGCGTATTGCGCTCGGTTTCTCGCCCCAAAAAGGGATTAACCGGCCGGGGCAGGTGGTCGGGCAGAGCAGTGACGGGGCGATTGGCCAGGGCCAGGGCGTCGGCCGGGCGCTCGCCTGTGGCCATTGCCAGGAATTGCGCGCGTTCGGCCGGCGCGATTCCCAGACAGTCGGCCAGGCGGGCAGCCAGGGTCGCCGACGGCCGTCGCGCATCCGCTTCGATCTTTTTCAAGGTCACCGTGGCGCAGCCGGAACAATTGGCCAACGTCTGCTGGGTTATGTCCAGCGCCTTGCGCCGCCGCTTCACCCAGTAACCGAAGGAGTAGGTGGTATCCATAGACCAGATCATTGTATCCCATTTGTATCCGCCAGGGATACCGTTGGCCGGGCAAAAACTGCTTCAATGGCGGGTACAAATCTTTTTGTAAAAGGAGCGCATTTATTTAGGCGCTGGGTTTTTACTTGAAAGACCCTAAGGGTTTGCACGAATACCAGTCAGGCTTCTCAAGGCCAAACCCTTAGGGTTTTTATAGATAAGGAGCTGTGATCATGAAAAAATGGATGAAAATGATGGCGTTGTTGGTAGGGCTTTTGCCCCTGTTGGCTTGTGGGGTGTTGTCGCAATCGGCGGAAATGGCGGCGACGGTGGTGGCGGGGACGGTCGCACCGCTGGCCGGTTCGGCTGTGCCGGTGGCGGAAACAGCCGTTGCCCTGGGGGGGACGGCCGTTTCTATGGCCGGCGGCGGCGACGTGTGCGCTGCCATTCCAGCGCAAACCGTTGCCAGCATCTTGGGGCGTGACCTGGTGAGCGCGCCCGCGCCGTTGAACGAATTCAACGGCACGGCCGTTTCCGGCTGCCAGTGGGATGGCGGCCAGGACAGCAGCGGCAACGCGCATTTTGCCTACGCGGCCGTGCTGCCGCCGAGCGCCTTTACCGGATTCAGCGGCGCGGAAGCCATTGCCGGATTGGGCGATGAGGCGTATGCGGTAAACGGCGCTGACGCCGAGCAGGTTTGGGTGCGCGTGGGCAGCGAGAAGGCCATCGTCGCGGCTGTTGGCGATGCGCCCAATCGGAATGGGGCCATCGAACTGGCGCGCGCTTTGCTTGGTTTTGCGGCGGCCAACGGCCCGGCCGCCACGGCCGTTTCGGCTGCCGTCTCCTCGGCTCCGGCCGCCGCGCCCCTCGACATTCCCCTGACGACGCTGCCGCGCGCGTTTCATTACGCCGGGGTAGACTTTACGGTGACGGACGGCCGTCTGACCAACCGCAGCCTCATTGACCCGAACACGGCCGTGCCCAATACCTTGCGCGCCGAACTGACCCTGGAAGGCAAAAACCTGTCCGGCTTCAAGGCGGACATTCGTAACGGCATTGTGCGCCTGAATTTTGCCGATGGTACGGCCGTGGAGCAGATGGCCATCGATCCGATTGAAAATGGCGCTACCCGCACCTTCACCATCAGCGGGGATGTGCAGCCCGCCATCACCTGGGACGGCGCGACGCTGACGATAAGCGAAGCGGACAAAGAACCCCTCACCATCGCCCTGACTGGCGCGGAGACGGCGACGGGGCAGCCACAGTCGCTCGCCAGCGGCGGCGCGGCCACCGGGCTGAACAAATACGACGAGTCGATTGCCTATGAGGTCACGGAGGCTGCTCTTTGGGATGATGGGCCGCAGCCGGGCGGGTACTACATCCACCGGCCGCTGGGGCAGCGCTTCTTGATGGTCACCGTCCACGCCACCAACACCGGCTGGCAGAACGGGGTCAGCATCTACTCGGAGCAGTTCCAGGTATTGGCTGATGACGTGCCCTTCGCCGTCAGCTACGACGTGAATGGCGCGCAGTCCGTCACCCTGAACACCAGCACCGATGTCTCTTTTTACTTTCTGGTTCCGGCCAACGCGGCCACCTTGCAGCTAACCGTGGCTGCCGATGGCCAACAACCGGCGCAAATTCCGCTGCAGCCTTAGCCGGTTGGGTTCTGGTTGCTGCGCCAGGCGATTGGATTGATGAGCGTGACCAGCGGCGGTGAGGCCCCGGTCACGCTCATTTTGGCGGTCACAGCCGCGGTCGGTCGGCGATTGATGTGCCGTTGGCGGAGGGAGGATACGGCCGTTACACCTGAGCGGGTCGGGGCATGCCAAAGTTCACCTGCACGCCGACGTAAGTGAAACCCAATTTTTCATACAATCGCTGCGCCCCCTCGGCTGCCGACAACCAGCAGTCGGCAAAACCGGCGGCTGCATACTCCGCCAGCAGCTGCCGGCAGAGCGCATAAGCGAGCCCGCGCCCGCGCTGGTGGGGCGCGCTCCAAACGCCGGCCAGCTCCCCAATGCCGGCGCCGATCTGAATGACGGCCCCGGAGATAATTTCCTCGCCCTGCACCAGGGCTGCGCCCAACACCTGCCCATCGGCCAGCCCTTTTTGCAAGTTGGGCAGCCAGTCGAGCGCGTCCTCGCCGCCGCTGCCGCCGTAGGCAATGCTTTGATTGATCAAATAGTCACGGAGAAATGGCTCGTCGACGTCGGCCAACCGCTGGTAGCGGGCCGCCGGCGGCTGGGGTGGCGGCGGCGACAGGCGGGCCATTGCCAGGGCCATCAGGGGAGCGCGGCTTTCGCAGACGAAGCCGGCTTGCTCCAACGCCGGTCCCAGGTCCGGGTGCAAGTCGGCGACGAATTCCAGGCGCGGCCGTTTGCCGTGGCGGGCAAAAGCGGCAGTCATCGCGGCAATGGCTTCGGGCCACTGGGGCTGCGGCGCGTCGAGCGCGGTGGCGTAGCTTAGCCAGTCCAGTGCGCCGGCGGAAAGGTAAATTTCAAAATGCGCCTGGGTGATCACCTGGCGTTCCTGGCGGCCAACGGCGCGGATGTTGGCCGCAATCTGGGATAAAATTGCGTTTGTCGTCATGTTGCCTCGTGTTACTCGGTTGATTTTGTCCGTTTGGTGGCTCATTGTAGCTGCTGCGGACGCGCTGGACCAGGCGGAGCCACGGCCGTTGGGCAAATACTGCCAAATTTTTTGATGGGCGATACAATGGTATCATCGCATGTAAACGGTTACATAAAGGAGCTTGTGGCCATGAATCGTCCTCTTTTTGCCCTCATTCTCAGCCTGTTCACCTTTTGGGGCGTGGCTTGCCGTCAACCGGCGGCACCGGCCCCACCAGCGGCCACGGCCGTGCCGACGGCCGTCATCGCGCCTACGCCTGCGCCCGGGACATTGGTTGTGGAAACGGCCGTTGCCGAAGGCGCCATCAGCCCTTATTTGTTAGGCTCGAATTATGGCCCCTGGGTGGCTGTGCCTGTGGATATGCTGCCCGCCGCGTTTAACTCCGGCGTCACTGTGGTGCGTTTCCCCGGCGGCGCCTGGGGCGACCGCAACGATCTCAAGCCGTACCAGATCGACTACTTCATGGATTTTGTGCGGCAGATGGGCGCGGCGGCCACCATTTCCGTGCGCTTGCGTGAAGGCACGCCGGAACAGGCGGCCGAATTGGTGCGTTATGTTAATATCGAGAAGCAGTACGGGGTTGAATATTGGAGCATTGGTAACGAGCCAACACTGTTTGCCGCCGAACTGCAGACGTTGGGCAAGGCTGATGATTACGATACGGCCCAATTCAACCAGGAGTGGCGCGCGTTTGCCACCGCCATGAAAGCTGTTGACCCTACCATCAAGCTGTTGGGGCCGGAAGTCCACCAGTTCACCTACAACGAAGCGACCAATCCAAAAGATTCTTCCGGGCGCGATTGGATGATTGAGTTTTTAAAGGCCAATGGCGACATGGTCGACGTGGTGACGTTTCACCGGTACCCATTCCCGGCCGGGCAGAACAGCGCGACCATCGCCGATTTGCGGGCGCAGACGGGTGAATGGGCCAAGACCATGGCCTATCTGCGCGGCCTAATCCAGGAATTGACCGGCCGCAACATTCCCATTGCCATTACGGAAGTGAACACGCATTGGAATCAGGCGGTAGGCGGCGAGGCGACGCCCGATTCGCACTACAATGCCATCTGGCTGGCGGAGACGTTGGGGCAGCTGCTGCGCCAGGACGTGTTCATGGTCAATCATTGGATGCTGACGTCGCAAGGCGGGCAGGGCGGCTGGGGTCTGATTGGCCGAGGGGAAGTGCGGCCCAGCTATTACGTCTATCAGCTTTACAGCCAATTTGGGACCGAGCGGGTGTACGCCGAGTCGGGTACGGCGGATGTATCGGTTTATGCGGCGCGGCGGGCAGATGGCGCGCTGACGGTAATGGTTGTGAATTTGGCGGACAGCGAGCAGCAAACGTCGCTGCAGCTGCCGCCGGAGATTCCGGCTCAGGCGGAGTTGTGGCGGTTGGATCAGGCGCAAACGCCGGAGACGGCCGTGCCGTTTACGCTGCCCGACGATGGGCGGCTCATGCTGCCGGCTCAGTCGGTATCGCTGTTTGTGTTTGCGCCCTGAACCGGGCGCTGCAGACAGTCGCGTTTCTCGTTTTGGGTCTTTTGGGTTTCGCGGGGTCTGGTGTGAAGTGTGATGCGTCGGATGTGAAGTCTCCATGATCACGCATCACGCTTCATTGAGCGTCAGCCCCCTGAATTCCTGAAGAGCCCTCGTTTTTGGGACGGCGGGAGGAGGGAAACGGCCGTTTATCAACAATAACCAATTTTATTGACACCCTTTTGGATATGTGCCATAATGTAACCGGTTACGTAAACGGTTACATTCTTATGACCAAGCGATCTTCTTCCATCACAATTCGAGATGTAGCCCGCAAGGCAGGCGTTTCAGTGGCGACCGTCAGCCGTTATCTGAACCAAAATGCCCCCGTTTCCGAAGAATTATCCGAACGCATCCAACAGGTGATGGATGAGTTGGACTACGTTCCCCAGGCCACTGCCCGCCACCTGGCGCTGCGTAAAAAGAATGCCATCGGGTTGTTATTGACGAACATGCACAACCAGTTTTTTGCCCCGTTGCTCGCCGGAATAGAGGCGGTGGTTCGTGATCATGGTTATAACCTGCTGGTTGCCACCTGCCACCCTGAATTCAAAAATGAATTTCAATTTCCGTTGGGCGACCACAACGCGGATGGTCTGTTGATCTTCGCCGATAGTTTGAGCGATGAGCATATTGGCCAGTTTTATGAACGCGAATTTCCGATGGTGTTGATTCACAAGACGCCGCCAGAAGGCGTTGATGTGCCGTTTGTGACGGTGGAGAACAAAGCGGCTACGCGGAAGCTGGTAGACCATTTGATCACGATACACGGCCGTCGGCGAATCCTCCTCATGCGGGGCCCGGCCAAACAAGAAGATTCCTATTGGCGTGAAGTTGGCTACCGGGCTGCCCTGGCCGATCACGGGATTGGGTTTGACGAAACGCTTGTTTTGCAGGGTTCTTTCGAGCGGGAGATTGCCTACGATGCGCTCCTCACCTTTCTCCAAGACCCCAATCACCCGCCATTCGATGCCGTCTTTGCCGGCGATGACGACGCGGCCGTTGGCGTTTATGAAGCTTTGACCGAAATGGGCCTGCGTATTCCCGAAGACGTGGCCGTCGTAGGCTTTGATGATTCGCGCATGGCGCCCTTCTTATCCCCGCCCCTGACAACTGTGCGCGCGCCCACCGAGGAAGTTGGGCGATCGGCCGCCCAGCAACTATTCAACTTACTTGAAGACAAAGCGCCTGAGCCAGAAACACTACATCCCACGGAAATTGTCCTGCGTGTTTCCTGTGGCTGCGGTCTGCCCACTGTGCTGGGGAAATAGGCCACAGGCTATCAACAATTAGCAATCTTCATCATGTGTGAAGGAGGTGATGCGTCGAGGAAAACAAAATGACCGGTGCTGCCAAGGTCGGCGCAACTGGAAACCGGCGGCACAAGCAGATTTCGTTAAACGTTGGATATCAATCAAGTTCGAAGAAAACTTAGTTCACAAATGATTAAGGAGAGAAGAAAATGCGTAAATCGCGATTCCTGGTATTGATTCTGGCCCTGGCTTTGGGCTTGTTTCTGGTAGCTTGTGGTGGTGGAACCACCGAAACAGTTGAAGAACCGGCTGCTGCAGAGCCAACGGCCGTTGAAGAAGCAGCGCCGGCTGAAGAAGCAGCCCCAGTAGAAGAAGCAGCGCCGGCCGAAGAAGCGGCTCCCACCGAAGCCGCTGCCCCGGCGGAAGAAGCCATGGGCGACAAAGTGCAAATTCGCTGGTTTGTCGGCCTGGGCACGGGCACGGATCCGCAACAAGTAGCCACGCAAGAGGAAGTTGTTGCCGATTTCAATAGCTCCCAAGACGCAATCGAGCTCGTGCTGGAAATTGTCCCCTACGACAGCGCGCGTGACACCCTGGCGACCCAAATTGCCTCCGGCAACGGGCCAGACATCATCGGTCCGGTTGGTTGGGGCGGTTCCAATGCTTTCTATGGCCAATGGCTGGACATCGGGCCTTACATTGAATCGACTGGTTTCGATACATCCATCTTCGATCCCGCCCTGGTAGATTCCTATCAGACAGAAGAAGGCCAGGTAGGCTTGCCCTTTGCTGTATTCCCCTCGGCCGTCTACTACGTGCCCGCCTACTTCGATGAAGTTGGCCTGGCTTACCCGCCGGCAAAATACGGCGAAATGTATGAACTGGACGGCGAGATGGTGGAATGGAACTGGGACACCTTCACCGAAGTGGCGCGCCGCCTCACCATCGATGCCAACGGCGCCAATGCGGTTGAAGATGGTTTCGATCCGACCCAAATTGTGCAGGTTGGTTACAGCCCGCAGTGGCAGACCCATGTGAACTACGTTGGTTCTTACGTAGCCGGCGCCGCCAAAATTGTGGAAGGCGATGCGCCTGGTAATTATTCTGTGAATATGCCTGACAGTTGGAAAGAGGCTGTGCGGTGGCTTTATGACGGCATGTGGGGCGATCAACCATTCACGGCGACCGGTCCACTGTCTGGCGCGCCTGAATTTGGCAATGGCAACCTCTTCAACAGCGGTAAAGCCGCCATGGCCCTGACCCCGCTGTGGTACACCTGCTGCCTGGGCGAGTTCCGCGATGCCGGTTTGGAATTCCAGGCCGGGGCTATGCCGGTGGGCGCTGATGGTCAGGTACACGGCCGTGTCGACGCCGACACCTTCCGCATTTGGAAAGGCACCCAGCACCCCGAAGAAGCCTTCACCGTTCTCAGCTACCTTATCACCACCGGCGGCGACAAACTGCTGCCCCAATATGGCGCTCTGCCGGCCATCGCCGAAAAACAAGACGCCTTCTTTGAAGTGAAGTCGCAGGACTACCCCTTTGTCACCCCCGAAACCTGGGATGTGTTCAAAGCCGGCCTGGCTTACCCCGATGCCCCCAGCGCCGAACAATTCCAACCGAACTGGAACGAAGCCTGGGCGCGCCAGCAGACTTTCTTTGACCTGATTCAGAACACGCCCCCATCTGATCTCGACTTCGACGCCGAATGGCAGAAGATGATCGACGACGTCAACGTGATCTACAACAAATAGTATGTTGATCAGTTAGTTTGAATGGGCGGATTGATTTGAAAGGATCAATCCGCCCATTTTCACGATTTGATCCGGAATCAATCCTGGCGATTGAGCATTCGGTTAATGGAGGAGAAGAGAGACCATGTTTGAAGAACTAAACCGTGGTTTTCAACTGCCATCGCTCAAGACTTTTCGCAACATGTCGCCTCTCAAACGGCGCGAAATGCGAGATGGGCTGCTGTTTATCTCCCCCTGGCTTTTTGGTTTTCTGGTTTTTACCCTGTTACCTATCATTGCCAGCCTGATCTTCAGCTTCATGGATTTAAAAATCACCGATGGTATCCTAAGCGCGCCAAACTTTGTCGGCCTGAAAAACTATCAGCAAATGTTGAGCGATCCGCAAATTTGGACGGGTGGTGAAAGCGGCACGGCCGGGTCACTGTGGATTACCATCAAATTTGGGCTAATATCCTTGCCAGTAGGCATATTTGTTCCCCTCATTCTGGCGTTGTTGATGAACAGCCCGAACCTGAAGGGTTCTATGTTTTTCCGCAGCGCGTTTTATATGCCCTATATCATTCCGTTTGTTGCGGCCGTTTTTCTGTGGGGCGGCATGCTGAATCCCGAAACTGGCTGGATCAATCGTGCCCTAATGGCTGCGGGAGTGCCGAGAGCTATGCTGCCCAATTGGGCCAATGACGTCAATTGGGTTTACCCTACCTACGTGATCATGGGTATTTGGGGGGTGGGCAACGCCATGCTCATCATGCTGGCCGGCCTGCAAGGCGTCCCCACGTCCTTATATGATGCCGCCAAAGTGGATGGCGCCAATGCCTGGCAGTCATTCCGAAACGTGACCTTCCCCATGATTTCCCCAGTCATCTTCTACAACCTGGTCTTAAGCGTCGTTTTTCTCTTCCAATACTTCCTCGTACCTTTGGTGGTGAACAACGGCACTGGACGGCCCGGCGGCGCTACCATGTTCTACAATCTTTACCTTTACAAGACATTCTTTACTTTCCAGAATATGTCTTATGGTTCAGCTTTGGCTTGGCTGCTCTTTGTCCTTATCCTCATCGTGACTGTGTTTATGTTTGGCACGGCGCGTTATTGGGTCTATTACGCCGGCGAAGGCCGCTCATAACGAGAGGGAGTGCAGAAAAATATGAACACAGCAAAGTTACGCGTCACCTGGGCAATTTTTACCGTTACCGGTCTGACCATCATTCTACTGGTCATGTTTTTGTCGCCATTCGCTTTTATGGTCTTTACTTCGCTCAAGACACCCGAGCAAATAACTATTCTGGGTGCGCCTATCTGGCCGGCCAAGCCAGCCATCTATGAATACAATGGCGAGGAGATGGAAGCTTTCACCGTCCCCATGAACACCTGCGCCGGCAGCGAAAACGACAATTCCACCAAATCATTGGTGCTCGTCAAAAAGGGGTTGAAGGAAAGCACATTTGCCGATCCGGCCGATCCGGGCCGGGGCGAATTTGTTTGTACTGTTGCCTGGCGGTCGTTGGACCGTCCCTGGCAGTTTGCGCCGACTTGGGCAAATTACAAAGAGGTCTGGAATACCATCAACTATCCTCGCCTCTTGTGGAACACGACATTTTATGCCATTGCCACCACCATCGGCGTCTTGATTTCTTGCACCCTGGTGGCTTATGGTTTCTCTCGTTTCGACTTTCCCGGACGTGATTTCCTGTTCATCGTCCTCATCTCCACGATCTTCTTACCGGCATTTGTCACGGTCATTCCTACGTATACTTTTTTCCAGAAGATCGGTTGGGTGGGAACCTGGCTGCCGCTGATTGTGCCAACGTTTTTTGCCAATGCGTTTGACACGTTCTTGCTGCGGCAATATTTCATGACCATTCCGCGGGACATGGATGAGGCGGCGATGATCGATGGCGCCAGCCGCTTCCGCGTGCTGTGGTCGGTACTGCTGCCCCAGTCTTATCCGGCGCTGCTGGCTATTGTCGTGTTTCATATTGTCTATGCCTGGAACGACTTTTTCGGGCCGCTGATCTACCTCTCGACCAATCGGGACGCCTGGCCGATTTCCGTGGCTTTGCAGACGTTCAACGGGATTTACGGGCAAAAGCCGCAGCTAATCCAGGCCGGCGCCTTAATGGCTTTAATCGCGCCCTTGATTCTGTTCATTTTAGCCCAACGTTTCTTTGTCCGTGGTATTGTAATCACGGGCGTCGAAAAGTAATTAGAGAAGGGGAGGTTTTTGTGAAAGTAACGGTTGTTGGCGGCGGTTCTACGTATACTCCTGAACTGGTGAATGGGTTCCTGGCGCGCATCGAGCAATTCCCTCTGGATGAACTCTGGCTGCTGGACATCGATGAAGAGCGCCTGGAAGTTGTGGGCGGGTTTGCCCGGCGCATGGTAGCGGCCCAAGGGTCGCCTTTCAAGGTCATATTGTCCACCAACCAGCGGGAAGCGGTGCAAGATGCGGCCTATGTGACCACGCAGCTGCGCGTTGGGCAGATGGAAGCGCGCCGCGAGGACGAATATCTCGGCCAGCGGCACGGACTGATCGGCCAGGAGACGACAGGGGTGGGCGGTATGGCCAAGGCGCTGCGCACCATTCCGGTGATCCTGAGCATTGCCCGAGATATGCAAGAGCTGGCGCAGCCGGGCGCAATGCTGGTTAATTTCACCAACCCGGCCGGGCTGGTGACCCAGGCTTTAAGCCAATACGCCCCGGAAACACCCTCCGTGGGGGTCTGTAACGTGCCGATTACCGCGAAAATGAGCATTGTGGACCGTTTGACCGAGGCGACAGGCAAGAAAATTGACCCGGACCTGGCTCGTTTAGATACGCTGGGCTTAAATCATTTGACCTGGCATCGCGGCTTCACCATTGAAGAGGAAGACGTCTGGCCGCAGGTTATGCAGAGCTTCCTGGCGGATCTGCGGGCGCAGGAAAAGCCAGAGTGGGATCCGCAGACGATTGCTGTGCTGCAAATGATCCCCAATTACTACTTGCAATACTTTTACTACACAGACAAGAAGTTAAAATCGCAGGAGAAATGGCCGCCTTCGCGGGCGGAGGAAGTGATGGAGGTAGAGAAGGGGCTGCTGGCGCAGTATGCCGATCCGGCTTTGCAGGAGCTGCCGGCTGATTTGATGAAGCGGGGTGGGGCCTGGTATTCGACGGTGGCCACGCAGCTGCTGAACGCGCATTACAACGATCTGGGGGAGGTGCACGTGGTTAATATCAGAAACGGCCGTGCCATACCCGAATGGCCATCCGATTGGGTGCTGGAAATGCCGGCCCTGGTGCACAAGAGCGGGATCACACCGCTGCCCACACGGCCGTTACCCCCTGCCCAGTTCGGCCTCATCGCCCAGATCAAATCCTATGAACTGCTCACGGTGGAAGCGGCCGTACACGGCGACCGCGACGCCGCCTACCAGGCTTTGCTGGCGCATCCGCTGGGGCCGACGGCCGACAAAGTGCAGGCCGTTTTGGACGACATGCTGGCCATCCACCGGCCGTATTTGCCGCAATTCTGGCACTAAACCATCACGCACACAACGAGGAAGCATTATGCGTTATTTCTTGGGCGCTGACCTGGGCAGCACCAAAACCCACATGGTGATTGCCGACGAAAACGGCCGTATCCTCGCCTTCAGCAAATCCGGCGCCGGCAACTATCAGAGCGTGGGCTTCGATGGCATGTCGCGCTCCTTGCAAGACGGCCTGGCGCAGGTCGTCGCCCAAAGCCAGCTGCCCCTCAGCGCCGTGGCCGGGGCCGGTTTTGGCATTGCCGGCTACGATTGGCCATCAGAAGAGCAGCAAATGGCCGGCATCATTGCCCAACTCGGCCTGACCTGCCCTGTGGGCATGGTCAACGATGCCATGGCCGGGCTGTTCGCCGGGGCGGAAGCCAGCCGCGGCGTAGCCCTGGTCTCCGGCACCGGCTGCAACTGCCGCGGTTGGGACCCGGAAACCCGGCGCGAAGGCCGCGTCACCGGCTACGGCTACCACATGGGCGAATTTGCCGGCGCGGCCGAACTCGTCTGGCGCGCCATGCAGTTGGTCACCTTCGAGTGGACCCGGCGCGGCCCGCACACACAGCTTAGCCAGGTGTTCATCGACGCCGTCGGGGCCAAAGATCTGGCCGATCTGATTGAAGGGTACACCAAGGGCTACTACAACGTGGGCGCTTATCTGGCTCCACGCATTTTTGACGCCGCCCGGCAGGGCGACGCCATTGCCCGTGACCTCATTCGCTGGGCCGGGCTTGAATTGGCCGAAATGGCCAAAGCGGTCATCCGGCAGTTGGACTTTGAAGACAGCGACTTCGACGTGGTGCTGGCCGGCAGCATGTTCGACGGCGGCCCCTTGTTGATCGAGCCGATGTGGGAAACCATTCAGGCATTTGCTCCACACGCCCGGCTGGTCCACCTGGACGCCCCGCCTGTGGTGGGCGCGGTCGTGCTGGGCATGGCCCAGGTCGGGTTGGTAGCCACGCCAGAGATTCGGCGCGAATTGACGGCCACGCTGATACAGGCTCTGGCTGTCTAAGGCTGCGGGATACCTTGATGAAACGTTTCTCGCCTCTTTTCCTGTTTTTGCTGCTGGCCGGATGGCTGGCGGCCTGCGGCGCGGGGGCGACCGAAGAGTCAGTTGAGACTGACGCGCCGGTGGAAACGGCCGTTTCCCTCCCCGCCACCTCTCCCCCACCAACGGAAACACCTATGACTGAATCACCATCTGACTTTCGCGTGCTGGCCTACGTGACCGGCGGCATCGTGCCCGAAATTATCCCCTACGAGCGCCTGACACACATCAACTACGCCTTCCTCATCCCCAACGCCGATGGCACCTTTGCCTCACTGACGAATGGCTGGAAACTCAAGAAAATCGTGGCCGACGCCCACGCTGCCGGGGTGCAGGTGCTCATTTCCGTGGGCGGCTGGGGCTGGGACGAACAGTTTGAGACGATGGCCGCCGATCCGGCAAGCCGCGCGGCTTTTGTGCAAAATCTGGCCGATTTTGTCGCCGAGTATAACCTGGACGGGGCGGACGTGGATTGGGAGTATCCCGATCCCGGCCCTTCGGCGCAGAATTTTGTGGCCCTGATTGGCGAGCTGCGGGAGGCGATGCCGGATAAGTTGTTGACAACGGCCGTTGTCACCTACGGCCCCACCGCGGAAGGCGTGCTGTCAGAAACATTCCCCCTCTTCGATTTTATCAACGTCATGGCCTACGATGGACCGGAACACGGCACCATGCAGCAGTTCAACGACGCCCTGGGTTACTGGTTGGGCCGCGGCCTGCCGCCGGAAAAAATCGTCATGGGGCTGCCCTTCTACTCGCGCCCCAGCGAAGCGCCCTACCGCAAAATCGTCGAGGCCGACCCGCAGGCTGCTTACCAGGACACCGTCGAGTGGAACGGCGTCGCCAACGTCTACAACGGCATCCCCACCATCCAGGCCAAAACCCGCATCGCCCAGGAGCGCGCCGGCGGCGTCATGTTCTGGACCCTCGACCACGATGCCCTGGGCGATCTTTCGCTGCTGAAGGCGATACACGAACAAACAACAATGAAAAAATAACAATGAACGGATAACAATGAACGGATAACAGGAATGCGTTAACCGTTCACTGTTCACTGTTAACCGTTAATTGTTAGAAAGGATTCCCATGCAATACGGTCACTTCGACGACAACGCCAAAGAATATGTCATTACCCGGCCGGATACGCCCCAATCGTGGAGCAATTACCTCGGCTCCACCGAGTACGGCGCGGTGATTACCAACAACGCCGGCGGCTATGGTTTTTACAAATCGGGGGCGCGCGGCCGTTTTTTGCGCCTGCGCTTCAACAGCGTGCCCCTGGATCAGCCCGGCCGCTACTTTTATCTGCGCGACAACGACAGCGGCGACTACTGGTCGGCCTCCTGGCAGCCGGTGGGCAAGCCGCTGGACGAGTACGAATCGACCTGCCGCCACGGCACGGCCTACACCGTCATCTCGTCGCGTTACGCGGGCATCCACAGCGAGGTCACCTACTTCGTCCCCCTCGGCCAGACGTTTGAATACTGGCGGCTGAAGGTGACCAACGACAGCGATCGGCCGCGCCATCTTTCAGCCTTCACCTACTGCGAATTCACCAACCAGTGGAACACGCAGCAGGATCAGGTCAATCTGCAATACTCGCTCTTCATCGTCAAGGGCGAACTGG
>ERZ795053.1959-NODE-1959-length-25493-cov-6.957858_pt1 | contig 25493 bp, 22 predicted proteins | sample MGYA00375137_ERZ795053 | MGnify/ENA primary metagenome ERZ795053 (study PRJEB30182, sample SAMN05720284) | activated sludge metagenome | isolation source: Anaerobic digester | place: Hong Kong | collected 2014-12-17 ...
CAAAATGTATCTAGTTGGTTTAATGTAGGATTGCGATTCAGATACATCAATTCCCCGGGGTATTACAAAAATCAGGAAGGTGATGATAAAAATTTTGTTTTTAAAACCCGTTTCCAAACCAGGAATTACCGTTATATGGTATTGGCAAATTATATACACAACAAACTGAAAATAGAAGAAAATGGTGGGATTAAATATGATTCAGTTTTTCAGGAAAATGTAATTACAGATCGTAGAGGTATAGCAGTTAACTTGTCTACGGCATCCAATTATATAAAAGAAAACAGTTATTACGTAAAACAACTATTTAAATTGTCGAACCGGGCAAGGTTCCAATCGGAGGATACCACAGTATACAGCAGTTTCCTGGATAAATTAAACCCTGGAAACGTATCTCACTCTATTCAGCTCATGGATCAAACCTATATTTACAGGCAATCAAGCCAGGATAATAATGGGTTTTATCAAATTACAAATGACTCAGCAAATGGAACATACGATTCAACTCATATTTTCAAAATTGAAAATCAATTGGCCTGGACTAACTCCGATAATGCAAAAAACCATTTTTTAACTTTCAATTTTCTGCTTCGATATTTATATATTGAGCAAACCATTGATTCCACAAAATCGATATATAACCAGTTAATTCCCACAGGAGAAGTTAATTTTAAAATATCTGATTTACTGAGACTTCATTTCTTTGGTGATTTTGTTACAGGAAATAGCAATGCTGGAGATTTTAATCTATTGGCAAATCTTCAACTAACTACTAAGTTTGGCAACTTATATTATACCTTCAATACTGCAAACCGCGAAACACCCAAATTTTTCAGCTTTTATGAATCAAATCATTTTAGCTGGAATAATATTTATAAAAAGCAGTATTTCATCATTAACAAGGCAGGAATTAGTTACAAATCCTTCAATGCAGGAGTCCGTTTTATTGCCATTGATAATTTTGTATATTTTGATGAAAATGCGTATCCGGCCCAATTGGATGAAAATCTTCAAATATTGCAAATTAATGCGCGTAAACTTTTTAAAATCGGAAATTGGAGTTTTGATCCGGAAGTAATTTATCAGAAAACATCAAATACCGGTGTAATAAGATTCCCGGAATGGATTGGGAAAGTTGACTTATATTATACAAAGGAACTTTTCAAACAGGCGGCTATTTTGCAAACAGGAGTTAACATGTTATATAATACACCATATGATGCTTATTCCTATATGCCAGCTACCAGGGCTTTTTATATTCAAAATGAAAAAGAAATTGGAGATTACTTTTATACCAACCTTTTTCTCAACTTGCAAATAAAAAGAGCCCGGTTATTTATTAAATATTATAACCTGGGCTCTGCATTTGGCAATTATAATTATTTCATGGTGCCTTCTTACCCAATGAAAGATGGTGGAATCAGATTTGGGGTTTCATGGATGTTTTATGATTGATCCTTCTTATCCCCCCCTATTTTGCTACGCTGATTCCAGGTAGTAGTTAAAACCGGAATTATAAAGATTCTCATAAAAGAAACTTCCCTTCGACTCAGCTGCGTCAAACTGAGCAACTAGTTCGCGGGGAATGTTTTTATAATACCCGGTAATTCCATCATTGAATCCGATTTTCAGCTCAAGTGAGTCCTTATCATATTCAATAAAACAAATAATTTTGGAATTTACATACCTTCTGTTAGCCCGTTGCTTAAATGTAAAGCTCATATTTATATGAATTACGTAAGTTATTATACCTTAATTAAGGCAATTTATTCATAATTCATATTAAATTGGGCATAGTAACCAATCCTCATTTAGGATCAGGTAATCATTCCTGATTAGGAATTTGTTCGGTATACGGAAAATGAAAAAATTGGTTTAAAATCTTTTGAAATTGCTCTTAATTTCATAAAAAACCTCCACTGCCATTGGCAATGGAGGTATGAATTGTGCTTTGGTGTCTTTCCTTATTTTGGTTTATTTAACCTTAAAATTCAATTATACTCAATACAGTGAAAAATGGGATTTCAAATATACATAAAAAAGTAATTTTAGATTAAAATTTTAACAGATGGAAATAATCCGAAAATTTCAGTCTGCAGTTTCGAATAAGATTTCTAATTTTAAAAATTCTGCGTTCTCACAAAATATGTTTTCAATTTAATGTAAAACTTTTTACAGTATAGATGAATCTAGCCGGCAAAATAAATGGATTTTTTATTCGGTTTTTCCCGTCAACCTTTACAATTTCAGTAATTCTTACTTTTTTGACTTTTGTGCTGGCTGCTATCTTTACGGATCCTGTTAATATCGAAACCTCAGCCAATTCCATATATTCAGATATTATTTCTGATCCACTTTCTAAGTCAAACAATCACTTTGCTCAATTAGCCGGCTTTTGGTACCAGGGCATGTGGAATACCGGCATGCTTGCATTTACAGTACAAATGATGCTGATTTTGGTTTTGGGCTATGTAATGGCCGCAACTTCCGGTTTTCAAAATATCATCCGTAAAGTACTTGCTTACTGCAGTAATACAGCAAAATCAGCTTTTCTCGTTGCGTTGATCACCCTTCTTGTTAGTTTTTTCAACTGGGGATTAGGATTAATTTTCGGGGCACTCTTTGCACGAAAAGTTGCTGAATATGCACAAACAAATAAAATTAGTCTGAATTATCCGCTAATTGGCGCTGCAGGATATTCAGGATTGATGGTATGGCATGGCGGTATCTCTGGATCTGCACCTCTTAAAGTTGCTGAAGCGGGGCATCTGAAAGCACTTACCGGATTGGATCTCGCTCCTATCACCTTTAATCAAACCATTTTCTCAGGTATGAATCTTACAGTAAGTTTGCTCTTAATTACTTTAGTTCCAATACTCCTATATTATCTTGGCAAAAAAAATCCCGGAGAAAAGCTGCTGCAACTGGAGGATCAAAAATCTATAAAAGTGCAAAGTCATGATACTCCTACTGAAGGAGCTGAAAAAATCGATCGATCAAGATGGGTGAGCCTGATCATAGGAATGTTGATTATGATGATTGCCATATTAAAAGCGATCAAAACCGGAAACGCAGGTATCATTGATCCAAATTATCTCAATTTTATCCTGCTTGGTTTGGGGCTTACATTTAGTGCAAATATCAGTTCATTCCTGGGCAACGTTAAAAATGCCATGGGTGCAGCAGGAGGTATTCTCATTCAGTTTCCATTGTATTTCGGAATTATGGGCATTATGAAATACAGCGGTATGGTTGAAATATTTTCCGGTTTTTTAATGAATATTTCAAACGTTGAAACATTCCCTCTATTCACATTTTTAAGTGCTGCACTTGTAAACATTTTTGTTCCAAGCGGTGGGGGCCAATGGGCCGTTCAGGGTCCAATCATTATTGAAGCAGCTCAAAATCTTGGAATACCGCTTGGAAAAGCTGTGATGGCATTAGCTTATGGCGACCAAATCACCAATATGCTGCAACCTTTTTGGGCATTACCCTTACTCGGAATAACCGGATTAAAGGCCGGTCAAATTATCCCATATACGCTGTTGCTGCTATGTTTGGGGTTTGTTATATTTCTGTTTGGAATTATTGTTTTTTGAAGAAAGTTTATACCATTCCTCTACCAGCTTAATTTAAATTGATTCTAAAAACAAACTAAAGTATATTTAGCCCCCCATTCTGAAGATAACAGAATAATTAGTATTAACCTAAATAGTTCAAATTCCTATGAAAAAAACAAATCTGATTTTCCCTCTGCTTCTGGTTTTTGCTTTCATATTAACATATTGCAGCAAAGATGATAATAAAGATGAAAGCGAACCAAGTATGACTGCAACTATCGATGGAAAAAGCTGGTCGGCTACTCAATGCGCCTGTCAGTATACCCAGGGAATCGGTGGAATACTGGGTACAGCTCCTCAGGATAAATCAATCACCATTACCATTCTGAATTTTAAAGAAGGTACATTTCTGCTAAATTATACCAGTGAATCAGCTGCCTCAGTAACCGATGGAAATGTTACCTACACCACCAACAGCGACCCACAGGCAGGAGGATATGTTATCATCAGCTCTATAAACACTGCTGATTCCACTGTTTCAGGTACCTTTGACTTTGTTGCCTATAGCCCATACGCAAAAGGATTTATAAATATTAAAGACGGAACCTTTAATAACCTTCCTTTCTCAGCAAGCTTACCTAATACTCCCGATCAGGTGTTTACAGTAGTGATTGATGATGAGCTTTTTGAACCATCAAGTATACATGCTATGAAGGCCTTAGGTAAAATTACCATTAGTACTTCTAATGCTGATGCTTCAAAAACCGTTGGTATCACGATCACGGAATCGCTGGAACCCGGTAGTTATAGCTTTTCTATTTATGGTGACGCAATTGGCCAGTATAATCTTGGAACAACCGTAATTATGAGCTCAAATTCTGGTAAATTAAATCTGACCAAGCACGATAAAACAAATCATGTTCTTGAAGGCACTTTCTATTTTGAAGCTACTGAAATAACAGGAACAAATACAGCTTCTCTATCTGATGGTAATTTTGTAGTAACTTATTAAAAAAAAAGGGGCTACTTAGTAAAGCAGCCCCTTTTTAATCTTAATCAAATACATCAAACTTAATTCCCTGTGCCAGGGGCAGTTCTTTGCTAAAATTGATGGTATTGGTTTGCCGGCGCATATATGCTTTCCAGGCATCTGAACCCGATTCGCGTCCGCCACCGGTATCTTTTTCACCTCCGAATGCTCCGCCAATCTCGGCTCCGTTTGTTGCAATATTCACATTGGCGATACCACAATCCGATCCTTCATGCGACAGGAATTGCTCGGTTTCATAAATATTTTTTGAAAAGATGGCTGATGACAATCCCTGGGGAACGCCATTATGCATTTCTATCGCTTCATCCAAAGTTGAGTATTTCATCAAATAAAGAATTGGTGCAAAAGTCTCCTCCTGAACAATGTGGTAATGGTTTTCAGCTTCGGCTATACAAGGAATAACATAGGTTCCCGATTCATAACCTTCACCCTCAAGCACCTGTCCACCATAGGCAATGTTCCCACCTTCTTTTACTACTTGCTCCTGGGCATATTTGAAGGCTTCCACCGCTGATTTATCCACCAACGGCCCGACCACTGTTTTCTCATCCAATGAATGTCCTATGCTTAGTTGCTTGTAGGCTGTTATTAACTTTTCTTTAAACTTATCATAAATACAATCGTGAATAAATAACCTGCGAGTTGAAGTACATCTTTGACCAGCAGTAGCTACGGCGCCAAACAGACTTGCCCTTAAGGCCATATTTAAATTACCATATTGCGAAACTATAATAGCATTATTTCCACCTAATTCCAGGATCGTTTTACCAAGTCTTTCGCCCACCAGTCTGGCAACCCTTCTTCCCACTGCAACTGATCCGGTAACTGAAATCAGTGGAACTCTTTTATCTTTCAGGAAATCGTCACCAACATATTTTGAACTGGCCACAATCAGGTTGATCACACCTTCCGGGACTTCATTCCGCACTAAAACATCCTTCATAATATTATGAACGGCAACAGCACATAAAGGTGTTTTTGAAGATGGTTTCCAAACAACTACATCGCCTGCAATCAGAGCAATCATGGTATTCCAGGCCCAAACAGCCACCGGGAAGTTAAAAGATGTAATCACGCCAACTACTCCAAGCGGATGATATTGTTCATACATCCGGTGACGCTCCCGCTCCGAATGCATTGTCAAGCCATATAATTGCCTTGACTGCCCCACCGCAAAATCAGCAATATCTATCATCTCCTGAACTTCACCCAGACCTTCCTGATAAACTTTTCCCATTTCATACGAAACCAGTTTTCCGAGGGGTTCTTTGTATTTCCTGAGTTCTTCACCCATTTGCCTCACGATTTCGCCTCTTTTTGGAGCAGGAACCATTCGCCAAACTTTAAAGGCTTCCTGTGCTTTGGCCATGATTTTTTCATAATCATCCCAGTTACCCTGCTTTACACTTCCTATCAACCTGCCATCAGTTGGCGAATACGATTCCAGCAATTCACCAGAAGTATCGAACCAATTTGCCCCGGTTGATGCACCATTGTTTACTTCATTCAAACCTAAGTCCTTCAGCATTTCGCTGATTCCAAATTTTTCCATTTTTATGTAAAGTGTTAAATATAAATTGATTTGTTTTTACACAACAGCAAACATGTGGGATTGTTTGCCACTTATTTATTAATAGGCTGCAAATGTAGAATAATCCAATTAGCCAGGTAAGAAAATGACTCGCTAATCAAATAAAAAAACATGTTAAATTTTGCAGATAAATTGTCTTTGTCACGTGCATCGTTAGGAAAAAAATGCACTCCGACTTCTACATTTGAAGGAAGGATCTTTTGATAGGTAAACCATGTTCGCCGGCTATGAAGCCCGGAAGTGATAATATTTACCGAATGAAGATCATTTACATTCACATGATCCCGGAAGCTTTTAGCAGAGGCGAGTGTTTGGTTATGTTCCACAGGTTCGAATGCCACGATGGTAGTTCTGTTTTTTGGCACACCAAGTTGATGAATGTAATCAGCCATTTCTTCAGCTTGCGAGTGAAAACCTGTAGTTTCCAGCGATAAGTCGATACATTTTCTAACAATGTCACTTTTAAGTTCAATTTCATTTCCGTTTATTGAAATAGCCGAAACGAAAAGATTTCGGTCACCTCTTTTAGTCCAGAAATCGTTATTATACCGAATAAAAATAGATTTTACATTTTGATTTTTTGCAATAAACAGAAAGTGATATGATTTTGGTTGATCTCCTGCAAAGCCTCCACCAAGACATTCTCCATTTACTATAACATTAAAATGAGGGCCAAATCCATCCACTTCAGTACCTGACAATTTTAAATCAAGTTGCATGGAGTCGGTGAGGTTAAGATTAACGCCGCCAGGTATTTTAATTTCGAGTGAACCATTTGTCCATAGCGCTATCCCACGATCATAACGTCTCACATTATGGTTTCGGCCCATCTCTGATTCGCTTAATGGAATTTTATCGGGATAATCAAACCCTGTGAGATAAAAATGAGAATCATTTTTTACGAGGTTACCCGTAATTGCCTGTTCTATTTCTCTTGCCGATATCCATGACTCAATGATAATATTATCACTATCAACTGTTTTTTGATACGAAAGAAATGAAGGCATAAAAATAAGCATGGCGATCACCATACTAAAAACAATCACACCAGCTGTCACAAACCATTTCATGCCCCTTTTCATACACTATTTTTCAGCGTTAACATATTTTCGGAATTCAATGAAAGCCGCTTCCATATGTTGATCCATTTTTACATGAAACTGATCAAATGCTTCCACCAGCCGCTTGCCCTCAGGAGTTAAGCTTGATTTACCGCCATCTTTACCTCCCCGTTCTTTATCTAAAATTGCAAATCCAACCATCTCTTCAATTTTCTTCAAATCGCCCCAGGTACGCCGATACGTGATGCCCAGCGCTTTTGTGGCTGCCACCAGCGATCCATGCTGCTCAATGGCTTTGAGTATCTGCCATTTCCCATCGCCCAGGATCCCCTTATCATCTGCAGTTGAGAGCCAAATTTTGTAATTGAATTTAATTTCCTCTGATAATAATTTGGAGCCCATAATTTTTCATTTTTTACAAAAGTAGCAAAGCTTATCCAAAATTTTAACCCGGTTTCATACTTTAAAATTCGACGGCTGCCTAACAATAGCACGTAAAAAAGCTGTATTATTGCAAGGGATTGGTTCCTGTATGCCAATCCAAAAAATCATCATGAAAACGTTACACCTTATTTCAAAATTTATTTTTGGTGTTTTAATACTTTCAGCAGCATTATCCTGTAATTCGAAGCAGGATAAAAGTACTTTGATTGTATTTCATGCCGGCAGCTTGAGTAAGCCTTTGCAGGAAATGGTTTCTCAATTCGAACAGAATAACCCCGGCTCCCAAATTTTACTGGAAGCTGCGGGTAGCAGAGAATGTGCCAGAAAAATTACAGAACTTCATAAACCCTGTGATATCATGGCTTCGTCGGATTATACAGTTATTCAGGAGATGCTCATTCCGGAATACACAAACTGGTTTATTGATTTTGCCACCAACGAAATGTGTATTGCTTATACGGAAAATTCAAAGGCAGCTTCCGTGATCAATGCTGAAAACTGGGTTAAGATTTTACTTGCTGATTCGGTAACTTTTGGTCGTTCAAATCCTGATCTTGATCCCTGCGGATATCGCACCATTATGCTGTTTGAACTGGCAGAATTATATCTCAATGAAGCTAACCTTTACTCCGGTTTTCTGAGCAAGGATATCAATTACATTAGGCCCAAAGAAGTGGATCTCCTTGCATTGCTTGAATCAAATGTGATCGATTATATTTTTATTTACAAATCTGTCGCTATTCAGCATCATTTAAAGGTACTCGATTTGCCTGATGAAATAAATTTGGGCAATCCCGAATTCACTGATTTTTATAAAAATGCAAGTGTTGAAATCACCGGAAAAGTTCCAGGCTCAACCGCACATAAAACCGGTGAGCCCATGATTTATGCTTTTACGATTTTAAAGGATGCTCCAAACACGGAATTAGCCGAACAATTTGCAACTTTTATGCTCAACCCCGAACAAGGCCAAAAGATCATGGAACAAAACGGGCAGCAAAGTATGGCCAGGGTTCCTGACGAATACCGGAAATACATACCAAACAAAATATTTAAAGAATTATCAAAAACTGACAGGTAATGAAAAAACTTTCAATCATTTTATCCTTAACCATGTTTATCATGGCTTCATGTCAGCAAAATGCTGAAAAAACTGCTATAGCTGAACAAACCCAGTTTCCACCGGCTGATACCACAGATGCCACCAATTATTTTTACGACAACGCCGAAACCCATGAGCTACCTTTGAATGAAATAAGCGTTGGTGGTGAAGTTTCAAATCCGGGTGTAGTTGATTTGAGTGGTTTACCGTTGCATACCATCATTGTTAAGGAGGCAGTATTAGCAGAAGATGGTAATAAGTTCGTTGGCGCTTATCGTTACGACGGCTACTCTTTGCTCGATCTTTTAAACAATTTTATCTTGCATAAAGCTAACCAGGATGAATTTGAGCCAATTATTGATTTGTATGTTGAGATTGAAAATGAAGCAAACGAAAAGGTAGTGGTGAGCTGGGGAGAAATTTATTACCCAAATCACTTGCATGAAGTTATAATTGCCAAACAAGTAATGCGCATAGTTCCTTCCAAAACCAACGACCTGTGGCCACTTCCCGAAAAAAGCAAACTTGTAATTGGTTCGGATCTGATCACAGAAAGAAATATTTTGGCGCCTTCAAAAATCACCATCAAATCTTACCCCCGATCTTTTGAAACAATCAAAGGGAAGAAACCTCTTTTTTCAGAAAAAGTTGACTTTTTTAAAAATGATGAGCTACAATTTTCACTCGATCAGGATACTGAAAACATGCAGGAAATGCATTATGAAAGTATCTTCTATGGCAGAGGACGGGGCATTCACAGCACCACACCATTTACCGGCACACGTTTGATGGATCATCTGAAAACATTTACTGGTATCACAACAGATAATATTCAAAAAGGCCTCGTGCTCATAGTTGCCGACGATGGATACCGGGTAGTTTATACTTTTAGCGAAATCATGAACCGAAACGATCAATCGGAAGTATTGCTGATCTATCATGGAGATGGCAATGGAGGTTTGTTCAGGTTATATCCTGCCGGCGACTTCTTTTCCGACAGAGCCATTAAATCAATTGCAGGTATCTATCTCGATGCGGAAAATTAATGCTGAAAAGCGGTAATAATATCAGCATTTTTTATATCCTCATTGTTTTTGCCGGGGGATTCGCGTTGATGTTTATCATAGCTCCGCTTTTAAATCTTTTCCTGCAAAGCACCTCCAGCTCACTTTTTGAAACGCTTTCGGATAAAGAAGTTCAAAATAGTATAGGACTAACCATTGGAATTTCATTTGCCGGAACATTATTTTTTGCAATTCTTGCAATTCCTCTTGCCTTGCTTTTGGCCCGAAAGGATTTTTTTGGTAAAAAGTTAATTACGGCCCTGATCGATCTTCCTATAGTGATACCCCATTCTGCTGCGGGAATTGCGTTGCTCGGTTTTATTTCACGAGATTCCTTATTGGGCAAAACAGCAGGATTTTTTGGATTTGATCTAATCGGACATCCTGTTGGGATAGCCCTGGCCATGGCTTTTGTGAGTGTTCCGTTTTTGATCAATGCTGCCCGGGATGGCTTTTTAAGTGTTCCAAAACGTTATGAATTTGCAGCCCAAAATTTAGGAGCTTCACCGGGCAGGGTGTTTTTATCCATCTCCCTTCCCCTTGCATGGCGACATATTGTATCGGGCCTGGTGATGATGTTCGGAAGAGGAATGAGTGAATTTGGTGCTGTCATTATCATTGCTTATCACCCCATGATTACCCCGGTGCTGATCTATGAGCGCTTTACCCAATTTGGATTAAAATATGCCCAACCGGTTTCTGTTATTTTCATAGCAATTTGCCTGTTGTTTTTTGTTCTTTTCAGAATGCTCACCCTAAAACCTTTCAAGTCGAATGATTAAAATCGAAAATGTATCGGCAAAGGTGGGCTCATTCGAACTGAAGCAAATTAACCTTAAAATTGAAAAAGGCGAATATTTCGTGTTACTTGGCCCAAGCGGAGCAGGAAAGTCCATTTTATTTGAAGTGCTTGCAGGAATTTACCCTGTCCAAAATGGTTCTGTTATAATTGATGACACAAATATAACCCGAGCCGCAGTTAATAAAAGAGGTCTTGGGCTGGTTTTCCAGGACAACACATTGTTTCCAAATTTGTCGGTTGAAAAAAATATCGGCTATTCACTCAGAAGTAGAAAACTCCAGGCGAATATTTTACATAAAAAAATCAACGAAATAACTTCATCACTGAATATCAACCACCTTCTTAATCGCGAAGTTTCAACCTTATCAGGTGGTGAAATACAACGTGTTTCCCTTGCCCGGGCCATGATCTCACAGCCTCAATACCTGCTTTTGGATGAGCCTCTCTCTTCGATTGATATTCAACTTCGGGGAGAGTTAATGAATTTGCTAAAAAAAATTAATCAAACCGGAATAACCATCATACATATCACCCATGACCTGGAGGAGGCAATTCGGTTGGCTGATCGAATTGCATTTATGGAAAACGGTGAAATAATACAGATCGGTAAACCCAATGAAATTTTTTCGGAACCAAAAAATGAATTCGTAGCACGCTTTCTTAATTTCTCCAATATTTTTGTCTTTGATAAAGTAAATGACGCAGAAATAATTTTAAATGAGAAAGTTTCCCTATCGGTTAATTTATTTGACCAACATGCGCAACAGGTAGTAATTCCAAATGAATCCATTCATTTATCTGGAATTAAAACCGAATCCGATAATTGTTTTGAAGGAGTGATCAAGTCCATTGTGGATTTTCCGGAATCATATGAACTTACTGTAGATATTGGCATTCCAATAGTTTACCATGCTCATAAAAATGGCACTGTTTTTATCAAAGGTGAAAAACAGTGGCTTTCGATTGAAAGTGAAAAGCTGATCTTGATCCGGGAAAAATGAAATAGATAAAAATTAAAAAGGCCTCAAATTGAGGCCTTTTAATTTTCAAAATATTAGCTTAATCTGCAAACATCGGGAACTCTCCCATCATTTCATTCACCTGCTTTTTCACTTTTTCAATCAGATCTTCATTGTCGATATCAGATATAACCTGATCAATAAAGTCAACAATAACAGGCATGTGTTCTTCTTTTAATCCACGAGTGGTTACTGCTGGGGTTCCAACCCTTAACCCGGATGTTTGGAAGGGTGACCGGCTATCGAATGGAACCATGTTTTTATTCACGGTAATGTCGGCCAAAACAAGGGTATTCTCCACTTTCCTGCCGGTGATTTCCGGGAATTTATTTCGCAGGTCGATGAGCATGAGGTGGTTGTCAGTTCCATCTGAAATAACGTTATAGCCTTTATCAACAAAAGCCTGCGACATCACCTCTGCATTTTTCTTAACCTGTTTCATGTAGTTTTTATACTCTTTCGTTAACGCTTCACCAAAAGCAACGGCTTTGGCAGCAATTACGTGCTCCAATGGTCCGCCCTGTATGCCCGGAAATACACCTGAGTCAAATAAGGATGACATGGAACGGATCACTCCCTTTGGTGTTGTTTTACCAAAAGGATTATCAAAATCACGTCCCATCATGATGATTCCACCCCGCGGTCCGCGCAGGGTTTTATGGGTTGTTGAGGTTACCACATGACAATACTTCAACGGATCGTTTAAAAGTCCAACAGCGATCAATCCGGCAGGATGAGCAATATCAGCCATCAGAAATGCGCCAATTTTATCAGCAATCTCACGCATTCGTTTATAATCCCAATCGCGGGAATAGGCTGAGGCACCTGCCAAAATCAATTTCGGCTTTTCACGCAGGGCTGTTTCTTCCATTTTATCATAATCAACACGTCCGGTTTCTTCATCTACTTCGTATGCAATGGGCTGATACAGAATTCCTGATGAATTTACCGCCGAACCGTGCGAAAGATGACCTCCATGTGAAAGGTCCAGTCCCATAAATTTATCACCGGGATTAAGCAAAGTGAGAAATACAGCCATATTGGCCTGAGCTCCTGAGTGTGGCTGAACATTGGCCCACTCAGCACCAAACAACTCTTTTAACCTGTCGATGGCCAGTTGCTCGGTTTCATCCACATGCTGGCAACCGCCATAATATCTTTTACCCGGGTATCCCTCGGCGTATTTGTTTGTCATTACCGAACCCATGGCCTCCAGTACCTGATTGCTCACAAAGTTTTCCGATGCAATCAACTCTATTCCAAAGTGCTGTCTGTCGGCTTCTTTTTTCAGGATTTCAAAAACTAAATCGTCTCTTTTCATTGAAGTATGTTTTTGTGGCTATATATATGATAATTTTGTCATTTTCTGAGGCTAAGCAAAATTATAAAATTTATTTTGCCCGCCATTCCGAATGAAATATTTTTGCAAAATTCCTGTTAAAGGAATCAACAGGAAATTACGAACTAAACGACGATATGATCAACTTTGAGAAGTTTACACTGGATAATGGGTTGAGGGTGATTGTTCACAAGGATAAATCTACTCAAATTGTGGCGATGAACCTGCTTTATGATGTTGGTGCTCGGGATGAGGATCCGGACCGTACAGGGTTTGCCCATTTATTTGAGCACCTGATGTTTGGGGGCTCGGTAAATATCCCCAAATACGATACACCGCTGGAAGAAGCCGGAGGCGAAAACAATGCATTTACCAATAACGATATTACCAATTACTACCTTACCATTCCCAGGCAAAACCTGGAGCTGGCTTTTTGGCTCGAATCAGACCGGATGCTCGATCTGGCATTTTCTGCAAAAAGCCTGGAAGTACAACGAAATGTGGTGATTGAAGAGTTTAAGCAATCTTATTTAAATCAGCCTTATGGTGATGTATGGCTACTGTTGAGACCCATGGCTTACAAGGTTCATCCTTATCTGTGGGCAACAATCGGTAAAGACATATCACACATTGAAAAAGCCACCATGCAGGATGTAAAGGATTTTTACAAAAAGTATTATAATCCGAATAATGCCATTTTAACGGTAGCGGGTGATGTGAGTACCGATGAGATCCACCGGCTTTCAGAAAAGTGGTTTGGGCCCATTGAGCCCGGAATGATCCTAAACCGGAATTTGCCCAAAGAGCCCAGGCAAACTGAAGTGCGCAGTTTAAAAGTGGAACGCGATGTTCCGTTTGATGCCCTCTATAAAACATATCACATGTGTGCCCGCAACCACGATGCTTATCACACTACCGATCTGATCTCTGATATTCTTTCCAATGGCGATTCATCTCGCCTTTTCAACAGGCTGGTAAAAGAAAAAAACATTTTCAGCGATATTCATGCCTATATTTCAGGCGACCGTGATGAAGGGTTATTTGTTTTTTCTGGCAAACTGGTGAAAGGTGTTCGGATGGAAGATGCCGAAAAAGCAATCAATACCGAAATTGATATAATTAAAAACGATTTGGTAGCACAAGATGAACTTGAAAAGGTTAAAAACAAAATAGAATCTACCCTTGAGTTTTCGGAAATAAGTGTTTTAAATAAAGCGATGAACCTCTCCTACTCCGAATTACTGGGCGATGCAGACCTTATCAACCAGGAAAAGGACCTTTATGCTGCCGTTACCAGGGAATCGGTTCGTGAAACGGCAAACGAGATATTCAGGGAGGACAATTCATCAACGCTTTATTATTTCTCAAATTAATTTATGACACAGCTTAACAGACATATACAACCCAATATCAATTTAGTTGACCGGATAAGTCTTGACAAACCCGAAGTTCAAACGCTTGACAATGACATTCCTGTTTACCTTATTGATACTTCTGAACAGGATCTGGTAAAAATTGAATTTATTTTCACCGCAGGCAGTTGGTTCGAACCCAAAAAATTGGTAGCCAGCTTTACCAACCGAATGCTGAAGGAAGGGACTTCTTCCATGAGCTCTGCTAAAATTGCCGACCTTATTGATTATTATGGAGCCCATCTGGAAACCAATTCGGATAAAGATATGGGCTATGTTGCACTTTATTCGCTCAACAAGCACCTGCATAAAACGCTCCCGGTGCTGGCCGAAGTCATTCGTGATCCGGTTTTTGACCAAAAAGAACTGGAAACACTCAGGCAAAACCGCCGGCAAAATTTTTTGGTTAACAATGAAAAAGTGAGATACCTGGCCCGGAGAAAATTCAATGAACTCATCTTTGGTGAAGGGCATCCTTACGGCAAGGTTTTTAATGAAAGTGATTTCGATCAAATTTCGCAAGATGACCTGGTTAGCTTTCACAAAAACAGATACAACGCCGGTAATTGCAAAGTCATTGTTTCGGGGAAAATACCTGCGGGATTTGTACATTTATTAAATGATCTTTTCATTGGTTTCAACGGACAAGCCCCTGATCATCAGGGAACAATTCCGCGGCAGACCGAACTAGAGGATAAAAAAACCCATTTCGTTAAGAAAAATGCCGTGCAAAGTGCCATACGAATGGGGAAAGTATTGTTCAATAAAACCCATCCTGATTATGTTAAACTGAAAGTAGTGAATACCATTCTGGGCGGCTACTTCGGTTCCAGGCTCATGTCAAACATTCGGGAAGACAAAGGTTATACTTATGGAATCGGGTCGGCGATAGTTTCATTGCATCACAGCGGATACTTTTTTATTACCTCTGAGGTTGGCAGTGATGTAACGCAGGAAGCCGTTCATGAAATCTATTATGAAATTGACCAGCTGAGGCAGCATAAGGTTTCAGCACAGGAACTTGATCTTGTAAAGAACTATATGTTAGGCTCCTTTTTGCGCAGTGTGGATGGATCATTTGCGCAAGCTGATAATTTTAAAAGCCTGCTCGAATACGGATTGGATTTTACCTATTTTGACAATTATATTGAGGTTGTAAAGGCCATTAGCCGCGAAGAAATATTAACATTGGCACAACAGTATCTCGATCCTGAATCTTTATCATTGCTTACGGTTGGAAAGTAGGACTTAATTTCTCTCATGAGAAAATCAAAACACATAATTGCGCTAATCATCCTTTTTTGGTTTGTAATGATAATTCAAATCAAAGCACAGGTGAATGCCGGGGATGACATTACCATTTCAGGTGGATTACCCGTTCTATTAAAAGGCCAGTATACAGGTTATGTTGGAATTCCGGTAACTGCAGAAGATGATTATTTTGTAGGCCCTTTTCCCATCGGTTTTGATTTTGAGTTTTACGGTTCTAATCACACCAACTTTGCCATTGGCCCCAATGGATTAGTCAGCTTTAACCTACCCGAAATTCTTGATCTTGTTCACTGGACCAATGTTAGTATTCCAACCAGTACGTTTGAATTAACCATACTCGGACCTTACCAGGATTTATTCAAAAGGCCTACTGCACCTCACAACGATTACATCTACTACAAAACGGTGGGAACAGCACCTGACAGAAAGCTCATAGTAGGGTGGTGCGAGGCACCAATGTTTAGTTGTGAATCATCCTTTGTTACCACTCAAATTGTACTGAACGAAACAGATCACTCCATCGAAAATCATGTGATCAGTAAACCGGCTTGTGAGGCTAACCTGGGCAACAGGGCAACGCAGGGAGTAAACAGGGATGATGTTGCGGGAACAGCTGTGCCAGGAAGAAATAACAGCTCATGGACTGCTGAAAATGAGAGCTGGCGATATGAAACAGATGGTCCAGACAATTACACTGTTTCCCAAATTGATTTTAAACCCGAAGTAATCATCCCTCCCGGCCATATTTCATATCGCTGGTTTAAGGACAGGTATCCAGGTGGCGAAGAAGTGAGCACCGCCAGGCAATTTTTAGTTGCTCCTACTGAGACCACTACTTATTATTGCGAAATTACCCTGTGTGGCGGCTTAAAATATGTTGACGATGTAATTGTTCAGGTAGTTCCTGTTCCAAATGCTTTTAACCCCAATAGTTTGGTGGAAGAAAACCGAACATTCAGGGTTTTTGCCAATCCACCCGAACGAGTAGTAAATTACAAGTTCATTATTTTCGACCGTTGGGGTAAAAAGGTATTTGAATCAACCGATATTCTGGAAGGTTGGGACGGCAGCGAAAACGGTAAGGATTGCAACGGAGATGTTTATATTTGGGTAGTTTATTACAATGCCGGCGAAGGCGAAGTCACCAATAAGGGAACGGTTACACTTGTAAGATAATCTGAATGAAAAATAAAAAACCCCCGAAATTCGGGGGTTTTTTGTGATTTCTATATCCAAAATTAATTTGGTAAAATATCTGGATTTGCTCCTTTTTGAGGAGTGGGTTTAGTAATTTTTAGTTTGGCTTTAACCATATCCATTACGTCATCAGATGGGGTTGCATACAGCAAAAGCCCTTCGGTACTGTTAAAAATATAGGTATAGCCATTTTCTTTGGCAACCTCTTCTACTGCTTTACGCGCTTCTTCGATTATGGGGGAGGTGAGCTCCAACTCTTTATTTTGAAGGTCTTGTGTAGCAGTTTGCTCAAATTCCGACATACGATCCCGAAGATCATTGATCTCATCTTCTTTCATCTGTTGAATCAATGGGGTCATAGTTCCTAATTTCTGCTGGTAGTCCATAAATTTATTTTCAAGCTCCGTTTGCATGGCTGCATATTGCTCCTGGATAGCCTTATTATAATCTTCGAAAACTTTTTTTACTGAATCAAGTCCGGGCATCATGGAGTAAAGTGTAGCGAAGTCAACATGACCTAACTTCATTTTTGATTGTGCCTGTGTTTCTGTAGAAATCAATAAAACAGTTGCTAAAATAAATAGTCCAATAATTTTCTTCATATCGTTTGAAAATAAAGTTTATACGTGTTAAAATTGAGGTGCAAATGTAGATAAATAATTCGTTTATAATACAGAATCAAATCATTATTTTCGATCCTTGCTTTGTACCGGACCGGGTGAACTTCTGCCTGGTCCGCGGGGAGGAGCTGTTCCTTTATTAGTTGCAGGTTGCGATGGCGTATACTCCTGTTTTACCCGATCTTCACGTCTGACAGTACCCAACTCAGCTCCTACCTTGTCGAGCACATCGTCGCTGATGTCGAAACGGGCATTTACATATAAAATGGTAAGGCTTCCCGCCCTGTCGAAAACGAAAGCATAGTTTTCATCAACGGCAATTTCCTCAATTGCGTTAAATATTTTTTCCTGGATCGGTTTAACAAGTTCTTCTCTTTTAAGAAACAGGTCACCACCTGGGCCAAACCGTTGATTTTGCAGATCTTTTACTTCCTGTTCCTTTTTTCTGATTTCTTCCTTTTTCTTTTCCTTAACATCATCCGGCATAAGCACTGCTTCTGCCTGGAAGTTTTTATACATTTGGTTGATTTCAGCAAATTTTTCTTCAATTTCTTCCTGATATTCTGCAGCCAGATCATCCAATTGAATTTGTGCATCCTTGTATTCAGGAATATTATCCAGAATATATTGGGTATCCACATATGCATACTTTTGAGTGAAGCCGGTGCTCATGAGCAACAATACCACAAAGGATGTAAGCAAGAGCTTTTTCATAAACAGGGAATTTATATTTCTTTTATTCAACGAATTAGCCTTTTAAATAACGATGTTTATTTCAATTTCTTTTCTCTGATTCCAATTAATCGATAGATTGGTTAATGGAGAAGTGGAACTGTCCGCGGTTAGCATCCGGTAATCCGGGCACCTGGTTGAACCCATAACCCCAGTCGAGGCCCAAAATACCAAACATAGGCAGGAACACCCTCACTCCAAATCCAGCGGATTTATATACACTGAACGGGTTATAGTCAACAAATTTAGCCCATGAATTTCCGGCTTCGAGGAAGGTAGCCACAAAAATGGTTGCATTCGGATTAAGAGATAAGGGATAACGCAATTCAAGTGTGTATTTCGAATATATGGTTGCTCCGGTGTTGCTTGATCTATAATAATTCGGAGTTAAGGTCTCATTCCCATATCCACGCATACCTATGATTTCGCGGCCATCCAGGTTGTTATATCCTGATAAGCCATCACCGCCCAGGTAAAACCGTTCAAAAGGTGTAACACCAATCTGTGGATTATAATCACCTAAAAATCCCATTTTTGCCCTTGCCATTACCACCAGGTTTTCAACCACGGGTGTAAAAAAGGCCGATTGTATTCCCCATTTATGATACTCAATCCATTTATATTTTTCATTTTCGGTGAGCGTAGCATAATTCCTGTCGGAAAACGAAGAGTATGGAGGTGTAATATCCAAAGAAACACTCATCAGCGATCCGGTTCTTGGGTAAATAGGCTGGTCGATGGAGTTTCTGGATAAAGTGATATTCCAACTGAAGTTATTATAGTAACCGGTTCCTGTACCGAAGGAGAATATACTGGTGTAATTTTTCAGATCATATCGCTGGAAATTAGCGGCAACGTATAGCTGGAAATAATCGTCGGGCCAGGTAAGCCTTTTTCCTAAACCAATGGTTACCCCGTTGATCACAAATGATTGCCGGTCGGGGCTGTCCTTGGGCAATCCATTCGAAAACAATGAATGGTAATAACTAACACTTAATGCATTGGGTTTTTTACCACCCAGCCAGGGCTCGGTAAATGAGGCACTATAACTGATATAACCTGATCCGTATGACTGAACACGCAAGCTCAACTTTTGACCATCACCGGTGGGAACGGGGCGCCATTCCTTGCCATTCAAAAGATTTTTTAAAGAGAAGTTATTAAAGGAAACCCCAAGGGTTCCGATAACCCGGCCATAACCCCAGCCCCCTGAAAGCTCAATTTGGTCGGAGGATGTTTCTTCCACTTCATAGGTTATATCAACGGTTCCTTCAGCCGGATTGGGCTCCGGAACTGGATTGATCGTTTCCGGATTGAAATAACGCAACTGTGCCAACTCACGGGTAGTACGAATAATATCCGAACGCGAGAACAACTGTCCGGGCCGGGTTCTGAGTTCGCGGATCACAACATGGTCGTGCGTACGGGTATTTCCTTTCACCTTCACCCGCTTGATGGTGGCTTGTTTGCCTTCGTAAAGCCTGATCTCTATATCGATACTGTCGTTTTCCACGGCAACCTCCACCGGATTTGCCTGGAAAAACAAATATCCATCGTTCATGTAGAGTGAACTTACATCATCTTCAGACATGTTGAAAGTAAGGTTCGAATTGAGCAATTCCCAATTGTAAACATCCCCTTTTTGAATCCTTAACACCCTGTTCAATGCAGCATCGGTATATTTGGTATTTCCCACCCAGCTTATATTCCTGAAATAATATTTACTCCCTTCGGTGAGATAAAGATCAATATTCACTGAATTGTCCTCCGGATTCCTGTAAACAGAATCTTTTACGAAGCTGGCATCGCGGTAGCCATGCTCATTGTATTTAGAAATAATATTAACCAGGTCATTTTTGTATTCATCCGGTATATATTTGGATGATTTGAATATCCGCATCCGCATGTTCCGGTTAACATAATCGCGGGAATCTTCCACCATTTTCGAAAACCGAAAAGTGACTGCATCTTTTGAAATATCAAAAATGAAATTCTCAATTTTATAAAACGGCTGAAACGCCCCTTTCTCCTTGGTTTCTTTCATGAACTTCTTCACCCTTGAATCATCAAAAGCTTCGTTGCCATATATATTGATCGCCCCGATTTTAACCTTTTCATTTTTGGTGATCTCAATCAATAATCGCACATGGTTGATCCTTAAACTATCATCCACTTGTTTGATATTCACTTCTGCATCCAGAAAGCCTTTATCAGTATAATAACTTTTGATCTTGTTTTTGGTTCGGATCAGCATATTGTCGGTTACCACATCGCCGCTGGCCAGTTTAATTTCATCGCGTATATTATCTGCTTCCGATTTTTTAATCCCTGCAAAAGAGAAGGTCGACATGCGTGGCCGTTCCGCCAAATCAATATTCAAAAAGATCAGGTCGTTCTGGATACGGGTAGCAGTTATCTTCACATTTTCAAACAATCCCTGTTTCCACAAATTTTGAATGGCTCGGGTAATTGCATCGCCCGGAATCTGAATGATATCACCCACCGAAAGACCTGACAACATCACCAGGGCATTATTATCCAGGTATTTCACCCCGGAAACCGTGATGCCACCAATTTCATATTTTTTTGGCTTGGCATAATCAATATCACCGGGATTAATATTTTGACCCTGTAAAACCATTCCCAGCAAAGCAAAGGTGATTACCAATATATTTCTAAACCTCTTTAACATCATTTTACAATCTGTTCACTCGTTTTTCCAAATCTGCGTTCTCTTTTCTGAAAGTCTATAATCGCCTCATATAAGTCTTCCTTCCTGAAGTCGGGCCAAAACTTGGGTGTGAAATAAAGTTCTGCATAAGCAATTTGCCAGAGCAGGAAATTGCTAATCCTGTATTCGCCACTGGTTCTGATGAGTAACTCGGGATCAGGAATACCTTTGGTAGTAAGATATTCAGATATTAAATTTTCATTCACCTGATCAGGATCGAGTTTACCTTGCTTCGCATCTTTTGTCATCTCCTGTATGGCCCGGGTTATTTCCCAGCGAGAGCTGTAACTCAGGGCAAGTATCATCGACATTCGATCATGATGGGCCGTTTCTTTAATTGCATCCTGCAACTCATCCAAGGTAACTTTTGGCAGGTTTTCGAGATTACCCACAGCCAAAAGGCGAATATTATTATCGTGCAGTGTTTTGGTCTCTTTATGTATGGTTTGCACCAGCAATTTCATAAGTGCAGTAACTTCAGCCCTCGGACGGCTCCAGTTTTCGGTGGAGAAGGCATAAAGCGTAAGATATTTCACCCCCAGTTCGGCAGCAGCTTCAGCCGTTTCACGCACAGAAGTCACGCCATGGCGGTGACCAAAAACACGAGGTCTTGATCTTTGCCTGGCCCAGCGTCCATTGCCATCCATGATAATGGCAATATGTTCCGGTAAGCGCTCTGTATCGATTTTATCTTTTAAACTCATATCTGCTTATGCTGCCTTAATTATCCTCAAAATCCGAACATCTGTTTTTATTTCTCAGGTCGATGTAATAGGTTAGCGTTATGCCGGCAAACGAATACCAATCGGTGGTACTTGAATTCCCTCTTTGCATCCAGGGATCATGGTTCCGGTTGGGATCGGAATATTCCTGGTTCTCATATTCAGAATCGGCTGGGTCAAGGTTAGCCTCCAGGTAATACGTGGTGCTTACATCGTCGAGATAGTCGAAAAAGGTTTTTCGCATTCCCCACTCCAGGGAGGCTGCAATGCGTTGCGAAAAACTATATTTTACGCCAATGCCAAAAGGAATGCTTAAAACAAAATTACTGTAATTATCCCGTGTAACATCTTCTCCCGAATAGGCTTCAAGGTAGGCTGTATTGTTTTGCCCTTCCGTTCCATAATCCTTCAAATCCTTGTTATCCAACTGCGGATTGTGGTACAACAAGGCCACTCCACTGAAAATATATGGGGTTACATAACTTTTCATGCTTCCGTTAAAGTAGGGTAAAAAATGGAATTCGAAGTTTAAGCCGAGTTCGGTAATATCATTTTTAAAAGAAAGATTTCTCTCGGGCAGGAAACCGCTGCGGTCGTCGTCGCCATTAAGGCTCCCCTGGTAAAGATTGAGCTTGGCAGCCCACCTCGAACTAAGGTTGTACCTCGCAAGCAACCCATAGGCAGCGCTGGTCTGCAGGAACGGAATATTGGGGTTGAGATCGCCCATGTAATACGAACCTCCTCCAAAAATCCCGACTTCAAGCTGCGACCTGCCTGTAAGGGCAAATGTCAACAATAAAACCAACAAAATAAGTTTTCTCATAATTTGCCGCAAAAATAGCTTTTTTCTTTATATCGAACCACCTGCCGGTTCACTCCTTTCCGGAATAAAACAGCGATGGATATCTTTGTTAATTCCGGATATCGAGCCCCCACAACAGTTTATCCCGAATGGTCTTAAAATAGCTGTCTTCTTCAAGCCTTACCAGGTTGATTTTAAAATCTTCGCGATTGATCATTAATTCCATTGAAGAATCCACCAGCACCGACCGGGAATCGAGGTTAACATAAAATTCTTTGACTCTCCCCACAACTTTTATCCTGATTTGAGAACTGTCAGGGATAACGATAGGCCTTACGGTTAAATTGTGCGTGGCAATGGGGGTGATCACAAAATTCTGCGAACCGGGCAGTATGATCGGGCCTCCGTTGCTCAGCGAATAAGCCGTTGAACCGGTAGGCGTACTCACGATCAGTCCGTCGGCCCAGTACGAATTGAGGAATTCATCATCCACATAGGCCTCTATCTTAAGCATCGATTGGGGCGATTTCCGGTATACGCTCAGCTCATTCATGGCATAGTTCATTTCACCAAAAAGGTGCTCCCCGGTTTCCAGCCTCAGCAGGGTCCGTTTGTCGAGTTTGAATTTTTTATCTATTAACGCATGAATGGCCGGGATGATGCGGTCACGGGCAATGGACGACAAAAAGCCCATGCGGCCCAGGTTGATCCCCAAAATCGGGATGCCCGACTCGCGCACCAGCGAAATGGTATCGAGCAGGGTGCCGTCGCCACCGATGGAAAACAGAAAATCGGCTTTTCCCTCCAGCTCTTCATGGGTTTTAAAAAACCCGGTGCCCTCCGGAATACGTATCTGTGCTTTTACCTTTTCATAAAAAGGGCCATAAAACAATATCCCGCAGTTTTTCGATTGCAGTTCATCAATGATCGATTGAATATAAAAAAGACTTTCCTCCGGAATCGTTTTACTGAAGATTGCTATATTCATGGGTTGTTGCACTAAACTTAACACACTGCTTTCATGTGCAAGATTACAAAATAAAGCTGTAAATCAGATGCATTTAACAAATATTATGAGAAAGAGCGCGCTGGTTGAAAATCAAGTAAAATAACTGGTCAACATTAGTTTGAAAGTGAAATAGCGCAAAGATTCTATGCACTAAATCTTTCTATTTCTTAGTCGAGTGGTATTTCGAGGAGTTTTGGAGAAATTACTCCTCGCTTCTCCCCATTATTATAAATCTCAACTCTCTTTACCTGGCTGTCTTCAAACAAAATCAATAATTTTATTTTGTCGTCCCTGATTTTAAATTTTGCTTGAAAATTAAAATTCCATAAATCGGATTTTTTGTTTCTTTTTTTAATCGCAATGTTATCCAATTCTCCATCATTTATAACCCAGTATAAAATTTGAATAAAAGTTTCAATTATTTCATTATCGCTGGCATGTGACTTATCTTTAACATTATTAAAAACAAAATTAAAGTCGACTGGAAGAAGAAACTTTTTCCCAGCAAATTTGGCTATTACCCTATCTGCAGGGGGTAATGACATTTGACTTATTTCGAAAATAATATCCACACCTGGAAGAACACTATCAAATAATGGTATTTCAATCCTAACAGAATCTATTATATACTTCTCAAATAAATCATCCTGTGCATAACCATCAATTATTACTGGCATTACAAATATGGACAAAATCAAAAACCGATTCATAGCTTGCCTCCTGTTTCTTAGTTAAAATAATAAAGTTCAACAACTGAATTCTTAAGATAATAAAGGCTCATTACTCAGCGCTGCCCCAAAAAGGCAAGTCATACCGTTAATTCCGATGCTTAAGACTCTTGCTAGTTTTAATTTACCAATCACACCCCCTGTAAACAGAAAATTGACAGTTGATTTTTATACTATCTGACTCGTTATTAGTATTCACAAAAGTTTCATAGAAAGAACCTTCAATTTTGTCAAAAACATCGCCATACTCTGTAATAGTAAGCGCTGAATTGTTATTTCCAATAAATTTATAATATGCATACAAACCATTTTTGAAATCAATTTTTAGGTCATCAATGATGTAGTGGTTTACCAGTGTAGAGTCATGAAAAGATAATTTGATTTCAAAACTTGTTGATCCGTTAAATAAAGGTGCAACCTGGTAAAACTCCGGATCACGCTTTTGATATGTATTATAATGAATTTCAATGTAAGTCTCATTCTCTTTAAATGAATATTTCCATAAATATCCTTCCCCTGAAGAAGGAATAGTGTCAGTAGTTAAGTCCAGATATTGAAGTGTATCACCGGAAATTTTTGAGAATAGCACAGTATTCACGTCAATTAGTTTACTCGACACATATTCACATGGATCCATTTCATCTATGTCTTTACTACAAGAAATAATTATTCCAATGATAACAAATATGCTTAAAACAAGTCGAATGTATTTTTCATTCCTGGATTTCATTCTCTACTAAAGCTTTATTAATTTCTGAAATTAACACACACTGTTTAATCTTTTAAGCAACGAACTGAAAGACCAGCATTTTTATCGGTATTGGCCCGATAAAAAGATCCGCAACTTATAGACCAATAATATGGATAAGCCGGATAATAATTTGAAGATGTCCACCAATAACCACTTCTTGTTATTTGATCAAATTCTCCCTTTTCGAATTGACCCCCGGGAAGCGCAGTAAAACCACTTTCATTAGTGCATATGCCGCATGAATTATTCCAACCCAACCAATACTCTCCACTATCATCTCTCAGAAGAGGCCCTACGCTCGTAATTGTTGTAACATCGATCAAATGATTTATTAAGGTTCTCCATTCATCGTCAGTAGGCACATGCCACCCTTCGGGCGCTATATTTCTGTTATCATTCACAGCATACCAATTATATAGGTTTCCGTAAATTTCCTCATTGTCTAAATCAAAATCGTAGTAACAAAATGCACCCGTCGTTAATT
>ERZ795053.1962-NODE-1962-length-25480-cov-12.092901_pt1 | contig 25480 bp, 22 predicted proteins | sample MGYA00375137_ERZ795053 | MGnify/ENA primary metagenome ERZ795053 (study PRJEB30182, sample SAMN05720284) | activated sludge metagenome | isolation source: Anaerobic digester | place: Hong Kong | collected 2014-12-17 ...
CTTCGTTCGCTTCGGTGAGCCGCTATCTACGGATCACCACAAATATCCGCAAGAGGAAAAATCACAAAAGAATCGAGTTTTTTGGCCTTGAGGTTTCGGGCCTTCCAGCGGGTGGCGAAGGGTCGGTGGGCTCCGCCAGGCCCGGGACGGCTGCGGCGAGGCGGCAAAGGGCCTTCTTTTGTGGGGCGCGAGAAGATTCGCACCCCGCCTACCGGGCCCGGAGACCGCTACCGTCGCGAAGCCGGACTTTTTTCGCCGAACTGGGCGACTTTCATCTTCGACGCCGGTGAGCGGGCCGGATTCTGATGGTCGCTTGGAAAGAATCGCATCGCCGGGGTGGAATCGACGGCGCTATTCGTGCCTCAGGACGACCTGGCGGGTGCCGGCCGCCTCTGCATCGTCCGCGTCATGGGTGACCATCAGGACGGGAATCACGTGTTCCTTCACATGCGCGAAGACGAAGGACCGGAAATCCCTGCGCGTCTCACCGTCGAGACCGGCAAAGGGCTCGTCCAGGAGAAGCGCGCCGGGTTCGGCCAGAAGACTGCGCATCAAGGCCGCGCGCGCGCGCTGGCCGCCCGATAAAGTTGCCGGATCGCGATCATAAAGCCCGTCAAGACCCGCCCGGGCAAGCGCCGCCTCGACCCTGGCCCGCCGTTCCGACCGTCTGGCAACACGACGCGTCAGGCCGAAGGCAAGGTTTTCGCCGACCGACAGATGCGGAAACAGCATCGGATCCTGAAAAAGGATACCGATGCCCCGCCTCTCGGGTACGAGCTGCGTCACGTCCCGCCCGTCAAGAACCACCCTGCCCGACGCCCGAAACCCCGCGCCGAGATGGCCGCCGACAAAGTCGATCAAGGTCGACTTGCCGACCCCCGAGGGGCCCATCACCGCCAGGACCTCGCCCGCCGGGATCGTGAGTGTCACCGGCGGGAAAAGCGGTGCGGTCGCGCCCGGTGGCGTGATCGAGATGTCGATGAGCTCCAGCGCGTTCATGCCGGATCTCCGGTCAGGCCGCGCCGGTTGCGAAAGGCCCAGGCGGGCACGGCGAGGGCGGCGCTATAGACAAGGAATGGCAGGGCGGACTGCAAGGTGGCATAAACCGCCGTCACCCGACGATCAGACCCCGAAGACAGCGTCACCGCCTCCGTCGTGAGGGTCGGGACACGTCCGGCCCCCATGAAAAGGGTCGGAAGATACTGGGCGACGGAGACCGCGAAACCCACGGCAGCCGCCGTCAGCAGCGGGCGGAGAAGAATTGGCAGCTTGATCGCGAGGAGCCGCCGGATCGGGCCTGCGCCAAGCGCCGCGGCGGAACTGACCAGCCGCTGGTCGAGAGCGCGCCAGGATCTGGACAGCGCGAGCATCACATATGGAAAGACGAAAAGCGTCTGCGCCCAGATGACCGCTGCGACACCCCCGGCGATTCCGGCCCAGACGAACGCCACCTGCAACCCGTAAAGAAACGCCACCTGCGGCACGATCAGGGGCAGATAGATCAGCCCCTCTGCCCAGCGGGCCCGGGGCAGTCCCGCACGATCCTCTCCTTCCAGCCAGGCGACTGCGAGAACCGTCGCAAGGCCAGTCGCCAGTACGCCGATGACCGCCGTGTTCAAGGCCGCTCGCCCCCAGCCCGATCCGGGACGCAGCCAGGCCCCGACCGAAAACATCTCGGGGAGTGCTGCAGGAAAGCTCCAGCGCCATGTGACGGACCAAAGCGCCAGCGCGATGAGCGCCAGCATGCCGAGGGCCAGACAGCAGCCTGCCGAAACCGCCGCCGCGGACGACGACCAGGTCCATGTCTGGCTGCGCGTTCCACGGCAGATCCAGGCACGGCCCAGATGCGCAACGGCGACTTCGCCGCGGCGCCATATGAGGATCGCAAACAGGACGATTAGTGCCTGCGCGATTGCCGCCGCGGATGCGGGCAGGATCAGCTTCGTGTCCGGCGCGAGGAACCAGCGCGTCAGTGCGACGGCAAGAACCGGCGGGTTGGACGGCCCGAGGACGAGCCCGACGTCGACGACCGACAACGCGAAGGACAAGACGACATAGACGGCAAGACGGATCTGAACATAGACCTGCGGAAAAACGATCAGTAACCAGACCTGTGACCGGCCGTAGCCCAACGCCCGACAAGCGCGCATCTGCGCCGCAGCCGGCACCTGAGACATTGCCGCAAGCATGACAAGCAGGAGGAATGGCACCTCCTTCACCATCAAGCCAAGGATCAGGCTCAGCCCGAGTGGATCGTGCACGATCGCAAGGTCCGGCGGAACCGACCAGCCCGTCGCCCAGGGACTGACCGAGCGAGCGATCCAGCCAGAAGGCGCGATGACAAAGGCAAGGCCGATCGCAAGGGCGGCGTGGGGAACGGCAAGGAACGGCGCAATGAGCCGCCCAATTGCACGCGGGCCAAGGCGACCGTAACACCAGGTGGCCGCGCCCACAGCGACAAGAAGCGAAAGCGCGGTGGACGCAAGACCCGTCCAGAGCGTCAGCTTGACGCTCGTCCATGCCCCCGGCAGGGCAAGGAACTGCCGCCAGGGTTCCAGCGACCATTCGGTCTTGCCGATCGCGGGCAGATGACCGAACGCGGCGGCGACAGTGTGCCAAAGCCCTGCGGCGATCGGCAGGACCAGTCCCGCCAGAACCACCGCAAGCACCGTCGCCCGCAGCCCGCGTCCGTCGCTTCGCGTCATTGCGTGTAGCGCTTGGCCCAGCTTTCGGCGATCTTCGTCATCCAGCTGGGATGCGGCTCGATCAGCGTGGGGCCAAGTTCCTCCAGCGTCGGCAGGGCCGGCGATGTTGGCAGGGCCGCGAATGCTTCCTTCTCGGACCCTGAGAGCTTCGTCGGGTCCAGGACGGAAAAGCTGCCAAGAACAGAAATGTCCTGCGCATGCGCCTGGGTGGCAGGATCAAGCAGGAAGTTGGCTACGACCATCGCGCCTTCCCGATGTGCGGCATTATAAGGGATGGCGACAAAGCTGATGTTTCCGATCGTGCCGCCATCAAGCGCATATGCCCGCGCGGTTTCCGGCAGAAGGCCCTTTTCGATGGCAGCCGCCGCGGAGGCAGGATCGAAGGCCATCGAAATGTCGACCACCCCGTCGTTCAGCATCTGCTCCTGAACCGAGGCGTTTTCCGGAAAGGTCTCGCCATCCCGCCAGAGTGTCGGACGCAATTCGTCGTACCAGGACCAGAGTGGTGCGGTCACTGCGTCGAAGTCCGCCTCGGACGCGGGCATCTGAAGCACGTCGCGGTCCGGCACAAGTTCGATCAAAGCCTGCTTCAGAAAGGTCGATCCCATGAAGTTGTCCACGACGGGATGGGTGAAACGCCCGGGATTCGCCTTCGACCATTCCAGAAGTTCGGCCATTGACATCGGCGGCTGGTCGACCCGCGCGTTGTCGTAGATCAGGACATATTTCGCCAGGCGCCAGGGTGACTCGTATCCCTCGACCGGCACGGTGAAGTCTACGGTCGCGGCCGAACCTGGTGAAAGGTCTAGGTACTTCGCATTTGGCAAGATCTCGACGAAGGGTCCATGCAGCAGGCCCTGTTCCTTCATCGACAGGAAGTTGGCGCCGTTGATCCAGATCATGTCGACCGAACCGCCTTCGTCCTGTCCGGCCGCCTTTTCCGCAATGACCCGTGTCACCGCCTCGGCAGTATCGGTCAGCTTCACCTGCTGGATCGTTACACCGTAGTCTGCCTCAAGCCGTTCAGATGCCCACCGGATGAAATCATTTGTGCGTTCGTCGCCGCCCCATGCATTCCAGTAGACGGTCTGCCCCCGTGCAGCGGACACGATCTCATCCCAGGTTTCGGCGCGGAGGGGAAAGGCGGACGCCAGAAGCATGGCGAACAGGACCGGAAGACGCATGGTTACTCCTCTGTTGGGGACCGATAAGATTCCTTGCCGGGCGCGAATGCAACCCAGCCCATGCGCCAGCGGGTCACGGTCGTGACCCAGCAGGCGGCGGCGAAAAGCAGAGCGAGCAGCGGGAAGTGCTGAGGCCAAAGACAGATCGCGGCGAAGAATGCGATGGTTTCGCTCCCTTCAGTCAGGCCCCCAAGGTAGTAGAAGCCCTTGGAAGGATACCTTTCCGCCTCAAGCCCGCGCTTTGCGGCGATGGTCGCGAAGGCCAGAAAACTTGATCCCGTTCCGATGAACGCCGCGATCAGGACGGCCGCGGCAACAGCGTTTCGCCCCGGATCCGCCAGCGCGAACCCCAGGGGAACGATTGCGTAGAACACGAAATCAAGCGCGATGTCGAGAAAGGCGCCACGGTCTGTCGGCCCCATCTTGCGCGCGATGGCCCCGTCCAGCCCGTCCGCGATCCTGTTGGCCGCAATCAGGGCAAGCGCCACCTTGTACCAACCAAGCGAGAGAGCCGGGAGCGCGAGCACACCAATGAGGAACCCCGCGATCGTCACCCGGTCAGCCGGCACCCCGCGCGATGCAAGCGCGGCGGCGGGCGGCGCCAGAAGCGCACGTTGAAAAGGCAGGAGATAGCGATCGATCACCTGCCGCGCCTCCAGGCGTGAAGACGTTCGAGCCACGCGATCACAACCGGATTCACATGCGCCTTTCGCCATTCGCCCGCGACGAACTTGTTGGCCTCTGCCAGCGTCGGATAGGTGTGTATCGTGGCGAGGATCTTGTTCAGTCCAAGCCCGTGCTTCATCGCCAGGACGAATTCTGACAGCACGTCGGCCGCATGTTCCCCGACGATCGTCACACCCAGGATTCGATCGCGTCCACGCTCCGTCAGCACCTTGACGAAGCCTGCTGCGCTTGCGTCCGTGATCGCCCGGTCAAGATCGGCCAGGTCGTATCGAGTGACTTCGTACGCGATTCCCCGTTCTCGTGCTTCCTGTTCGTTCAGGCCGACGCGCGCGACCTCCGGATCCATGAACGTCGCCCAGGGTATCACCCTGTAGTCGACCCGGAACCGCCTGACGAAACCGAAAAGCGCGTTGACCGAGGCGAACCACGCCTGATGCGCCGCGGTATGGGTGAACTGGTAGGGTCCAGCCACGTCGCCCGCCGCGTAGATGTTGGGATAGAGCGTTTCCAGATACTCGTTTGTCTCGATCACGCGGCGCGCGGGAATCCCCAGTTCCTCAAGTCCGAACCCGTGAAGCCGCGCGGCGCGCCCCACCGCGACGATGATATCATCGAACACGACCCGAGACGTCACGCCATCCGCGTCCAGATCAATCCACTTCTCGCTGCCGGTCACACCGCAGGCAATTGCCCTATGTCCGGTCAGAACCCGGACACCGTCCGCCTCAAGTGTGCGACGCGCGAATTCGGAAACCTCGGAATCCTCACGCGACAGAACGCGCGGCAGCATTTCGACCTGCGTCACGGCAGAACCGAGGCGCGCGAAGCTCTGAGCCAGCTCGCAACCGATCGGCCCGCCGCCCAAGACGACCAACCGCCGCGGCGCTTCATCACGCTCGGCAAACGCATCCCACAGGGTGTCCGAGGTCAGATGACTCACATCGTCAAGTCCGGGCAATGGCGGGATGAAGGGGGCTGCGCCTGTCGCGACGATGATCGAACGGGTCGTCAGCCTGCGGGCCGAACCATCGTCGAAATGGACCTCGACGGTCCAGGGATCGACGATCCGCGCGCGCCCTTGCAAGACCTCGACCCCAAGCCCTTCGTAGCGCTCCACGCTGTCATGCGGTTCAATCGCGGCGATGACTTGCCGGATACGTTCGAACACCTTGCGGAACCCGATCACCGGGGCCGCTGGCTCAAGACCGTAGTCGCCTGCCGTTCGCATCTGATGGGCAAGCTTGGCGGACCGGATCAATGCCTTTGACGGCACACAACCGAAGTTCAGACAGTCCCCCCCCATCCTGTGCGTCTCGACCAGGGTCACCCTGGCCTTGGTGGCGGCCGCGACATAGGCCGACACCAGACCCGCCGCCCCACCCCCGATCACGACAAGGTTGCGATCATATCGGGCGGGCTTCTTCCAGCGCGCATAGACCCGGCGTCGCTTCACCAGACCCAAAGCGAACCTTGCGAGCCACGGGAACACGCCCAGAAGCGCGAAGGACAGCAGGATCTGCGGCGACACGATGCCGGAAATGCTCTCAAGGCGCCCGATCTGGGTGCCTGCATTCACATAAACGGCCGTTCCGGCAAGCATTCCCATCTGGCTGACGGCATAGAACGTCGTGGCGCGGATCGGCGTAAGCCCCATAAGGAGATTTATCGCGAAGAACGGCACGACAGGGATCAGCCGCAGCGTAAAAAGATAGAACGCGCCATCGCGTCTTACCCCTTCGTCGATCGCTGTCAAACGCGATCCGAAACGTTCATGCACCCAGTCGGACAAGAGGTAGCGCGAAACAAGGAAGGCAAGCGTCGCGCCAATGCTTGACGCGAAGGACACAAGCACAAGCCCCCAGCCAAATCCGAAAAGCGCACCGATCGCCAGGGTCAGCCAGACTGCGATCGGCAGCGAAAGCGCGGTCACGGCGACATAGGTCAGAAAAAAGAGCGTGGCGACCAGGAACGGACTTTGCGCCTTTTGCTCGGCGAAAGCCTCAAGGTAGGTTCGAAGCAGCGCGAGATCGGGCGCCGTTCGCCCGATATGCCAGACAAGCACCGCCACGAGGCAGACCAGGGCAAAGAAGATCGTCGGTTTCTTCATGATGTCACTGAGGCTGATGCTATCGGGCACATGGTCTGATCAGGCGTTTTCCCGGCGGGGACTTGTCCCACACATCTAGCAGCGAATTCGCTTCACGGATAACCCGGGTCCGCAACACGTTTGCGTCAAGCCTGTTACAGCAGAACGGGCGCCCGCAATGCGGACGCCCGTTGCACGGCGGTCGCCGGATCAGTTCAGGATCGCCCGAATTTGACCGCCCTTGGCGCTCTCTTCGGAATAGATCACCGACTGAAGCGCCTGGACTTGCGCGACGGTCAGGTTGGACAGGTCGGCGTTGGGAACCAGGCGCTTGATCTCGGACCTGTCGACGTTCGAGAGTTCGGTGGGGTTGTTCATCGCCGAAGCGGCGCCGGCGGCGATAGAGAGCGCAGTTGCAGCAAGAAGAATGCGTTTCATTTCCAGTTTCCTTTCATCGGTTTTCGGGCTCTTGGCCACTGACGACAAGATGTGAAACCGGCACCAGAAAGGGAAATCACGCCTCGCTCACTCTGCCTCACACCGAATTTTTCGGGCGTGCAGTTGAATGTCGCGAACCGAAGACTGGTCGATGAATTCCAGAGAACCGGGCAAGCGCTTCATCACGCCGCCGTCACAACTTGCCAACGGATTTCGATCCGACGCCCATCGCACCCTTCCTGTGCACGCCGGCACACCCGCGACCTTGTCCGCAAAGGTGTCATCGACTCCCATGGGGCGGCGAAGCACTAGACTGGCTTGCGTCCCTTGAGATGAGTCGGGCAATGCTCCCCGCTCTCCAGGACCGGCACCATCCGCGCCCAGATTCCGATGTTCTCCTCGACGAAATCGCGCCCGACAATCTGCGCCGCTGCCTCGCCGACCGGCCCTTCCAGGCGCGCAAGCTCTTGTTTCGCGACCTCCCGATACCAGGCATTCCGGCTTGTGATTTCAATGTGCTCAAATCCCGCTCGCTGCATGGCATCTCGATAGCGCCCCGGCGAGGCCATTCCGAAGTCGAGGCCCTCGGACTTGATATAGGCCGCCATCTCCGGCGACGGGGCGCCATCGTGTCCGATCAGCCAGTCGGATGCAACGAACCAGCCACCTGGCTTGAGAACCCTGAAGACCTCGCTCATCAGCGCGTGCTTGTCGACAATGTGGATGATCGAGTCCTTGGAGAACACGATATCGAATGTATCGGGCGGAAATGGCAGCGGTCCGGGAACGACCTTCAGGCAGCCGATCCGATCCGACAATCCGGCGCTTCCGATCACCTTGCGGGCATGGGCAAGGACGGTATCCTCAATATCGATGCCGCAGACATAGCCCGCACCATGGTTTGCCACGAGCGCGACATCGATCCCGCCTGCGCCGCATCCGATGTCAAGGATCGAACGCCCGACGAAATCGGATCCTTCGACAAGCCGGGCCACCTCATCGGGGCCACCGGGCGAAAGGAAGCCTTCGCCCCAGATCGCTTCCAGCATGTCAATCAGCTTCTGATGGTAGTATTCGCCGCCCTCGGTTTCCATCTATCCCCCCTCAGCCCGCCATATCCTGCGTCCCGTCATCCAACCGGAGTTCTTCAAGCGCGGGCCAGTCCTTGGCGGGCACGACCTCTGCCGGCGCGTTCACATCGCGGGTCCAGCAATAGAGGCACAGGAACGGCTCGGGTCCGACCTTTGTCATGTGGGGCCGCATCGGTTCGTTCCAGACCGGAACATGCGCGGGCAGAACGGCAAGCGGTTCACCGGCGCCAAAGCGCCAGCCGTGCGGGCCGGTCAGCGGGGCGTAAAGCTCCGGCGCCGGGTGGCGATGGTCGCGGTAAAGGACATCCGGCGCGATCAGGAACAGGCCCAAGTCGAATTCCCTTGCCCCGTAGGGTGCCTCTTCCTCCCCCACGATCGAGGCAAAGGCATGGCCCGAACGGAACGCCGCCCCGATCTCTTCGGGCGGATAGAGATCGTAGGTGATCCATGTCAGGCAGGGCGCCGCCTGGCGGATCGCCTCGGCCAGCGCGGGATGAGTTTCGCCCAGGGACGCAAGGGCGCGCGGCAACCATTGTTCCAAGACCGGGTTCGGCGGCGTCGGAACCCGGAGCGGCCTGCCGCCGCGCCACTGCGACAGCCCGGCCCTGACCTCGGCGATACCTGGGCCGGAAAATCCGGAAAGGTATTGGTCCGCCTCATCCAGCAGCCTTGAAAGCGCAGTTGCGAAGCGCGGAGGCGCGGGCGGCGGGACATCGCCAGAAAGGCCGCGTTCTGCCAGGAGCGCGGCAGGGTCGTCGTGATCGCGGGGCGAACAGATCCGATAGACTTCCAGCGCGGCATCCGAAAGCCGGCCCGACCGGTTCAGCGCCATCGCGGCGGCATAGCGCCGCCGCCCCGATCCCTCCGCGCCAAGCGGTGTGAGCAATTCTGCCCGGTGCGTTTCTTCTTCCTCGGTCATGGTCAGAGATTCGACTGGTAAGCCAATTGCGCGTCTCGTTCCTTCCGTCGTTCGGCGGCATTCATCAGGAACCCGGCGATGATGACTCCGACGCCGACAACGCTCACGGTAATCGTCGCCAGCGCATTGATGTCCGGCGTCACGCCCAGCTTGACCTTGGACCAGATCAGCAGCGGCAGCGTCGTGTTGCCAGGGCCGGTCGTGAAGGAGGTGATGACCACATCGTCGAGCGAGATGGTAAAGGCGAGAAGCCAGCCCGACAGGATCGCGGGCGAAATGATGGGCAAGGTCACGTCCTTCATCACCTGCCATGGGCGGGACCCAAGATCCATCGCCGCCTCCTCGACCGCGACATCGGCCTCGGACAGACGGGAATGAACGATGGTCGTGACGAAGACCATGGAGAAGGTGATGTGGGCCAGCGTGACGGTCGCAAAACCCCTTTGGGCCGGCCAGCCCACCCATTCCGCAAGCATGATGAAGAAGATCAGCGACGAGATGCCGGTGATGACCTCGGGCATGATGAGGGGCGCGGTCACCAGACCGGAAAAAAGCGTGCGACCCCGAAACGACTTGAACCGCGCCAACGCAAGCCCCGCCATGGTGCCCAGGATCGTCGCGATCGTCGCGGAAAGCAGCGCGATCTTCAGCGACAGGATCGCGGCGTTGATCACCTGGTCGTTTTCGAACAGCTTTCCATACCACTTGGTCGAGAACCCGCCCCAGACCGTCGCCAGCCGGGCATTGTTGAACGAGAACACGATCATCGACAGGATCGGCACATAGAAGAACGCGAAGCCGAAGCACAGCATCGTCACCAGAAAGCGTGACTTGCGTTTCATGGTTCCATCGCCCTCTTCTCGTGCGCCTTCGCCTCGAAATGCGAATAGAGCATCATCGGCACCACCAGAAGGAGCAGGAGCCCCACCGCCACGGCGGAGGCCATCGGCCAGTCCCGGGCCGAGGCGAATTCATCCTGGATGACCCGGCCGATCATCGGCTGCGACGGGTTTCCGACAAGACCGGGGATGATCAGTTCGCCCGACGCCGGGATGAACACCAGAAGACCGCCCGCAATGATGCCGGGAACCGACAGCGGCAGGGTGACATCCAGAAACACCCGGAAGGGTCGCGACCCCAGATCCTCGGCCGCCTCGTTCAGTGTCAGGTCCAGCTTTTCGAGATTGGCGTAAAGCGGCAGGATCATGAACGGAAGGTAGGAATAGACCGTAACGAGAACGACCGCGAAGTTGGTGTTCATCATCTGGATCGACCGGATCGCCCATTCCTCCGGCATCATCATGTTGTAGCCGGCCGTCAGAAGCTTGTTGAACCAGCTGTTGTTGCCCATCAGCCCCATCCAGGCGTAGACGCGCAACAGGAAGGAAGTCCAGAAGGGCAGGATGACCAGCATCAGCAGGATATTGCGCCAGGACTTCGACACCCGCGTCAGGCCCAGCGCCATCGGATAGCCGATCAGCAGGCACAGCAGCGTCGCGAAGGCCGCGTTGCGGATCGAGGTCAGGAACGCGCGGATATAGAGCGAGTCGGAGAAAAGGCGATCATAGGTCGCTGTGTTGATCAGCGGGTGTTCGCCGCCGAAGGAGAAGGGCGGGGATGTCGGCGTGCGTGTCGCCACACTCATTGCGACGACGATGAGGAACGGTACCAGAAAAAAGATCACCAGCCAGACATAGGGCGTCGCGATCGTCAGGTCCGCCCATCCCCGGCGGTTGAACCAGCGCGCGAAAGCCCCGTGGTGGCCGGGATCGGAGGCAGGTTGTGCGCCGTTGCCGGAAACCTCTGTCATGCGCGGCTCCTACTGCGCCAGAAGGATGGCAGCGCCCGGATCGAAGCCGAGCCAGACACGGTCTTCCCAGTCCGCGACGCGTTCGTTTTCCCCCGCACGGCGGGCATTGACCGACAGGACGGACAGAACCTTGCCTGACGCAAGCTTCACCTTGTAAAGCGAATCCTTCCCGAAGTAACCGAGGTCGTCCACCGTTCCCTCGAAGGCGTTCACACCGTCTGGGCGGGTGCGGGAAATCGCGATCTTCTCGGGGCGGAGCGCCAGCGTGATGGGCTGGCCGGGGGCGATGCCCGCGATCGCCCGCGCCGTCACGGTGGTGCCCAGGTCGGGCACGTCGACCATCGCCTGATCGCCGGAAACCGACGCGACCTTGCCGTCGAAGAAGGTGATCGACCCGATGAAACCCGCGACGAACTTGCTGTTGGGGTATTCATAGATCTCGGTCGGGCTGCCGACCTGCCTGACCTCGCCCTTGTCCATGACGGCGATGCGGTTGGACAGGATCATCGCCTCTTCCTGGTCGTGGGTCACAACGATGAAAGTCGTGCCGGTCTTGTGCTGGATGTCCATCAGTTCGAACTGCGTGTGTTCGCGCAGCTTCTTGTCCAGCGCCGCCAGGGGTTCATCCAGAAGCAGAAGCTTCGGCTGCCGCGCCAGTGCGCGCGCCAGGGCGACCCGCTGGCGCTGGCCGCCGGAAATCTGGTGCGGCTTGCGGTGGCTGAACTGGGTCAGCTGCACGAGGTCCAGCATTTCCCGAACGCGGTCCTTGCGCTGTGCCTCGGTCATCTTCTCGTGCTTGAGGCCGTAGGCGATGTTCTTTTCCACCGTCATGTGGGGGAACAGCGCATAGCTTTGGAACATCATGTGAACAGGACGTTCATAGGCCGGAACCCCGGTCATGTCCTGCCCGTCGATGAAGATGCGCCCCTCGGTCGGGGTCTCGAAGCCTGCGAGCATCCGCAAGAGCGTGGTCTTGCCGCAGCCGGAGCCGCCAAGAAGGGCGAAGATCTCGCCCTTCCTGATATCAAGCGTGACGGAAGAAACCGCCGTGAATGTTCCGAAGCGCTTCGTTACACCCTCGATCCGGATGAACGGGCGCGCCTGCCCGGGTGCAGCCTCGGGCGTTCCTGACGATGCCGCAGCCAGCATTTCGGCGGTCTCTCCCTTCACCCGCGCCTCAGCCCGTCTTGATCGCCTGCCAGGCGCGGGTCATGGCACGATCCTGTTCCTCGTTGAAGGGCTTGGGCGCCCACATCCGGCCGATCGTTTCGGCATCGGGATAAACCGCCGGGTCTTCGAGAATCTCGGGCAGGATGAACTCCTTTGCCGGGATGTTGGCGGTGGCATAGTAGGTGTAGTTCGTGTCGCCTGCCGCGACCTGCGGCTCCATCAGGAAGTTCATGAACTTGTAGCCGTTCTCGCGGTTCGGCGCATCCGACGGGATCGCCATGCAGTCGACCCAGGCGGGCGCGCCGGTCTTCGGCACGAAATACGCGAGGTTCATCTCGATCCCGGCTTCAGCCGCGCGCCCCGCAGCCGTCGCATAGTCGCCCGACCAGTTGTTGATCGCGCAAAGTTCACCGTTCGGGATCGCGTTCAGATAGTTGGTGTTGTCGAAGGTGCGGATGTACTGGCGGATCGGTTTGAACGCCTCGACGACCTTGTCGTAGTCGGCGACATTCGTCGTATCCCCGTCCAGCCCAAGGTATTTCAGCACCATCAGCATGATGTCGGTCGGGCTGTCGAGGATCGAGATGCCGCAATCAGCCAGCTTCTCGGCGTTCTCGGGTTTGAAGATCAGGTCCATCGACGTCATGTCGGCGTCGGGGATACGCTCAAGCACCATGTCCACGTTGTAGGTGAAGCCGACCGATCCCCACATGTAGGGCATGCCGTAATCGTTGCCGGGATCCCATCCCGCCAGGATCCGCAGCACTTCGGTATCAAGGTTCTTCCAGTTCGGCAGGAGGGACTTGTCAAGCTTCTCGTAGATGCCCGCCGTGATCGCGCGCGGCATGTCCACGCCGGCGTGATCGACCACGTCATAGCCGCTGGAACCGGCAAGCATCTTGGCCTGCGCTTCCTCTGCCGAGGAATAGGTATCGTAGACCACGCCGATCCCGGTCTGCGCCTCGAAATCCGAAAGCGTCGTCTCACCGATGTAGTCGGCCCAGTTGTAGACGTTCACCGTTCCGGCTTGCGCCCAGGAGGGTCGGACATACGGCAGGGCGAGGGCACCGCCAAGCGCCGTGAGTGTCGTCCTTCTGCTGAGTTTCATGGGTCTCTCCTCTGTTGGTTCTTGGCTTTCGTTTTTTTTATTGAGCAGCGTCCAGCGATTCCGGTCAACCGATTTTGATCATATTTCGGCATCAAGGCTGCGGAGGTTTTCGTTCGTGGCTTCGATCCGGTCCTCTGGCGGGGCATCAGGCAGGCGGGTCACAGGCAGGACCCGGCGTAGCTGATCATGATGAACCTTCACGCCGAATTCGAGGTCGGACAAGTGAAAATCCTCGAATGCGGAAGACTTCATGGATTCGTTCGACCAGATCGACAACATCTGGTCTTCCTTGCTTGTTTCGCGGTCGATCCGCGCCGCAAGATAGCGCGCCACGCGGGCCTGCCGCGACTCCTCCGCGCGGCGATAGGTCCGGCTGCGCATCAGTGTCCGCCCCGGTGCGACAGGCAGTTCGTGATAGAAGTTTGCCGATTCAGGGGTGAAGGTGATGACGCCCGAGGGAAAGACGCCAAAATAGGCCCAGGTGCGTCTGCGGTTCTCGGGCAGCCAGTCCTGAACCGGCGAAAACTTCACATAGTTGCGAACCGACCAGAGCCGCCCCGGATTGTCCCCGAACGTCGCGAAAGAAGCGGAAATGCCGTTGGTATAGGTCTTGTCGCTATATGTCCGGCCATAAAGGTCTTGAAGCGCCGGATGCGCCATAGCGACGTGATACCCCTCGTTGTCCACGTCACGGATCGATTTCCAGTTCACCGGCAGTTCGCCGGTCCAGGTGTCGCCTGCGGGCAGCAATTCCTCTGACCGCCAGGCCGCGAAATCCGCGTCGAAGGGCGCCATGAGCGTCGCCACCGAAGGCTGTGGCCCCGACCTGAAACGGATGAAGATGAAGCCCCGCCAGACCTCCAGGTCCAGTGGACGCAGGCCGAATTCCTTGCGGTCCAGATCGCCGAAGCTTTCGGGGCGCGCAGCGCCGCGCAGTGTACCGTCAAGGTTGTAGACCCAGCCATGAAACGGGCAGACAAGTGCCCCCTTGCAGTGCCCGTGTTCTTCCGCTGCGACCCGCGCGCCGCGATGGCGGCAAAGGTTGTGGAACCCCCGGACGACACCGTCCTTGCCCCGGATCACCAGCGCGCGTTCGTCGGTCACATCCATCGTCAGGTAGTCGCCCGGCGACGGGATATCGTTCACATGGCCCGCGATCTGCCAGTGGGTCTGGAAGACCTCGCGCTTCTCAAGGTCAAAAAGTGCCCTGGAATGATAGGTCCAGCCAGGCAGGCCACGGCGATCCCAGTCGCCCGGTACGGGACGCGGCTTGGTGTTGAGCGACTTGTTCATCCGATCACCTCGCCCGCTGCCTCCATACGCGTGCGAAGCCACTGGTGGAACCGGTGGATGTCGAATTCCTGCGGCATGAGTCGTCCCCTTTCATAGCGATCAGAATGAAGCCCACGCTGGTTCATCTCGGCCACCTCGGCGTCTTGCGACATCACGATGGTTGCAAAGGCCGCGACACTGGCCGCGTCGAAACCGGGTTGCGCAAGCGTTTCGGGTGCAAAGAACCATTCCGCGACCAGCCGGGTTTCCTCTGGTCCGACCGGTTCAAGCCTGACCGCGCGGACATGATCCACATGGGCAACGATGAACATCGTCGGATAGATGGTCACGAAGTTGTAGCCGTTCGTGCGTTCCTCGGCGCTCAGTCCCGGAAATACCGGCCCGCAAGGCTGGCCCGTGGCCGTCCAGGTCACGGCCCCCTCCTTCAGGTTCGACTGGGGCCGCGGCGCGTCGGGTGTCCAGCCCTCGGCCTCGTTCGTCGCCATGATGCCCTGCTTGTAGATCGGGACCATGTCGCACAATTCAGGGTGAACGCCCGGGCAATGCAGGCATTCATTGTAGTTTTCCCAGAATATCTTCCAGTTGCACCTGAGAAGCTTTTCCATGCGGTGCCCGGTCTGCAGGCCGGCCATCGGCCAGTTGTCCAGGCACCGGACCCCCATGTCCGGGGCGAAATCCGGCGCGTCCGCTGCAAGGCAGACGAAGAGGAACCCGTTCCAGTCCTTCACATGAACCGCGAACAGCCCGTGGTCTTCGCGCCGGAAGTCGTCGGTCGGCGTTCCATAGGCGGTGGACACTAGCCGCCCATCGGTCGCGTAGGACCAGTTGTGATACTTGCAGGTGATCAGCTTGCCCAGTGGCTGCTCCGCGGTCGAACAAAGCTCCGCCCCGCGGTGACGGCAGGTGTTGTGGAAACAGGCCAGCCGCCCCTCGCGGTCGTGACAAAGCACAAGGCTTTGACCCGCGACCTCGATCCGCCGCATGCTCCCCCTGGCAAGGTCGTTGCGCCGCCCGACATACACCCATTCGCGCGCCCAGATCGCCCGTCGCTCTTTCTCGTGCCAGGCGGGGTCATGGTAGACCCAGGAGGGCAGCGTTTCGGGGCAGTGGTCAAGGATCGGCGAGTCGGGATGGCGGTGCAGGCTCAACTTTCCCTCCCTCAGAACATGCCGGGCGGCGTGGCGCGGCGTCGGGCCGGATTGAAGAACGGCCGTTCGCAGACTTCCGCCCGCAACATCAGCTTGGCGTATTGCAGTTCGCGCATCGCATAGACCTCGACCCAGAGGTTGCCGGACTTCCCGGCGTGGTAGGGCCGTTTGACGTAGGCAAGCGCGATGTTGCGCTTGACTGTCGGCGACCAGCAGGCGGCGGTGATCTGTCCGACCTCGTGCTTCTTGTCGTGGTAGATGATCGACTGCTCCGCCGATACGTTGCCTTCGATATCAAGGCCGACGAAGGCCCATTGCGAGCCTTTCGCCCGCTCCTCCAGAAGCGCGCGGCGCCCGGTGAAATGGCCCTTGTCCCAGTCGATCATCCAGTCCAGTGCCATTTCGAAGGGCGAACGCACCCGATCTTCGCGCACCGCCTGATGGGACGGGACGAAATCGAGGTTGGTGATGATGAACCCCGCCTCCGTACGCGCGATGTCCAGCGCCTGCGTCCCGATGGGCCGGATACCCCAGGGTGCGCCCGCCTCGAACAACCGGTCCCAGAGCGGCAGGGCATGATCCGGTGTGGTCCAGAGTTCATAGCCCAGATCGCCTGTAAATCCGGTGCGGGAAACCATGAGTTCCCCGCCATCGAAAGGAAAGGTCACCATGCGGAAGGGTTTCAGCGCGGCCACGTCAAACCCCGCCGCCTTCAGGACCGCATAGGAACACGGGCCCTGCAGGGACAGCGCCGCGACATCCTCCGTCTCTTCGCGGACGCGGACATCGAAGCCGATGGCGCTGTCCAGGAGCCAGGGAAGATGGCGTTCCTGACAGCAGATCCGGAAGTCGTCCCCGGCCAGCCGGAACACCGTGCCGTCGTCGATGATCTTGCCCGCGTCATCGCACCAGATCGTGTAGTGGACAGCCCCGACGTGCAACTTCGCGGCATTGCGCACGGTCAACCGGTTCAGATAGTCCGCGGCCCCCGGCCCCGACACCCGGTATTTCACCATCGGGCAAAGGTCATAGACCGTGGCAGAGTTGCGAATGGCCGAATGCTCCATCGCCAGGTCTTCGAATTCGAGAACCGTGGTGTATCCGCCCCAAGGCCCCCAGCTGTTCAACCGGTTCGCCGCCGACGTCCGGGCATGGAACGGGGTCTGGCGCAGGGGGGTCAGGTAATGAAGGCGCGGATCGGGCCGCACGGTCTTTTCGGCTTTCATCCCCGAACCTCCCTGATGATCCTTTCGGCAGCGTTCCAGCCCGCCGCGCCCGATATGCCGCCGCCGGGGTGGCAACCGGCGCCCGCGACCCAAAGCCCGTTGATCGGGGTTGCATACTGCGCCATTCCGGGGAACGGCCTGAGGAACAGCATCTGTTCCACGCTCAGTTCCCCGTGATGCCAGTTGCCGCCCGCCATGCCATAGCGCGTCTCTATGTCGTAGGGCATCAGGATCTCCGCGTGTTCCACAAGATCGCCGATGCCCGGTGCATGGTCCTCAAGCACGGCAAGCGACCGTCCCAGCATCTCGGCCCGGGCGGCGTCGAGGTTGGTCTGGGGGGCGTGCGGAGCGAACTGCACCACCGCGGATAGGACATGGTGACCGGAGGGAGCGTGGCCATCCTCATGCACCGAAGGCAGGACCACCTCCATCACCGGACGTTCGGGCACCTTGCCGTATTTCACCGCGTTGAAGCTCAGTTCCACCGCGGCTTCGGACGGCGCCAGAACCAGCCGGCTGCCCAGATCGGCGCCGCGAAAATCCGGCGCGCCCCGCAACGCCAGGTGCAGCTTCGCCGCGCCCCCGCGCGCCTTCATGTGGCGCACACGGTTCACGAAACCGGTATCCAGGTGCCGTGGTCCGACAAGCCCGAGGAACGTGGCCTTCGGACCGATCGCGGAAACTACCGTGCCCGCGCGGATCTCCTCCCCGTCGGCCAGTACGACGCCCACCGCGCGGTCGCCGTCCATCACGATCTGCGAGACTTGCGCACCGCTGCGCACCGTCACCCCCAGCGCTTCGGCGGAACGCGCCATGGCAACCGCCACCGACCCCATGCCCCCTTTCGGCAGCGCGATCGCCGCCCGCCTGCCGGCGACCTGCCCCGAGAGCCGGTTAAGAAGATGGATCAGCGAATTGGGCGAACGCGGCCCAAGCCAGGTTCCAAGAACCGCGTCATGGGCAAGCAACCCCTTGAGCCTGGGGTCGGTCAGTTCGTCGTTCAGCACGTCATAGACGTTGATCAGAAGCATCCGCAGGAATTCGCGGAAGTTGTCCCTGCCCATGCCGCGAATGCTGAAGCCGAGCTTGCCAAGCTTCATGTATTCGTTGCCAACACCGGCGGCGATACGCGGCGGCGTCATCGCCTTGAAGGGCGCAAGCACGCCCGCGAAGGTCAGAAGCTGGGTGCGAAGTTCGCCCCATGCCCTTTGTTCCGCCTCCGACAGGCCTGTCACGCGTTCCCCCGCCTCGCCTTCCAGGACAAGGTGGTCCCCGTCTGTCGCGACTGCCGTGGAAGGCATGTTCAGGCTGGCATAGGCAAGGCCGTGCCGGCCCAGGTCCATTTCGCGTTCGACCCGCGCGTCGATCATGTTGACGATATGCGCAAGTCCCGGCGCCCGATATCCCGGCGCGAATTCGTGCCCAAGTGCCGCGCCGCCGGGTTCGGCACCCGATTCCAGCACCAGAACCTTCCGGCCGGACTTCTGCAGCCGCGCGGCACAGGCAAGCCCGTTGGTTCCGCCGCCGATCACGATCGCATCAAAGGACGGCATAGGCATCGCTCATGTCTTTCTTCGGGGTCTTGATGTCACGCAGGATCTCTGCCGCCGCGTTGCGCCCGGGCGCACCCATCACGCCCCCGCCGGGATGGGTCGACGACCCGCAGATCCAGAGATCCTTGATGGGACTGCGATACTGCGCATAGCCGGGCACCGGGCGGTTGAAGAGAAGCTGATCGAAGGTCAGTTCCCCCTGGAAGATGTTGCCTTCGGTCAGCCCGACCTCCCTTTCCAGCTCGCGCGGGGTGCGCACCTCATAGTGCAGAACACTGTCCTTGAAGCCCGGCGCATGGGCCTCGATCTGGTTCAGCACTGTGTCCGCAAAGGCATCGCGGTCCGCATCCGTCCAGTCGTTGCCCTCGATCTTCGGCGGGGCATACTGGATGAAGCAGGACATGAAATGCTTGCCCGGCGGGGTCATCGTCGGGTCGATCATCGTCGGGATCATCATGTCCTGGAACGGATCGCGGCTGTAGTGTCCCGCCTTCCAGTCGTCATAGGCCAATTCCATCTTCTCGATGGAATCGGTGAAATGCATGTCGCCCTTCATGCAGGGCGATCCTTCGGGCAGCGCCGTGAACCTTGGCGCGCGATCCAGCGCGATGTTGAGCTTGCCCGACGAGCCGCGGATCTTGAAGTTCCTTACCCGCTTGACGAAGGACGCGGGCAGCTCCGCCTCCTCGACATGTTTCAGGAATGTCCGCTTCACATCCATGTTCGAGACCACGCGGCGGCCCAGCACCTCGTCGCCGTTTTCAAGCACGACGCCGGTCGCGCGGCCGTTCCGCACGAGGATACGTTCGACCCCCGACCCGGTGCGGATCTCCCCGCCCGCCGCCTTGAGGGATGCAGAAAGCGCCTTGGTGATTGACCCCATGCCGCCGCGCGAAAACCCCCAGGCGCCGACGTTGCCGTCGACATCGCCCATCGCGTGATGGAGAAGAACATAGGCGGTCCCCGGCGACATCGGCCCAAGTGCCGTGCCGATGATCGAGGCGACGGCCTGGTAGGCCTTGACCGCCGGGTTCTCGAAATACTCGTCAAGGAAATCGGCGATCGACATCGTCCAGAACCGGATCATGTCGTACATCGCCATTTCCGAAAGGCCGAACATCTGCTTGCCCATCCAGGCCAGTTCCGCGATGTCGCGCGGCCGGAAGCTTGCCGGGTCGGCGGCGGTGCGCAAGAGCATCGGGCGGATGAAGCGGCAGTGGCGCAGCACGTCGCGGGCGTAGCGGTCATAGGCTTCCGCGTCACGGGGGCTGTGCCGCTCGATCTCGCGGCGGTTGGCCTCGTGATTGCGGAACATGCCCAGATAGTCTCCGCCCTCGGTAAAAAGCGCGCCGCCCTCGTAGGGCAGGATCTGAAGCCCGTGCCGGGGCAGTTCCAGATCGCGCATGATCTCGGGCCGGAACAGGGACGAAACATAGGAACAGTTGGAATAGGTGAAGCCCGGATAGAGCTCCCGGCTGACCGCGGCGCCGCCGATCCAGTCGTTCTTCTCGACGACCATGACCTTGAGGCCCGCGCGGGCGAGGTAGCAGGCGGAGACAAGTCCGTTATGCCCTGCGCCAATGATCACCGCATCGTAGATCATGCGTGCTTCGCTTCCTCTTCGAAATGTTCCAGCGTCAGGTCCACCGCCGTCTCGACTGCCTTCAGCGTGTCGGTCAGGCAGCTTTCGTCCAGCCCGTGCGCTTCGCACATGAACCAGGGTTCGCGTGAATCCGGTTCGCAGATCACGCCCAGGTCATGCAGATGATAGGCCATCTGGTCGTAGAAGGAGTAATCCGACTTCTTCCAGTCACGGTAGTTGTTCGGGGCTTTCTCGGCAAAGAAAAGTCCGAACATCGACGGGTGGCCGGTGTAGGAATGGACGATCTTGCGGGCGTCGAGGATCTTCGAGATCCCGGCCATCAGTCGTTCGCCATAGGACGCGAGCGTTTCGAGCGCGGGGGTCTCATCCAGGATGCGCAGGCATTCCTCGGCCGCCGCAAGACTGACGGAATGCGCCGTGTAGGTGCCGCCATGCGATGCACCGCCGTAGCGGAAGGTGCGCATCACCTCTTCCCTGCCCGCGACGACGGCGATCGGGTAGCCGTTCGCGACGGCCTTGGCAAAGGTCGTGATGTCAGGCGTGACCCCCATGATTCCCTGTATCCCGCCCTTACCGACGCGAAATCCCGTCTTGACCTCGTCGATGATCAGCAGAACACCGTATTCGTCGCAAAGCCGCCGGGCCAGCTGCACATATTCGACATCGGCCGAAATCGCGCAGCAGTTGCCCTGGATCGGTTCGATCAGCATCGCGGCAAGCGTATTGCCATGGCGCCGGAAGGTATCCTCAAGCCGTTCGCAGTTGTTCATCGGAACCAGATGCGCAAGTTCCTTCAGCGTGCGCGGAATACCCTGGCCATAGGAAACCACTTCGGGGTCGCGGTTCGACCTTGTGTCCCAGTCCTCCATGTTGGCCATCCACATCGCCGCGTCGAAAAGGCCGTGATAGCCCCCTTCGACCAGAAGATAGCTGTCGCGCCCGGTGTGCGCCCGCGCAAGGCGCAGCGCCGCCATCACCGCCTCGGTGCCCGAGTTCGAGAAGCGGACAAGCTCTGCGGCCGGAACCATCCCGGCGATGCGGTCCGCGACGGCCAGTTCGCGTTCGGTCGAAAGCGCGAAAACGCCGCCCACCTCCATACCCCTGCGCGCGGCGGCGTCGACCCGGTCGTCGGCATAGCCAAGGATCGCGGGACCGTATCCAAGCCGGTAGTCGACGTAACAGTTTCCGTCGATGTCCCAGGTCCGCCCGCCCTTGCCGTGATCGACATAGATCGTCCGGTCATCCCCCCAGTAGCGGAAGGTCGATGCCACACCCAGCGGCAGACGCTTCAGCGCCTTCCTGAATTGTGCATTCGACTTTGTAAGATCGCGCTTCGCAATCGGGGCCATCTGTGAATTCTCCTGTTCCGTGTCCGGTGGCACGCGGGCATAGGCCGGCGGCCACACAGTCCACCCCCTGACCCCTTCAGGCTAGAGCCGTATTGACTGGGCTGTCAATCAGAATATTGACTGAACATTCAAAATGACGGATCATTGGTTGCAGGCAGGTGAAATGGCCTTATTTATGGAGTGGCACACCCCTGGTCCGTCGAAGGGATTCCCGATGAACGAAGCCATTTCGAAGCCCAAGGGCGACCCTACGCAACCCCGCAAGCTAAGCCGTGCCGCGCGGCGCCAGCAGTTGATCGAATCGACGATCGAGACCATCGCCGAACGCGGCTACGCGCGCACCACGCTGACCGACGTCGCCAATCGCGCGGGTCTGTCGCATGGCCTCGTGAACTTCCATTTCGAGACGAAGGAAAAGCTTCTGACCGAAACCCTGACCTTCCTGTCCGAGGAATACAGGGCAAACTGGGTGGCGGCCCTTGCCGTCGCCCCCGATGCCCCTGCGCAACAGCTTGACGCGTTGATCCGTGCCGACTTCAACCCCGATATCTGCACGTCAGCCCGCCTTGCCGCCTGGTGCGCCTACTGGGGCGAGGCACAATGCCGCCCGCTTTACCAGGAGCATTGCGGGTCGAACGATGCGGAGTATTTCCGCGCGATGCTTGGCATCTGCGAAAGGCTCGCCGCCGAGGGGCGCTATGGCTACAACCCCACGCTCGCCGCGCGGGTGTTGCGCGTGACGCTCGAAGGGGTCTGGCTCGACATGATGACGATGAACACGCCTTACAGCCGGGCAGAGGCGCTGACGACCGTCTACGCCTGCGCGGCCGCGTTCTTTCCCCATCATTTTACCCAGGACGGGCCGAAAACCCCGGCCTGATCCCGACCACCGATCAGATCGATTGCCCCCGCGCAAGAACACCGGCAATACTGCCCCGTACGCTTTCCAGCAGGGGGCCTAATGCGCACCACACGGGTCATCCACACGATCAGTTGCCACGCCGAGGGCGAGGTCGGCGACGTGATCGTCGGCGGTGTCGCGCCGCCTCCCGGCGAAACGCTCTGGCAGCAGCGCAGCTTCATCGCGGCGGACGAAAACCTGCGCCGCTTCATGCTGAACGAACCCCGTGGCGGCGTGTTCCGGCACGTCAACCTGCTGGTGCCGCCGAAACATCCCGAAGCGCAGATGGGGTTCATCATCATGGAGCCGGAAGACAGCCCGCCCATGTCCGGATCGAATTCGATCTGCGTGGCGACGGTGCTTCTGGACGCGGGCATCCTGCCGATGACCGAACCGGTGACGGAACTGACGCTTGAGGCGCCCGGCGGACTTGTCAGGGTTCGCGCGGAGTGCCGGGGCGGCAAGGCCGAACGCATCACCGTCCGCAACCTGCCCTCCTTCGCTGACCGCATCGGCGCGACTGTCGAGGTCGACGGGCTGGGAACGCTGACGGTCGACACCGCCTATGGGGGCGACAGTTTCGTCATCGTGGATGCAGCCGCCCTGGGCTTCGCGATCCGCGAGGACGAAGCATACGACATTGCCCGCCTGGGCGTCCGGATCACCGCGGCCGCAAATGACCAGCTTGGCTTTTCGCATCCCGAACAAACCGACTGGGATCACATCTCCTTCTGCCTGTTCGCCGGGCCGCTGGACGCAACGGAAAACGGCTTTTGCACCAGTTCCGCGGTGGCCATCCGCCCGGGCAAGATCGACAGATCGCCCACCGGAACGGCGGTTTCGGCGCGCATGGCGCTTCTTCACGCGCAGGGGAAGATGCGCAACGGCCAGACGCTTGTCGCCCGGTCGATCATCGGATCGGAGTTCTCGGGCCGGATCGCGGGGCTGGCCGATGTCGCCGGCCGCCCTGCCATTGTCCCTGAAATCACGGGCCGGGCCTGGATCACCGGGACGCACCAGCACATGCTGGACCCCGCCGATCCCTGGCCGGAAGGCTACCGTCTTTCCGACACCTGGGGCGCGCGCGGATAGACCGGCCACCCCGGGCGATGGCCGCGCGCCGCCAAGCCGCGCGCGGGTGAAGGTCAATTGCCACGACCCCGATGGCCGAGGTTGTAATAGTTTCCGGTCCGCGTCGCGAGATAGGGCGCCAGCGGGATATCTTCCTGCTTCAGGAAGCCCTTCGCCGGGATCAGCCCATCCCTGACCATCTCGATCACCGCGACGACAGAGGCGGAGGTCGTCCAGGCAATCGCCGTGCGCCGCTTCCCGCCGATTTCCAGCGGATAATAGGCCCGGACGAATTCCTTGCGCTTCAGTTGCCCTTCGATCCAGCCTTCGGCCGCAACATGGACATAGACCACGTCTTCGTCGACCGGCGGCTTGGCATGGGTCAGGATCCGGCCCGCCTCGGCCCGGTTTTCGCGCATCAGAAGCTCGTGGAAGAAGAAGTTCATCAGCTCCACATGGCCCGGGTACCGCATCGTCTTGTAATCCAGGTTCTCGATCCTGTCGGCGTAGGTTTCGCACATCGTGCCAAGGCCGCCCGAAGTGGTGAAGGCTTCCAGCTTCACGCCGTCGATATAGATCGTCTCAAGCCATTCCATCGCCGAAACGGTCTTCAGCACGCCTTCCTCGATCACCTCGCAGTCGTTCAGATACTCGTTGACGACACCCTCGGGCGACCAGTTGAAGGCATAGCCCAGAAGACCGGTCGGATTCTGCGGCAGGGCACCCACCCGCAAGCGGATCGAACGGACCTTGTCGAACTGTTCCGCCAGATGGGCGCCGACGATCCCGACAAAGCCGGGCGCAAGACCGCATTGCGGGGCCATGATGCCCCTTGAACTGCCGGCGAGATCGCGGATGTGCCTCGTCGTCGGAACGTCTTCGGTCAGGTCGAAGTAATGAAGTCCAAGGCCGTGGGCGACGGTCGAGACACCGATGTTCAGGTGATAGGGCAGGCAGGACAGGACCGCCTCCTGATCCTTCAGGATCGCGGCTAAGGCGTCCTTGTCGGTCAGGTCGGCAGCCTTCGTCGGGAAGGGGCAACCCGAGACCTCGCGCGCATCGACGCCGGTGACGGCAAAGCCTGCTTCGGAGAGCAGTTCCGCGGCCAGATGGCCGACCTTTCCGAGGCCGAGAACGGCAACCTTGTTGAACGACATGACGCGCTTCCTTTTCTTGTCTGAACCCTCCGGCCTGCCGCCGGTTCGGGAGCCACAATCGCCCGCGCGGCTGGCGATTTCGTCAGCTATTCCGGCGGTTTTGGTGGGGAAATGCGGAAAAGTGCCGGGGTAGCCGGTCAATGTGTCGGGGAGGATCAGGACCGGTCTTCGCCGGCAGTATTGATCGCGGCCGGGCGCGGCTATTTATCGTTCATCCAGACAAACTTTGTCTGAGTCGGGGCGGCACCGTTACGCCATGGGTGTTCCGCCAAGGCGCTGTCGTTCCCCCAATAAAACTCATCTCCATCGACCCATATGTGAAAAGCCTGCCCGGCAGTCGGAACTAGCGAAAAACCGACCTGCACGCCGGCCAACTCAAGCATCGTGAGTCGTTCTACAGGCGTGTCCATCAAGTAGGGTGACAGAAGGCATATTACGTCCTGATAGAACGTTTCGCCGTATCGTCCCATGTCAACAGTGGGTTCCAGCGGCTCCGCGTCAACGCGAAGTGCTTCGCCCGTTCCGTCGCCGGATAGGCGCAGCGATCTGCCATCAGAGAAAGACAGTCTGAACCTGATGGGTTGTGCGCGCATGCTGCCCTTCGGAACAAACAGTTCGGCATCGACCGAAACCAACCTCATAAACCGCCCCGTTTTCTTAGCGTCTCACGCCGCAGTCCAGCCAATCACGTCAAAGACCGCAAGTGCGAATTTGGAAGGTGATCGTTAAGGTGGCGTCGTTCCGTGTGAAGAATATGGAGACAAAAGCAAAAAAATGAAGCCCCGGACTTTATCCGGGGCTTCCTTGCGTTTCGGCAGAGGTCCCGGGGCAGGCCCGGGACTGCGTTGCGTACGTCTCAGAAGTCGAACTTCACGCCCTGCGCCAGCGGAAGCGTCGCACCGTAGTTGATCGTGTTGGTCTGGCGGCGCATGTAGCCCTTCCAGGCGTCCGAACCGCTTTCGCGGCCGCCGCCGGTTTCCT
>ERZ795053.1964-NODE-1964-length-25468-cov-5.064101_pt1 | contig 25468 bp, 25 predicted proteins | sample MGYA00375137_ERZ795053 | MGnify/ENA primary metagenome ERZ795053 (study PRJEB30182, sample SAMN05720284) | activated sludge metagenome | isolation source: Anaerobic digester | place: Hong Kong | collected 2014-12-17 ...
ATTAGGTTTTATTCATGATTCTTCGCCATGTAAAACAGAGCTTCGTTCTGAAACAATAATGAGAGCCGTTATTCTTTCAACTAAATACAAGGATGATTATAGGTCATACCATTTTTATTGGTTTATAACAGATTTAATTCTCAGTATTGGAGCAATGATTATTGGAGAGAGTCTCTATTATTCAAATATTGTTGCTCAATCAGGTCGTGTTTTCCCAATACTACTTTTTATGCTTTTTGCGATATGTATAATAATCATTTCAATAATCTATGTAGGCTCACATATAAAAGAACTAAAAAAATTTTTCAGGGTTTAACCTGTTTTGCAAGGGCAACATCTCTTAAATTTTATTAGTAATCCTAAGGTTTTAATTTATTTCTAACCATGAGTATCGATAAATATCTATAATTTCTCATCCTGCCGTGATTACCCCAAATATTCCTTTTAGGGAACTTAACCATTTTGCAATTTATTTATACCTGAATCGTTAATCTGATATTTTTTATATGTTAACAATAAAAAATCTGCAAAAACATGGATTTTGTTTGAACTCTTATTATATTGTTTTGATAAGAAGTTTATCAAAGGCTATATGAAAACGTATCAGTTAACGTTCTTCTTATACTAATACTTTTGTATTAGTTATTTTTTATTTTCCATAATGAAGGGAATATATGATTCCCTTAAATTGTATTTGCGGGGGTAAAGATGTCTGACCAGGCCATTTTAGAGGTTTTCCATAATGAAGCTCGTGAAATAATAGAAAACATAGAAACCGAGCTTGTATCCCTGGAGGAGTCGTACGATTCTGAAAAAGTAAATACCCTGTTCCGTTATTTTCATACACTAAAAGGAAGTTCCGGAATAGCCGGTTTAATGGAAGTATCCGAGTTTACTCATGAGATAGAGTCACTTCTTGATCGTGTACGTTCGGAAGAGATTCAAGTAACTCCTTCGCTGATTGATACAGTTTTAGCTAGTGTTGATCTTGTTAAGGTAATGATATTTGATGAGGATCAAGCAGACGGTTTGTCTTCTCAGAAAGAGAAGATTCTAACTTTTATTGGTAAAAATAGCGACGAAGTTACAGATAGCTCCAGACCATTACCGCAAAAAAGAAAGCTCAATTATTTTCGGGTAAAGATCAATTTCAAGGATAACGTTTTTGAATACGGTATTGATCCACTAATGATTATTGAAGACCTGGTTACTGTAGGTACAGTTATAGAAGAAAAGATATATCGATCACGGGTTCCTGCTCTTGATGAGATTAATCCCGAAAAATGTTATTTATCATGGATGTATATAATCGGAACAAAGCACACAAAAAAGAAGATAAATGAGATATTCCTTTTCGTTTTCGATGATAACGATATTGAAATAACTGATATAACCGAAGACTACAGAGAGGATATCACATCTGATGTTAATGAAGAGAAAAAGATCGGTAATATTCTCGTTCAAAAGGGCTTAATCACCGAAGACGAACTTCTATTTGCTCTTTCCAATATGAAAAAAGAGGAAAAGGTCGGGAAAGCGCTTGTAAGGTTAAAACTTGTAACCGAAAAAGATATCGAAAAAGCTCTTGGTGTACAGGTCGAAGTCCGCAAAAAAATTGAGTCTACAACGATACGGGTCGAGCGGGCGAAACTTGACGGAATCATGAATTTACTAGGAGAGATTGTTATTGGTCAGTCATCAATTGTAAGGTTTGCAGATGAACTGGATGAAGACAAGGCCTATGCGTTAAAAAATTCTTTATATGGTCTAAATCGATCTACAAGACAGTTTCAAGAACAGATAATGGCTATGCGTATGATTCCGGTAGGTCCAACTTTTAGTCAATTCAAAAGATTTGTTCGTGATACTTCGAGACAAATCGGCAAAGAGATTCGTTTGGAGATAATGGGAAAAGAGACAGAACTTGACAAGACTGTTATCGAAGAGATTACAGATCCTCTTAAGCACATGATTAGAAACTCCATTGATCATGGAATAGAGTCAACAGAAGAGCGTATCAAGCTTGGGAAAGACCCTACAGGTATTATAACCCTTAACGCCTATCATCAGGAAGGATGTATCTTTATTGAAATATCTGATGATGGCAAAGGGTTAGATGCTGACGAGCTTAGGTCAATTGCCGTTTCAAAAGGTATTATTGCAAAGGATAAAGAGCTCACAGAAGATGAGTCATACGCACTGATTTTTAAACCAGGATTTTCAACTGCTAACGCGGTGGGTGATTTATCAGGACGCGGAGTGGGTATGGATGTTGTAAAAAGCAATATTGATGCCTTGCGTGGATCAGTACAGATCATTACCGAAAAAAATCGAGGAACAACTTTTCGTATAAAACTTCCGCTTACTTTAGCAATAATTGATGGAATGCTTATCAAGGTCGGAAAGAGTGTTTATATAGTGCCTCTACTTTCCATCTTGGAATCGATAAGACCTCGCAAGGAGGATGTAAAAACTATCAAGGGGCAGGGCGAAGTTGTAATGGTTCGAAACGAGTATATTTCTTTGATACGATTATATAAGTATTTCGACCAGGTTCCTGCTTTTGAAAATCCATGGGAGGCTTTGGTTGTTATTGTTGAGTCAAACGGAGAAAAGCTGGCTTTGATGATTGATGATTTAATTGGTCAGCAACAGATCGTAATCAAGAGTTTAGATAATACAGTAACGAAAGATCGTTCAATATCCGGAGCGGCAATACTGGGAGACGGTAATGTCTCTTTAATAATTGATATACATGGTCTTTTAAGTGAGATCAGTTCTTTGCGGGGTTAATATGTCCGAACTTATTATGGAACAAAACAGTAGTGTAAAAACTGTTTCAAACATTAAAAAGCAGCTTTTACAAATAATTGATTCTGAAAAGGAGTTAGTTATCGATTTTAAAAGTATCACCAGTATAGATTTGGCTATTGCTCAGTTGTTAATATCAGCAGTAAAATATGCCAGAAAAAAAAGTGTGGCCGTTAAGTTTAAAAATGTATCGGACGAAATACGAAATCAACTTCAGCTTACTGGTCTAATCAAACGGAACAAGGAGTAATTTATGAAAAATATCATAGTCATTGATGATTCACCGACTATACGCACAAGCGTTCAATTTGCTCTTAAACAACTTGGACATAATATACGTCAGGCCGAAAATGGTTTAAAAGGTCTGGAGGTTGTCGATGAAGTGATGGATCAAAAGGAAGATTTGGCGCTTTGTGTTGTAGATATAAATATGCCTGAAATGGATGGTATTACATTCGTTAAGGAGTTTAGGAAAAAGGACAAGTTTACTCCGGTTCTTGTCCTTACAACCGAATCAGAAGAAGATAAAATGAAAGAGGGTAAAGCTGCTGGAGCATCGGGGTGGATGGTTAAGCCGTTTAAACCTAATGATCTTATAGGTGTAGTTCAGAAGCTAATTAGATAAGGGGTGCACAATGGAAAAAATAGACAGAAAAAAAACAGTCGCCGAACAGATAGATGATGAAGCAAATCAGTATGTAACGTTTCTGATATCCGGTGAATCCTATGGAGTTGAGGTGCTTTGTGTTAAAGAGATTCTGGGAATGACTGATGTGACTCCTGTTCCTAATACTCTTTCTTTTATGAAAGGAGTTATAAATCTTCGTGGAGAGGTTGTGCCAGTTGTTGATATGAGAATCAAATTTGGGATGAGCGAAAAAGAGTACGATGCATTTACAGTAATAATCATTGTAGAGGTAAAAAGGCGACTTATTGGAATGATTGTTGATGCTGTATCAGATGTCGCTGATATTCCGATCGATTCTATACAGAATACTCCTCATTTTACAACAAGAATAGAGACCGACTTTATAAAAGGAATTGGTCAGTTGGCAGAACAGTTGATAATTATTCTTGATGTCGATAAAATTCTAACTAGTGACGAGTTTCAAAAAATTGATCAGGAAGATGTTTCGGAATAATGAAGCAGTTAATAGATTCAAACTATAGAATGCCACATTACTCGATAGATCCCGGCGAGTTCATGGTGTCAGGTGAGAGAACACTGCTGGAGTCTGTAGCAGGGAAAACTTTGGTTGTTGCGCTGTACCATGAAAAACTGAAGATGGGCGGGTTGGCAAATTTCATTGTTCCCGGTAATATTGAGTCAGGTTCAATTGCCGAAAGTACTGTTTGTGAAACTGGAATTGGTTATATTGAATTTTTGCTTGCTGATATAGTTAAAAGCGGTGGGCGGCGTGATGAGCTAGTGGCAAAAATATTTGGCGCTTCTTGCAAAAGAAGCGATCATGATTTTTGCAAGACAAATATTCAGTTTGTACATGAGTATTTTGAAAACGAAAAAATTCCGGTTATTGCCGAAGATCTTGGTCGTGAATATTATAGACGTGTTCTTTTTGTTCCGGTAACGGGAGAATTATATTCAAAAAGAATACTATCTGTTCCAGAGATGCAGTTGATATACAAAAGAGAGAAGGATTATATTGACCGTGAAATTAACGGCCTGCAAACAGAGACAGAATTTATCATGTTTTAGCAAGCTTATCAGTATAATTTTTTTATAATCATAATTCTTGCCCTGATTTAATTTTAAGGAAAAAAACATGAGCCCATTGCCAATATTAGATAAGCTGACTGATGATGAATTTGCGTTTTTTAAAGCTATTGTTTACCGTGAAGCTGGTATAAAATTATCAGATATGAAAGTTGCGCTACTGCAATCACGAATTATGCGACGCATGAGGGCTTTACAGATTTCCACTTTTCGCGATTATCGAAATTATCTTAATGATTATTATCAGGATGAAATTGTTGATTTTATAAACGCAGTAACAACAAATAAAACCGAGTTTTTACGTGAAAACAAACATTTCGATTTTATGCTTTCTACAGCTTTGCCAAATTTTGAAAAAAGCAATCGTGAAGAGATACGCATTTGGAGTGCTGGTTGTTCAACCGGTGAAGAGCCTTATTCAATAGCTGTAACTTGCTGTGAATATTTTAATAAAAATAAAATTCCGGTCAAAATTCTGGCAACCGATATTGACACGCAGGTTCTTATCCAGGGATATACAGGAATTTACCCAAAAAACACAATCGATGTTTTTACTCCGACGATTCAGCAACGTTATTTCAATGCAATTAACACAGAAAAGGGCGTACAATATCAAATCGTGCCTGAAGTAAAAAAGATGATTACTTTCAAAAGGCTAAATTTGCTGGATAATACCTATCCCATGAGAAAAAAATTTGATATCATTTTTTGCAGAAATGTTATTATCTATTTTGACAAAGATACTCAAAGGGTACTTTTTGAAAAAATGTACAATTACATTGCTGATGATGGTTTTCTCTTTATAGGGCATTCAGAAAATTTGTCAGGTGTAAACAGTAATTTTAAAAGTGTCGGGCATACAATATACCGTAAATAGGTCAATAAGATCAATTATGTTAAGCGAATATAAAAGCAAACTAAACCGAACAGTTGTAAAAATTTTTGCAGGTGAGTATTATATAGGGTGTAACTCCGAGATAATTAAGACTACTATCGGTGGATGTATTGCTGTGTGTATATGGTGCGCAAATGGTTCTTATGGAGGTATGAACCATTATATGTTGCCCTATAAAATGAACAGAAGTGATTATTTTCCAGAGGGCCATACTTTATATGGAATAAATGCCGTAAGAGAGCTAGTTGATAATCTTAGAAGAGTTGGTGATAAAATTAGTGATTATGAGGCAGCAATTATTGGCGGTTCAAACATCGATTTAAATGATAGGTCTATCAATAATATAAATATGGCAAGGCTGCTTTTGGAAGAGATGGATATTAGAGTTATAAGAGAAGATACTGGTGGTAGCTGTATCAGAAAGGTATCTTTTGATACTTATTCTGGAGATATCGTAATAGACAAAATTGATAAAACCAGTCAGTTAGTGTTCGTATAATGTTGAATGTAAATAAATCCAAGAAAGAGGTTGAAGATGGCTGATATCCGTGTACTTTGCGTTGATGATTCAGCACTTATTCGAAAACTTATGAATGAGCGTTTAGGTTCTGTTGACGGAATTGATGTTATTGCAACAGCACCTGATCCATTTATAGCCGCAGAAAAGATTAAAACACTTAATCCCGATGTTGTAACTTTGGACATTGAGATGCCAAGAATGGATGGTCTGACTTTCCTTGAAAAACTGATGAAAATCAAGCCTTTACCGGTCATTATGGCCAGTTCTCTTACAGACAAAGGTGCAGAACAGACGATAAAAGCAATTAAATCTGGTGCTTTCGATTTTGTATTAAAACCTCAACCAGGATCAGAAGAGCATTCTGTTGAAAGTTTCATAATGGAATTAGCACAAAAAATAAAGAGTGCGGCGAAGGAATCAGTTCGTAAACAGCGTTTTAACGGAATTGCTAAAGCAAAATCTGTTACTCAGATTACTGGAGACTGTGAAGCAACCAAGCGAATAATTGCGATTGGTGCATCTACGGGAGGCACAGAAGTTATCGCAACAATACTGACCGCACTTCCCGAAAAAACCCCGGGTATTGTTATTACTCAACATATGCCACCCAAGTTTACAAGGGCGTTCGCGGAGAGAATTGATTCAATGGCAAAAATCAATGTTAAAGAGGCCGAGGATGGTGACGTGCTAAAAAATTCAACAGCTTATATTGCCCCCGGTGGTACACAAATGTCTGTACGACATATCAAGGATTGTTTCAGAATTATTGTTAATGATGATCCACCTTTGAACAGACATAAACCATCGGTAGATGTATTGTTCAATTCCGTGGCTGAGTGTAACGCGAAAGATACAATCGGAATAATCCTGACTGGTATGGGAGCAGATGGTGCCGATGGTATGAAGAAAATGCACGATTCAGGATGTTATACAATAGCTCAAGATGAAAAATCATCAGTAATTTTTGGTATGCCAAACGAAGCCATAAAAAGAGGTGGTGTTGATAAGGTCGAAAATATTGAGGGAATTATTCAGTTGCTAACCAAGACCATAAGTTAGAATTTAAACAACTAAAGTTTCGTTATTGATTTCAAAAAAATCAATTAAATGCGCTGTTTCAAATACAGTTTTTAAAGTAGAACTTATTCTACTAATTACAATATCGATATTACCTTCGTTAAGAACCTTTTTTTTCCACATTAATAAACCCATTAATTCCGAAGGCAAATGTAGGGTTTGACCCAGATCTAGATATATCTTGTTAAATCCTTCAGCGATTAACGCGTCAATTGTGTTCTCAAGATCAATTTTATCTTCAAGCGTAGCCTTTTCATTTAATACTATAATTGTAGATCCGCTCACTTTAATCATATATAACCTGTATGCATTTATTGATTACAATTACATACATTGTAAAAATGAGGTAATAGCTGTCAATCTTAATTGAGACTATAGGTTTTAAAAGTTACACCCTGTGCTTTATTTACGATGAATTATATATAACGTTAAAAGATTTTGTTAAACGTGCAACGGTAAAAATAATTAAGCTGCAAAAGTTAGTGAAAATAGAGTTACAAAAAGGGAATCAAGTAACATATTTAGGAAAATCTTTATAGCACAAACAGAGAGAATTCTCTAAGAAAAATAAATGTTTTTTCAAAAAAAATGTTATTCTTATCAGTTTTTAAAATGGGTGCAAGGATTTGTATCGCTTCATCAAATGCTAATTCCATATAAAGGTCATGACTGTTATAGAATTTTTCTATGTCTGATCCAATTTTCTTTGATACATTAATCTCATAACTTTCTCCATATGTGTAAAATGAGATTGTGGTGCAATCTGAATCACAGCAAATCTCTGGTTTGCGTGCAATAAAAATTGATTTATATACAGTTTGAGCACTGTTGTTCAGAGATTTTGCTATAAAGTCGCTTTTAATGGATGATGGAGCAGTTTTCTCCCCAAACCAGTATTGTACCGGTTTGTCCAGTTCTCTCATTTTCATATAATTATAGAGGGCTCTATTAAGTGGAATTGTAAAATGATCATGGTTTGTTTTGTTGATTTCGTTAAATGCTATGTCATTCATACAAAAATCATGGTCGTGTTTTTTTATTTTTATTCCATATTTCTCTGGATTCGAGAATACCCGACTGTGACAGGTTAGCGTGAATTTATGCCAGTACGCAGAATCTATACATCCGTTAGCAAAGAGTTGTCTGACAGTTTCAAGAGAATCCACCGTCTCTTGTGCTGTTTGCCCCGGATAACCATACATCAAGTAAGCGTGAACAAGTATCCCTGCTGATGACAAGTTGTATGTAGCTTTTGCAATCTGGTTAACAGTTACTCCTTTATCAATAAGTGACAATATTCTAGGTGAAGCTACTTCAAGGCCACCTGCAAGGGCAATACATCCTGACATGGCAAGTAGCTTCGCAAGATCAGCAGTGTAACAGGTATCAAAGCGGACATTTGTCCAGTATGTTATGCTAATATTGCGTTTTAAAAGTTCGATGGCAATTTTTTTAAGAAGTGCTGGGGGAGCTGCTTCATCCGTAAAATGGAAACCTGTTTCTCCGGTGTCGGCGATACATTTTTCGATTCGTGCGATAATATCTTCAATGTGCAATGGATGAAAATTGTTGATATAGTCGAGTGAAGTATCGCAAAAGGTGCATCTTGACCAGTAACATCCGTGGGCAATTGTAAGCTTGTTCCAAAATCCGTCGTTCCAGAGACGCATCATGGGGTTCTCTGAATCAAACATTGAAATATATTTTGATGGGTCTGTGTCCGTATAATCGGGAAACATGATATTCTTTGAAATGGGACTTTTTTTAAAAACAGTATTTGCTATAGAATTGCCCTGTAAACTAAGACAGTTGTGAATCTCAGTTTTATCAATCTTACCTGTGCGATATTCAAGCAGTTTTTCAAATGGAATCTCCCCGTCATCGAAAAAAAGATAATCAATATATTTAAAGAAGTCTGTTGAAGTTATGTATCTTAGTTCGGTATTTACAAATCCGCCTCCAGCACATATGATTATGTCCGGAAATTCATTTTTGATCATCTGGCTGCACCGTAAAACTGAAAAAAGAGTACCAGGAAAAGGAATTGTGAAACCAATTATAGTTGGCTTACTCTTCACTATTTTTTTTCTTAAAAGATCCAGATATGTTTTTTCAATTTGTGAAGGTTTCTTTATTAACTCATTTTGAATGGTTTTGAAAAATGGAATTCCTAAAGCGGTAGATTCCTTATATTTCACAATTTCAAAACCTTTATCCAGACAACATCTTATTGCAAGGGCGATATCCTCTATATACAGAGTTGCCAGATATCGTCCTTTGTCTAGAGTATCAAAAATGGAAAAAATTTCAGAATTTTCAACTTTATCAAAGTGCGGGCCTTCGGGTAAAAGGTCTCTTGAAATTATTCTATGAGCGTAGGTTCTGTTGGCTCCGGTAAGAAATTTAATTACGGGATCAATTGTTGAGATGTAACGCTCTCGGTTTTCATAAAAATCATGAAATGGTTGTTCGAGTTTCTTACTAATGGCAACTTCGTACATTTTGGAAATGAATTCGGAATTGAAGATAGAGTGAGCACATTCGATATTTAAATCATAATGAGTACAAGTATAACCTTTTTGACGTAGATAGCCCATGAGATACAAGAGAGCCGGATAAGGGGTATTAAGTTGAAGTAGTGGGGGGGTAACTAACAGAATATTGTCTTTCATTATTATACTTTTTCGTTAAAGAGAGTGGATTTGGATAAAATTTCTATATGGTAATAATTTTCAAAATAGATAATAAGAGTATAGAGCGTTTGTTTGATATCTTTTTCATTGAAAAGCGAACAAGCAATATTGTCAAATTTATTTGTTAAAGCTGTTTTTAAAAAAACAAAACCATTATCATTAATATTCATTTTAAAACTACGATTGCGATCTTTTATAACCGGAAATGATAAGGGGTCAGGAAGAATACCTTGTTGTTTTATTAAATGACAAAAAAAAGCCAAAGACAGGTGAAACGGAAACTGGGTTACACAAACAGATTCTATTGCTTTCTTTAACATAAGGTACGTGTAAAGATGAGGCATATGTGGTGCTGAACTTTTCATTATTAGTTCAAGTATAAGAAAGGCGTTCATTGAGTTTTCATAGGTGATTGAATTACCAATATTATGCCTTATTACAGAAAAATTATTAGCATAATAGATAGATGATCCTGTTTTTTTGTAAAAAGATATATTTAGCAGCGTTCCTGGGTCTGATGCGCTTATATCTCTTTTTTTTGATTTTTTAAGACCTTTGATGATAAACCGAGTTAGCCCCTCTGTTTCAGTAAAAACAGAGGCGATAATATCTGCTTCGCTTGAAATCTTGGAAGAAAGTACTACTCCTTCGGTTGAAGTTATTGTCATTTATCTAGTCATTTTTACGGGATTTTGTTTTTCTTATTGTTAACCTGTTAATTCGTGTACCTTCGATCTCTTTGACTTCGAATCTCAGTGAGCCATATTCAATAGAATCGTTTTTTTCGGGGATTTTACCGAAAAGATCAAAAACAAGACCGCCGATTGTATCAAATTCATCTGTTGGTAGAGAAACACCCATTTCGCCATTAAGGTCGGTAATTGACATTCGCGAATCAACATCAAAAGAATTTTTGGTCAGCTTTACAAATTCAGGCGCCTCGTGTTCGTCAAATTCGTCATTTATATCACCAACAATCTCTTCAAGAATGTCTTCCATCGTTACAAGCCCAGCAACTCCGCCATATTCATCAACTACAATGGCTAAATGCTGTCTTTTTTTCTTGAAATCGACAAGTAACTCATCTAGGGGCATTGTTTCGGGTATGAAAAAAGGCTTATGAAGTTCCCTTTTTAAATCAAATTTGCGTCGTTTGTCAATAATATAGGTCAAAAGATTTTTTACGTAAAGAATACCTGTTATTTCATCAATAGTTGAGTCATAAACAGGTATTCGGGAATGCCCAGCGTCTGAGGCTATGGTAATAATTTCCTTTAGAGAGGTATTACATCTTATCGAAACTATATCCACACGAGGTATCATAATTTCCCGTGCACAAAGCTCCGACAGCTTCATGATACCTTGAATCATCTGTTTTTTAGATTCTTCTAGCCCGTTATTAACAAAATCGAGTATTTCCCTCTCTTTCCCACGCTGTTTCCGGGGTGAACGTTTGAAAAAAGACAAAAATGGAGAAATGGTACTCCCAGGTTCCGTGTCAGATTCCATATCGGTTTAAAAAAACTCCCTTAATAATCAGTTTTAAGCAACAATTATGAAGACCATACGGTAAACTTGTGTAGAGTTTCAAGAAATTTTTCTGTTACTATTCTGCAATCTTCCTTACGAAGCCCACAATCGTTATATAATGAATCTGCCATAAACTTTCTGATGGCCATATAAACGTCTTTGGTTGGAAAGAAGATAAAACAGTAGTTATCTCCCATTGCGTTTAGAATGGTGAAAGATGAATAGAGCATATGAGGTTCTTTGGATATATAAATCTTTTCCTGCCGTTTGCCAGCGTGGTAGTGGCACTCATCAAATCTATAAGGGATAGAGGCTCCGTCTTCACGGTGTACAGGCTCAACATAATTTTTAGAGTATGTTGGAGGTTCTACTAGAATATGACATCTGTTACCATCGGTTTTAAAAGTAAGCCCGTCAGGTCCTTGAAAAATATCCTTAACATTTTTAAACGCTGTTAACTCGTAAATAGTGTATATTGTAGATCCCGTAAAGAAAGAGGAGATAATAAATCCGCCCTCCATAGGTATCTGATTAGTTTTGTAAGCCTTTAATAGGGACATTGCTTTTGCCATGACATCACACTCCAGAAGTTTGTCGATTTCGTTGATATTGTGTAATTGATTAGTACATATAACAATATAAACCTCGTTTAATATACTATTTATGTGTAATTATATCAATGTTTTTTTATCTGAAAAAGCTAAAAAGAAATAGTACTATTTATAAAAAAGTGTTGGTACAAAGCTGAAAAGGACTCAAATTGATATAAAAAGGGCTTGCATTGATGATAATAACTCTGGTATAATGTCAAAATGTCTCAAGGATAATCGGTTTTACGCCATCCTTGAGAGTTTGGAAAGTTTTTTTAAGAAAGCTGGATCCGGAGCAGTAATAGCTCTATCATGGGGGTCTTTCTTAATAAAAACAATGGGGGAATTACCTCTGGAAATAATAAATGTATTTTAAAAGGAGATTGTTATGTACAAAATGATGCAGGTTCTTGTTGTTGTTCTGGTCTCATTGTTTGTTGTGTCCTGTGCTTCCGGCGATAAACGTCCTGTTAACATGGAACTTACCAATGCCGCTAATACCGGAGATCTTGATAAGATCAAAAAGATGGTAGAAGAAGATGGAGCGGATGTTAACTCGATAGACCGAAAGGGATACAGTACTCTTCATCATGCTTCCAACAAAGGATATCTTGATATTGTCAATTATCTAAACGAAAAATCGGTTAATGTAAAGACAGAGGATAGCGGTAAAGCGCATCCACTACATCATGCCGCGTATATGGGGCATATAGATATAGTACGTCAACTGGTTGAATCAGGTTCTGATGTTAATTCAATGACCGAGAAAGGATTTACACCTGTTGAAAGAGCTTCTTATCGAGGTCATATCGACGTAGTGAAATATCTTGTTGCTAAAGGTGCAGATGAGAGTATCGCTACTGTTTCGGGAGATACACCTTTGCATATGGCCGCTTTTGCCGGACATGTAGAGATCGTTAAGTTTTTCGCAACTCGTGATAAATTTGACGTGAATGTAGTCGAAACTAGAGGATATACGGCTTTGCATTATGCGGCTTTTAAAAACAGGCAAGATGTTGTTGCAGTTTTATTGGAAAATGGCGCCGATGCTACAATAGCAAGTGCTGACGGAATTACTGCTTTGCAACTTGCAGAGAGAACAAAAAATGCTGCATTAATCTCCATGATTAAATCAAAAATAGCTGAATAAATCAACAAGATTACAGGTGGGATATCCGCCTGTAATCTTCTCCGGATCACAAATGATCTATTATAAATCTTCCGATTTTACCATAGACAGTCTTATTAACGCAAAAAAAATCAGATGTTTTGTTATATTTTCGGCTTTCGGTGAAAGGGAGGCCGATTTGTTGTGCTCAAAAATAAGCTTAATCAAGAATGAATGTAATGCCTTGGTCGATAAGATTATCGTATCTCACCGACGTATTGGTAATAATGAAGATAAAACTGAGATTAAGTTAAAGGATGAATTTGATGATGTTTGCCTCTTAAATTGTAACAGTTATTCTGTTCCGGATATGAGAGACGAGGCGGGTAAGGGGGCCGATATGCGACGCGCTCTCTATTTTTGTTATAAGGTTCTTAAAGCAAATAGTCATGATTGTATTGTTTTTCTTGATGCTGATGTAGACACTGAATTATTTCGCAGTGAATATTTTTATGCTTTAGCTGGGCCAATAATTAATGCAGAAGCTCAGTTTTGCAAAGCCTCTTTTTTTAGAAAGTCTGGTCGTGTAAAGAAGTTCACAGCACAGCCACTTTTTTCGGTGATTAATCATCCTATGTTAAATGGTTTATCACAATTCGCGTACCCTTTGTCTGGTGAGGTTGCGGGTAGTTTTGAGTTTTTTGCATCTGCTGGTTTTGCTCAGCGTTATGGAGTCGAAACGGCATTGCTAATCGACGCTGTTATGCAAAAAATTAAAATGGCCGATGTTAATCTCGGTAATTATGACCACATTCATGGTAGTGATGAGGATATTTGCAGAATGAGTTTTGGGGTTATAAGAACTTATCTAAGAAAGCTTGAGGATTATGGGGTAATAAGCCTGAATGAAAATTCCGCAATTTCGAATGATTTTAAAAGAACTTATATAGACGAAAATCTGGAAATGCGCTCGGAGAGTGATTCATTAAACGAAATTATTTCCGAACCATTACAAAAAATAATCAGTTAAAACCTTATTCCGGCTCCTATATAATAGATAAAACTGTCTATACTTTCATCATGAAAAGAGTGAAAAAATGATACCCCGAGTGTAATTTTCAAAGCAGAGGGAACGGCTTCAATAAATAATCCGCCTTTCAAATATCCACTTTTATTGTCAGAACTGCTATTTTCATTGATTTCCTCTTCTTCACTTCCACCGTCAGATTCTGAATAATTCGTCTGTATACAATAACCGCCACCGGCATTAACTCCGGCTCTGAAATATGATCCATATGTATAAAAAATGTCTAATGAAGAGCCGTATGCTTGAACAAGTGAAAAGTTTTTATAATGATCTTCATCTGAGTCATATATGTCGTCAACTGAGTCAAAGAAAATTGCATCGGCTTTGACCGAAAGAAAAGTTTTTCCGGAAGATGTCTGGAATTCATACCCCAGATAGGGCATTAATACAGTTGTATTGTCGTAATTATCTTTCCATTCGGTTAAAAAACCGGTATAGCCAATATTTAAACCCAGAATTAGTCCGCAAAACTTGCTGTAATCGGTGTTATCTTTAAAGCCCGAAGAAACTTTATAATCTGAAAGAATATTTGAGTGTATTTTCAATGAAGCTTTCTGGGTATCGCTTACAAGGCGGGCGCCTGGTTCAGATTGTAAAGTTTCAAAGAGGGTAAATTTTTTAGTTTGTGAGTTAAAAATAAGTGAGTTGTAGATCAATTCACCGTTAAGATGATTTACCGAATATGTGCCTGCAACTATATACATACAATCGTTATTTCTAGACAAAGTGGTAAATGCTGCCAGATTGCGGCTTTGAATATCTTCAAGAGTCAGCTCTTGTTTTATAAATTTTACAGAAAAAGTGGGGTCTTCGGATAATCGTGCGGATAGCAGGTTTGCCAGGTAGTTTGAGTAAGAACCTCTACTTTTTGAACTGATATCTACATACTTTACAAAGCCTACACTCATTTTTTGTGCAAGCAGAACAGGATTATGTATAATAAAAAGTAAAATTATTATAGCTTTTAGATAATTGGATAATCTGAATCTTCGATTTGTGTGTTTTAAGTATTGCATATCCTCTACCTTAGGTTGTATACTCACTATTTATTTTTACATAATCATACGATATGTCAGATGTCCAATAGCTCCAGGATCCATTACCGGAGCCAATATCAATATTTATCTCGTATGATTCACTGTTCATAATTTCCATTAATTTGTCTTTGTCATACCCAACAGGAGTACCACTCAACAAGAGAGGAATATCATTGAAATATATGGAGAGAATATTCTGATCCAATTGGGCTCCGGAATAACCTGCTGCGCAAGCTATTCTTCCCCAATTCGGATCCTTGCCAAAAATTGCTGTTTTTACAAGGAGTGATTCGGCAACTGAGCAGGCACAGATACGGGCTTCGTCGTTATTCAAGGCATTTTTGACATTAATTTTTACACATCTTGTTGCACCTTCTCCATCTTTAACTAGTATCAGGGCAAGCTCTTCAAGTAATTGGTAAAGCGTGTCTTTGAAAATATTTGAGCCGTTCTCGTCCAGATAATTGTCGTTTAAAGGAGAAAGAATAAATGCACTATCGTTGGTGGACATGTCACCATCAATTGTAATGCAGTTATAGGTTTTTCTTATCGTATCATGAAAAATGTCACGTAATAAATTTTTTTCAACAGGGGCATCCGTTACAATAAATGACAATAGAGTAGCCATGTTTGGGGCAATCATGCCAGAGCCTTTCGCAAATCCTTCTATTGTGTAGGTTTTAGTGTTGGCAATAAATGTTTTCTTAACATATTTTGGTACAGTATCGGTTGTCATGATTGCTTGAGCAAACAGATTTTGATTGTTTTCTGAAAGGTTTGAGGTTAGATCAGGTATTGAATCAATCATTTTCTGCGCGGGAAGTTGTACCCCGATTACACCAGTCGATGCAGCTAAAATGGATTCCGGGGCAATATTTAAGGTCGATCCGATTGTCGACGTGATACTTCTTGCGTTCTCAAGCCCCATCTCTCCTGTACATGCATTTGCGTTTGATGAATTGACGACTATAGCCTGTATTGGGTTGGCCATACGCTCCTTTGAAATAATCACGGGTGCGGCACAAACTTTGTTGGTTGTAAAGGTTGCAGCACAGTTGCAAGGGGCATTGCTGTAAATAAGAGCGAAATCATATTTATCGCTATATTTGATGCCGCTTTTGACTGCAGAAAAAGAAAAAATTTTATTGCTCATAGAGCCTCCGTGTAGCAAGGTAATAGTATTAATGATTTGAAGGCAGATCTCGTATCTGCAACGGCTAACATCATGTATTCTTACACTTATTTAAGTTAAATTAAAAAAAATAGCTAGCTTTGTCACTAATTTTTCATCTCACTATTTTGTGTAAGATCTTTTTTTTTGATATCGTGAAAAAAGTAATCATTAAAAAGCGCTATTTGTTAGCGATTTTCAAGTCATAAATATAATAATTGCTTCTTTATTGGTTTTTTGATATCAAATTAAAAAATTGTTGATTATAGTGAGAGAAAATTTATATTTGATGTAGTTGTACAAAAAAGTTTTTACGTATCAAAAACTGTTCTTCAAAAGAATTTGCTGAATTATTTACCGATTATTGCTGTTTTTGTGGTTATTTTTGATGAATAATCTGAATGACTAATAATTGATTATGTTTTACGGGAGATTATGAAATGGATCTTAGTACTGAAGAGTATGATAAACTTACAATCGTCAAGGTTTCTGGTGAATTTCATATCGGAAATGTGAATAAATTTGAAGAGTTGTGGCATACTCTTATTGAAAAAAAACCTCCAGTGATAGCCATTGATTGTTCAAATCTTGAGTATATTGACTCATCAGCAATTGGAACGCTAGTCAAGTTTTTGAATAATGCGATGAGTAAAAAAATTAAACTGATTTTCTTTGATTTGAATAAGGCGATACAGAATATTTTTAAAACCGCACGTCTGGATAATTTTTTCACAATAACCACTCGTGAACAGTTAGAGCGTGAATATTTGTAGCCATAGGTGTTCTGACAGTTTTTTTATCTTGAAATTAGGTCATGTTAGAAGTTAATGTGAAGAATCTTGTTTCCTGAGGTATTGTTACAATACCTCTTATTTTTATTCAAAATGTATAAAGTAATACCCCTTGGAGAAAGAATTTTGAAGCGATATATCTGTTTTACAGCTGTTTCACTGTTATTGATGATCTCTTGCCAAAGATGGAATGTTAATGAACTTAAGAAAAATATTCTTTTTGAAATACCGGCTGGAACAGAGCCTGGAGAGGTAAATCTAAAATTTAATAATGAAGGTTATGTCGATCTTACCTTTGATGTGCGAGTAAGTAACGGAAAGGTTTTTTGCTCGGATAATATCGCGAAGCGACTTCAGATTTTTAATCTGGAGGGGCAACCCTTAATGGCTATTGGTGATATGGAGGATGGCCAAGTAAATAATCTCATTATGCGTAATTTCTCATTTGGAGTAATTGGCAATGTGATCTCCGATCAAACTGGAAATGTTTTTGTTCAAAACACCATTTTACCTGGAGATAGAGATGGTCAGAAAGTAGAAGTGGATTCTGCCACTGGAATGTCTCCATCTTATATTCTCGTATTTAATAATGACGGCCGTATCATGTACAGCCTGGGGCAAAATGGTACAGCGGATGTTCCTTTTTATTCCATCTATAATATGTTTACGGATGAGAGATCGCGCCTGTTTGTTATATCAAAGTCGTATGATAACTGGTCTGTATTTCGCTACGATGGTAAGGAACGTGATTTCGCTCTTCATCTAGATAAAAATTATTTTAAAGAAAAAGAAAAAAATGAAAATCTTGCCGGTCGTGTTGAAAACATTATTATTTTCAAAAATGGTGAGAAACTGCTTATCTCTGTCGCTTATTACGATAATGTACGCTTTAAGTATCGAAAGATATATGAATACAAAATTATCGAAAACCGGCTGGGAGGTGCTGTTATTGAACTACCTGACCCTCGAAACGAACTTTTTTCTCTTCTTGAGGACAAATATATTATTCTATGGGATGTAGAAAAGAGGGATATTCGTTTTACTATATGGAGCCTTCAAGAAAATATTATAAATAATCTTCTCATCCAGATGCAGGGGCCAAGGCCTTTTTATGAAAAAGTTCTTGTAGATGAAATGGGGCGTTTGTATACCATGATCGTTTTTGACAATAGTATAGAAATCAAAGAATGGAAATAGAATATGCGTCTTCTTGATGCTGCTCAAATGCGTGGTCTGGATCAAACTGCAATAATTAAGTACAACACTCCTGCACGGGATCTGATGAATTGTGCAGCGTTAAGGGCGGTAGATGTAGTAAAAAGTATTATTCCAGATAATTCACGATGTGCTGTTATTTGTGGTAATGGAAATAATGGAGGAGATGGGTTTGCCGTTGCCCGTCTTTTGAACAACGCTAATTATCGGGTTTCAGTTTTTTTTGATAATGACAAGCGCAAATCTTTATCAGATGAATCTGGCTTGAATCATGATCTTGTAAGTGAACTAGTGAAGCCTGAATTTTTTCCTGATAATTTTGACTCCTTTTCTGTAATTATTGACGCCTATCTTGGTATTGGCATTAAAGGTAAACTTCGCGAAAACGCAAAAACTTTGGTTGAGGCCGTAAACAGATCAGGAGCTACAGTAATATCGCTCGATATCCCCTCCGGTTTACCGACAGAAGGTTATATCCCAAGCAATTGTGTTGCAATAAAAGCAGATTATACAGTGACCTTTGGTTTTCCGAAAGTATCAATGTTTAGCCGACGTGGTAGAGAGTATTGTGGAACAGTTATAACCGCGGACATTGGCTTGCCTTCACATGAAATTTTTAATAATAAACCAGCTTGCTATATTTATGAGAAAAAAAATTTTAGTGATAGCTCTCTGTTGTATCAAAATGATGCCCTGTATAAGACAAGAGCCGGTTGCGTCACCGTTTTTGGCGGATTTCGAGGTTACGAAGGCGCGGCGATTTTATCAGTAAAAGCCTTGAGTGAATGCGGTAACGGAATGACTTATCTCGCTATAGATAGTGATTCTGATTTGTCTGGTCGTGAAATTCCTCCCGAAGTCATGTTGCACCGGCTTGATGCAGATTATAAAATACTTTGTGATTACCTTTTAGAAAGGTCAAAAACTGTCGTTTGTGGTCCGGGATTAGGTTTGCAAGTTAAAGCCAAGTCTCTTTTGTCACATATTCTTTTAAGGGCAGCCGAAGGTAAAATTGAAAATTTAATTTTGGATGGTGATGCTCTTACTATTGTTGCTGATACTGATATTAATTTGGTAAGAAAAGCGGGCAAGGCTTGCCGTCTCTTCCTGACTCCACACAGCATGGAAGCAGCAAGACTTTCTAATGTAGATGTAGACGAGATTGACGGTGACAGTGTTGGGAGTGCAATTGAAATCAGTAAAAAATATGATGCGTATGTAGTTCTAAAGGGACCTGCTACGGTGACAGCATATAATGATGAAGTAATTATCAATACCTCTGGTAATCCACTTTTGGCTACTGGAGGATCAGGAGACGTGCTTACAGGAATTATTGCTTCATTTATTCGTGATGACGAATCAATTATTGATTCTGTCTCTTCTGCTGTTTTTCTTCATGGTTATTGTGCGGATTATTATTACGGCAAATATAGAATCACATCTTACAAAGCTTCGGATACTATCAATATGATCCGACCTGCTTTAAAATCACTTCTTGAAAGCATAGATGACCATTGATGATGTCATTGGCCGGCCTTTTTTTTTGAAATACCCTAAAAAATGATATTTGGCAATAGTTAGCCAACGTTTGTAGTCCTTGAAGTTTTTAAATTGCCCACGCGATTTTCTAAGTTTCGGTATTAAGCCGAAGTCAACTGGACGGTATATCTTGATATTTGTAAATCCGCTTTTGGTCAGAAGGGAAGACAGATTGCATGCTGTAAAATAGGAAAGATGTCCAGGTAGAAAGTAGTGGTAATTTTGAGCTTGGCTGACAGCTTGGAAAGCACCCATATCGGCAGTCTGTATAACACATAGCCCACCTGGCTTGAGAATGGATGCGGTTTTTTTAATAAAATTCACAGGATCCTTTATATGCTCAATAAGCTCAATCATGGTGATAACATCAAATGAATTTTCTTTAAATGGGGCGTCGTTCAGCGTTCCTTTGTGTACTTTCATATTGATTGATTCGCAATACTTAGATGCGAAGTCTGAAATTTCAACTCCGTAAACGTCATAATATTTTTGTGCCGACGATAGCAGACCTCCAAATGAGCAGCCTATATCAAGAAAGGTACCGGATTTTTTATATTTATGTATTTTTTTTATACGGGCTTTCCATACATATGAATTGAATTTATGATTATCACGTTCGTCGATATAAGAATAATCTGCTTTTCCTGAATAGTAGTCATCTGAGTAAAGGGAAGCAATAAATGTATCTGAAAAGGCTGGATTCATAAAAATAAATAAGCAGCTTTGGCATTCGTAAACATTAAAGCTGTGTGATTGGATGATATTGTACTTTAGAGAAATTGATGTAGAGTCGCAAAGTGGGCATTTTTTTAGAAGCGGATCAAATTTCATTTTAACCTAAAAAAAATCAAATAATCTGTTTATAATAATACATATAATTTATAATATGGCTTTATAAAAATAGTGCGAAATGATTTTTAAATCGTTTAGACGGGTTCGTTGCATATAACCGAATTCAAAAAAGCTAAAATTTTTGAAAAGAATTTTCAAATAATTCTCGTCAGCAAAGGTTACTGGGCAACTTTCAAGATCGTTAACGGATATAAGCCAGCAGTTATCAGAGAGTTTTTTTTCACGCACAAGATAATTGTCATCAGCTTTTCTGAATGTGCCAAATAATTGTCCACCCGGTTTGAGAATTCTTTCTATTTCGGAAATCTGCATAGTGACTCCTTCCTGTGTATCGTAATGAAGAGAGCCCCAACATATTGCTAGGTCAAAACTGTTGTCTTTAAATGGAGATTTGGAAGTATCACAGCGAATAGCTGGTACGGCAATATTAGAGTTTATCAATGCTGCTTTTTCAGTAATATCTGTGGCAAATATGTTTTTAAAACCAAAATCTTTCAAGAGTTTAACGTGACGTCCGCTTCCAGCCCCAATGTCGATTGCAAGTTTATGATCAATATCATTTGAATTTTTATAGGATGTAATTAGTCGTACAAGATTCTCATCGGGATACCCTAGCAGGGATCGTTCTCTGCTATAGTGTGTGTTCCATGAAGAATCAGACAGAATAATCATATAACCAGTTGCCTATTTATATTGAATATTTAATTTGTTGATTGCTTTTTCACATCTTTCTGTGGCAATCTCTTTTGTCTTTGCACATGCTGCAACAACGCCAATTCTATCATGATTTGTCTTGGGTGAGTTGACGGGATCATTGCTGTTTTTAAATATTTTAAAGAGTGATATCTTTGCAAATGCAGTATCAAGTGGTGTATAAGTATCGAAACGGCCTTTTTTACCTGTTATATAACGTACTATCGATGAGTTTTGGTTCTTTTTGTAAGATGGTGGAGTGAAGTTGTCGTCAGTCATAGCAGCTATTGCGGCCTTAAAAAAATTATGTCCAGTTGTATGAGAAATTATAACTTCAGGAATATATTCTCCCCCAAATTCGGCAACGGCTTCAAGAACATAAATATTATTATCTCTTATCTTGCATTCTAACACAAGCGGTGAACAGTTGATGTCAAAAGCTGTTGCAGTTTTTTGAGCTATTTCTGTAATTTCCTGATAAAGACTGGAATGTTTAGAAGGCGAGGAGTGCATTATGTCTACAAAGTACGGTGGAGGTGTAGTTGTTTTATCAGTTATTTCATAAAGATAAAATGTACCTTTTTTTACTATTCCGAATACAATTATTTCATCGCCGTCGATGTACTCTTCGATTATGAGCTGTTTTTTATCTTTTATGTAAGGGTTAGTAAATTTAATCAGATCATCTAAAGAATTAACAAGTTTTACTCCAGACTTGGCATGCCCAACAACTGGCTTAACGATTGCGGGAAAATTGTATCCTTTTTTTCGACGAGGATTGTAAATTGAATAATCAGGCGTTAGGATATTATTATCAATGAAAAGAGTCTTCATCTTTTGCTTGTCAATAAAGTTCTCGACGTTTTCTGGCTTGATAAAGGGAATCGATAGTTTATCGCACAACTCGGCAGTAGAGAAAACTGCCTCGGCAAAAGAACGAGTGAGTATGGCACTGATTTTCCCATCTAGAAGTAGTTCGCGTAATTTTTGATAAATTTCGTTTGTGTTTTTTATTGATTCCTGAATACGAATATCAGAAAAAATAAAACCAGGAGCCGCAGTATCTTGGTCGACCGAGATCACCCTGTAGCCCATTTCCCTTGCGGCTTTAATCAAAGGTATTTGATTGGCACCTGCCGCAATAGAAACAAATAATTTTTGTGGTTTTCTTTTTCTTTTGAAAAAAAACATTTAATTGTCAGCCGTTTTTTCGATTACATACTTAATTGCTCCAAGCGAGGGCCCCTGGTCTTCGTGGAGTACAGTATGAAAATGTATATCTTCAATTATTCCTTTAAATCCGATATTATCAAGCTCTTTTTGCATAAGTGGAAAAAGAAGATCTGAAGCGTGAGATAGTCCTCCAGCAAAAATTACAGCTTCGGGATTAAAAATATTAAGAAGCGAATTGACTCCAAATGCCAGATAACGGGCGCACTGGGACATCATATGTTTTGCAAAAATATCCCCTTTCTTAGCAAAACTATATAATAATTCTGCTGTTATTGTTTCGCCATTAAGCCTGGAATCGGGGTAGTCCGATATCTGTTCTGTTGCAAGTTTTGCTATTGATGAGGCCGATGCGTATCTTTCGAAGCATCCACGGTTGCCACATGAGCAAGGGATGCCGTTTAAGTCTATACTAATATGACCAAACTCGGCAGCAAAACCGTCTCGTCCTTCAAGAAGTCGGCCGTCCACAATGGCGCCACCGCCAATACCTGTTCCCAGCGTTACCATGATCCAGTTCGAGTAGTTTTTACCGTTTCCTTGCCACCACTCCCCAAGCAGAGCCGCGGTAGCATCATTAAGAATATAGGTTTTTTTCCCAATTTTTTCCTCAACCAGAGAGGCAAAATTGCAATCATTGATCGATGGAATGTTCGGGCTTATCAGTATTATCCCTTTTTCCGAGTCTACTGACCCTGGAATTCCTATGCCAACAGGACCAAGTTCTTCAAGAGAGGAATTTGTCTGATCTAAAAGACCATCTACAACAAGTTTAATATTGTTAAGGATCTCTTCACGGTTAGATCCGGTCGGATGTTTTAAAGAAGCTGCTACTTTTCCTTCTTTGTCGGTTATAACGGCTTTGATGTTGGTGCCGCCGATATCAAATCCTATATGCATCGTATACTCCGTTTATTTTTGTCTGAATATTGCATTGAAAATAAGCTAATTATTGCAAAATAGCTAAATTCCAGCAGTTTTGTAGTCCCTATAGCTTATTATTAAAGATCAGCATACTTTATGAAAAAATAAAAGTATACAGTTTAAAAATAGTTATTTGAGATATCTAAATATATTATGACTGACATGGAAAAGCTGATAATATAAGATTCTCCCTTGATAGGCACTAAAATGGTGTTAAAGTTGATTTATAGTGTGTAAACAGTTTAAAATTGTCAAACAACTTGTTAATGATTCTTGTGAAAACACAAAAAATATTGTAATAATACAAAATCAAGAGGGCTGATAATATTAAATGGCTTTATGAATAATGATTAATTTGAATGACAATGTAGGGATTGAAGATTAATTTATGGAAATCGATCAAATTAGGAGAATACTATGAAAGTTATAGATTTGCATTTACATAGCAGCTGTTCAGACGGAATATACTCCGTAAAGGAACTTGCTAAAAAAGCATATCAAGAAAAAATATCTGTTTTATCATTAACGGATCATGATACTGTTATTGGAATAAGCGAGATGAAATATTACGCCAACAAATATAGTTTATCCTTTATTTCGGGTATAGAATTTAGTTGTGATTTTGAAGATGGGGATTATCATCTTCTTGGATATGGTATTGATCATGAAAATTCAGAACTGATTAAAGAGATCAATTATTACTCACAGGAAAGGCGCAATCGCATAGATAAAATAATATCAAAACTTAATGATAACGGAATAAAAATCAGCAAGGATGATGTGATAAAATGCGGGGCTGCTGAAAGCCCGGGAAAACCACATATAGCTAGGGCACTCATCATGAAGGGGTATGCTACAAATATAAATGACGCGTTTGATCATTATCTTGGTAAAAATGGCATGGGTAATGTTCCAAAGTCCAAGATAAGCCGTGAAAAAGCATACTATTTGATTAATAAAAGTGGCGGTACAGCAGTTTTGGCACACCCGGCATCGTTAAACCGAAATGTAGAGCAGTTAAAACAGATAATTGAGGATGATAAAAAAAGAGGTTTATACGGGATAGAGCTGTTTTCTCAAATGCATAGCGATTTGCAGGTCGAACAGTATAGAAAAATGGCGGATGATTGTGGGCTTGTAGTAAGTGGTGGAAGTGATTTCCATGGAGATAAGGGAGAAACGCTGGGATGCTATGGAAATGGGAGAAAAATTCCCTTTGAGTCTGTAAAACCTTTACTGGATAGATTTGAAATATTCGTAAAGAAGAATTGAAACTGTTGTTGAAGCATTGAGAGACTCCACCTTGTCGGTCATCGGAATCGATACAGCGTGAGAGAGCAGTTTGTCAGGAAGCCCCGGACCCTCTATGCCGGGAATAACAGTAAAAGTTTCTGGAAAACTAAAATCAGATACCGGTTTACCAGAGCTATCAAGAGAGATTATTTTGACACCGTTTCTTAAAAAATAATCTGCGGTCTCTATAAGAGAGGGAGCATCAAAAATATCCAGGTTAAAAACGGCTCCACCCGAAGTTCTAATGGATTTATAATTGTAAGGATTTGCCGCCTCAGCTGTGACAACAATTTGAGTAATGCCGAATGCTGCGGCCGAGCGCATAACGCTTCCCGTGTTAGCCGGATCCTGAAAAGGAATAATCAAGGAGGGGCGCGTCAGATCGATAGTTTCCAGATATCTGTTTTTGGGGCATTCAACAAAAAGAAGAAGTTTTTTGCTACCTGATATGTCTAAGTCGTTATAAAGCGATTTCTTTAGTAATAAGAGTTTTGAGTCTTTGTCAAGTTGATCTATAATTTGGTTTACACCGCTGTTTTTTTCGCTGAACCCATCATAGATTACGGCACAGACAATACTGTTTTTAAAATAAGCAAAATTATCGGTTATTATTTTTTCTCCGCAAACAAGAGCAATTCCACTTTTTTTGGGTCCAGATATTACGGCTTTTTTTAACT
>ERZ795053.1965-NODE-1965-length-25461-cov-7.474534_pt1 | contig 25461 bp, 21 predicted proteins | sample MGYA00375137_ERZ795053 | MGnify/ENA primary metagenome ERZ795053 (study PRJEB30182, sample SAMN05720284) | activated sludge metagenome | isolation source: Anaerobic digester | place: Hong Kong | collected 2014-12-17 ...
TCGGTTGATGCCAGCCTCAGGGATGATATCAGGAGGCTTCTCAGACAGTTGAATAAGAAGGGAATAACAATCGTTCATGTAACCCACGATTACAGGGAAGCAATCAGTCTTGCTTCCTGTGTGGGAGTGATACATAACGGACGTATGATCCAGTCGGGTCCGCCCGATTATGTTTTCTCAAATCCGGTCAGCAGATTTGTTGCCCGTTATTCCGGCATACGGAATTTCTATAAAGTCAGGTTCATCAACGAAAGGGGAATATGGAAGGCAATAAGCCATTCGAAAGCCGGTTTTATCCTTTCAGATGGAAGCTACCCTGAAGATGGTATTCTCATTATCAGGAGTGATTCAATTAAGATCCATAAGAACAAACCGGTCCTTCCTGATCAGAATTGTTACAGTGCTGTGGTAAGGGAAATAATTCCCTCAGACTATGGAATGGAGATAACCGTCGATGCCGGAGAAAGATTTTTTATCGACATAACAAGGGATGAATTCAGAGCTCTGCAGATAGCCGAAATGTCGGAAGTATGGATCAGTTTCGAACCTTCCGCTGCTGTTGCTTTAAATGGCTCCGGGTGATTTGAAGAAGGAAAATTTTTATTATGTTGAGGTTGAATTCTGTATATTCAAAAAATAGATATGATACCATTTGAGAAAGCTTTGGAGATTGTTACCGAAACAGATTGCCGGAGAATGGGTACAGAGAAAATACCATTCACGGAGTCACTGAACCGTGTAATATCTGTGCCCGTATTCAGTGATACCGATCTGCCTCCCTATGACAAGGCAGCCATGGACGGATTTGCTGCCAGAAAAAGTGACCTTGGGAATGACCTGGATATCATCGAGACGATACCGGCAGGATATACTCCTTTGAAAAAAACAGGCGTAAATCAGTGTTCCAGGATCATGACAGGAGCTGTCGTTCCTGAAGGTGCCGACTGTGTTGTCGAGGTGGAGCTTACAGAACAGCTGCCATCCGGTAGAATAAGAGTGACCGGGGCGGTGAGAGGATCGAATATCTCCTTCCGGGCTGAAGATATTAAGAAAGGTGATGTGGTCCTCAATCCCGGAAAGATTATCAGGCCGCAGGATATAGGTATAATGGCTGCGACAGGTCAGACCCGTGTTGAAGTATCAAAGAAGCCATGGATAGGTATTATAAGCACCGGAAGTGAACTGGTGGAGCCAGGTGAGAATCCTTCTCCTTCAGGGATAAGAAATTCCAATTCATATCAGCTTATTCATCAGGTTTCCCTGGCAGGTGGTGTTGCCAGGTATTACGGGATAGCAAAAGATGATGAAGCACTTACTTTTTCTATGGTAGAGCAGGCTCTTTCAGAAAATGACATGGTATTGATAACAGGAGGAGTGTCAATGGGCGATTTCGATTTCGTTCCTTCAGTTCTTGAGAAAGCCGGAGTGAAAATACTATTTTCCAGTGTGGCAGTAAAACCCGGAAAACCCACAACATTCGGAATTCATGAAAACGCGATTCTATTCGGATTACCGGGAAACCCGGTTTCAGCATTCATGCTTTTCGAACTTATGGTACGACCACTGATATGCAAAATGCTGGGATCGGACTGGAAACCTCTCACGCTGAATTTACCGATGAAAGAAGGATTCTCGCGAAAGTATACCGAACGGATGACACTTATCCCCGTTTCCATTACTCCCGACGGCATGGCGCTGCCGGTTGAATATCACGGATCAGGTCATCTTACGGCTCTGGCAAATACATGGGGAATTGTGATGCTTCCGGTTGGAGCCCGGACAATTGAAAAAGGAGAACTGGTAAGTGTACGACAGATATAAAAGAGAAATAACCTACCTGCGCATTTCGGTCACCGACAGGTGCAATCTCAGGTGTCGGTATTGTATGCCTGAGGAGGGAATAAAACTCCTCCGGCATGAAGATATTCTGACTTTCGACGAGATTGTAAAATTCACTGAAACTGCTGTCAGGATGGGAATATGGAAGGTAAGGATTACCGGAGGTGAACCTCTTGTAAGAAAAGGTATCACGGATCTGGTCAGGATGATCGCCGGAATAGAGGGCCTTAAAGACCTTTCTATGTCAACCAATGGTGTTCTGCTGAAAAACTTTGCCGCAGATCTGAGGAAGGCCGGCCTGCAACGGGTAAATGTAAGTCTCGATACAACTGATCCTGAAAGATTTGCATACATAACCCGCGGAGGTAATGTCGCAGATGTAATTGAGGGGATCAGTGCAGCCAGGGAAGCCGGCCTTATACCCGTGAAAATAAATTGTGTCGTCAGAAATTCAAAAGAAGAAGAAGATGCAAAGCTTGTAGCGGATTTCTGTTCGCGTAACAATTTAGAAATAAGATATATACACCAGATGAACCTGGATAGTGGTCATTTTACGACAGTAGAGGGGGGTATCGGAGGAGACTGTGCACTCTGCAACCGGCTGAGACTTACCTCAAATGGTATTCTTAAACCCTGTCTGTTCAGCGACATTGGTTTTGACATAAGTAAAATGACCTTTGATGAAGCCATTAATAAAGCCGTTAGCATTAAACCTGTGAGCGGAATGGTGAACCACAGAGATAATTTTTACAATATCGGAGGCTGAAAAATGAAAAAACTGACACATACCGACAGCAGCGGTAAAGCCATAATGGTAGACATCGGAAATAAGAAAAAACAGGATCGTAAAGCGAGGGCAGCAGGACACATAAACCTGGCTCCTTCAACCATAAAACTTATTATAGGCAATAATATCAGTAAAGGTGATGTTTTTGCCGTTGCCCGTCTGGCAGGAATAAATGCCGCAAAGAAAACCTGGGAACTGATACCTCTGTGTCATAACATCAGCCTGACGTCTGTAAAAGTCGACCTTGCCACAGACGACAATGGAGTGTCAGTCACCAGCGAGGCAGGATGCATCGACAGAACCGGTGCTGAAATGGAAGCACTTACAGCCGTATCCGCTGCTCTTCTGGCAGTATATGATATGTGTAAGTCTGTTGATAGCTCCATGGTGATTAATGATATCCATCTTATTGAAAAAGTTAAGATATGAAACTTCCTTCCTGCTTCAGGGTCCTTGTCATTACCCTTAGCGACAGGGCATACAGGGGTGATTACGAAGATATCAGCGGTTCGCGGATAAAAGAAATGATCTCCGGGTTTATGGCAAATGAAAAATGGAATTCGGAAATCCGTCTCGAAATAATGCCTGATGAGGCAGATGTCCTCAGAGAAAAATTTGCGACTGCAGCTTCGGATTACGATCTTATCTTTACCACAGGCGGTACCGGAATCGGTCCGCGCGACATTACTGTAGAAACAGTTCGTCCCTTTCTGACAAGGGAAATTCCGGGAGTGATGGAGTATATAAGGGTAAAATATGGCAGCAATAATCCGAATGCTCTTCTGAGCAGGGGAGTGGCGGGACTTGCCGGTGATTCGCTTGTTTTTACCCTTCCGGGCTCAGTGAAGGCAGTGGAGGAATACATGACTGAAATTCTAAGAGTCCTGAAACACACCCTTTTCATGCTCTGTGACATCGACGCTCACGGGCATGGTCAGTAGGTGATCCTGTTCAGGGTATTAATGGTTCCTGTCCCGATAATCCTGTCGTAACGGCCTCTGGGATTCCGGTAATATATGATGACCATGTAATCATTTTCCGTTTCGGTGTGGCTTCCTTCAAATTTTACCGGGTTGCATGATCCGTCAATGTCGCTGACAAATACATATTGATAGTTGTACCATCCCTGTTTAAGCTGCAAAGTGCATTCATACTCTCTTTCTGCAGGATTGTAGATCATGAGGTTTTCTTTACCTGTTGTCCAGTTGCAGAAGCTCCCTGTAACATAAACCTCTCCTCCGGCTATCATGTCGCCGGAGGCAAGTGTAAAATAGGTGAACAGATAATCACCATCAGTCTCAGGGTCTCTTCCTTCCTCAACCGCAACATAATATTTCCCGTTGAAATCCTGCCAATAGAAATATGGTTTGAATTCACGGCTTTCAGAAGGTGCAAGGGCGACATGATAATATGGTGCATTATAATCTATGCGTCTGACATTTTCGGTCAGCCTTCTTATGCTTCTGATGTCGAAATAGCGAAATTCATTTCCGCCGTTGAAAATGTTCTTGTCCGATAATGAATTATAGATAAGTTCATTACCTCCATGAACATCAGGCTTCAGGTTGTTCCTGGAATTATCCCACCTGCCATTTTGAAGCAGGGAGGAATATACATTTCTGTAAGGATCGATAAGGCCTGCACCTCCAATGTCGACAGAGAATTCTATCTGCTGTCCGCTTTCCTTAGCCGGGGATATCATAGGTCTTTTTACCCTTATATTGACTTTTGCTGCATCCTCCTTTACGATAAACCTGTATGTTATCACAGGCTTCTCCGGGTTATCAGCCTGATACACGAAAAGAATATAATTTCCTGATATCTTGAGCCCTGATCTTTCGTTTGGGAAGGTAAGGTTGTAATGAAAATAATTTACTGTGGTGTTGAACGAGGGGTTCATATCTTCTATCGGATTGTCAGGGAATCCTTCCATGAAGTCGTTAGGGAAAATATCAGATCTGTTCCAGTCTTTGTCACAATGAATAAAAGTGTAATAATATGATTCAGAAGTATTTCCAAGCAGGTCAAACATAAAAACCAGCTTTTCGCCGCTGTTAAGCCTGATTACAGGGTAGGAGAGGTTCCAGCCTTCTGTAAACATTCTGACACTTCTGATCCTTGGATCAAATACTTTATTCCCGAAAGTACCATCTTCGGATGAAAAACCCTGGGCTGAGATTTCTAATTGGTATAGCAGTATTATAACTGCAATAAATATTTTTTTCATAAAAACATTACCTTCATGAGGATGAACAAAAATAGTGCAAAAAATATATTGTCATAATGACTATTTGATGATGTAAAATAGGATGCTATTTTTACTTTTGTAGCTGTGTTTTTTTTAAACAGAACTTGATTCTCCAAGACTATTATTTAAAACCTGTTTTTAGATGACCAGATCCATAAAGCTCAAGAAGGGATTAGACATCCGGATCAGGGGAGTTGCTGAGAAGGTTATTGTGGACGCTGCAGGGCCTTCTCTGTTTGCTGTCAGGCCAATAGATTTTCCAGGTTTGATCCCAAAGCTGAATGCAAAGCCCGGGGACAATGTTCAGGCCGGGTCTCCTCTGTTCCATGACAAACTAAAGCCGGAGATTGTGTTTGCTTCGCCTGTGTGTGGCAAAGTGGTATCGGTTGAGCGTGGCGACAGACGCAAGATGCTGGAAGTAGTTGTCGAAAAGGAAGGTAATGAGAATGTCATTTTTCCCAGGGCAAACCCGGCATCCCTGTCCAGGGGTGATATTAAGAAACATCTGCTTTCATCAGGACTATGGCCGGCTTTGAGGCAGAGACCTTATCATATCGTTGCCGACCCGGGCGATGTGCCCAAATCAATATTCATATCAGGCTTTGATTCTGGGCCTCTGGCTCCCGATCATAATTTTATAGCTGATAATTTGCAGTCGGAAGCATTTCATGCAGGACTAACAGCCCTGTCGAAGCTTACCGACGGCAGGGTGCATCTGGTTCTTAACGGAGCATCCACACCTTCAAGAGTACTCTCAGAGGCTGAAGGAGTTGAAATTTCATATTTTTCCGGACCCCATCCTGCCGGCAATGTAGGAATTCATATCCATCATCTCGATCCGGTTAACAAGGGAGAAAAGGTCTGGTATATCAACCTTCAGGATGTATTTGCCGCAGGTATCCTTTTCACAGAAGGTGTTTACAGGCCTGAGAGAATCATTGCACTTGCCGGGTCGGAAGTCATTAACCCCCGCTACCACAGGGTTCTTGCCGGATCGTCAATTGCCCCCCTGGTAAAGGAAAATGTTAAACCCGGCAATCTGAGATACATAAGCGGGAACGTGCTTACCGGTTCAAAAATAGCTTCCGACGGCTATCTCGGATTCTACGATTCCCAGATCACTGTCATTCCTGAAGGTGATTATTACGAATTTTTCGGATGGGCAAGCCCGGGACTTAAAAAGTTCAGTTTTCACAGGACATTTCTTTCGAGTCTGCTTCCTTCACGTGATTACAGGCTCGATACAAATTTTCATGGTGGTGAAAGAGCTTTTGTTCTCACCGGCAAGTATGAGAAAGTCCTTCCGATGGATATTTACCCCATGCAGCTGTTAAAAGCTATAATTGCCGAAGATATTGATGCAATGGAAAACCTCGGCATATACGAAGTGGCTGAAGAAGACTTTGCCCTTTGTGAATTCATATGCCCTTCAAAAATCGAGATCCAGTCGGTAATAAGAAAAGGCCTTGAGTTGATGGTAAAAGAAATGAGCTAGTTACAAGAGAATATTCAGATAATGGATTCCTTACGAAAAAAGATAGACAAGATCAAACCCCATTTTGAGGAGGGTGGCAGATTCTCAAAACTCCGGTCTGTTTTTGAAGGATTTGAGACTTTTATGTTCGTTCCTGACAAAGTTACATTCAGGGGATCGCACGTCAGGGACAGCCTCGACCTGAAGCGCACGATGATCGTGGTCGTGATTTCACTTATTCCCGTGCTCATTTTTGGCGCATATAACACGGGCCTGCAACATTTCAGGTCGACAGGAACCGAAACCGGAATATTACAGTCATTCTGGTTCGGATTTGTAAAAATTCTTCCTCTGATAATAGTAAGCTATGTTGTCGGGCTCGGAATAGAATTTATTGCTGCACAGATAAGGGGACATGAAATCAATGAGGGCTACCTGGTGACAGGGCTTCTGATACCTTTAATAGTACCTGTAGACATACCTCTCTGGATGCTTGCCATATCAGTTGCTTTTGCCGTTATACTCGGAAAAGAGATATTCGGAGGTACAGGCATGAATATTTTTAATCCTGCACTGCTGGCCCGGGCCTTCCTCTTTTTCAACTACCCGGGCTGGATGACAGGAGACAAGGTATGGACCGCCGGATTAACAAAAGGTCTTAACGTGGCCGACGGGTTTTCAGGAGCCACACCTCTTGCCCTGTGCGCGGCCGGTGATACTTCAGATCTCCCTTCATTCCTTGAAATGTTCATCGGTACTATACCGGGCTCGGTTGGTGAAACATCAACCATAGCAGTTCTTTTAGGTGCAATCATCCTTCTTGTGACGGGTGTGGGAAGCTGGAAGATCATGCTCTCGGTACTGGCAGGGGGTGTTGGCATGGGATTGATTCTTAATGTGACTGCCGTTAATCCTTATATGGAAGTACCGTTCTATTATCACCTTGTAATGGGTGGCTTTGCTTTTGGCGCTGTATTCATGGCAACCGACCCGGTTACAGCTTCTCAGACAGAAAAAGGTAAATGGATTTATGGATTTCTTATCGGAATATTCTCAGTTCTCTTCAGGGTTCTTAACCCTGCATATCCCGAAGGAGTTATGCTGGCAATACTTCTTATGAATCTATTTGCTCCTCTTATTGACTATTTCATTATACAGTCGCATATAAAAAGAAGGCTTGCAAGAACGAGGTTAGCAACTAAAAATTAATTAAGATGAAGCATTTCAGTAACAGGTATATCTTCTTGTTCTCGACGGTAATGGTGGTAATTGTTGCCACCCTGCTTTCGCTTGCCGCTACCCTGCTTCAGCCTGCCCAGGCAAGAAACCTCGAGATCGAAAAGAAGAAAAGCATGCTGGAATCAATCAGAGTTCAGGCTACCAGAGATAACAGCGTGGAATTATATTCAAAACACATCACGGAGAGCTTCGTCATAAACACCAGAGGGGAAAATATTGAGGGAGTTGATGCATTTACCGTAGTGCTGAAGAATGAACTCAGGAAAGCTCCTGAAGAACAATATCTTCCGGTATTCAGGGCTGTCTCACTCACCGGAGAACAGGTTATAATCCTTCCCGTGGAGGGAAAGGGTCTGTGGGGTCCGATATTCGGTTATGTTTCGCTCGAATCGGATATGAACACCATCTATGGAGTTACCTTCGATCATAAGGGAGAGACACCAGGACTTGGTGCAGAGATCAATACATCATGGTTCGAAGAAATGTTCACCGGTAAAAAACTGTTCGATAATGACAGGTTTATCTCGGTCATCGTTCACAAAGGAGGCGCTGATCAGGGCGATATTCACGGAGTTGATGCTATATCGGGAGGGACTATTACAAGCAAGGGACTTGAAAATATGCTCTACGACTGCATCATAAAATATAGTGATTACCTTTTGAAAAACAGGATTTAAGCTATGAATAAAATCACAAAGGAACCGCTTTTTTCGGCGAAGAACCTGAAATTGTTTACCGATCAGATCGATAAAAACAATCCCATCACTGTTCAGGTTCTGGGCATTTGCTCAGCACTTGCAGTTACTGTAAAACTAAAACCGGCGCTGGTTATGGCGTTGTCGGTAGTAATTGTGATAGCCGTATCAAATGTGGTAATTTCAGCTATCCGGAATCTGATACCCGACAGAATCAGGATCATAGTTCAGCTCGTTGTTATAGCCACCCTTGTAATTCTTGTCGACCAGGTTCTGAAGGCTTATGCCTTTGACGTGAGCAAGCAGCTCTCAGTATTTGTGGGCCTTATAATAACCAACTGCATTATTATGGGTCGCCTTGAAGCTTTTGCCATGGCTAATAAACCCTGGCCTTCTTTTATCGACGGCCTCGGTAACGGAGCAGGGTATGGTCTTATACTCATTATCGTAGCCTTTTTCAGGGAATTGCTGGGATCAGGAACCCTGATGGGATATCCGGTAATGGAAAAGATAGGTGCCTATTCGATCGGGTATGAGAATAACGGAATGATGATACTCCCTCCAATGGCCCTTATTGTTGTAGGTTTGATAATATGGGTGCAGCGAAGCCGGAATAAAAGTCTTATAGAGAAATAAAACGACACAGTCATGGAAAATCTGCTCAATATCTTCATAAAGTCGATTTTTGTCGAAAACATGGTCTTTGCCTTCTTTCTGGGTATGTGTTCATACCTGGCAGTGTCAAAAAGTGTAAAGACTGCAATAGGACTGGGAGTGGCAGTGATATTCGTGCTTGTCATTACCGTGCCTGTCAATTATCTTCTCGAAAAATATATTCTCGATAAAGGAGCTCTTGTATGGCTTGGACAGGGATTTGCAGATGTGGATCTGAGTTTCCTTACTTTCATGGTATTCATCGCAATGATAGCCGCCATGGTCCAGCTCGTGGAAATGATCGTGGAGAAATTCAGCCCTTCCCTGTATAATTCACTTGGCATTTTTCTTCCTCTTATTGCGGTAAACTGTGCTATTCTGGGAGCCTCTCTCTTTATGCAGGAGCGTGAATATCACAATATTGCTGAAGCCACTGTATTTGGCCTCGGATCAGGCATAGGATGGTTTCTTGCTATTACGGGGATAGCCGCCATAAGGGAAAAAATGAAGTACAGCAATGTGCCGGCACCTCTGAGAGGGCTGGGTATTACCTTTATTTTAACCGGCCTCATGGCTCTTGCTTTCATGGGTTTTATGGGTATTAACCTTTAATCGTCATTATGCTATCATGATAATAGGATTTTCCACCATTGTTACAACTCTGCTAAGTATTGGTGTTTTTCTTTTAATCACCCTGCTGCTTGTCACTCTTCTGCTTTTTGCCCGTGATAAACTTTCACCAAAAGGAGATGTCAGACTTCAGATAAATGACAGGGAAATTACGGTATCCCCCGGATCAAATCTGCTCTTTACATTGTCGAATAACGGGATATATCTGCCTTCGGCTTGTGGTGGCGGTGGCACCTGCGGGATGTGTAAATGCCAGATATTGGAAGGAGGAGGCTCCATTCTCCCCACAGAGACAGGCTTCTTTACCAGGAAGGAACAGCAGGACAACTGGAGATTGGGCTGCCAGGTGAAAATAAGGCAGGATATGACAATCAGGCTGCCTGAATCGGTGCTCGGAATCAGAAAATGGGAATGCGAGGTCGTTTCCAACAGAAATGTAGCAACTTTTATAAAGGAATTCGTCGTCAGACTCCCTGAAGGAGAGGAACTTAACTTTGAACCGGGCGGATACATACAAATCGACGTTCCCAAATATCAGACCTCATTCAGGGATTTCATCATTGAAGATAAGTTCAAGGATGACTGGGACGAATATTCAATGTGGAACCTTTCGATAAAAAATTCAGAAGAGACATTCAGGGCATATTCGATGGCAAATTATCCTGCAGAGAAAAATCTTATTAAACTCAATATCAGGATAGCAACCCCTCCATGGGATAATACCAGGAAAGAGTTTATGAAAGTTCCTCCCGGCATCTGTTCCTCATATATTTTTTCAAGGAAACCAGGTGATAAAGTCACAATATCAGGACCTTATGGTGAGTTTCATATCAAAGATACGGGAGCTGAGATGGTTTATATAGGAGGAGGTGCCGGAATGGCTCCTTTGCGGTCACATATTTTCCATCTTTTCAAAACACTGAAAACAAATCGTAAGGTATCATATTGGTATGGAGCACGTTCGCTTCGTGAAGTATTCTATGAGGAAGAATTCAGGGCTATTGAAAAAGAGTTCCCCAACTTCACCTTCAACCTCGCTCTTTCTGAACCTCTGCCTGAAGACAACTGGACTGGCTACACGGGTTTCATCCACAAGGTATTACTCGATAATTATCTCTGCAGGTTCGATGAACCGGAAGATATTGAATACTATTTCTGCGGCCCGCCGATGATGAATAACGCCGTAATAAAGATGCTCGACAGCCTTGGTGTGCCTCAGGAAAATATCTCTTTCGACGATTTCGGAGTGTAGTACATTGCATTTTATAAGTGAAAATTATGAAAAGTGGAATATGTATTTCGCTGTTATTTCTTTTATTATCCTCATGCACTGAGAAGAAAGAGTATTCACGATTTGCAGGTATGACCCAGGGAACTACCTACAGTGTTGTATTTGAGAATAACGGTGGCATCGATCCTGTGGATATGAAAGCAGAAACCGACAGTATCCTTGCCCGTTTCGATATGTCACTGTCACTTTACAAGGATTCCTCGATTGTTTCGAAGATAAACCGTAACGAAGAGGTAATACCCGACAAATGGTTTAGCGACGTGTTCCAAAGATCAAAGGAAATTTTCCGGCTAACCGGTGGAGCCTTTGATATTACGGTAGCCCCTCTGGTAAAAGCATGGGGCTTCGGTCCCGATGAACGCCGTATCAATGACCATGAATTGATCGACAGTCTGCGTAATCTGGTTGGACTGGACAAAGTTGTGCTCAGAGATGGAAGAATAATAAAGAAGGATGAGCGTATAATGTTGGATTTTAACGCAATAGCACAGGGATATGCCGTCGATGTTATTGCTTCATTTCTCGATGAACACGGCATCGGTAGTTACCTGGTTGAGATCGGAGGTGAGGTAAGGGTGAAAGGTGACAAGGGAGGATCACTGTGGAAGATAGGGATCGACAGGCCTGTTGATAATAACTTATCCCCCGGAAGTGATCTCACGGCTGTGATTGAGATGAAGGACCGGTCGCTTGCCACATCCGGTAACTATCGTAAATTTTACGTCGAGGACGGGATCAAATATTCTCACACCATCGATCCCCGGACAGGTTATCCGGCCAGGAACAGGCTCCTTAGTGCGACAATTCTCGCTTCCGAATGTTACGCTGCCGACGCTGTAGCAACTGCCTGCATGGTAATGGGCAAGGATAAAACGATAGAATTTCTCGGTCGCCATCCGGAATTCGATGCTTACCTGGTGTATTCTGACGAGGAAGGCAATTTCAGAACATGGATGACAGATAGCATGAAGGGATTTATCTCGCAGTACTGAACATACCTGTGGAGATTCTCAGGTTTTGTGGCTCAGGATTCATTGATTAAGTTGATCTGACTGCTGCGGATACCACAGGTAGGGCAGCCGTCATTGCTGTCAATGGGGTTGCATCCGGTGTCGGTGCTTCGTGCGCAGGAAATGCCCCTCTTTCTCAGTTCCCTGTTGCGGCCAACGTGTATCTCCGGGAAACGACCTCCGGGACTGAAAAGAATCCTGATCGCCAAAAATACAAAGGCGATGATAACGATTATTCCACTTAGTATAAGAAGTTTAATGAACATTATTCTTCAGGATTTATAATTTTCTTTGCAGTAATACCTTAATATATCACCGGATAATCAATAAATTGCTCAAATATAATGATCAATTTGTCTTTCTGTTAAACAACCAGCTCATATAATTGTTTAATGAATGCGAAAACGTTAAATTTATTTGTAAAACATATTATGAGTAACACAGATATTTTATCCGGTATCAATATCAGCAGGGAACAGGTTCTGGCCGATTTCCGCCTGGCTAATGTAAGTCGTAATCTTAGTATCACAGGGCGCAGGGAAGTACTTTCGGGAAAGGCTAAATTCGGCATATTTGGCGATGGTAAGGAGATTGTTCAGATTGCCCTGGCAAAACAGTTCAGGGACGGCGACTGGCGATCAGGTTATTACAGGGATCAGACCTGGATGATGGCAATGGGGCTATTCGATCCTCTTCAGTTCTTTCATCAGCTTTACGGCAATACCGACAGGGAACTCGATTTTGTTGGCAGCGGAGGAAGAGTTTTCAACAACCATTTTTCAGTTCCAAATATCAATCCCGACGGCACATGGAGAGACCTTACAAAACAGAAAAACTCCTCAAGCGACATTTCGCCTACTGCAGGGCAGATGCCCCGGCTGCTCGGACTTGCTTACGCTTCAAAATTATTCCGGCAGAACGGCGAACTTCATAAATTCACAAACCTTTCTCTTCAGGGAAATGAGGTTGCCTTTGGCACTATAGGTGATGCCAGCACTTCGGAGGGACATTTCTGGGAGACTATCAATGCCGGAGGTGTGCTGCAGGTTCCAATGGCAGTAACGGTATATGACGATGGTTACGGAATATCGGTGCCAAAAAAATACCAGACCACCAAGGGAAGTATTTCTGATATTCTGAGGGGATTTGAAGATGAACCCGGGAAGCCCGGTTACCTGATATACAAAGGAAAAGGATGGGATTATCCCGGCCTCATAAGTATGTACCGTGAAGGAATAGAGATCTGCCGGCGTGATCACAAGCCGGTACTGTTTCATATAGAGGAGGTTACCCAGCCTCTGGGACATTCAACCTCGGGTTCCCACGAGAGGTATAAAAGTGAAGAAAGGCTTAAGTGGGAGAAGGATTTTGATCCTCTGCTCAAAATGAGGGAATGGATAATTGAAAATAATATTGCCACACCACAAGAACTCGACACGATTGCTGCAGAATCGGAAGAAGAAGCTAAGCAGGCACGAAAAAAGAGCTGGGAGATGTTCCAGGAACCTGTCAGGGTCGAAAGAGATGCCCTGGTGAAAATAATTAATGACAGGAGCTGCCGCTGTTCTGAGGAAAGTAAAGAGGCTTCGGTCGACAATATTACAGATGATCTCATGAAAGTTGCCGCACCAATCAGAAGAGACAATTTCATGGCTGCCCGCAAGATCCTCCGTAATGTATGTGAAACATGTATAAAATCCGACAACCTGAGAGAAGATCTTCACGGATGGCTGAAACGTAATTATGCCGATGCTTCCTTCCGCTACAACACCTTCCTTTATAATGAAACACCTACCTCGGTGCTTAAAGTCTCACCTGTGGAACCTGTATTTTCCGAAAATTCACCCGAAGTCCCCGGCAGGGAGATACTCAGGGATAATTATGAGAAACTTTTTACTAAATATCCCCTGCTCGTAACTTTTGGTGAGGATACGGGAAACATAGGAGGAGTGAACCAGTCGCTGGAGGGATTACAGAAAAAGTTCGGGGAACTCCGTATTACCGATACCGGTATCAGGGAGGCTACTATCCTTGGTCAGGGTATTGGGTTGGCACTCAGGGGCATGAGGCCAATAGCAGAGATCCAGTACCTGGATTATCTTATGTATGCTCTGCAGATTCTGAGTGACGATCTGGCAACAACACACTACCGGACTGCAGGCAGGATGGTAGCGCCGCTGATCATTTCAACAAGAGGACACCGGCTCGAAGGTATCTGGCATTCCGGATCGCCAATGAGTATGCTTATTAACTCGGTACGCGGTGTTTATGTCTGTGCTCCACGCGACATGACAAGAGCTGCAGGTTTTTATAACACCCTCCTTGAGGGCAACGACCCCGCTGTGGTCATTGAGCCGCTCAACGGATACAGGCTTAAGGAAAAAAGACCTGACAACCTCGGAGAATACAGGATACCACTTGGGGTGCCTGAAATCCTGAATAAGGGGACAGACATTACTCTGGTGACATACGGTTCGACAGTAAGGATAGCGGCGGAAGCAGTGAAGCAGGTGGGCATGCATGGGATATCTGTTGAACTTATTGATGTTCAGACTCTGGTTCCCTTCGATACCCGGGGGATTATTCTTGAATCCCTGAAGAAAACAAACAGAATACTGTTCGTCGACGAGGATGTACCAGGGGGTACAACAGCCTTCATGCTGCAGGAAGTGATTGAAAAACAAGGCGGCTGGCAACATCTTGATTCGCCGCCAAAGACACTCACCGGAAGGGAACACCGGCCGGCATATACATCCGACGGTGACTATTTCTCCAAACCCAATGCAGAAGATATATTCGATGCGGTATATGGAATGATGAAGGAAGCCGTTCCGGAAAAATACTGATAAAGCGGGGTTCGTCTTTTCAGGATGGCTGAGGGTTTATTATCCCGAGCAGTTCAGTGGCTGCCTCTTTAGGGCCAGTGGTCTCAAATCCATGAATTCCCAGCCGGGTTCTCATCTGACCTACAAAAATTTCTGCACTGAAAAATGACTCAAAGTACCGTGCTGTTATTCTGTCATGAAGATCCCTGTACTCAGGAGGTCCGAAAATATTGGCAAAATAGGAATTCACAAGACCGCTGGTTGTCGTTGTACCTTTGCTCATAACAGCACCTGTACGGAAAATATCAATAGCTTTTTCAGTAGAATGAAAGCGTTCTATGATGGGATGTTCTTCATTTATTTCCTCGTAGTTGTTGGCATAAAGAATATAGTCGATCCTGTGGCCTTTGATCACTGTATTATAGCTTGTTACAGGCATCACAATACGTGCGTTGACCTGGCTTGGGTTCATTATTATTGAACGGTCGAGATGCCCGTAAGCATAACCAGGCTGAAGATCGTCGAGCCTGAGGAAAGCACCTGTCTCGGTCCCATAGCCGACCGGAAAACCATCAGAATCCAGTTCTATTGAACCCATGTCGTCAGCAATGATGGTTAATTCTCTTATATATTTCTCACCCAGAACCCTGAAAGCTTCCAGTGTCTCTGATTTTCCTGCTCCTGTGTCTCCCATTAAAAGAATGGTTGCTTCCTTGTCGCCTTGAAGGAGTATCCTTACCATGGCTCCATGGAATGGCATTTTTCCTGCTCTCATGATAATTGAATTATGAAGAGTCAGGATCATTTTTTTCAGATATCCGAAATAACCAAACTCAGGCCTGCCGGGAACGGCACCTATAAACAAGCCCGATTCACTGTCTTCATGAAATACTGTAGGGAAGCTGGAAAGACCATCGAGGACGTTTTCCTGAACTCCATAGACAAATATTGCATCAGGCCTGGCGTTCAGCTCTGTATCGTCGGCAAGCTGAAAGAGATTACACAATGCAAAACCAAGTTCATAAAAATCGATATGAATATAGACCAGGATCAGGAGTTTGCCCACTTTTGCAGGGTAACAGAGCCATTCTTCGCAATTCACACCAATAAGGTCAATAGGATTTATATCTATCCTTTTGAATTCCCCGGTCCTTTTGTTCATAGGCTGCTGTATAACCAGAGGAGGATATATAAGCATCTGTCTGATAACCGGAACACAATTAAGCCCGGAATACCTTTCGGACGGGAAATCAATCTTTTTGGGAAGAGAAATGACTGCCATTTCTGCTCCGGCAGGAACCTGCCGGTATACGTTCGGATGACTTCCCGTAATGTTCTCCTGTATCTGCCTGTAAACAGTACGGATAAGATGTGTCAGGTGTTCAACAGTCTCATTAAATGTTCTATAGGGCCTCTTGTCAAGCCTGTCGCCTTCCGAATCATTTATTATGAAGCGGTCAAAATGCCTCCAGTAATCGTAAAGATATTCAACGAAATTGTTAAGAAGCTGAATATCTTTCAGGAAACCCTCAGACCCCTCGAAAATATGAGGCACCACATTAGCCTCATACTTTACCAGCAGAGTAAGCGTCCTGACAAGATCGTCAACCTTGGCGCTTGTAATGGTACCGTCTGAAAAGATCCTTATCAATGGAGACTTTTTTGTTTCCAGGTGACCCAGACAATGGTCAAGCACGGTCCTGAATTTTTCACTTGCCAGAAGCTCATCGGCCGTCTCACACATCCTCTCACGGTTATTGAGAACAACCTTGTTACCTGTTATCCGCAAAGTGCTTTTTTGCATATGTTTTATTGAAATCCGGCGCAAAATTATGATAATAATTAATTTAATTACCAGGAATACTTTAAATATTGTAGTATTTTTTTCAATATTTTTATCATTTGTTTGCAACTAAACATTTTTTGAGCATTTGTTGTTAAATGATTAACTTGGCAAGGTATTTATATGGAAGCGGAACTTGATTTTTTCACAATTCTGCCGGAGGACAAGATCCCGGAAAAGGGCAAGATACTCATATCCGAACCCTTTCTGCCCGATACTTTCTTTAATCGTACTGTAGTGTATCTTGCCGACCACACCAGCGAAGGATCGGTTGGATTCATCCTTAACAAGAAGCTCGAAATAAAGGTATGTGATGCAATATCAGGTTTCGATAAATGGCAGGAGTATCTCAGTATGGGCGGACCAGTGGCTCCTGACACACTGCATTATCTTCATAATCTCGGCGATCTTATCCCGAAAAGTGTATGGGTGAATGAGAATATTTTCTGGGGCGGCGATATAGATTACATCCGCGAACTTATTGAAAAGGGTAAAATTGCAAATTCACAGATAAGATTCTTCCTCGGTTATTCGGGATGGTCAGCCGGCCAGCTTGAGAAGGAACTGAAAGAAAACTCATGGGTCATAGCGAAAGTGAATACCGACATAATTCTTAGCAACAAACACGGAAACAGCTGGAAAAAAATTCTCAGGGGACTTAAAAGCAGGTACAGGATGTGGGCCGATTTTCCTGAGTCACCCGATATGAATTGAGATTAGTGATCCTGTTATGCGACGTTAAGCGGATGCATATTCCGGATCTATATGTGTAAAATCTTGTATATCAGTTCTCTCAGCAGATCTCCGGGTTCGCTGCTGAGATCTCCGAAGCCTTTCGATTTCATGTCGTAAGTACGAAGCAGACCGATTACCTTAATTGTCTTTGCAGCGTTGTATTTCGATGCAGAGATCTCATATTCATTTACAAAATATGGATTTATCTTCAGGGCCGAGGCAACATTATTCCTCGATTTGTCGGTAAGATAATGATATGTGAGCAACCTTGAAAAATGCATCAGGAGAGACGCTATGGTCAGCACAATGGGATTGTCTTTCTGGTTGGCGGCAAAATGATTCACGATCATATTTGCTTTGAGGATGTTTTTTTCGCCTACAGCTTTCTGAAGCTCAAAATTGTTGAAATCCTTGCTGATACCTATATTCTTCTCAATGAGGGCAGTGGTTATAACAGGTTTATCGTTTTTAAGGGTTATTAAGAGTTTTTCGAGTTCATTGGCAATTTTCTGAAGATCGGTTCCGAGATATTCCGTGAGCATAGCACTTGCAGAAGGATCTGTTTTGATACCTTTTGTCATAAGATATTTTTCTATCCATGCAGTGACCTGGTGATCACGGAGCCTGGGAGATTCAAAATAGAATCCCTGGCTGTTAAGGTATTTGAAGAATTTTGTCCTTTTGTCGGGTACCTTGTATTTATAGTTTATTACCAGGATTGTTGAAATGAGTGGTTTTTCGATATATACAAGGAGTTCCTCAATCTTTTTAAGTGTCTGTGCTTCCTTCACAATCACCAGCTGATGTGTCGACATCATCGGAAACCTTCTGGCGGTATCGATGATAGATGGTACCGAAGTGTCTTCGCCGTAGTAAATAACCTGGTTAAATGATTTCTCCGCTTCGTCAAGCACATTCTGTTCCAAAAAATCTGTTATGAGGTCTATATAATAAGGTTCTTCTCCCGCAAGGAAATAGACCGGTCTGAAAATCCTTTTCTTCAGATCTGCAATTATCTGTTCGTATGCGATAGCCATTTAGAAAATGAGATGTTTAACTGAAATTTTACTGTCCTTAATTTCCCTGAGGGAGTCAATGCCAATTTTAAGGTGTGTCTCAACGTATTTCCCCGTTACCTCGGCATCGCTGGCGGCAGTCTTAATTCCTGTTGATATCATGGGCTGGTCGGTAACGAGCAAAAGTGCTCCCGTAGGTATTTCATTGGCAAATCCCACGGTGAAGATCGTTGCTGTTTCCATGTCGATGGCCATGGCACGGGTCTTCATAAGGTATTTCCTGAACCTGTCGTCGTATTCCCAGACTCTCCTGTTTGTTGTATAAACTGTTCCTGTCCAGTATTCCTTTTTGAATTTTGTTATTGTAGTAGAAACTGCTATCTGCAGCTTGAAGGCGGGCAGGGCGGGAACCTCATTTGGCAGATAATCATTCGAAGTACCATCGCTTCGGATGGCAGCTATCGGCAGGATAAGATCTCCGACCATGTTTTTTTTCTTTAACCCTCCGCATTTGCCGAGAAAAAGAACCGCATTAGGGTTTACCGCACTTAGCAGATCCATGACCGTGGCTGCATTGGGGCTGCCCATGCCGAAATTTATTATCGTCATCCCGTCGAATGTAGCACTGGGCATATTCCTGTCGCGCCCCTCTATGGGAACATTGTTCCACTTTGAGAAGAGCTCTACATAATACATGAAATTAGTTAACAGAATATATTTCCCGAACGATTCCAGCTCTTTTCCTGTGTACCTTGGTAACCAGTTGTTTACAATTTCTTCTTTTGTTTTCATAATCAGACTTCTGTTACGGACCTTTTGATGCCATAAAATCTTTTTTTCCTGCTTTTTAATCCTCATTTTTTTATGAGGCAATAAAAAAGTATGGCATAAAGAATTCCCAAAGATAGAAGATTGTTGTTTATTTGTTCTTATAATCAAAAGTACGAAACAAAGTTGAGACAACTGAATCTGCCGGAATATTCGTTCAGGATCTCGGGTAAGGAGGGAGAAGAAATGATCCTTGACCCGATCAGAAAGAAGTATGTGAGGCTGACTCCTGAAGAATGGGTGCGGCAGAATTTTATCAGATACCTTATTAATGAAGGAGGATATCCTCCGGGTCTGATTGGAGTGGAAGTAAAATCCAGATTCAGCAATCTGAACAGGAGAGTCGATATCCTTATTCATGACAGAACGGGGGCTCCGGTTATGATCGTTGAATGCAAATCGCCCGAAATAACCCTTAACGATAAAGTGTTCGACCAGATAGTATGTTACAACCTGGGTTTCAGGGTCCCATATCTCATTGTTACAAACGGCCTTGTTCATTATGCATGCAGGATTGATATTGAAAACAATAAGTACGAATTCCTGCATGTCATACCTCTATATAAAGATCTCTGATACTATTACCTTATGATAAGAGTCACATGTGCTATAATACGAAATGAGGATCAGGAAGTCCTTGTGGTTCAGAGGGGTGAAAAAACGGATCATCCATATAAATGGGAGTTTCCGGGAGGGAAAACAGTTCACGGGGAGACCGACGAAGAATGCATAATCCGCGAGATAAGAGAAGAACTGTCTATTGGTATAGTAATCTGCAGCAGGATGGAAGAGGTGGTTCATGACTACGGTAAAAAACATATAGTTCTTATACCTTTCATTTGTGATACCCTTGATGAGCTTCCCGTCTTGATTGAGCATAATGCTTTCAGATGGCTGAAGCCCACCCTCCTGAGAGATGTCGATTTGCTGGAGGCCGACGTGATCGTGGCTGCAAGATATCTGGAGATCACAGGAATAGATGAATCATCCTGTACCAATAATAAATCTCCGGTCTTTGACCCTGTTCCCGATAAAGCTTTTCTGGATATGATAGGATCCACCATGAGGACAAGGGAGATAGAGTTTATTGCATCTTCGGCTGCTGAAGATCCCGGGTTGATAAGCAGGCTTTTTGAGTATTCTCTGTCCGACGAAGGCAAAATCGGATTTCACGCTTCATGGGTTCTTACTAAAGTAGCCGATAAAGCTCCCGCATTATTTTACGATAAGTTTCCCCGGATGGTTGATTCGCTGGATAAATTACAAAATGAAAGTGTGTTGCGTTCTTTTCTGAGGATAATAACCCTGCTTGACAAGGAAAAGCTTGGCGGCCATCACCAGGGGATTCTTACCGACCATTGTTTTTCGTTTCTCAGATCGGGGGCTTGCTCAGTTGCTGTAAAGGCATATTCCATGGAAATAATTTACAGTCTGGCTCTGATCTATCCGGAACTGATCCATGAACTCTCCGAAACTATTAACATGCTTCAGGAAGAGACTTCAGCAGGTGTGGTGGCAAGAGGAAGGATAATTTTAAAACAACTGGCAGTACTTAATAAACGAAGCTGATCACTCCGTAATAATGACTTTAATATTCTTATTCGTTCCCTGGCCTGTAAGCCTGAGAATAAACAAACCCTTTCCTGCAGCATTACCTGAGTCCTGGTTTCCCTTCCATTCGGTAATATAAGAACCGGGTACGTAATGCTTATCGGTAATGGTTTTAACGACCTTTCCCTGAAGGTCGAGAACCTCAATCCTGTAGCGGCCGGGAACGGATATCGTGAAGCAGATAGAAGTAAAATCACGGAAGGGATTTGGAAAGCACTCGAGCCCGGGATCTTTATCAGCTATCCTGATTGCATCATCCGAACCTGTTGAAAGATTCTTTTCACCAGGAGAACCTCCATCCTTGGAGGATCTCCAATTCTGCCCCAGGTTGTTGTCGCGGAAAGGATCGGTAAGCTCTATTGTAGAACCTGTTCCGTTGGCATCGACAGGCCATGGAGCATTTGGAGAATAATTTACAAAGTCAACCAGGATACCGGTGGGATCGAAAAGATTAATATCGTCGCCTGAACTGCTCAGTCCGAAAACCATGTTGCCTGTTGTATTCGGTGTTCCGGGAAAAGTTTTAATAAAATCTTCCTGCTCCCGGCATATGACGGCCAGACCTCCGGGTTCAATCAGTAGGTCGGCGCCTATTTTAAATCCTGATTCAACAGATGCATCACTTATTGTCCAGCCTTTGAGATTCACGGTTGAATTGCCAGCATTGTAAAGTTCAACCCAGTCCTCCGGATCCATCGAGGGAGCTGAGTTATAATTGATTTCGTTTATTACAATCTTATTATCTTCCTTAGCTGCCAAACCGAATACAGCTCTTATCGTCGTAGATACCGGCATGTTATAATTGATGCTCCTTGTGTACATGGCTGAACTACCTGCTTCCCATCTTATGAATTTATATCCGGGCGAAGGGATAGCTGTCAGCTTTACAGGGATATTTCTGAAGTAGTATCCTGTAAAAGGGTATTTATCAGGAATAACCGAATTGATTTTCACTTTTCCCGATCCGGGGTCACGGATCTCTAACCTCAGATTAAGCATATCGCCGATATTGAGGGTTGACATCAGATGTTGTCGTGCATGGGACGGCCTGTTAAATGAAAAAGCCCTGATATTGTCAATGCTGCTCTCCCAGTTCGAAAGGCTCAGTCCCCATCGGTCCAGATGTTTTTGGATCTCACTCAGGTAAATCTTCCGGATCGAATCGGTAATTGCCACTAAATTTTCATGGGTGAATGTCGTGTTAATTCTATCGGCGTACTGATTTATGAACTGGTTTCTGAATTCCTTATTCGACATCATCCTCCTGAATAGAAGTGTTGCCCATGCAACGTTGGCGCCGCTGGTGGCGTCGGGACGGAGTGCAAATTCCAGGGTGTTGTACTCGTATGCCGTTACCGTCTTCATTGAATATCCGAAGTCGGTATCATAAATTATCCATCTCCAGCGACTGTCGGGATCATTTGTGTTCCAGTATTTTATATTGTTGGCCGGCCAGTCCCGGTTATCAATGTATATCTGCGTGAGCTGGTACTGAATATAATTATCAAGGTCTATCTGTCTGCTTACCTGATTGTAATTAAATTCACTTTCAAGTGTAGTGCTGTTCAGGAAACTAATGATCTGTTTGTAACCGGCGCTGGAACCTTCAATCAGAACAGAGTTCTTTTCAAGAAGATTTATGCTTTCAGGGTCAACTGAATGATTAGAGGCAAGGTAGTTGGTATTAACCTTTTCCCTTAGGTTCAGGATTCCCCAGTATTCTCCGTTGAGGTACAGGATAGCGGGACGGAATGCCATACGGTCGATATCCATATCTTTAACCAGGGTAGAGGTGATCCCGTCACGCATTATTGCCTTGCTCCAGTCATTCCCCCCGTTTCTCAGCACTACCGATTCGAATTTGTCTATAGCTTTGTCATCGAAAAACTTGTACTCAAAGGATCCCTTTCCGTATTCACGCCGTGCAAACAAAGCCAGCGATTTCTGATCTCTTGCTCTTGAATAGGCCCCGTAAATCTTAATTCCGATATCCTGGTCGATGTGCCTGATACCGTTTTCATCGTAAAATTCCAGGTGAGCTCTTTTTTCCCAGTCCTGCCAGAAGTTTGCCCCTTTGAATGGAGATTCAGGCGAGGCGTTAGGTCCCATAACGTAAATCCCTGTGTAAAAATCCCACAGATTTTCCGGGTTAGTGCTGATACAAAACACTGGAAATGAATGCTTTTCTGACCTGTAAGTGTGTGTCGCGATAACACCAGCCAGCTTATTATGGGTTATTGTCCGGGCTCTGACTACACAATCACCCGAAATGTTAAGAGGAGCCTTATAGACGGAATCTTCACGTGATGGTTCTGATCCGTCAAGAGTATAATAAATTGTGTCTTCAACGCTGGCAGACGATATGATAAGATTGAATGGAGCATCGAAATTTCCGCCCGGTTTTGAGAAACAGACTGAATCGGATTGTGGAATGAACGAAAATCCCTCACTCAGGTTTTCTCTTCCGGGGGTTTGTTTCAGGAAGTAAGACCATGTTTCTTCTCCATCCGGATTTCTGCCGTAGGATACGTCTGCGACAAGCTGAACAGGCGCTACCGAGTCTGCAATGGCAGAATCGGGTTTTGTAAGGATCAGTGTCTCTCCCTCCCTGTCGATTTTAAAATTGGTATGAAGATTTCTCTGCTTCAGGTTTATGTATTCAGGAACAGAATAAATATTTCCTGTTCCGGACAATCCTATGGTCAGCATGGGTATCAGGGAAAAATCAGATGAGGTTTCCCCCTTGTTATGTCCTTCGACACAAAGCACATTTCTCCCCTGAACCAGCATTGTTGCAGGAGCCGCAACATTAAAACTGACAGGATAACCTCCGTTATACATAGTGGCTTCCCTTGATGCTGAAGCAGTCTGGTTATATGCAATGGGAGAACCCGGTTCCCCGAGGTTTGCTCTGGCAATCTCATGTCCGTTCAGATATGCGGCAAATCCGTCGTCGAAGTCGATGCTGAAAACCATCTCGGTTATTTCAGCAGGATCTTCAATAACAAACTCTTTGCGGATATAAAGGCTCAGGATTTTGTCCAGTTTTGTGGAATCGTCATTATCGCCATAACCGAATCCCGATTTACCTGTATTCCATCCTGAATCATCGAAAGAAATTGATTTCCACAAATCACCTGTTTCAGATCCGGGGATCAGATAATTCCAAAGAGAGCCCTTGTCTATTATAGTCTGGTAACATGGTGGAGCTTCGGAGCGATCTTTGTCTGATGCGAATATCAGGATATAGGCTCCGGGATCCAGAATTACCCCGGGTAATTTCCATTTATATTTCTCTTCAGCATTGTCGGAAAGAAAATAATCTTTAAGGTTTATTGCTGATGCAGATTTATTAAGGAGTTCTATCCAGTCTGACAGATCTCCGTCTTCGTCTTTTATCCCTGTATAGTTTGATGAGCAGAATTCATTTATCAGCACCTGTGCATTGACCCTAAGAGTGCTTGATATCAATATCAGTATTAATATGAATGTACGCATCCGGGGATATTGTCATTTTATCGCAGATCCCTGATCCAGCCGGTCATAATATCAAGAACCTCCACGGAAAAAGTCTCTTCAATTTCACCGTATTCTGTTGGCAGTCCTGTTTTGCAATGCTGGAAGAGGTGATTAAGTCCGGGCATCAATTTGACAGTAACCTCTTTATTGCCTCCGGCCCTCAGAGCTTTTTCTATTGCCGGAAGGTTCACTGTGGCAGAAACCTGAAGGTCTCTGTCTCCGTTAAGGGCAAGAACCGGGCATTTTACTTTTTTCCAGAACTGTGCAGGATCGGTGATGATGAAGTATCTTAGCCAGGGATACGATGCCGGATTCAGGGAATTACTGAGATCGCTGACAAGTTTATCAATCTCTTCGGGTGATTTTTTCTCTTTTTCCAGCAGTTTCCTGTAAACGGTCCTGATCTTTTCAGCAGCTATGGCATCATCGTTTTCTTTTTTAAGAACGGCAAAGAGCTTTTTATTTGTTGCAACACCCTTACTAAGAACTTCCGGATCCATTCCTGAAGCCAGTCCAATCTCATAATTTTGTGTATGCATGATAATCTCGCCTTTTACGCCAGTTCCTGCGAGTGAAATTATAAAGGCTGTTTCAGGATTTTGTGAGGCGACCATGGGCGCAATGAGACCACCCTCGCTGTGCCCCGCTATACCGACATATCCGGGATCGATTTCTTTTCTTTTTCTCAGGTAGCTTACCGCTGCAGCAGCATCGGTAGCGAAATCGGCGGTAGTACAATTCAACGGAGATCCTTTGGACAGTCCCACACCCCGGTCATCATATCTCAGAACGGCTATCCCGTTTCGGGTGAGATGATCGGCGATGACCAGAAAGGGCTTGTGTCCCATCAGTTCCTCGTTCCTGTTCTGGGATCCGGATCCTGTGACGAGAACGACTGCCGGGAATGGTCCATCTCCCTCAGGTATTGTGAGTGTTCCTGCAAGCTCGATCCCCGCAGTTTCATTCATGAATGTCACATCTTCAGAAATGTATGGAAAGGGAGCTTTGGGCTCCTGGGGCCTGTTCAGGCTAAAGGCCTGCCTGAGCTTTGAGATGTTCAGCGGAGCAGACCTTCCGGCCTGATACCATGTGCCTTCAATGAGAGTGTCGTTTTTGAAGATTCCTTTATATTCAGCCAGCAGAAGAGGCGCTTTCACATTTATCTCTTTGCCATTTATAATGACCGGCCCGATTATAATGTTTTTTGAGCCCTGATC
>ERZ795053.1966-NODE-1966-length-25460-cov-10.327573_pt1 | contig 25460 bp, 27 predicted proteins | sample MGYA00375137_ERZ795053 | MGnify/ENA primary metagenome ERZ795053 (study PRJEB30182, sample SAMN05720284) | activated sludge metagenome | isolation source: Anaerobic digester | place: Hong Kong | collected 2014-12-17 ...
GGAAGGCGTAGTGGCCCTTGCGGTTCTTGTTGATCTTGTAGGCCATCGTCTTGACGCCCCAGTACTCGGACCCGACGACCGTGCCGCCGTTGTCCGCGAGGACCGTGGAGAAATGTTCGATGAGGCCTTCGGCCTGCGCGTTGGACAGATCCTGACGCGCGATAAGGACATGCTCATAAAGCGGCATGTATGCTCCTTTACGTCTCGGGCGGCTTCATAGGCGGGCAAACCCTCCGCGACCCGCCACGAGAGGCTACGCCGGTTTCGTGAATGCGGAAGGATGCGGCCTTATAGAGGAACGCGGGGAAGATGCAAGCGGGGCCGGGGCACGCAATCGGCCGGCGTGGTCGGGCGCCGGTACGGTCGGCGGCTTCAGTCGGCGGGCGGGGGCGGCATGTCGATGGTTTCGGCGGGTTCGGGTGCCGCCGGGGCGGGCGTGGGCGCCGCCGGGGTGCTGTCGGCTTCGAAGCCTTCGGGCGCCGCCGTGAAAGGATCGGCCGTGACAGGATCGGCCGTGAATGGATCGGGAGCGGGGCGCGGGGCGGTCAGCGCCGCGCCGCCGATCATGCCGCCCCAGATGAGGAGTGCCGCGAGCGCCGCGAGCCAGGGAAAGCGCCCTGGCTGGGCGTAGGGGCCATGCCCGGTCGTCATGCGTGCCAGCGTCGCGTCGCGGTCCAGGAGGGCATGTTTCACCGTCCCAAGGATGTGCAGCGCCAGCGCCGTGGCAAGGATCCAGCCCGCCAGTCGGTGAATCGTCTGGAAAAGGCCCGACAGGGCTTCGTCCTGTGCGAGGCCGGGCAGGTGCTGGCCGAAGGGCCAGAGGATCGGGGCAAGTTCGGGCGCGGTGGCGTGGCGCAGCCAGCCCGACACGGGCAGCACGATCATCCCGCCCCAAAGCGTCAGATGCGTCAGCCGCGCGAGGAAGACCTCGGCCCGGCGTTCGGGGTGCAGCGGGCCGGGGGCCCCGGCGAAGAGCCGGGTCAGAAGGCGCAGGAAGATCAGGCCAAGGGCGGCGATGCCCAGCGTCTTGTGAAGCGAATAGGCGCCGAAGATCGCCGCGACCTCTGCCTCGGTCGTGGCCGGCAGGCGCACCATGGTCAGTCCGCGCAGCGCGGTGGCCAGGACGAGCAACGCCACGAGCCAGTGCAGCAGGCGCGTGACGGGGCCATACCCGTGCTGACCGTGATGACGCGACATGCGGTTCCCCTTCGGATCGGGCCATCATGGCGCGAGGGGGGCGCTTTGCCTAGCCCCGCGCCTTTCACGCTGCATTGCGCGGGCCGCGCCCTCGGGCTATGCCGGGGAAAACCGAGAGCGGGGGATACCAGATGACGCGTGCATTCGTTTTTCCGGGGCAGGGGGCGCAGGTCGTGGGGATGGGCAAGGCGCTGGCCGACGCCTATCCGGCGGCGCGGGCCGTCTACGACGAGGTGGATGCGGCACTTGGCGAAAAGCTGTCGGCGCTGATCTGGGAGGGCGCGCAGGAGGAGCTGACGCTGACCCAGAACGCGCAGCCCGCGCTGATGGCGACCTCGATCGCGGTCATGCGCGCGCTTGAGGCCGAGGGGATCGGCGTGACGTCGGCGGCCTTCGTTGCGGGGCATTCCCTGGGCGAGTATTCGGCGCTTTGCGCCGCCGGCGCGCTGAGCGTCGCGGATGCGGCGCGGCTTTTGCGGCTGCGGGGCCGGGCGATGCAGGAGGCGGTGCCGGTCGGCGTCGGCGCCATGGCCGCGCTTCTGGGTCTCGACTTCGAGACGGCGTCTGCCGTTGCGGCCGAGGCGGCCGGGGACGAGGTGTGCCAGGCGGCCAACGACAACGACCCCGCGCAGGTGGTGGTGTCCGGCAACAAGGCGGCGGTGGAGCGCGCGGTGGAAATCGCGAAGGCGCGGGGCGCCAAGCGGGCGGTCCTGCTGCCGGTCAGCGCGCCGTTCCACTGCGCCCTGATGGAGCCCGCCGCAAGGGTCATGGCCGAGGCGCTGGACGATGTGACGATCGAGACCCCGTTGGTACCGGTCGTCGCGAACGTCCGCGCCCGCGCGGTGAGCGAGCCGGAAGTAATCCGCAGCCTGCTGGTCGAACAGGTGACGGGGTCGGTGCGCTGGCGGGAATCGGTCGAATGGATGGCGGGCGAGGGCGTTACCGAGTTCTGGGAGATCGGGGCCGGCAAGGCGCTTTCGGGGATGATCCGGCGGATCGCGAAGGAGGCCGAAAGCCGCGCCATCGCCACGCCCGAGGATGTCGCGGCCGCGAAGGGCTGACCCGCGGGGCCGAAGGCCATGGGGCCGGATTCAGTTCAATCAATGACTAGAGGACGCAAATGTTCGATCTGACGGGGAAATCGGCGCTGGTGACCGGCGCATCGGGGGGTATCGGCGGGGCGATCGCGCGGGCGCTGCATGGCGCAGGCGCGACGGTCGCGCTTTCTGGCACGCGGATGGAGCCCCTGCAGGCGCTGGCCGAGGAGCTGGGCGGGCGCGCACATGTGTTGCAGTGCAACCTGTCGGATGCGACCGCGGTCGAGGCGCTGCCCAAGCAGGCGGCCGAGGCGATGGGTGCGGTCGACATCCTGGTCAACAATGCCGGGATCACGCGCGACAACCTGTTCATGCGCATGTCCGACGAGGAATGGCGCGAGGTGATCGAGGTCAACCTGACCTCGACCTTCCGGCTGTGCCGGGGCGTGTTGCGGGGAATGATGAAGGCGCGCTGGGGCCGGATCGTCAACATCTCCTCTATCGTGGGGGCGACGGGCAACCCCGGTCAGGGCAACTATGCCGCCGCCAAGGCGGGCATGGTCGGCATGTCCAAGAGCCTTGCCTACGAGGTCGCGAGCCGGGGGATCACCGTCAACTGCGTGGCGCCGGGCTTCATCACCACGGCGATGACCGACAAGCTGAACGAGGACCAGAAGGCAAAGATCCTTCAGCAGGTTCCGGCCGGGCGAATGGGCGATGCGGGCGAGATCGGGGCTGCGGTCCTTTACCTTGCCAGCCCCGAGGCGGGTTATGTCACCGGCACGACGCTGCATGTCAACGGCGGGATGGCGATGATCTGAGCGCCACTTGTCGCCGCCGCCCGCGTGGCGGTTGCGAAAGCGTTTGCCTCGTGCAAAGACTGTGCTATAGGCGGCGCTGATTTGCCGGAGGGCCCAGGCTTCAACCGGCGGTCTTGTATTACGCAAGGCCAGAACCGCTCTGAAAGAGCAAGGAACCAAGGGCGGGGCAGTCCCGCGAAAATGAGGATTGGACATGAGCGACATCGCTGATCGCGTGAAGAAGATCGTCGTCGAGCACCTGGGCGTGGACGAGGACAAGGTGACCGAGAATGCGTCGTTCATCGACGACCTGGGCGCCGACAGCCTTGATACCGTGGAACTGGTCATGGCGTTCGAGGAAGAGTTCGGAATCGAGATCCCCGATGACGCGGCCGAGACGATCCAGACCTTCGGCGACGCGGTGAAGTTCATCACCGAAGCGGCCTGAGACCTGCCTGAGGCAGGCATGGGAACGGCGCCCCCCGGGGCGCCGTTTTGCTTTTGCGGGTCCGCCGGCCGCGCACCTCTTACAATCGCATTGGGAGTCGGGCGTCTTTCCTGTTAAGCTTGGGTTGCGGGCACCCCTGGCCGCGCGAGGCGGGAGCCCGCGGCGTTATGCGCAGGGAGGACCGCATGATCATCTACCCGACGATAGAACTGCAAAACGGGCGCTGCGTGAGCCTGCCGAGGGGCAACATGTCCGAGGCGGCGATCTGGCATGTCGATCCGGTCGAGAAGGCGCGCGACTTCGCGCAGGCCGGGGCGGAGTGGATGCATCTGACCGATTTCGACGCGGTGACGGGGGACGGCAAGAACCGTGACCTGGTCCTGCGGATCATCCGCGAGGCCGGCCTGCCGGTGCAGCTTGGTGGCGGGTTCCGGTCGCGCGACCGGATCGAGGAGTGGATCGAGCTGGGCGCCGGGCGGATCGTGGTGGGCACGCTTGCGGCGCAGAATCCGCATCTGGTCAGGGAACTGGCGGAACGGCATGTCGATCAGATCGTCCTGGCCGTCGACGTCTGGCAGGGTCATGTGATGATCGAGGGCTGGAAGGCACAAAGCGCCTATACCGCCGAAGGGTTCATCGCGGCCTTCAAGGAAACGCCGTTCGCGGCGATCATCGTGACCGACATCGCGGCCGATATCGAGGGCGCGGACGCGGCGCTGGGCATGATCGAGGCGATCGCGCGGTCGACGCGGGTGCCGGTGATCGCCAGCGGGATCGTGCGGACGCTTGACGACATCTCGCGGCTGAGGCTGCTGGGGGATGTGTCGGGCGCGATCGTCGGGCGGGCGCTTTTCAACCGGACGGTCGATCTTGGCGAAGCCCTGCGCGAGGCCCGTCCGGAGCGGCAGAAGGTTGCCGAGTTCCTGTAATCGGGGGCTGCCCGGCGCCCGAGCGGGCGACGGGCCTTGCCCGCCCCTTCCATTGCCGTGTATCTAACCCCAAAGCACGGCAAGAACGAGGACGGGCGATGCGGCGGGTAGTTGTCACGGGTCTGGGGATGGTCACGCCGCTGGCGTGTGGGGTCGAGGAGACCTGGAAGCGGCTTCTGGCCGGTCAGTCGGGCGCGGGCCCGATCACGCGGTTCGATACGGCGAACGTGGTGACGACCTATGCCTGCGAGATCCCCTTTGGCGATGGCAGCGACGGCACGTTCAACCCCGATCAGTGGATGGAGCCGAAGGACCGGCGCAAGGTGGACGACTTCATCCTTTACGGGATGGCGGCGGCGCAGATGGCGGTCGAGGACGCGGGCTGGACGCCCGAGGACGAGGAAAGCCGGCTGCGCACCGGTGTGATGATCGGGTCGGGGATCGGCGGGCTGTCGTCCATCGCCGACACGGCCGTTCTTATCAAGGAGAAGGGGCCGAAGCGGGTTTCACCCTTCTTCATCCCGGGTGCGCTGATCAACCTGATTTCTGGCCAGGTGTCGATCCGCTACGGCTTCAAGGGGCCGAACCACGCGGTCGTGACGGCCTGTTCGACGGGCGCCCATGCGATCGGCGACGCGGCAAGGCTGATCCAGTGGGGCGATGCCGACGTGATGGTCGCGGGCGGTGCCGAAAGCCCGATCTCGGAAATCGGGATCGCCGGGTTCAATGCCTGCAAGGCGCTGTCGACCAAGCGCGCGGACGATCCGACCAAGGCCAGCAGGCCCTATGACGCGGACCGCGACGGGTTCGTGATGGGCGAGGGTGCGGGTGTCGTCGTGCTTGAGGAATACGAGCACGCCAAGGCGCGCGGCGCGAAGATCTATGCCGAGGTTCTGGGCTACGGCCTTTCGGGCGATGCCTACCACATCACCGCGCCGTCCGAGGACGGAGACGGGGCGTTCCGCTGCATGTCGGCGGCGCTGGCGCGGGCGGGGCTTCAGCCGTCCGACGTGGACTACATCAACGCGCATGGCACATCGACCATGGCCGACACGATCGAACTGGGCGCTGTGGAGCGGCTCTTGGGCAATGCCGCGTCAAAGGCGACAATGTCGTCGACGAAATCCTCCATCGGGCACCTTTTGGGCGCGGCGGGGGCGGTCGAGGCGATCTTCTGCGTGCTGGCGATCCGCGATCAGGTCGCGCCGCCGACGATCAACCTGGAAAACCCCGCCGTGGCACCGAAGCTTGACCTTGCGGCGAACAAGGCCGTGGCGCGGGAGATCAATATCGCGCTGTCCAACAGCTTCGGCTTCGGCGGCACCAATGCCTCGCTGGTGCTTGGGCGGGTTTCGGCCTGATGTGGCGCAACATCGCCTCCAACTTCCTGTCGATCGCGGTTCTTCTGCTGGTGGTGCTGGCCGGTGTCCTGGCCTGGGCGCAGCGCCAGTATGTCGGGCAGGGGCCGCTTGAACAGGCGATCTGTTACAAGGTGCCCTCGGGCGCGAAGCTTTGGCAGGTGGCCGAGGGGCTTGAGGAAAAGGGCGCGGTCACGTCGGCCTATATCTTCAAGGTGGGGGCGGATTACGAGGGCAGGGCGGCCGGGCTGAAGGCCGGGTCGTATCTGCTGACCCCCGGCGCCTCCATGCAGGAGATCGTCGCGATCGTCGCAGGGACCGGGCGGTCGACCTGCGGGACCGAGATCAACTACCGCATCGGTGTCGCATCGGTCGACGTGATCGTGCGGGAGCTTGACGCAGTCGCCAACCGCTATGTCGAGCGGGTGAAGTTCGACCCTGCGACGGAAGCCGTGCCGCAGGACTATGTCGATGTTGCCGAGGATGCCGATACCCGCATCCGCATCACCCTGGCCGAGGGGGTGACGAGTTGGCAGGTGGTCGAGGCGCTGAAGCGCGCGGATTTCCTGGCGGGTGATGCGGGCGACGTTCCCGCGGAGGGCTATCTGAAGCCCGACAGCTACGAGATCCGTCGCGGCGCCGCGCGCGGCGAGGTTCTGGCCGACATGGAGGCGCGCCAGCGCGCGGTCATCGACCGGCTCTGGGCCGAGCGGGCAAGCGACTTGCCCTATGACACGCCGGAGGAGGCGCTTGTCATGGCCTCCATCGTCGAGAAGGAGACCGGGGTGCCGGAAGAGCGCCCGATCGTCGCCAGCGTCTTCGTCAATCGTTTGCGGCAGGGAATGCGGCTGCAGACCGACCCGACGGTCATCTACGGGCTGACCGGCGGCAAGGGCACGCTTGGGCGCGGGATCCGGCAAAGCGAGTTGAAGAAGGAAACGCCCTACAACACCTATGTGATCGAGGGGTTGCCGCCGACGCCGATCGCCAACCCGGGCGAGGACAGCATCCATGCGGCGCTGAACCCGGCGCAGACGGATTTTCTGTTCTTCGTCGCAGATGGCAGTGGCGGCCATGTCTTTGCCGAGACGCTGGACGAACACAACCGCAACGTCGCCAAGTGGCGCGAGATCGAGGCGCAGCAGAAGGCCACCGAAGGGTCGGGCAACTGACGGGCCGCCCGGCGGGGCGGGCCGGAGGGGCGTTTGCGGGTTAACAGGCGGTAAACGGAAAGATCGCTAACCATCTGGACCAAAACGATTTTCTCTTGACTTCGCGAACGGTCGAGGGTATACGTTCTGACATGCTAGAAGAAGTGGGCAAGCGGCTGAGGGGGTAACCCCCACGGCCGCTTTTTCATTTCGCTCGTGCGGACCGGCATGAGAGGCGGACCAAGACCTGATGACATTGAGGTTCACGGCGGAAGGGCCGCTTGCGCAATCCCTGATTGTGCAGGCGCAGACATTGGTCGCGGCCACGGCTTCGGAGATCGAGGCGATGATGGCGCGGCTGAGCAGTGGCGAGTGGGACGGCAAGGGGGCGAGCATTGCGACGGAGCTGCGCAAGGCCCTTGCGCTGTTTCTTGAGGAGAGGAACCGGATTGAAAAACTCGGCAAAGAGCAGGCAGGCGTCGTTCACGACTACGCGCTCGACTTCGACGCCGCACGAATTGAGATCGGCCGCCGCCTGGCTCGCCTGCGCGACGCCGGAGACGGTTGAGGAATTCCTTGGCGGGCTGAGCGAGGGGGCGCTGATGTCGTTGCCCTGGCTCTTCGAGTTCTGGGCGCTGCCGCACCAGTTGCCCCCGGAGGGCGCCTGGAAGACCTGGGTGATCATGGGCGGGCGCGGCGCGGGCAAGACCCGCGCCGGGGCCGAATGGGTGCGCGCCGAGGTGGAGGGGCCGCGGCCGATGGACCCCGGCCGGGCGCGCCGCGTGGCGCTGGTCGGCGAGACGGTCGATCAGGTGCGCGAGGTGATGGTGTTTGGCGACAGCGGGATCATGGCCTGTTCGCCTCCGGACCGCAAACCGGTGTGGGAGGCGACGCGCAAGCGGCTGGTCTGGCCGAACGGGGCGGTGGCGCAGGTCTTTTCGGCGCATGAGCCAGAGGCGCTGCGGGGGCCGCAGTTCGATGCCGCCTGGGTCGATGAGCTTGCCAAGTGGAAGCGCGCGGAGGATGCCTGGGACATGCTGCAGTTCGCATTGAGGCTTGGCGAGCATCCGCGACAGGTGGTGACGACGACGCCGAAGAACGTGGGCGTGCTGAAGGCGATCCTGCAAAACCCCTCCACCGTGATCACCCATGCGCCGACGGCGGCGAACAAGGCGCATCTGGCGGCATCTTTCCTGGCGGAGGTCGAGGCGCGCTATGCCGGAACGCGGCTGGGACGGCAGGAACTGGAGGGTGAGCTTCTGGAGGATGTCGAGGGCGCGCTTTGGACGACAGCGATGATCGAAGCGGGCCGCAAGGCGCCGCCGGCGCGGTTCTCGCGCGTGGTGGTGGCGGTCGATCCGGCGGTGTCGGGGCGCACCGGGGCGGACGAATGCGGCATCGTCGTTGCCGGTGCGGTGACCGAGGGGCCGCCGGAGACCTGGCGCGCCTGGGTGCTGGAGGATGCGAGCCTGTCGGGATCGCCCCTGCGCTGGGCGGAAGAGGCGGTCGCGGCCTTTCGCAGGCACGGCGCCGACCGGCTGGTCGCGGAGGTCAACCAGGGTGGCAAGCTTGTCGAAAGCGTGGTGCGCCAGGTCGATCCGATGATCCCCTACCGCGGGGTTTCGGCCGCGGCCGGGAAGGCGGCGCGGGCCGAGCCGGTGGCCGCGCTTTACGAACAGGGGCGGGTGCATCACGCGCGCGGCCTAGGCCGGCTGGAGGACCAGATGTGCCGGATGACCGTCGCGGGCTATCAGGGGCGGGGCAGTCCTGACCGGGTCGACGCGCTGGTCTGGGCCTTGAGCGAATTGCTGCTAGACCCCGCCGCGAGGGGGCGGCGCCCGCAGGTCCGCAGCCTTTGAACGGGCGGGGAGGCCGGGGGTTTCACACCCCCGGACCCCCGTGGAGTATTTGGGCCAGAATGAAGGAGCGCCGGCCGGGCCGGTTCCCTTGGCCGTTTCATCAGACGGGAGATGCCGATGGCGTGGAATTTTTTCCGGCGCGTGGATGAGGCCGTGCCGGAGCGCAAGGCCTCGGCCGCGGGGCGGGTGGTTGCCTGGGGCGCGGCGGGGCGCGTGGCCTGGAGCCCGCGCGACACCGTGAGCCTGACGAGGACGGGTTTTTCCGGCAATCCGGTAGGGTTCCGGGCGGTGAAGCTGATCGCGGAGGCGGCGGCGGCGCTGCCCCTGGTCTGCCAGGACCGGGAGCGGCGCTACGAGGCGCATCCGGTGGTCGAGCTGATGCGGCGTCCGAACCCCGGGCAAGGCCGGGCGGAGCTGTTCGAGGCGCTTTACGGCCAGCTTCTTCTGAGTGGCAACGGCTATCTGGAGGCGGTGGGGCCGGGCGGGTTGCCGCGCGAGCTGCATGTGCTGCGGTCCGACCGGATGGCGGTGGTGCCTGGCGCGGACGGCTGGCCTGTGGCCTATGACTATGCGGTGGGCGGACGCAAGCACCGGTTCGACATGACCGGGCCGGCCGATCCGGTATGCCATATCAGGAGTTTCCATCCCCAGGACGATCACTACGGGTTGTCGCCCCTGCAGGCGGCGGCGGTGGCGATCGACGTGCACAACAGCGCCTCGGCCTGGTCGAAGGCGCTTCTGGACAATGCTGCGCGGCCTTCGGGGGCGATCGTCTACAAGGGCGCGGAGGGGCAGGGGAGCCTGTCGGCGGACCAGTACGACCGGCTGGTGAGCGAGATGGAGGCCCATCACCAGGGCGCGCGCAATGCCGGGCGGCCGATGCTTCTGGAGGGCGGGCTTGACTGGAAGCCGATGGGGTTCAGCCCGTCGGACATGGAATTCCAGAAGACCAAGGAGGCGGCGGCGCGGGAGATCGCGGTGGCCTTCGGGGTGCCGCCGATGCTGCTGGGCATCCCGGGGGACGCGACCTATGCGAACTATCAGGAGGCGAACCGCGCGTTCTATCGCCTGACGGTGCTGCCGCTAGCGACGCGGGTCGCGGCGGCGGTCGGGCATTGGCTTTCGGCCCATCTGGGCGAACAGATGGAACTGCGCCCGGACCTCGACCAGGTGCCGGCGCTGGCGGCGGAGCGTGATCAGCAGTGGAAGCGCGTGGGCGAGGCGGAGTTCCTGACCCAGGCCGAGAAGCGCGCGATCCTTGGCCTGCCGCCGCTGATGGAGGGCGCCTGAGGTGGCGGCGGGGTCGCGCTATCTGAAGGAGCCGTTCGAATGCGCGCACGAGCACCGGTTCGAGGCCACCGAGAGGATCATGGCCTTGCAGTTCGAGACCGTCGAGCGGCGGCTTGAGCGGATCGAGGCGATGATCGAGGGCGTCGAGAAGCGGCTGTGGATGACGGTCTTCGGGGTCGTCGGCGTCATCCTGAGCCAGGCCGCGCAATCGGCGCTGGAATTCGGGGCGAGATAGGAAAGCAGATGAGAACAGTGGATTACGGGCTGGAGACGAAGTTCTGCCGGCTGGGCGAGGATGTCTCGCTGAAGGAGGGATGCCGGATCGAGGGCTATGCCTCGGTCTTCGGGGTGCCCGATCAGGGGGGCGACGTAGTGGCCGCCGGGGCCTACCGGCGGTCGCTCAGGCAGCTGCGGGAGGCGGGGCGCGGGGTCAAGATGCTATGGCAGCATGATCCGGCCCAGCCGATCGGGGTCTGGGAGGAGATCGTCGAGGATGCGCGCGGCCTGAAGGTCAAGGGGCGCATCCTGACCGAGGTCGGCAAGGGGCGCGAGGCGGCGGCCCTGCTGGCGGCGGGGGCCATCGACGGTTTGTCGATCGGCTACCGCACGGTGACGGCGGAGCGGGATGCGAAGGGCCAGCGGCTTCTTCGCGAGGTGGAGCTTTGGGAGGTGTCGCTGGTTACGTTCCCGATGCTTCCCGAGGCGCGGGTGGCGGCGAAGGGCGAAAGCCTTTCCGAAGCCGCCTTGCGCGAACTGGCGGCCGTGTTCGAGGACGCGCGCCGGACGCTGGCGGGCGAATAGCCCGCGAATGACCAACCCTGACTTGAGGTGATGGGATGACGAAGACCGAGACGAAGGCTCGGGCCGGGGAAGGCGTGTCCGACGCGCCGGCCGAGGCGGTGAAGGCCGCGCTGCAGGGGTTCCTGGGCGAATTCAAGGGCTTTCAGGACGACATGAAATCGAAGTTGCAACAACAGGAAGAGCGACTGACCATGCTGGATCGCAAATCTTACTCTGCCGGACAATCGCTGGGGCGCCCGGCGCTGTCGACCGCGGTCGATCTGGACGCGCCGCACAAGAAGGCCTTTGCGGCCTATCTGCGGTCGGGCGACGACGACGCCCTGCGCGGCCTGGCCCTGGAAGGCAAGGCGCTGAACACCCAGGTGAACGCCGAGGGCGGGTTCCTGGTCGACCCCGAGACCTCGGACAGGATCCGAGGGGTTCTGAAGTCGTTGGCCTCGGTTCGGGCGATCGCCAATGTGGTGAACGTGGAGGCGTCGTCCTTCGACGTGCTGGTCGATCACACCGACATGGGGTCGGGCTGGGCGACGGAGACCGGCACGCTGTCGGAGACCGGAACGCCGCAGATCGACCGCATCTCGATCCCGCTTCACGAACTGTCGGCGATGCCGAAGGCCAGCCAGCGGCTTCTGGACGACAGCGCCTTCGATATCGAGGGCTGGCTTGCCGGGCGGATCGCCGACAAGTTCGCAAGGGCCGAGGCGCAGGCCTTTGTCAACGGCGACGGAATCGACAAGCCGAAGGGCTTCCTCAGCCATACGGCGGTGGATGACGGGGTCTGGGCCTGGGGCGCGCTTGGCTATGTGCCGACCGGGGCGGCGGGCGATTTCGCGCCGACGAACGCATCGGACGCCATCGTCGATCTGGTCTATGCGCTGAACGCCGAATACCGCGCGAACGCGACCTTCGTGATGAACTCCAAGACCGCGGGCGCGGTGCGCAAGATGAAGGATGCCGACGGCCGGTTCCTTTGGTCCGACGGGCTGCAGGCGGGCGAACCGGCGCGGCTGATGGGCTATCCGGTGCTGATCGCGGAGGACATGCCCGACATCGGCGCGGATGCCTGCGCGATCGCCTTTGGCGATTTCCACAACGGCTACACGATCGCCGAGCGGCCGGACATGCGGGTGTTGCGTGACCCGTTCTCGGCCAAGCCGCATGTTCTTTTCTACGCCTCCAAGCGCGTGGGCGGCGATGTGAGCGACTTTGCGGCGATCAAGCTGCTGAAATTCGCGGTGTCGTAAGACAGGTGCGGATGGGTCGGGGCGCGATCGCCCCGGCCCGGGCGGGCGCGGGGTGCGCGGCCGGTGTCGTCTAGCTGCTTCCTCCGTCCGAGCGACACCGGCTGCCTCGCGCCCCTCCTTTCGGGGGAGGACAAGACGATCGGAGATTTCCCATGATGCTGAGCGAGTTGAGCCCGGTCGCGCAGGCCGCGCTGCCGGTGCAGGCGTTCAAGGACCATCTGCGGCTGGGCACCGGGTTTGCCGATGACGGGGCCGAAGATGCGCTGGCCGAGGCCTATCTGCGCGCGGCGCTGGCCGCGATCGAGGCACGGACCGGAAAGGCGATCCTTGCACGCGATTTCCGCCTGGAGCTGACCGACTGGCGGGACGACTGGGCGCAGGCGCTGCCCGTCGCGCCGGTCTCGGCGGTGGTGTCGGTCAGCCTGCGCGACGACACGGGCGCGGCCGAGATGGTCGACGCCGCGCGCTATGCGCTTGAGCGCGACATGCACCGGCCCCGGCTGCGGTCGGTGGGCGGATATCTTCCCGGGGTTCCCGCGGGCGGCACGGTCGAGGTGGTCTTTACGGCGGGGTTCGGGCCCGCCTGGGCCGACGTGCCGCCCGATCTGGGGCAGGCGGTGTTCCTGCTGGCGGCAAGCTATCACGAACATCGCCACGAGGGCGAAAAGGCCCGCGCGATGCCGCACGGGATCGCCGCGCTGATCGAACGCTGGCGCAATGTCCGGGTGCTGGGCGGAGGTGCGGCATGAAAGGCGTGCGGCTGAACCGCCGGCTGGTGCTGGAGGAGGCGGTGCGCGTGGCCGACGGCGCGGGCGGGTACGCAACGGTCTGGGAAGACCGCGGCGTCCTGTGGGCCGCGATCGAGGCGGGAACGGGTCGGGAGCGGGCAGGCGAGTTCGTGACCGTGTCGACCGTCACCTACCGGATCACCGTGCGCGCGGCACCCTTCGGCGCGCCGCGCCGACCAAAGCCCGAACAGCGCCTGCGCGAGGGGGCGCGGGTCTTTCGGATCGCGGCGGTCGCGGAGGACGATGCGGACGGTCGCTATCTGACCTGCTTCGCGCAGGAGGAGGTTGTGGCATGAGCTACGGTGTGTCGGCCGCACTTCAGGCGGCGGTCTACCAGCGGCTTGCGGGCGATGGCGTGCTGTCGCCGCTTGTCGGCGGGGCGATCTATGACGCGGCACCGCCCGGCGCGGTCGCGGGCACCTATGTGTCGCTTGGGCCAGAGGACGCCCGCGATGCCTCGGATCAGGTGGGGCGGGGTGCCTTTCACGAATTCGTCGTTTCGGTCGTGACCGATGCGGCGGGCTTCCAGACGGCCAAGACCGTCGCGGCGGCGGTGTCGGACGCGCTGACGGGGGCGTCGCTGCCGCTGTCGCGCGGGCGGCTTGTCGGGCTGTGGTTCCTGCGCGCCCGTGCCCGCCGCGTCGAGGAGGCGGACGTGCGCCGCATCGACCTGACGTTCCGCGCGCGGGTCGAGGACTAGGCACGAAGGCCCCGGGCACGAAGGCACCGGGCGCGGCGCGGGACTATCAGGGGGCGTGGCCCCTTCATCACCAATCGGAGACCAGACATGGCGGCCCAGAACGGCAAGGATCTACTTATCAAGCTCGACCTGACTGGGGGCGGGCAGTTTTCGACCATCGCGGGGCTCAGGGCCACGCGGATCAGCTTCAACGCCGAGACGGTGGACATCACCAGCCTCGACAGCCAGGGCGGGTGGCGCGAGCTTCTGGGGGGCGCGGGGGTCCGGTCCGCCTCGGTCTCCGGTTCCGGGGTGTTCGTGGACGGCGATACCGACGAGCGCGCGCGCCAGATCTTCTTTGACGCCGTCGTCGGGCTTTTTCAGGTCATCATCCCGGATTTTGGCATCGTCGAGGGGCCTTTCCAGATCACCGCGATCGAATATGCGGGCAGCTACAACGGCGAGGCGACCTATGAACTGTCGCTTGCCTCTGCCGGGGCGCTGACCTTCACGCCGCTCGTGTCGGTGTGACGATGAACCCCTGGGCGGGAGAGGTCGCGATCGTCGTGGACGGTGAACGGCGCATCGCGAAGCTGACGCTGGGGGCGCTGGCCGAACTGGAGGCGGCGCTGGGCGCGGGGTCGCTACTGGAGATCGCGGAGCGGTTCGAGGCGGGACGGTTCACCAGCCGCGATGTGCTGATGCTGGTCGTCGCCGGGCTGCGCGGCGGCGGTTGGGACGGCACGGCGGAGACGCTGATGACGGCCGAGATCGCGGGGGGGCCGGTTGGCGCCGCGCGGGCGGCGGCCGAGCTTCTGGCGCGCGCCTTCGCGGTGCCGGAAGCGTCGTGACGCGGTTCGACTGGCCCGCGCTTCTGCGGCTGGGGCTTCATCAGCTGCGGCTGACGCCGGCGGAGTTCTGGCGGCTGACCCCGGTGGAACTGGTCCTGATGCTTGGGGAGCCGCGCGGTGGTCGGCCGATGGACCGGGCGCGGCTTGATGCGCTGGTCGCGGCCTGGCCGGACAAGATGGAAGGGAACGGAGATGGCAGCAACGGACGGACTGGACGGGCTTGAGGCGCAGGCTGCTGCGCTGGAACAGTCGCTTGGCGGCGCGCGCGCGATGACGGCCGCCTTCGACGCGGAGCTGATGCGGATGCGCGACAGCATGATCTTCACCGGGCGCGAGGTGAATTCGCTGTCGCGCAGCATCGGCAGCGGGCTGCGCGGGGCTTTCGACGGGCTGATCTTTGACGGGCTCAAGCTGTCGGACGCGTTGAAAAGCGTGGGCCAGTCGATCGTGGACACGATCTACAACATCGCGCTGACACCCGTTCAGAACGCGCTGGGCGGCGCGCTGGCGGGCGGGATCAACAGCGCGCTGAGCGGTGTCTTCGCCTTCGAGAAGGGGGCGGGTTTCGCGCAAGGCCGGGTGATGCCCTTTGCGCGGGGCGGCATCGTCAGTTCGCCGACGATGTTCGCGATGCGCGGCGCGACCGGGCTTATGGGCGAGGCCGGCCCCGAGGCGATCATGCCGCTTGCGCGCGGCGCCGACGGGCGGCTGGGCGTGCAGGGTGCGGGCGGCGGGCGCGCGGTCAATGTCACCGTCAACGTGACGACGCCGGATGTTCAGGGCTTCGCCCGCAGTCAAAGCCAGATTGCCGCGCAGATGGCGCGGGCACTGGCGCGCGGCGAACGCAACAGGTGAGGAGAAGGCGATGGCGTTTCACGAAATACGCTTTCCGGCGAAGCTGAGCTTTGGGTCGGTCGGGGGGCCGGAGCGCCGGACCGAGATCGTGGCACTTGCGAACGGCTTCGAGGAGCGCAACACCCCCTGGGCCGAGGCCCGCCGGCGCTATGACGCCGGTGTCAGCCTGCGCAGCCTGGACGACATCGGCGAGTTGATCGCCTTTTTCGAGGCGCGGCAGGGCCAGCTTCACGGGTTTCGGTGGAAGGACTGGACGGATCACAAATCCTGCCTGCCCTCGGGGACGCCGGATTTCGCCGATCAGACGATCGGGACCGGCGACGGCGTGCAGGCGGCGTTTCAACTGGTCAAGACCTATGCCTCTGGCGGGCATTCGCAGGTCCGCAGGATCGCCAAGCCGGTGGCGGGAACGGTGCGGATCGGCCTGCAGGGCGACGAGATGTCGGAAGGGGTTCACTTCACCGTCGATACCGCAACCGGGATCGTGACCTTCGCAACGCCGCCCGCAGTTGGCGAGACGGTGACGGCAGGGTTCGAGTTTGACGTTCCGGTGCGGTTCGGAAGCGATGCGATCGAGGTGTCGGTGGCATCGTTCCAGGCGGGTGATGTGCCCAATGTCCCGGTCCTGGAGGTGCGGCTGTGAGTGCGGGTTCGGACGAACTGCTGGCGCACCTGGGGACCGGGGCGACGACGGTCGCGCGGGCCTTTGCGGTGTCGCGCAGGGACGGGATGACGATTGGCTTTACCGATCACGACCGGCCGCTTCGCTTCGAGGGCATCGACTTTCGCGCCGATACCGGGATGACGGCGCGGGCGGTGCAAAGTGCGACGGGCCTTGCGGTCGACAATACCGAAGCCTTTGGCGCGCTGAGCGCCGAGGCGATCACCGAGGCCGATATCCTGGCCGGCCGCTACGACGGCGCGGAAGTTCGTGTCTGGCTGGTCAACTGGGCGGATATGGAGGCGCGCGCGCTGATCTTTCGCGGGACGCTGGGGGAGGTGACGCGCAAGGGCGGGGCCTTCAGCGCCGAGCTGCGCGGACTGGCCGAGGCACTGAACCAGCCGCAGGGGCGGATCTATCACGCGCGCTGTTCGGCAGTTCTGGGCGATGCGGCCTGCGGATTCGACACCGCGCTGCCCGGTTACCGAAGCGAACGCGCGGTCGAGGGGATCGAGGAGGGCCGGATCTTCCGGTTCGCGGCCCTCGCGGGGTTCGACGAGCGCTGGTTCGAGAAGGGACGGCTGACGGTTCTGGACGGGCGCGCGGCGGGGCTGATCGGGGTCGTCAAGAACGACCGCATGGGAGCCGGGTCGCGGGAGATCGAGCTTTGGCAATCGCTTGGGATCGCGCCAGAACCCGGCGATACGGTCCGGATCGAGGCGGGATGCGACAAGCGGGTGGAAAGTTGTCGGCTGAAATTCGCGAACCTGATGAATTTCCAGGGATTCCCGGATATTCCCGGCGAGGACTGGCTGGTCAACTACCCGAGTTCGGGCGCGGTTCACGACGGTGGGAGCCTGAGAGGATGAGCGCGGCGGGACTGCGGGCGGTCGAACTGGCCAGGGGCTGGATCGGCACGCCCTACCGCCACCAGGCATCCTGCCGGGGCGGCGGCGCCGACTGTCTTGGGTTGTTGCGCGGCGTCTGGCGCGAGCTTTATGGCGTGGAGCCAGAGGCCATGCCTGCCTACACGCGGGACTGGTCCGAACCCGGCGGCGAGGAACGTCTTTGGCAGGCCGCACTCCGGCACCTGGCGCCTTGCGATGCGGCGCCGGATGCGGGGCAGGTGATCCTGTTTCGGATGCGCGAGGGTGCGGTCGCCAAGCACCTGGGGATCGCGTCGGGGCCGGCGAGCTTCATCCACGCCTATTGCGGGCACGGGGTCGTCGAAAGCGCCCTGACAGCCCCCTGGCGCCGCCGTGTGGTGGCGCGGTTCGAGTTTCCCTAAGGAGGGCCCAGATGGCCACTATCTTGCTATCGGCTGCCGGCGCCTTCGCCGGCGCCGGTTTCGGCGGCACGGTCCTTGGTCTGTCAGGGGCGGTGATCGGGCGGGCGATCGGGGCAACCATCGGCCGGGCGATCGACCAGCGCCTGCTTGGATCGGGCGCGCGCGCGGTCGAGACCGGCAAGATCGACCGTTTCCGGCTGACCGGCGCCAGCGAGGGCGCGCCTGTCGGGCTTGTCTGGGGACGGATGCGGGTTGCGGGCCAGGTGATCTGGGCCACCCGGTTCAAGGAACATGTCGAAAGCTCGGGCGGGGGCAAGGGTATGGCACCCAAACCCAAGGTCACGGAATACTCCTATTCCGTGAGCCTTGCCGTGGCGCTTTGCGAGGGCGAGATTTCGCGGGTCGGGCGCATCTGGGCGGATGGTGTGGAGATCGCGCCCGAGGACGTGACGATGCGCGTCTATACCGGCGTACGCGACCAATTGCCCGACCCGAAGATCGAGGCGGTGGAAGGCACCGGCACGGTGCCGGCCTATCGCGGCATCGCCTATGTGGTGTTCGAGGATCTGGACGTGACGCGGTTTGGAAACCGCGTTCCGCAGTTTTCGTTCGAGGTCTTCCGCGCCGCCCAGGGTCCGGGTACGCAGGATGTGTCTGATCTGCGCAGCGGGGTGCGCGGCGTGGCGATGATCCCGGGTACGGGGGAATATGCGCTGGCGACGACCCCGGTTCACTACAGCGACGGGCTGGGCAGGAACATCTCGGCGAATGTGCATTCACCCTCGGGCGGCACGGATTTCGCGGTGTCGCTGCGCGCGCTGCGGGAAGAACTGCCGAATTGTGGCTCGGTGTCGCTTGTCGTGTCCTGGTTCGGTGGCGATCTGCGCTGCGGGGAGTGCGAGGTCAGGCCGAAGGTCGAGGACGCAGCGCGCGACGGGCAGGGGATGCCCTGGACCGCGGGCGGAATCGCGCGCGCGGCGGCTGCGCAGGTCGTCCGCAAGGATGACCGGCCGGTCTACGGCGGGACGCCGGCCGATGCGTCGGTGGTCGAGGCGATCGCGGCGATCCGCGCGGGCGGGCAGGAAGTCATGTTCTGCCCCTTCCTCCTGATGGAGCAGCTGGAGGGGAACGGGCTTGCCGATCCCTGGAGCGGCGCGGCGGATCAGCCGGTTCTGCCCTGGCGCGGCCGCATCACCCTTTCGGTTGCGCCGGGGCGGGCAGGGTCGCCCGACCGAACGGCGGGCGCCGACGCAGAGGTGGCCGCGTTCTTCGGGGCCGCGCAGGTTTCGGATTTTTCCGTCGACGGCGGGGCAGTCAGCTATTCCGGCCCGGCCGAATGGTCCTATCGCCGGTTCGTCCTTCACTACGCCCATCTGTGCGCGGCGGCGGGCGGCGTCGACGCCTTTCTTCTGGGGTCGGAGTTGCGGGGGCTGACGCAAATCCGCGGGGCCGGGGATATTTTCGTCGCCGTCGAGGCACTGCGCCAGCTTGCCGCCGACGTGCGCGCGATCCTGGGCCCGGAGACCGAGATCAGCTATGGTGCCGACTGGTCGGAATATGGCGCCTACCAGGACGGTTCGGGCGATCTTCTTTACCCGCTGGACACGCTTTGGGCCGATCCCGATGTCGATTTCGTCGGGGTGGACAACTACCTGCCGCTGTCGGACTGGCGCGCGGGCGATGCGCAGGCGGATGCCGCCTGGCCGGCGATCTACGACCTTGGCTATCTGAAGGCGAATATCGAGGGCGGGGAGTATTTCGACTGGTACTACGCGAATGCGGCGCATCGGGCGGCGCAGATCCGCACGCCGATCGAGGATGGCGCCTTCGGGGAGCCCTGGGTCTGGCGGGCCAAGGATTTCCGGTCGTGGTGGGACAACCCCCATCATGAACGGGTGGGCGGCGTGCGGCAGGCCGTGCCGACGGCCTGGGTTCCGCAATCGAAGCCGATCCGTTTCACCGAATACGGATGCGCAGCCATCGACCGTGGCACCAACGAGCCGAACAGGTTCCTTGATCCGAAATCCTCGGAAAGCGCGATACCCTACGGGTCCGACGGGCGCCGCGACGATCTGATCCAGATGCAGTATCTGCGCGCGTTGCACGAGCATTGGGGCGACCCGGTGCGCAATCCGGTCTCTGCCCAGTATGGCGGTGCGATGATCGACATGGGGCATGGGCATGTCTGGTCCTGGGATGCCCGGCCTTTCCCGCAGTTCCCCGCCAATAGCGACCTTTGGTCGGATGGCGCGAACTATTCGCATGGACACTGGCTGAACGGCCGGGCAGGTTCGCAGCCCCTTGCAAGCGTCGTCGCGGAGATCTGCGCCAGATCGGGGCTGCGCGATATCGACGTATCGGGGCTTTACGGGCTTGTCCGGGGATATGCGGTCGCGGATGTAGGCACGGGGCGTGCAGCGCTGCAGCCGCTGATGCTGGCCTATGGTTTCGACGCGATCGAGCGGGACGGAACGATGTCGTTCCGGATGCGCGACGGGCGTGGGGCGCAGGGGCTGGAGGGTTCGGATCTGGCCGTCACGGAGGAACTGGACGGCTGGGTCGAAACAGTGCGGACCCCGGAGGCAGAGGTGGCTGGGCGTGTGCGCCTGGCCTTCGTCGAGGCGGAAGGCGACTATGAGGCGCGCGCCGTCGAGGCGATCTTTCCGGACGAGGAAACGCATGGCGTTTCGCAGTCTGAGCTTAATCTTGCGCTGACGCGGCCAGAAGGTCAGCGGATCGTCGAGCGGTGGCTGTCCGAGGCGCGGGTGGGGCGGGATGCCGCGCGCTTCGCGCTGCCGCCGTCACGCGCCGCACTGGGGGCGGGCGATATCGTTTCGTTCGGCGGGAAGACCTATCGGATCGACCAGGTCGAACGTGCGGGTGCCCTTCAGATCGACGCGGTCAGGATGGAGGCGGCGGTCTACGAACCCTCTGACGAAGCGGAGGACCGCCCTCAGCCGCGTCCGTTCACGCCGCCGCTGCCGGTCGAGGCGCAGTTCCTTGACCTGCCATTGATGAGCGGGAACGAAGTACCGCATGCGCCGCATGTCGCCACCGGCGGCGACCCCTGGCCGGGCGGTGTGGCGGTTTACGCGTCCGACAGCGATGCGGGATATGCGCTGGATCAGGTTCTGACGGTGCGGTCGGTCATCGGGCGGACGCTGACGCCGCTTGCGACCTCTCGTTGCGGGGTCTGGGACCGGGGGCCTGCCCTGCGGGTCGAGATCATCGGCGGGGCGCTGAGTTCCGCGGGGGATGCGCAGACGCTGAACGGGGCCAACCTGATGGCGATCGGGGATGGATCGGTCGCGAACTGGGAGCTTTTCCAGTTCGCCGAGGCGGAACTGGTCGCGCCCGACACCTATGATCTTCGGATGCGGCTAAGGGGGCAGGCGGGCACCGACGCCGTCCTGCCCGGGATCTGGCCCACGGGAAGCCGCGTCGTGTTGATGGACGGGGCGCCCCGCCAGATCTCCGTTTCCGCCGATCTGCGCGACCTGGCGCGACACTACAGGATCGGCCCGGCGACGCGGGGGTATGACGACCCGTCCTATCTGCATCTGGTGGCGGCCTTTCCAGCGATCGGGTTGCGTCCCTATGCGCCGGCCCATCTGCGCGCGCAGCGAACAGGAGGCGACATCGCGGTCGGCTGGGTGCGGCGGACGCGGGTCGGCGGGGACAGCTGGAGCGGGATCGAGGTTCCGTTGGGCGAAACGCAGGAAGCCTATCTCGTGCGGGTGGTCAAGGACGGTGCGATCCGGCGCGAAGCGACGGTCGGGCAACCGGCCTGGACCTATTCGGCGGCGATGCAACTGGCCGATGGCGTGGCAGCCCCCTTCGACATCCAGGTAGCGCAACTGTCCGACGCCTTCGGCGCGGGCGCATTCACGAGGATCACGATCGATGACTGAGACGAACCAGATCGGCCTGCCCCTTTTGCAGGCCTCGCAGGCACAGAAACACGTCACGGTGAACGAGGCGCTGATGCGCCTTGACGGCCTGCTGCCAGCGGTCTTGCAGTCGATCAGCCTTGGCGTCCCGCCCGCCGTCGTGCTGGACGGGATGTGCTATGCGGTTCCTGCCGGTGCGGTCAACGACTGGGGCGGCCATGACGGAGAGATCGCCATTGCCATGAACGGGGGGTGGACCTTTGCCCAGCCCGCACGCGGGTGGCGCGCGTTCGTCGTCGACCAGGGGGTGAACGCCCTGCACGACGGAACCGGCTGGCGCGCCGGGCGGATGAGCCTGTCGCCAGGCAACGCGGGCCTTTCGCTGCTGGTCACCGAGATCGATCACGTTCTGGCGCCAGGGCCGGTCTCGACCACGGCCTTCGTCATCCCCTCGAACGCGCTGGTGATCGGGGCCACCGCGCGCGTCGTCAGTGACATCTCCGGAACGCTGGCAAGCTGGCAGCTTGGCAACCCCGGCGCGGTCGGGCGCTACGGATCGGGTCTGGGGTTGTCTGCGGGGTCGTTCGCGCGCGGATTGCTTGGGGCGCCGATGGCCTTCTACGCCCCGGAGGCGATGCAGCTTGACGCGACGGGCGGCGATTTTGCAGGCGGCACGGTGCGTATCGCGGTGCACTACATGACACTTGCGCTGCCGGACCTTTGAGGGATGCGCGCGGCCACGCATGGCGACGTGGTCGTCGCGGCGCGCGCGCTGCTGGGTCTTCCGCCTTCGCACTGGAATGGGGAAGTTGTGCGCTGGTTGCAACTGGCGGACTGGGCCGACCGTTTCCGCAAGCGCACGGGGCGCGTTCACCCATTTTGGGGCAATGGAACCCTGATGTCCGCGGTGATGGCCCTGCGTGGTCCGGCAGGGGGCGAACCGGCCCTGTCCGATCCCGCCTATCTGGAGGCGTTTGCCACCGTGATCGAGGCGCTGGTCCTTCGGTGTCCGGCACGAAAGCGGGGTGCGTCACTTCCAGTTTCGCCCGCCACGCCTATCTGATAGAAAGCAGATAGCGCGGAGGTGAACCCATGGCCGAACGTAAACCGAAAGTCGCGTCCGTCGATCCGGTCTGGACGCATATCTGCGAGGAGGCTCGGGCGGCTGTCCGCGACGAGCCGCTCCTGGGCGGGCTTATCCATTCGGGGGTGCTCCACCATCCCACGCTTGAACGCGCGCTGGCCTACCGGTTCTCCCTCAAGCTTGCCTCGGGCGAGATGAGTGAACAGATCCTGCGGGAAATCGCGGACGAGGCGTTGGCGACCGACCCCGGCATCGGGCAGGCGGCGCGGGCAGACTGCGTGGCCGTCTATGACCGCGATCCGGCCTGCCACCGGTTCCTTCAGCCCATCCTTTTCTTCAAGGGCTATCAGGCCGTCCAAGCCTATCGTATCGGCCACTGGCTGTGGATGACGGGCCGCCGCGACCTTGCCTATTTCGTCCAGATGCGGGTGAGCGAGGTTTTCGGCGTCGACATCCATCCCGGCGCCCGGATCGGCAAGGGGATCATGATTGACCATGCCCATTCCATCGTGATCGGCGAGACGGCCGTTGTCGGCGACAACGTCTCCATGCTGCATTCCGTGACGCTGGGCGGCACCGGCAAGGAAGACGGCGACCGGCATCCCAAGATCGGCAACGGCGTGATGATCGGCGCGGGCGCGAAGGTTCTGGGCAATATCCGCGTGGGCGACTGTTCGCGCATCGCCGCGGGGTCCGTGGTGCTTCATGACGTGCCCGAATGCATGACCGTCGCGGGCGTTCCGGCGAAGGTGATCGGCCAGGCGGGGTGCGCGCAACCGGCGCTGGCGATGGACCAGCTGATCGACGACGGTATCTGAGGCGTCTTGCAAATGACAAAGGCCGGGGCGTTGGCCCCGGCCTTCTTGCTGCGGTCAGGGCCGTTTCAGGCAAGCATGGAAAGCGGGTTTTCCAGGTTGTCGACGATCGCCTGCAAAAGCGCGGCGCCAAGCGCCCCGTCGATGACCCGGTGATCGACCGAAAGCGTCATCGACATCACCGTCGCCACCCCGACCTCTCCGTCCGCCTTCACGACCGGCTTCTTCAGCCCCGCGCCCACGGCGAGGATCGCGCCGTGCGGCGGGTTGATGACGGCGTCGAAATTCTCGATCCCGAACATCCCGAGGTTGGAGATCGCGAAGCTGCCGCCCTGGTATTCATGGGGTGCCAGCTTCTTGGTCTTGGCACGCCCCGCAAGATCCTTCATCTCGGCCGAGAGCGTTGAAAGCGTCTTCTTGTCGGCGTCCTTCAGGACCGGTGTGAAAAGCCCGCCCTCGACCGCGACGGCGACCGCAACATCCGAGGGCGTGAGCTTCAGGATCCGGTCGCCGGCCCAGACGGCGTTTGCGTCCGGCACGGCCTGAAGCGCGTTGGCGCAGGCCTTGATGATGAAGTCGTTGACCGACAGCTTGACGCCGCGCCCTTCCAGTTGCTTGTTCAACTGCCCCCGGAAGGCCATCAGCGCATCCAGCCGCACCTCCCGGCGAAGGTAGAAATGCGGGATGGTCTGCTTGGCCTCGGTCAGCCGCGCCGCGATCGTCTTGCGCATTCCGTCAAGGGCGACCTCGGTATACTCGCGGCCCTCGTAAAGCTTGGCGACGGTGCTGGCGGACATGCCCGCGGGCGCGCTTGTGGGTGCGGCGGCCGCGGCGGCCGGCGCGGCGGCAGGTGCCGGGGCGGCGGCCCTTGGCGCGGCGGCTGCCGCCTCGACATCGGCCTTCACGATCCGGCCGTGCGGGCCGCTGCCCTTGAGCGAAGCGATGTCGAGCCCCTTTTCCTTGGCCAGGCGCCGCGCCAGCGGCGATGCGATCACCCGGGCGCCGCCCGAGGACGCCGCAGGGGCGGGCGTGGCCGCAGCAGGTGCGGGGGCAGGGGCCGCCGACGTCGCCGGGGCAACGGCGGGGGCCGCGGCCTTGGGCGCTGGCACAGCATCGGCGCTTTCGCCGTCTTCCACCAGGATCGCGATTGGCGTGTTGACCTTCACGCCCGCGGTTCCCTCGGCGATCAGGATCCTGCCGACGGTCCCTTCATCGACCGCCTCGAATTCCATCGTCGCCTTGTCGGTTTCGATCTCGGCCAGGATATCGCCGGAGGAGACCGTGTCCCCCTCCTTCACCAGCCATTTCGCGAGCGTCCCCTCCTCCATCGTCGGAGACAGCGCGGGCATCAGGATTTCGGTTGCCATCGTCTCAACTCCTCAACGGTAGGTGACTTTCTTGACCGCCGCCACGACCTCGTCCGAGGTCACCAGCGCCAGCTTCTCAAGGTTCGCCGCATAGGGCATCGGCACGTCCTTGCCCGTGCAGTTGATCACCGGCGCGTCAAGCCAGTCGAAGGCGCGCTCCATGATCGTCGCGGACAGGTGGTTGCCGATCGAGCCAACCGGCCAGCCTTCCTCGACCGTCACGCAGCGGTTTGTCTTCATGACCGAGGCGATGACGGTGTCGTAGTCGATGGGGCGCAGCGTGCGCAGGTCGATGACCTCGGCGCTGATCCCCTCGGCGGCCAGCTTGTCGGCGGCGTCCAGCGCATGGGTCATCCCGATCCCGAAGGACACGATCGTCACGTCCGTGCCTTCGCGCCAGATCTTCGCCTTGCCAAAGGGGATGGTGAAATCCGCGATGTCCGGCACTTCGAAGGACCGGCCATAAAGGATCTCGTTTTCCAGGAAGATCACCGGGTTCGGATCGCGGATGGCGGTCTTCAGAAGGCCCTTGGCATCGGCGGCCGAATAGGGTTGCACGACCTTCAGCCCGGGGATCTGCGCATACCAGGCCGCATAGTCCTGGCTGTGCTGGGCGGCCACGCGCGCCGCCGCGCCGTTCGGGCCGCGGAAGACGATGGGGCATCCCATCTGCCCGCCCGACATGTAAAGCGTCTTGGCGGCGGAGTTGATGATGTGGTCGACGGCCTGCATCGCGAAGTTGAAGGTCATGAACTCCACGATCGGGCGAAGCCCCGCCATCGCCGAGCCGACGGCGATCCCGGCAAACCCGTGTTCGGTGATCGGCGTGTCGATCACGCGTTTCGCGCCGAACTGGTCCAGCAGGCCCTGGGAAATCTTGTAGGCGCCCTGGTACTCGCCCACTTCCTCGCCCATCAGATAGACGTCTTCGTCGCGCGTCATCTCCTCGGCCATCGCCTCGCGCAGGGCTTCGCGCACGGTCAAGGTCTTCATCGCCGTGCCGGCGGGCCAGTCGGGCGACCGGTCGGCGGCCGGCGCCGCAGGGGCGGCCGCGGCGGCCGGGGCGGG
>ERZ795053.1968-NODE-1968-length-25441-cov-7.488340_pt1 | contig 25441 bp, 18 predicted proteins | sample MGYA00375137_ERZ795053 | MGnify/ENA primary metagenome ERZ795053 (study PRJEB30182, sample SAMN05720284) | activated sludge metagenome | isolation source: Anaerobic digester | place: Hong Kong | collected 2014-12-17 ...
CAATCGGCTGGACATTGTGATGAGTGCGAGCCATATTTTACTTGAGCAAGTGGTTGTCACTCAATATTGTACTAAATTAATTGATCCTGATAATACTACGTCTGGCGCTACTGTTACCAGTGAGTCGATAAGATCATTGCCTATTAAAGGCATCAATAATATTTTGGGAACAGCGGTTGGGCATGCACCAGAAAGTGAAATTACCATAAGAGGCTCTAGAAATGACGATGCCATTTATTATGTCGATGGTATAAGGGTAAGAAACCCTTCTTACGAAGATCAAGAAACATACGCTATTTTTAAGGAAAATGCATTTACAAATCCCGTGGACGAGGCACTTTCTACACTTTCAATTGACGTGGATCGTGCCGCTTACAGCAATGTGAGAAGATTTCTAGAGCAAGGACAAATGCCACCAGTAGATGCGGTCAGAATAGAGGAAATGGTCAATTATTTCGACTATAAATATTCTGAACCTGAAAGTGATCATCCATTTGATACTTATGCACAATTGGTCGATTGCCCGTGGAATATTGGGCATCAGCTTCTCCATGTGTCTCTGCAATCCAAAAGATTGAAAACAGATGAACTGCCCAATAGCAACCTCGTGTTTTTGATTGACGTGTCAGGGTCGATGAATTCTCCTAATAAGTTGCCCTTGGTCATCAGTTCATTTAAGTTACTCTTAGACCAATTGAGACCAACAGACAGAGTCGCCATTGTGACCTATGCAGGTAGCGCAGGTGTAGCACTAGAAAGTACTCCGGCAAGCGAAAAAGGTAAAATTATCCATGCTCTGAATCTACTGCAATCAGGAGGATCGACCGCTGGCGCCGAAGGAATACTCACAGCCTACCAGATTGCGAAAGAAAACTTTATCAAGGGTGGAAATAATCGAGTAATTCTTGCCACGGATGGAGACTTCAATGTCGGCGTAAGTGATAACGATTCTCTAGAAAAACTCATCGAAAAAGAAAGGAAATCCGGTGTCTTCTTTTCGATTCTCGGTTATGGTATGGGTAACTATAAGGATGATAAAATGCAAATATTGGCTCAAAAAGGAAATGGAAATCATGCCTATATCGACAATATGAAGGAAGCATATAAGGTATTGGTGACGGAGTTTTCAGGAACGGTTTTCACCGTGGCCAAGGATGTGAAAATTCAAATAGAATTCAATCCTGCTTATGTGCAGGCTTACCGATTAATTGGGTATGAAAGTAGATTGCTGGCTAAAGAAGATTTTAACAATGATATGAAGGATGCAGGTGAGATGGGAGCAGGACATGCGGTTACTGCCATTTACGAAATAATCCCTGTAGGGGCTAATAGTCACTATGTAGGTCAGGTGGACGAATTGCAGTATCAAAATCCCAAAAAATCAAGTCAAGGAATTCAAAATGGGGAATTGGCCATCTTGAAGACTCGATATAAGCTTCCTGATGAAGACCAAAGCACCAAAAGAGATATAAAAATCAGTGCAATGGCCACTCCTATTGATAATGTCAATGAAGAAATAAAATTTGGCTTGGGAGTCGCTCTATTCGGGCAGATTCTGAGGCAAAGTGATTATTTGCAGGGAAAACCCTATGATTTGATAATGACTCTCTGCAACGACGCTTCGACGAGGGACGGTGATGGTGATAAGTCAGAATTCATGAAATTGGTAAAATTGGCGAAAGCCATGGATGTGGAAACGATGGTGGTGAGGTAAGTTGATTGGTTAGCGGTTTTTTCTAGCGGCAAGTGCCTGTTGATATAATTGCATATCATCCCGATTGAGTTCGGCAATTAAGGATTGCAATTCATCAGGCACTTGTTTTTTTGTGCTGCCAGTTTTGTTCACCGTAAATTTTTTAGTGGCTTGCCAACCCATCAATTCCGAAAGCAAAATTAAATCATCTTCATAATTTTCGACGATACCAATGAAGTCAAAATCCTCTAATTGAAGCCCAGCTAAAAATTTTGACATTCGATTTCTATTCATTTCGAGAGAGGCATATTCTATCAAAGATTTTTCCATTTTAGCTAAGATATTGAGCCTCCTTTTCTTTTCATCGAGTTCTTCGTGTAATCTTTTAGATAGGTAATAATAGTTTGAAATGACTCTTTCGACGGGGTTTCTCAACCACGTTATCAGTTTATATTGCTTTGGCAATGAAATAAGAGCTTCGAGTTCCGAAATTTTAAAATGACCGTGTATGACCTTTGGTTGTTTTGATACAAATGCATCATTGATGGGTACCATATTGATGAGAGATTCGTTTTTATGGTGTAAATCCATTCTCACTACCTCGAGGTATTGGTATTCGTCTCTTAAGGTTTTTAGGAAGGAAGTGCCGGCCGTTTTAGGAATATGGATAGAGATAAGTTGCACAGAATTCCAATCTGCTTTTCGATAATTAACACCCGAAAATGCAAATTTATAATTGATTAATTTATTGTAATTTAGCCTCATTGCGATGTTTAATTTTCGTCATTCATCAAAAATTAAAGTATACTTATCTACACAAATCTACATATTGTTCGACTCCAGCAGAAACATCGTAAGTAGAATCAATAAATTTTCCTTTGTCTAATAATATGACCCTACTTGCCAATTCTTCTATCTTATGCACGTGGTGGGAGGCGAAAACCAGAGCTTTATGATTATTCCGGTAGGTCACCCTCAAGTGATCAAAACAGCGTTCTTTAAATCCGGGATCAGAAAAGCTGAACCCTTCATCTATGAACAGAACATCACAATCTACAGACATAGCCACCGACATTGCCAATCGTGTTTGCATCCCGGAGGAATATTTACCCAGCGGGGCATTTAGATGTTTTCCGAGTCCGGAGAGTTGGGAGATAAATTCTAATTTTTCTTCAATTTCCTCCTTTGTCATTCCAAAATAAGCACCTTTTAGGAAAATATTCTGAACACCGGTTAAGTATTGATTCAGGCCCGATTTAATGGCAAAAACACTGCATACTTTTTTTACATCTTTGTTGTAGGTAATTTGGCCTATTTTAGTATCGTAAATACCCGCAAGCATACGTATTAGTGTGGTTTTTCCGCATCCATTGACCCCTAGTAGAGCCGTAATTTCATTTGAATAAAGAGAAAAATTTAAGTCATTTAATGCCCAAAATTCATGTTTTCTAAGTGTTTTGCTTGGTTTATTTAAAGACAAAGTATCGGCGGCGATTTCTTGCATACCATATATCATATTGTATTTTGTGTTGCTACAAAATTTCTTGTACAACCCCTTTACATTGACTAGTTCGATACTATTCGGATTCCTGATATTGGTGCGACTCTCTATCATATATTGCTTCGTTCTAATATGGTTGGAAATTCTTTGATAAAAAATCTCAATATCAAAGCAAATAAAATGATAACCAAACTTATCCAAAGGATGGTATTACTAAATTCGTACCACGTACCTTCAAAAATGAGATTCCTGATACTATTGATGAGGTAGTTTAGTGGGTTATAAAAGTTGATTTTGGCCAACGTTCCATTCATCACTTTGGGACTGTAAATTATCGGTGTCAGTAGCATCACTAATCGCATGATATTATCAAAAAAGAAACTAAAATCTTTGGCGATTCCAGATAAGGTTCCAATCAATAGCCCTAAACATGTACCCAGTAATCCAAGAATCAAGATTGGCATGATGGATATTAATATTTGAATATGAATAGAGATTCCTGAAATTAGGAAAAACAGAATTGTCAAACTAAAGGGGATGAGAAATTTAATGAACGAAACGCAAAATTCGCTGAGTACAATGATGCCCAATGGCAACTTATTGACAAGCACTATCTTTCCATAATTATTAAATATATTGGAGCAGTTTTTATAGGCTTCGAAAAAAAATCCCCATGACACTATTCCTAATAGAACATACGCATAGTATGGAACTTCGGTTTCACCCGGATTAATGACCCCTGCTTGCTTGATAAAAAGCCACGTTGCAATGGTGAAAAGTGGATAAATAATCAACCATGCCCAACCTAAAAAGCTGTGCTTAAACTCCGCAAATAACCGCATGTTGACCATTTGGCGGAGCAAAAAAATCTTGCTTTCAATCGTTTGATTTACGGGAATATTATTGGGCATGAGTCAGTTTGTTATAAAGTTGAGTATAAGACTCTACCGCCTCATCGAGGGTAAATTTCTTTAATTTCTTGTGTTTAAATTCCGATTGAAGGGCCAGATCATAAGCCTCCGTAAAATCCTTTGGGTCGGTAGAATCGCAGTTTATAAATTGATTGCTTACCACTTCTACGAGAGCCCCTTGACCCGAATGTACGATTGGCGTGCCGATGGCTGAAGCCTCTGCTGCTACGAAGCAGAAACCCTCTGAATAAGATGGTATGATTATGAACTTGGCCTTACACACCATTTGTAATAAATCTTGTTTAGACAATTCATGATACAACTCCACTTCCTGTGATAATCCTGCTTCCTTGATTTGTGAAATTACTTTTTTAAACATCGAATGCGGCACTTTTGGTATGACCATTTTTAGCTTAATCTTTCGATTGTTGTCCCAGTTTTTATAGGATTCAATAAGAATATTTATTCCTTTAGAAATTCCCAATCTGCCTACAAAGATACAATATGGCTCCGCTATTTGATGATTTAAATGTGACTTAATGTTTTCGAAGTATGGATAGTCCAACCCGTTATAAATGTTTGTGATTTTATCTTTATGTCTTCTGCTGGAGTTCAACTGTTTTGCGGTATATTCTGAGACTGCAATGATTTGGTCAAACGAAAGTCGATTAATCATTTGTTCATAAATGTAAAAAAAGCAAGCTGCGAATTTTGAAATATACGGTAGCTTAAACCATAATTTGTTCCAGTATTCGTGCCACGTAATGACAATTTTTTTTCTCCTAATGCGAGCAGCGAGATACGCTGGTAGTGCCGCATTATAGGTCGTTGTATGGATGATGTCGAAGTTTTTAGCGTATTTATAAGTTGAAAAAAAACCTAGAATTGAAAAAAAATAACGATTTTTCACAGCAAGACGTTTCACAGAAATACCATTGATGACTTCCTCCATTGGAAGAGATTGGTCGTGTCGTGTCGTGATTACTTTTACTTGATATCCTTGGTGGACTAACTTATTGCACAAATCCCAAAAAAGCGTCTCTACTCCTCCTACATAAGGGTAGAAATGTTCTAACACGAATAAAATACGTTTTGGGATTTTGGACAAGGCTTATACTTTGGTTTTATTTTGCTTAATTTCTTCAGCTAGTAATGCAATTTCTTTAGAAAGCTTCGTGATATGGCGATTTTGTTGATTTACTCTGATATTGGTACTCACAAAGGCGGCTGATAATAAGCCCACGAGTAAAAATAATATCGCATTGACGTTGCTTTTAAAGTCAAGAATATTGGCGATGTGGTGAGATACCGCATCTGGAAATAGTGCCAACATGATGAATAGTAACGACAGTATTAATCCAAACCAACTATCTTTCAAACTGCTTTTTTGGGTAATAATATTCTTAAGTGTCCAAATCACAAAGGCTATTCCAATGAAGCTTACCAGAATTTGAAATATTCGAATATCCATAATCAAAGTTTTAATTTTTTATTTATCAAACTCAAGGCGGTTTTGACACCTTTACCAAAATTCTGACCCTTAGAAAGTGAGTAATCTGTGTAGCTCACTTTGATCGGAGCATCCATAATGTTGAGTTCCAATTTTTTTGCCTTCCATATCATCTCAGAACAGACACCATACCCATCGATTTCTAGATTTAACGCATCAATGGCTTTTCGGTTAAGGAGCCTGAAGCCACTTTGACTGTCGTGCTCATGATCCACGAGCATATTGGTAAATATATTGGCTAGAAAATTGTAAAGCCGTCGTTTAGTAGGGATGATATTCTCTTCATTGACAAATCTATTCCCAATGACAATATCAGCTTGGTGTCTTCTCATGGTTTCGATCATAGTATGCAGGCATTCTGCACTATGCTGTCCATCAGCATCCATCAACATAAGATACTGAATTTTTTTGTTTCTCGCATATTCGATGGCAAGCTGTGTTGCGGCACCCACACCTCTGTTTATTGGTAACTTCAATGTCCTAATTCCAAATGTACTCGCAATGTCCGTGGTATTATCATCACTTCCATCATCTATGACTATAATATTTTCAAATCCATTTTCATGAATAGATTTGATCACCGAGCCAATCACAGAGGCTTCATTATATGCAGGCAGACAAATATATATGTCGGATTTATCAATCATCGATTTCTAGAGGATTTCGAAACAAGCAATGTTTCCTTTTTTTACGGTTCGACCATAAATGCCATAGTTTCGTTCCACCTGACCCGTCTGTGGGTTCGTATATTCTATGATATTATTTGTGCCTACGAGTCGGATTTTATCACGGAGATTGAGGAGTTTTGCAAAATTGCTTGCTTTCTGAATTAAGCTTTTATCGGCAGTTTGGTCAATTTGATTGATATTCAAATCCACCAAAATGTATTTAATCCCTTTACTTTTCAATAGTTTTAAATAATCCTCGGGATGTACCAATAATTTTGAGGTTCGGTCGAAAACTTGCAATAAATCATCGTCATAACATCTATTTAATTTATCATCAATTTGAAATCCGATATAAGTAGATATTTTATAAATTTTATCCTGCTTGTTATGATTGATGGTTTTTATAATTTTATCAACTTCTTTGCCATAATAGTCATAGTTGGTCTCAGGTAAAGTACTATTAGAAAAGGTATTCACAAATGCCTCTGAAAATAGATTCTCCGATCGTTCCCAATTGTTTTGTTGATTGGTATAGGAAGAAATAAACTGTAAGGTCAAAGCGATTAATACAAGGGCAAAACCCGTTCTACTCATAAGTTTTTTACCAGAACCCTTGAGAAATGTAAAAATGAACCAAATAAAAAATACGACAACCATTAGCCAAGTAAGCAAAGCATATCCCGGTATTCCGTTTCCAAAAAAGAACCAGAAAAATCCATAGACTGAGGCTGTGTAGATAATATAATTCAATTTTGAATTGACCGGATTCAACTTTTTATGAATTTTCCGAATAATAAATATCCCAATTCCGACATAAAAAATAAGTGTGAATGATTTCGGAATTTTCTCAAATATATTAAGTATGCCTTCTCGATGATTTCCTATCAAATCCGTAAATAACCACAGAATAGGAGTTAAGAATATTTTTGATAATGATGAAACGAATCCATTCGTATCTTGGAATACGAGATTGATAAATTCCGAAGCGGTACGATCTCCGTACTTATAAAAATTTAATTGTATAGAAATAATAAGCAATGCGAGAAAACCAATAGACCAAAGGCTAATCGCTAAAAGTCGTTTTTTACTGTATGAAAAGTAAAGAATAAATGGCACAAAAATCAACAACCAAAACCCAAAATCAAAGGATCTAAGAAAGGGTATGGCAGAACCCATCGTTACGTCATAGGGTAGAGTCAGGTAATTTAAAAAATCACCATCATAACCGATGTATCTTTTGATTTCTTCGTCGATGGCCTCATTTTGCTTAAGTTCCTTATCACTGTTTAATATTCTGATATCCTTGGGATTGACTTCTTGTATCCACAGTTGGAACTTTCTACGATCACTCAGACTGTCAATATCAATGCCTGATAATGCACTTTCAATGGTTCTTCTATGTTTTGGAAAAAATTGAAATTCAATGTCGTGATTATCCAAATAGCGGTAGTTGAAATTTAAAGGTGCTAAATTTTCCTTTCCAATCAATAGAGATGAAAATGATAAATTGCCGTTTTCTTTGGCATTCTTAACCATCCACGGACTAAAATAAACCATACTTACAATGGCTATGATACTGACCCCTTTAAAAATTGAAATGAATTCATTCTTTTTTACACTTTTGTAGAGGAGAAAGATTCCGGCGAATAAGAGCACTGCAAAAATGACCCAACGATCCATGTTGTCAAACTGTAAATAGGCCAAACCATAAAGTTTTAACCCAAAAATCATAGATAGTCCAATCAAAATAATACCCAAACTCGCATCTAACCCCATCTTTCTGTATACTAGAAGCCCAACTATAGTGGCCAAATAAAAGAATGCTAGATATTTTATTCCAATTAAAAATCCTAGAGTGATGCCAATTAATACAAGGAATTTTATTCCTTCTGCTCCTTTTATAGCATCGACATTAGGCAAGTCTAAAATCAACTTGATTAGAAAAAGTTGGAAAAATAAAAATGCCAAATCAACTTTAGAATCTGACATGCCAAAGTAAATCAATATCGGAGTGCAACTTAAAATGGCGATGACTAACCACCTTAGCGGCAATGACAAGAGGCTTTTGGCCAATGTAAAAATTATCCAAAAACAAGCGATTATCATCAGATGAGAGGCATAAATTGAAATACTAAAATAATCAAATAGCTTGGCACAAAATGCCGTAAAAAGTGGCCAATTATAAGCTTGAAAGCCAGAGATTAATGATTCTGACTCATAGATGCCTTTACTTATAAATTGATAGGTTTTAGAGGCATCATAGCCAATAGGAAATAGCTTTAAGGCACCAATAAACTGCATCGAAATGAGCATCGAAAATAGAAAAAAGAGAGTAAGATTCTTTTTGTTTAAGTATTTATTGTCAATTTCCGATACTGTCGTATCTTTTAACCAATTCCATGTTTTTTTATAAGATGGAATTATCGGAATAAGTAGGATTAACCACAAAACCAGTGGATTAAATTGGCCAATGTATGCCACAAAAAACAGTAAGAATGTTATGGCTATGATTCCAAAACCAAATAGGTTTAGATGGTCGTTTTTAACCAAATCCTTAATCTTCAGAATTTTAAGGAAAGTGCCTCCCCAAGCTATTATAAAAGTGGCTACGAGAAACAAAGACATCTGCGTGATAATGACATTTCCAAGAAAAGTAAAAGATTTAATAATCGTATAATCTTCTGAAAATGCCGTGGTTTTGGAATAGGTCAAATGCAGTAAAAAAACATTGATTAGTATGATCAAATAGGCATGCCATCTCCTAATCTTAATTTTTGTCTTCGTCACGAGAAGATACAATAAACCCAGTATTGCCGCTTCTACAATCCAAAGTGCCGCATATTTTGTGAAGTCCAAAGAGATTAAATAATACGACCGATTAATATAATAAAGCAAAGCTATAATTAGGATAGCTATAAAAAATAGAGCCGCTGGCAATCTCTTTATTAAGTTCATTTTATCTGCGTTCGCCTGTTATCGTTTCAAGTGAAACTTTTGATTTTTGGTCTGCAGTTAAAACTTCATTATAAATCCGGGTACTTAAATCTCTCAAAAGTTTCATTTTTTCATCTCTTGTAGCGGAATTGTCAATTTTTACATTGCAAATACTTTTTATCTGAGTTATCTGGTCATTCGTTAATGTTGTTTGTGTACTAAACCTATGTATTACTCGATCTGATATGCTGTTTGCCATCGTTCGAGAAGTCTCGGTTCTCTCATTAATTCTTGCTGTGTTTTCCTGAGGTCGAACCATAGTTTTTTCATCGGTTCTTTGATTTGGAGTCGCTACAACAGTCGTTTTGTCTTCAGGTATTTCCATTGAATTCTCTGGAAGTGATTCGACTTCATGTCTTTCTGCCTGCATTGTGTTTTCCTCTTTTTCGTTTTTGCAGGCTAAGACCAAGAAAATGGAGAAGGATAAAAACAACATTATTTTTTTCATGATAAATTTTTGGTTTAAATAATTCCTAAGTGTTTTGAAATAATATTTTTTTGAATTTCACTTGTGCCGGAGTATATGGTTGAAGCCACAGAGTCTGCCATTAAAAGAGCAGCCGGATGGTTGTCAACAAATGCTTTGGCACCGTATAAATGTATCAAATCTGAAGCAAATCTCTTATAATTTTCTGATATTATCATTTTTGAAGTAGATGCAGAGAGATCAGCATTAGGATTTTCATCTAGTCTAGAGGCTGCATTATAGAGCACCGCTTCACTAGAGACGATGAGGGCATACAATTCAGACATTTTATGTTGAATTACCTGATGTGAGCTCAATCGATGATTACCCAATTTTCGTGATTTCAGAAAATCTCGTGTTTGGGAAAATAAGCGCTTCATCGAGCCAAGATGGACTCCACTGAGGCACGTCTTTTCCCAAATCATTGATGTATTAAATATTCTTCCGCCACCACCTTCTTGTCCTATAACATGACTTTTGTGAACTTTTACATCGTTTAGTATGACTTGCCCCATCATGACTGCTTTGAGTCCGAATTTATTTTCTCGACTCGTTAGCTCGTAGTTATGTAAACTTTGGTCAAGTAAAAATGCCGTAATACCACCAAAAAATCCTTTTATTGGATTGGTCATGGCATAAATTACCACGACATCAGACACTGGTGCATTGGTAATATAAATTTTATGACCATTGAGAATGTAATAATCACCCTCTTTGACAGCAGTCGTATTCATTTCGAAAACATCAGATCCCGATTGTGCTTCTGTAATGGCATTGGCGGCGATCAAGCTTCCATCACACATTTTTGTAAGATATTTTGATTTCAATTCATCAGATCCATAGAGGTATAAAGGCATACTGCAGGCTAATAAATGAGCTGCAAGTGCAAAGCAAAATCCCCCGTCTTCACAATAATAAGCCAGTGTTTCTAATACTTGTGATGATTCTAATGCATTCAATCCTCGACCACCTTCTCGCTGAGGGATTGACAAACCTTGAATTTTTGATTTTCCGGATTTTGACCAATTATCGCGGTTAAAGCTTTGTTCTTCTGCTCTTTTTCCGAAACCTCTGTTTATGAACTCAGCCAATTCCTTGATTTCCTGATCCCATTCTTTTTTTTGAAGTAACTTATTCATCTAGCAAAGAATTTAATTTTTGATAATCAATTTTATGGTTACTTGATTTAGGAAGTTCTAATATTTTGACAAATTTATCAGGAATCATGTAGACTGGCAATAAGTCACCTAAGTGCTTTCTAATCTCGATTTCCGAAATATTGAAATTAGAATCGGTATAAAATGCCACCAATTTTTCATCGGCAAATATGACTGCTGCGTCTGATACATCATCTAATGTACTCATGGCTTTAGCGATTTCATCCAATTCGACACGATACCCATGTCTTTTCACCATACGGTTAAGCCTTCCCTTGTATATTATTTGCCCATTTCCATTAATTTCAACGGAATCACCGGTTTTATACCATTTATTTCCTGTTTCATCTAGGTAAAACACATGTTCTGATGAGGCATTTTTGTATTGATCAAACATGGATTCTCCGCATGCGACGAGTTCCCCTGATCTATGCGGCTCGACAAAGTATAGTACATTGTCTATCAGTATCTTACACTTTGCATAAGGACATTCGATACCTATAGGAATGGGATTCTCTATGGGTAGTGATGTATCAACTTGGTAATGGGTAATAACATTCGTCTCCGTGGGACCATAAAAATTAAAATAATTGCCATCAGGCCAGGTATTAATCACATTTTGTAATGTTTCAACCGGCATTTGCTCACCGGCAAAAATGATATTTTTGAGATGGGTTTGATTGTATTTTTCTACTTTACCATACTGTATTATCAGTTTTAGCATGGTGGGGGTCGTATAAATATGGGTGATTGACCATTTTTCTAAAAGCATTGAAATTAACATAGGATTTTTAGCTTCTTTCGCAGGTAATAAATAGACGCATCCACCGGACATTAGGGTGGAAAAAATATCATAAACCGAAAGGTCAAAGTGCAATGGTGCAATCGAAATGACCCTGGACTGTTCTGTGAGATTCGTGATGTTTTTTGACCATCGAATAAATGGCAACATATTTTCATGCTTGAGACAGACACCTTTTGGAATACCTGTTGACCCTGAAGTAAATAGGATTGTTGCCAGATTTTTAGAAGCAAAATCGTCACTATGATTCTCCCAGTTAAAAAATGCAAGGGATATATCACCTAAGAAATTTTTGTGTACACGTGCGGTAGGCAGAGACTCAAGAAGTTGCGAGTCTACACTGCTTTCACGAAATAGTAATGCGGTACATCTACTTTCTACTATTACCGATATTTGCCTTTTGGGTGGTGAAAGTTCATCGATAGGTATGTAATTACATTCGGAATGAAGTACCGCTAGCAAACAGAGGATAGAATCTACATTTTTACTCAATATAAATGAGACACTTTGAGATGGTTTTATTCCGATATTCTGGAAATTATTGCTTACCCGTTTAATATTTGTCTCTAATGAGGAATAATCGATAGCGTTACCCTCATAGTCTTCAATGGCCTTATTATGGGGAAAGACTTTTGCTGTATTTTCTATTATTTCTTCAAGCCTAGACACCACTCTGTTTACTTGCTACGAATTTTGCTATGGTATCAATCGTCTCTAAGTTCTCTTGATCCACCTCATGCGGTTGAAATTCTATTTTAAATGTATCTTCAAGAAAGGATACCAATTGCAATGCCGTAATCGAATCGATGATTCCACTGCTCATGAGCGGAGTATCATAACTTATACTTTCATTGTCATTTGCAATATCAGATTGGATAAAATTTCTTATGGTTTCTTTCATGTCACTCATTATTTTTGTATTTTTTGACAAAATTAATTAAATCATTTTTTAATCTCGCAGCTATTATCGCATGTCCTTCACGATTTGGGTGTGTGTCGAAACTGGAGGTCAGTAAGGAATCTCTTGTGTATCCATCAAATATCTGAGAATAATCACAAACATAAAATTCATTACCATCCACGAGCTTCAGCAAAGAGGTATCCAAACTGGCCGAAACATTGGTGATTTCTGGTAGGTAAATCCACAAGATTTTCAAATTTCTTGCCTTTGCAATACTCTTTATTCTCGAGTACATGGCGGCCATTATTTCCATTTTTTGATCCTTTAATAAGGTTTTTCTTCCCCAATTGGATGCATTTTCCAGATGAGGATATTTATCAAGGATATTTTTAATTTCAGGATACAATTGCGAAGCTTTGCCTTCACGATATAGCTTTCCAAAATAGTTGCAAATTGCATGCCACTCACGTTCATGATGAAACATGATTATGCCATCAGGATGAAATGAGTCGGTTTGATTATCCAATACATATAGATCATGGATAATATTTCTTGAAGAACAGGCCATGTTGATGATTTCTATTTGTGGTATGGAGTCGAGCTTGTTTAAGCTACTTTCTGCCACAGATTCGAATGTCTCATCATCAGAAACACCACTGCCCATTTCTATCGAGCCGCCGAGAAGAATAAATCTAAGGGTCGAATCAGGTTTGTTCTCGGAATAAAACTTGTCTCTAAACCCATATTCATTTGTGCTGAATGTAAATTTTTTAAAAGATTCGCTTATGTTAGGTTTCAACTCTTTAAGCAATATATTATCTGTGGATTTAAGTATTTCCGTGTCTGACAATTTTTTCCATTGCTCTAATGCTTTTCCGGTATTTGCATTGGAGAGTACTTTATTGGCATTGTCATCAATTATCTGGTCATAATATCCATCGAATTGTTTGTCTTTGTCATTGGCATTCAGTGGGTTTTGTACAAATTTTGAAAAACTGGTATTCAACTTTGGATCAAAATAACCTCTCTCTCCGACCATAAAAAACAAAATGCTAAGCGCCACAATCAAGGAATTAAAGGTGACTTCAAATGCGGATACTTTGCCCGTGGTAGGTCGAGGTTTGTCATATTTACCTAAGAATAGATAAAAATAGGCACCAACAAAAACGAGTATTAAGGTGCCAATAAGGAAAATTGAAAATTCTTGCAAGCTAAATGAAAAAAGGAGTTGCATCAAAATTTTCCAATCCCAAAAATTGGGACTCATCCATATAGACCAAAGTATCGTAATTGTTAAAAATGTAGTTACGATACCCAGTGTTTTTCGAACAGAAGCGAGGTACGTATTTTTTGATAGAAAATTCTTAGAAATTGATGGTACGATTTGTACGGAGCATACCAATAAACCGAAGACAACCCAAAACAGGGCATCAGTTAATCTAAAATTGTAATGTCCGCTAATAATTAAAGCTTGGTATATGTGGAGTAGCCAGCTGATTATAAATAAACTAAAAGTGGTAAACACAACTGCCTTTTGAAAACCAAATTTTTTCAATTTGAAGAAAATGGGATAATAAAAGATTTTCAACATAAAGTTTTTCCAATAGATATTAATTCTCCTCCAAAAGTCATCAAACCCCGAGGCAAGAAAATAATTTTGAAAAATATCAGGAAGTCTGATACCCATTAGATAGAAAAAGCCTACACTTAGCCACAGTAAGCCGGACATTCTCATAATCATCAGGTATGAAGTCACGAGGTAATGAAATGCGGACACAGCATCGTCTACATCATCCAATCCTGGCACAAAGTACTGATAAATAAGTCGATAAGCTATTAAGTGGACGATCCCTCGCAGAACGATGTTGAGTCCCCTCAAGATATCTGTGGTATCAGGGTTGAAAATGTTCGATGGATTTAATGATTTGTAATCAATCACCGGAAAAAATGGAGCCGGTATATTAGTGTATATACCCAAGTAAAAGAAGTCAAATGACTTCGGATTGTGGGATTTTAAAAATTGAATATCATAGAGATAGATTAATGCTCTGAACATTAAAAGGATCATACTCAATTGAATTCCCTTATATATGTAAAGCGGAATTTGGAATTTGAGGAAAACGATAATGATTAGATAAAGTAATAAAAGTCCATATTTAAAAATTCTTGGAATTTTCGAACGGGTTATGAATACCCCGGTAATCGTAAAAATAGCCGTAAAACTTAAAAATTGTTTTAATGGTAAAAACCAAAATGAAGCTGCCAAGAATCCAAAAATTAAGACCAATGTGGCATACTTTTGAGCTTTGGTCTGAAGCAGCAAACAGATAATAACACTGAGTCCTAGCAAGCTCAATAGTTGTATGCTACCTGAAAAGTGGTAAATCCACTCGGCTGCAACTATTAGAATTAATAATGCAGTGATTATTACCCAATTCTTGACTTGCTTCATAAGCTATTATTTGCCTTTCTCAAGAATTGTTTGAATAGCATTACAAAATGGTATGGATATGAGTTCATGTCCACGGGCATTTGGGTGGTTGTCTCCGGAGGCGATTCGGAGGTTTTCAGTATCATAGCCATCGTACCAACCCGCTAAATTATAACATTCAAGACCTGCCTTCTGAGCCCACATAACTGCATCTTCATAAGGAGGATTGACCCTGGATTCTAGTACACTAGGAATATTCATCCAGATTGGTTTTATGTCATGGTCTCGACACATTTTTACAATTTGCTGATATTCATTTTCGAATATCATTTGTTTATAGTCGCGAAGTTTCTGCCGAATTTCTTGTGGTTGGCTCTGTTCCGTTATTTTTAGCTGTGTCAGTAAGCGATAGAGCCAGGGATTGTCACGATTTATGATGTCCATTTGAGGGGCAAGTTGAGCAATGGTTTTTACAATCGAATTCCACTCTAATTCATGATTGAAAACGACGATATAATCTGGTTTAAACTTGAGAATCTCGTGTTCTATGGTGTACGGAAACTGTATTAAATTTCGACCACCGACAGAAAAATTGAGAATTTCATAATTCTCATTTCCTGAGTTATTTGAATTTAATTTTTCTTCACACAAATACTCGAATACTTGCTCATTCGTCACACCACTACCCATTTCTAACGAGGCGCCAACAAGTGCAATTCTTACCGTGTTTTCCGATTTTTCTAATAGGTAAGCTTTATCTCTCATTCCCCAGCTATTAGTCCTGAAATCGGAACCTTTAAAATTTATTTCTGAAAGTGGCTTCAACTTTTTGAATTCGATGTTACCGGCATCTTCTACTATTCTAGAATGGTAGAAAAGTACCCATTCATCATCCTTTTGTTTGCCTGAGACTTCTCTTTTTTGATCCATAAACTCATCGATTTCCTCAATTTTTTGCAAGAGATTAGCATTGCTTTCTCCGTCTAGAATATTTTCATAATATCCGTCGAATTTTCTATCCTCATCATTTTGATTAGGTTGTAATCTAAGGATTTTATTGAGAGAAAAGTGGAGATTTGATTCGCTATAATGCTGCGTCCATTGTAAGCTAAGTACACTAAAAATAATGACCATTGCGAGATTAAAATATTTTTCCCAAACCGGAAAATGACGTAAGTCCTTCGCATATTTGTCAATATCAAATTTCCAAATGAGAGTGTACAATATGACAAAACCTCCGATTATTATTCCAGCCAATGTGAGATAGGACGATATGCTTCCTTGAAGACCATAACTCATGAATTGAATCCAGCCACTCACCGTCGGACTCTGCCAAAAGGTCCACATAATACTAATGGTCAAAAAAGTAAGACAAATTTTTAGTGTCCTTACAATGGGGGTACGGCTCTTGTTATTTTTAGTTTTTGTATTTCTTAACTGTAGATAGGTCGTGATCGTAACCAAAGCACCAAATATCATCCAAAAAATGAAATCTGTCCACTTAAAAGTCCATGTTCCGGTTATCCAGAATAATTGATAATTATGTAAAACCCAGTTGATAATAAAGATAAAAATAGTAGTAATCATCGTGGCTCTGACCATTCCTATTTTTCTGATTTTAAAAAATACCGGATAATAGAATACTTTGACGATAAAATCTTTCCAGTAAATATTCAATCTCCTCCAGTAATCATCGAATCCACTTGCGAGGTAAAAATTGTAGAAAATATCGGGCAAGTTAAATCCAAATAGACAAAGCACTCCCACCGCAAAATGCAAAATCCCGGAAAGCCTTAAAGTGGTGAGATAAGTGAAGAAAATAAATTGACTCAATGATAATACATTGTCAACATCTCCAATCGAGGGGATAAAGTAACTGTAAAAAATTCGATAAAATAATATTTGAATTAAACCTCGTAAAATCAAATTGGCACCTCTATTGTAGGCGAGTAAAGTATGTCCACTTTTAGCACCATTTACGAAATTTTTATAATCGACAATGGGAAAAAAAGGCATCACCAAATTGGGAAACATGAAGAAATACGAAAATTGTATACTTCGATTCTCCTCGTTTTTTTCATGATTTAAAGTATAGATATATATCAGTATTCTGAACATAAATATACCTGCGAGTACCGTGATGACCTTATCAGGAATCACAGAAGGAATGACATGACTTCTGGATAATGCTAGAAAAACACCTATGATTGTTAATAGGGTAATTTTTATCCAATAATTAATCCGTAAGCTACCTATAAATCCTATAAAAATTATACCAACAAGTACAATGAGAGCATCCTTTGGTGAGAAAAAAATGACCAAAGCAGTGAGCCCAGCCATAATGAATGCCAAAATTTTATATTTAGAAGGTAGTAAAAATTGGACAACAAATGCACCAATAGCTATGATTAATATTTTTTTGAATTCAAAGAATTCTTCAATATGATATAATTCTACAATGTATAAAGCACAAGCAACTAACAATGTGCAAAATATTGACGACATAATATTTCGAAGCGACATTTTATCGTTGCTTTCCTTTGTACTATCTGAGAGCATTGTTTAGCGAATTAAAATTTTAAAGTTTTCTTTAAGAAGTAGCAAATTAAGTGATTTTCATGCGAAAATAATACTTTTGCAGACGTAAGAATAGCATTAATTCATGGTGTGGCTAGTTTCATTTCCAAGATCGGGAAATACTTTTTTGAGAAACATTTTGGCTGATGTTTTCAATGTGCCTTCTAGCGAATACCACTTGAATAGGAATCGTTCCATTGCAGAAAATTGGGATTCTTTCCCTGTGGTAAAAACTCATTTGACACCGGATCTGCTGAGTCCTCTCAAGGATGAAGACAAAGTCATTTATCTGATAAGAGATGGAAGAGACGCATGTGTGTCTTTGGCTCATCATAGGGTTGATATCAAAAAGAGAAGTAAATCCTTCTTGATGGCTTTGGTTTCGGTTGTTTTGGGTGTTGGAAATCAATTCAAAGGGGGATGGTCGGGTCATGTGAATGCTTGGAAAGACAGAGCAGATATTGCCATCAGATTTGAGGATTTGATTGTAAATCCTGGGAAAGAAATGGATAAGTTGAAACTACTCCTCAATTTAGGTGAGGCAATTGGGGATTTTCCTACGATACAATCTCAAAGGGTGTCTTCTAGCTATGCAGTAAATAGAAAAGAGCCTCAAAACCTAACTTTAGGGGATCGTGAAAAATTTTTCAGGAAAGGGAAAATGGGTTCGTATCGGGAAGAAATGCCATTTTGGGTAAAAATCCTATTTCAATTCAAACATGGAAAAACATTAAAAAATTTTGGATATAAATAGCATATATGATTTGGTTAGCTTCTTTTCCTAGATCGGGCAATACATTTTTTAGGAATGTGCTTTACGAAGTGTATGGTATCGAGTCTAGTGAGTATCATTGGGAAAAAAATCAGGAATTAAAAGACAATTTTGATCAATATGATGTTGTGAAAACTCACCTATTGCCAGAACAATTGCCTATTGAAATTCAGAATAAACCATCCGTCTATTTAGTAAGAGATGGAAGAGATGCCATCGTTTCTATTGCCCATCATAGAAAAAACATTGTTGCACCAGGATCCAATTATTACATGAATTTGTTGGAAGCAATATTGGCTCGCGAGGGAAGTTTTTTTGGAGGATGGTCAGAAAATGTAATGCAATGGTCAAAAAAAGCGGACGTTATCATCAGATTTGAAGACTTGATTAAAGATCCGATCAGAGAGATTGAAAAACTGCGAAAAATTGTAAATTTGCCAAAGCCTAATATTGAAAAATTACCGACCTTTGAATCACAAAAATTTGGAAACCCTAGGTATGGAAGTCGAAAAAATGGGGGGTTATCTACGGAAGAGCAAAAAAATCACGCAGGTCGATTTTTTAGAAAAGGGAAAATAGGGGTTTATAAAAAAGAAATGCCTGTATTATTTAGATTGCTTTTTTGGGCTAAAAATAGAAAAGCAATGAAACTCATGAGATATTAAAAACACGTATGATGAAGAGAATACAAAATGAATGTGAAGTCTTAGTGATTGGTGGAGGTCCGGGTGGGGCGATGGCTTGCTCTAATCTAGTGCAAAATGGTATTGAAGCAGTCTTATTTGAAAAGGAAAAAACTCCTTTGTTGAAAGTGGGTGAAAATGTCATCCCTCATTTCTGGAAATTCGCAGAGTTGATGAAGGTCAAAGAAAAAGTAGAAAAAGAGGGCTTCGTTTTTAAGGCAGGAGGTTCCTCATGTTGGAATGGAAAATTCAGAAAAATGAAATTCTCTGATTTTAACTATAGCACCTTAGGCATGCATGTAGAGCGAGATAAGTTTGATAAATTGTTGCTGGATCATGTCGAAACACAAGGTGCTAAAATCTTTTATGAGGTTAAAGCACTGAAAGTGATAAATGATAAGGGCGGTGTAGAGGTTGAATATCACGATTTAGCAAATGATGAAAAGGGTACCATTAAGTGTAAATATCTCATTGATGCCAGTGGGCAAAGTTCTTTAGTGGGTCTTCAGGAAAATTTGAGACAATACGATGAGGCCTTTAGATTTAATGCCTATTGGGGTTATTATAAAGGAGGCTACTATTTAGATGCGAATGCCAATTTTGTCGAATTTGGCAACCAATTAAAAATAAAACCGATGACCATACAATCTAATGTCGGTGAGTGGGGTTGGGTATGGCACATCATCCAAAGAGAATTTACGAGTCTCGGCATTATAGTCCCTAAATCGAAGAGAGGAGAGTATCAGAGTTTTGGCGATAATAATGTAAAAAGATTCGAAAGTGCAATTCGAAAAGCACCCATAATTAAGGAATTATTGACGGGTTCTGAACTCATAGAAGACATGGGTATAAAATCTATTATTGATTATTCTTACCAGCCCAAAAAGTTTATTGTAGGAAATTGTTATATGGTGGGGGATGCAGCGGCGTTTGTTGATCCAATAAACTCAGCAGGTATTCTGATGGCACTATTTTCAGCATACTCGGCTACGTGGGCAATCATTAGAAGTTTTAAATTTCCAAATAGGGCTGAAGAATACAAAACGTATTATGAAACTCAAATGCAAGATAGAGTCGAATTTTTCAAATTGTTGGCCTACCCAAGCGAATATATTACAGATGAAATGATCGAGAGGAACAGGAATATTGTAAGGCAAATGGGTAGTTCGGAGAATCAGTTGGCATTTACGCAATGTACTTTAACAAATAGGAGTAAAAATTTAAATGAATTAATAGGAGATCACATCCCTCCAATCCTTGAAGATCTCTCGCTAGAAGAAGTCCTGAGGGCTGCTCCCCAACGATAGGAAGCCAATGAAAATTGCGATTATTGCCGATCCTTTAGACAACCAAAACGCCGGAGTTCATATCTATACTAAGGCCGTTGTTGAGGAATTGGCTCGCGACAATCGTGGTCACGAAATCCTGCTTATTCGTCAGAAGAAGGATGGTAATTGGCCGGAATTAGAGCAAATTGTCATTCCATCGTATCGGTTTCCTGGCTTTGCAAGCTTGAGACTTTTCGTTTTGGTTCCATTTATGTTGCGTAAAGCCAAAGCAGATATTGTATTAGAACCTGCACATTTTGGCCCCTTTAATCTCCCGAAATCGGTAATACGAGCCACGTTTATCCACGACCTTACACCCATAAAATTTCCAAAGTATCACCGTTGGCATAGCCAATTTTTGCAAAAATTGTTTTTAGGACGAATACTAAAGAAGTCAAAAAAAATTATTACCAATTCAAGGAATACCTCCAGAGATTTAGAATTTTATTACCCGATTACAATTGGAAAAAACAAACCCATTCCTTTGGCTGTTGATTCGATTTTTAAGCCAGATCATAATTCAATATTGCCTAAAGCCCTCCTTTTTGAAACCCCTTATTTTATTAATCTTGGCACCATCGAGCCACGCAAAAACATTGTAAGATTACTGGCTGCCTATGAGAAATTTAGAGATGTTTCTGACAAAAAGTGTTTGTTAGTTATCGTTGGCGGCGAAGGTTGGAAGACCGGAGAGATAATGTCGAGTATAAAAAGCCATAAATACCATAGCGATATTATCAGACCCGGATTCATCCCTACAGACATGCTTCCACAATTAATGAAAAATTCAGTTTGTTTGATTTATCCTTCGTTATATGAAGGGTTTGGGCTTCCAATATTGGAGGCTTTTAGTGTTGGATGCCCGGTAATTTGTAGTAAATCTTCCAGTATGCCTGAAGTGGGTGGTGAGGCTGCCTTCTATTTTGACCCAAATCAGACTGAGGAATTGGTGGATAGAATGCTTGAAATGGCAAACTTCGACAAAAAATCTAGAGATATCATTGTGCAAAAATCACTTCACCAAGCATCACAGTTTTCGTGGAAAAAACACGTCGATGATTTAATCAAGTACTTGGTTTCGTAGAAACAATTTATTCTAATCTAAACTTTTGTAGAGTTTATAATTTTTTAATAAAATTTAACTAAACGTCACGTTTACAATCCTTTATGTCTTCGTATAAATATTAATATTATTTATTATTTTTGCAAGTCGAGCCTTGGGCTATGTTCTCAAGGCGATTTGAAAGTTTATTCAATTCAAATACCAAAATGTCAAAGGAAATAAATATCGATATTGATAACCTCGGTGAGGACATTACCACCCTAAAGGGGATGTATAAGGAGTATTTTCTCGACTATGCTTCTTATGTTATTCTCGAAAGAGCCGTGCCACACATCAATGATGGGCTGAAACCTGTTCAGCGCCGTATCCTCCATGCCATGAAAGAAATGGACGATGGTCGATACCATAAGGTGGCCAATATCATTGGTCAGACTATGCAGTACCACCCTCATGGTGATGCCGCCATCGGTGATGCCTTGGTGAATTTAGGTCAAAAAGATTTGATGATTGATCCACAAGGAAACTGGGGCGATACACGTACGGGTGACGGAGCCGCTGCCCCTCGTTATATTGAGGCAAGGTTGACGAAATTTGCCCTAGAAGTCGCATTTAATAGTCAGACCACGGAATGGCAGTTGAGTTATGATGGTAGGAAAAACGAACCCGTCACACTGCCTATGAAATTCCCTTTGGTACTGGCGCAGGGGGTAGAAGGAATTGCTGTCGGATTGTCGACAAAGATTCTTCCACACAATTTTATTGAAATCATCAAGGCCTCTATTAAAATTTTGGAAGGCAAAAAGTCTAAAATATATCCGGATTTTGAGACTGGTGGTTTCATCGATGTCAGTGAATACAACGATGGTAAACGGGGTGGAAAAGTTAAAGTTCGTGCCAAAATAGAGCAAGTAGATAAGAATAACCTCGCGATCACACAATTGCCTTTTGGAGTCACCACCAATACATTGATAGATTCCATACTTAAAGCAAACGACAAAGGTCAGATAAAAATCAAAAAGGTGGTGGACAATACGGCTAAAGAGGTCGAAATAGCTATAGAATTACAATCTGGTGTTTCGCCGGATTTGACCATTGATGCCTTGTATGCTTTTACCAATTGTGAAGTCTCAATATCTCCCAATGCTTGTATCATCGTCGATAACAAACCTCTGTTTTTAGGCGTTACCGACATCCTAGAATTATCGACCTTCCAGACCAAAGAATTGCTTCGACTTGAGCTAGAGATTAAAAAATCTGAACTCGAAGAAAAGTGGCACCTCGCTAGCCTTGAAAAGATTTTTATTGAAAATAGAATCTATCGCGACATTGAAGAAGCTGAAACATGGGAAGCCGTCATTGAAACCATAGACATTGGCCTTAAAAAATATGTGGCCACCCCTTCTGACCCGTTGAAGAATGGAGATGGTCGTATAATGCTGATGCGTGATATCACCCATGATGACATCGTCAAGCTCACCGAAATAAAAATTAAGAGAATTTCAAAATATAACTCTTTCAAAGCTGATGAATACATTCAAAAACTTGAAGGAGAACTCGATCAGGTCAAGCACGACTTGGCTCATTTGACGGAATTTGCCATCGCTTATTTTCAAAATCTTCTCGACAAATATGGTAAAGGAAAAGAACGAAAGACCGAGATCATTTCAATGGAAAGCATCGAGGTTCAACAGGTGGTCGCAAACAATGCCAAGCTATATGTTGACCGGGCAGAAGGATTTGTAGGAAGTGGCATGAAAAAAGACGAATTCGTGTGTGATTGTTCTGATATTGATGACGTCATTGCCTTTACAAAGGAAGGAATTTTCAAAGTGGTCAGAATTGCTGATAAGGTATTCATAGGTAAGAATATCATCCACGTCGATGTTTGGAAAAAAGGAGATGAGAGAACTACATATAATTATGTCTATCTTGATGGAAAGACTGGCCGTGCAATGGCCAAGAGGTTTAATGTCACTGCCATTACTCGGGACAAAGATTATGATCTGACTATGGGGTCGAAGGGTTCAAAAGTCCTGTACTTTTCAGCCCAGCCTAATGGGGAGTCAGAGATTCTCAATGTGCAGTTATCGCCTGGATGCAATGCTAAGAAAAAAGTGTTTGACTTTGATTTTGGCGAATTGACCATTAAGGGAAGAGGCTCACAAGGTAATATCATGACTAAATATCCCGTAAGGAAAATCACGCAAACTGAAGTGGGTAAATCCTCATTGGGAGCTATAAAAGTATGGATGGATGAGGTGAGTGGACGGCTAAATACAGACGAAAGAGGCAAATATCTGGGTGGATTTGATACTGGAACGCAAATCATAGCCATTTATAAAGACGGAAGCTACGAATTGAACGAGCTGGATTTGAATAAAAAATATGACACAGGTTCACTCGTTCATATTGGAAAATATAATGCAGGGGATAGCATCAATGTGTTATATTATGAAGGTGACAAAGGTTGGACGATGGCGAAAAGATTCGTGATAGAAACGAATACTTTGGATCAAAAATTCAACTTTATAGGAGAAGCCTTTGGGTCAAAACTTTACTTTGTAAATGTAGGAAAATATGCCTTGGTAAAATATTTTTATCGCGATGGTAAAAACACCGTGAGTGACGACATTGACCTTATTGATTTTATCGATGTCAAAGGTTGGAAAGCCATGGGAAACAAAGTGGGAGAATTTAAAATTACCAAAACAGAACTCATTGCTGACACCTCTGAAGTGCAAGAAGTAGAAAATACAGACACCCGAGAAGAGAAAGAAGAAGATCATTTTGTCCAAGGCGAATTATTCGATGAGGTTGATAAGCCGACTGAAAAAGGTGACAAAATGAAACCGGGAGATACCATAGATTTTGAAATTTAGAAAACCGTATTATTGATTTAAGAGAAAAAATGGCAGAAGTAAAATATACAGAAGACAATATCCGTACCCTTGATTGGAAAGAACACATCAGGTTGAGACCGGGTATGTACATCGGAAAGTTAGGTGATGGAACCTCACAAGACGATGGTATCTATATTCTTTTAAAGGAAGTTTTTGATAACTCCATTGATGAATATATGATGGGTTATGGAAAGCAAATAGACCTAACCATCAACGAAGGTATCGTGACCATCAGAGACTATGGAAGGGGTATTCCGCTAGGTAAGATGGTCGATGCGGTGTCTAAAATGAATACCGGTGGAAAGTATGATTCCAAAGCTTTTAAAAAATCGGTAGGCCTCAATGGGGTTGGAACAAAAGCAGTCAATGCTTTGAGTTCTTATTTTAAAGTACAGGCATTCAGAGACAATCAAACCCGTGTGGCTGAATTTGAAAATGGTGAACTCCTCAAGGAATCAAAACTGGAGAAATCCACCGAAGTAAATGGCACCCTCATTGAATTTCACCCGGATAACAACATCTTTAAAAACTATCGTTACCGAAGTGAATTTGTAGAAAATCAGTTGTGGAATTATGCCTATCTCAATGCGGGACTCAAAATAAATTTTAATGGCAAAATCCTTTATTCAAAGAATGGGCTCTTAGATTTACTCGAAAGAAAAACAGATTCTGACAATATTTTATATCCAATCATCCATCTCGTGGGGGAAGACATCGAAGTGGCCATTACTCACGGCACACAATATGGCGAAGAGTATTATTCCTTTGTTAATGGGCAGAATACCACTCAGGGAGGTACACATTTAGCGGCATTCAGAGAAGCCATTGTGAAGACGATCAGAGAGTTTTACAATAAAAATTTTGATAGTAGAGACATACAAACATCTGTCATCGCAGCCATCAGTGTGAAAGTGGAGGAACCAATATTCGAGTCACAGACTAAAACGAAACTCGGTTCGCAAAACGTGGCACCCGATGGCCCATCAATGCGAAGTTTTGTGGTCGATTTCCTAAAACAAAATCTGGATAATTACCTTCGAAAAAACAAAGAAATAGCGGATGCCCTCCAGAAAAAAATCCAGCA
>ERZ795053.1970-NODE-1970-length-25431-cov-14.901088_pt1 | contig 25431 bp, 23 predicted proteins | sample MGYA00375137_ERZ795053 | MGnify/ENA primary metagenome ERZ795053 (study PRJEB30182, sample SAMN05720284) | activated sludge metagenome | isolation source: Anaerobic digester | place: Hong Kong | collected 2014-12-17 ...
GGATGACAGTGAGGGTGGGTTGACGGAACAGAATTGGATGACACGAAGGGTTAAGAAAGGGGGGGGCGTGTGGGAGCGGGGATTGACTTTTATGCTTTCGGCAAGATCCTGCGCGATAGCTCAGTATGACAAGAGGGTGGGTTGGCGGAACATAATTGAATGGAGGGGATGGGCTGCGGAACATAGTTGGATGACGGCGGGGGTGGCGGGCGAATACGGGATGAGTTTTATGTGGCGGCAACAGAGGATGAAAAGGAGAGCGGAGGGCGCAACACGCCCATCACAGGGAAAGGTCAATTTCTAACCCTAATCAATATCGGGCAGGCTTGTCCTGCCCAAAGCTCGGATTCGTGAGCGGGCTGTGTCCTTGGGTTCGATTTATTGCGCAAGATATATAGTGCGTTTATATCTGTGTTTATATATGTGTTTATATCTGGTATTGGTTCGGCGTTTCGCCGAATGCATTTGCCCTTTTGGCATATTCCATTTGCCCTTTTGGCATAATGCATTTGCCCTTTCGCCAAATGGCATACACGCTTACAATCCTTTCTTATTCACACAAAAAGGCGCGGCCAAGTCGCCGCGCCTTACCGCAAATAAGCCTAAAGCTTAGTACACGGGATACCAACCATCGGCGGGGATGCCCTCGTTGATGGCGTCAATGATGAGCTGCAGCGGTTCGGGATCGCCGTCGTCATAGGAGACCTCGGTCAGGTCGGGGTCAACCGCGTCCTTCATGGAAATCTCATTGCTCAGGAAACCGTCGCCGTTGGGCGTGTTCAGGTCGATGTCGGTGATAGTCAGGGTCGAGCCGTCCTCATATACGAGGTAGATTTCATAGAACTCAGCCTCGGGGCGAATGAAGAAGTCGAATACATACAGACCGCCCTTGCCGGGTTGCCATGCGGTTATGGCGTTGCCGTCCTCATCGATAAGGTAGGAAACCATGTTGTTGTACATGGTATGGTCGCCGCCCTGCTCATAGAAGTAGAACTCGGTAATCGCAAGACCGGTCTTGTTCTTGATCTCAAGACCAAGTATCGCGTAGCCGGGGTAATAGTTGTCGCTGGTCTTGCCGGCCGCGACGACTTCCGCCATCTTTGCCAAGTCTTCGGCGTCATCAACGGCTTCCTGCTCCCAGCCTGCGGGATCTACGCCGTCCTTGAGGGACAGCTTGTCGTTATTGGCTATGGTCAGACCTTCCCAGGTCGCGTTGGTTCCGTCTTCGAACTCGACATACATGTCCATGACAACGCCTTCGGGACGTACGATATAGGCGAAGAACTCATAGTTGTCACCATCGGCGTCCTTGTCGGGCCAGTTTGCGGGGCAGAAGCTGTTGCCCTTGTCCTCGGCGCCGGACTCGTAGAGATACAGGCCGGTGATGGTAACGCCGGTCTTGTTCTTGAGATCAAGAGCAAGAGCCGCGTAGTTGCCGGTGGCCGGCTCGGTTACAGGGTCTTCCGTTACAGGTTCTTCAACCACGGGGTCTTCCGTTACGGGTTCTTCGACAACGGGTTCTTCAACAACAGGCTCATTGGTTGTGGGATCTTCCGTCGCCGGTTCTTCGGTCTTTGTGCAGGCGACGATCGCTGTCAGCATCAACACGGCCAACAGGATTGCAAGCAGTTTTTTCATTGTTTTCCTCCTAAGTGTTATTTTATTTATGTCCCGCAGTCCATGCGGGGCGGGTTCCGAGGTTCATGGGTCTATACGTCTTACAGACCCGTTCTCAATCACAAGCGATATCGCCGTATTGCAGCTTGCCTCCAGGCTCAAAAGCTGCCTGTTCTCCGTGCAGAGTATGTTCGGTACATAGGGCTTGATCATGCGGATTGTACGCTCCGCAGGGCGTTCCTTCTTCTGCACGGCGTCGTTCTGACACGAGGTTATCGCGTAGCTTGGATGCAGCTTTGCTATAAGGCTCTCGGTCATGGACTTCTCGTCGCCGTGGTGGGGCATCTTGAGTATGTCGCAGGGCGGCATTTCCGCGTCCTGCCAGTACGCGCCATAGGCGTCGCCCGTGATAAGGACGCTCTTGCCCTCATACTCAATTCTAAGCATCAGGCTTGAGATATTGCGCTCCTTGGACGCCGCGTATGACAGCTCGCCTTGGAGCTTCTCGCCCCTGTACAGACTGTCGAACACCGCCTTCTGTCGGGCTTTAAGCTCATCGTCAGGCAGGTACAGCGTCAGCCTAAGGCCGTTCGGAGCTTCAAGCTCGCCCCTTTTCGCCAACTCGCAGGAAACACCCAGCTCACGCGCCCGTGTCACGGTGTCCGCAAAGTAGTTCAGAGCGTGAAAGAGGTTCGCTACGGTGCGCTCACAGTCGCCCTCTGGCAGGAATATCCAACCCGCGTCCTTGGGCGGAAGGTACAGCGCTGTCATCCTGTCCACCTTGATGTGGCGCATCACCCCAAGCGCGCCGCCCATATGGTCGAAGTGCAGGTGGGTGAGAATCATCAGGTCGATGTGCTTCACGCCCTCGCGCATGAGAAAATCAATAGCGTGCGCGCGTTTCGAGCCTGTTGCGGCGCTGACCAAGGGTCTGCCCGTGTCCACAAGTATGGTGAACTCATCATCGTTAAGGCGGATTAGCGCGGCGTCGCCGTCGCCGACGTTGATGAAGTCTATCCTAAGCATCGACGCCTAACTTTTCGTTATCGCGCAGGTGCGCCGCGTACATAAGGAAGGTGAATACCGCGCCCGTGACAAGCCCCGTCGGCACTATCATGGCGTAGAAGTACATGAAAATGCCGAAGCTCTGCGCGTCTCCCGTAAGCAGCGCCATGAGCGGTATCGCTATCAGGGCAAAGGCTATGAGCCATATGAACGCCGCGGGCATTAAGCGCTTATTCTTGAACACGAACCAAAGCGGGCATATGACCATACTTCCGACAAGACCTGGGATAACCGCCTCGAACACGTTTCGAACAGTTACCGAAGCTTCTGCAAACAGCTGTTCAAAGACGTCGATAAGGAAGAAGTAGGAAAGCCCGTACAGCAGCATGAAGAGTATACTGAGGCAAAAACCATAGAGCAGTACGGAGCTTTTCGGTCTGCCCTCGGGGGTGAGAAACAGAACACGCCAGAAGCTGTCCAGCTTTGTTCTAAGCTTCGATTCCTCATTCTTTGCCAAAGTCAGTACCTCCGTTGTCAAGATTGGTATTGCGGCATAATCCGCCGCGTCGGGTTTGGGAAAGCTATTTTAGGGAGCGTCTCCCGTAAAGGAGCGGGGACGCTCCCCGATAAGTCTTAGGTACGCTGTCGGCTCTGACAAGCCGCCGCTCGTCCGCTTAAGTGGTGGGCGAGAGACTGCGCCAGTAAATCCAGTAGGCCTTGACGTCGGGATAGAAGTTGTAGATGTCCTCAAAGTCGGGGCTCTTGAGGTTGACCTCCTCGATGGAGTACGGGGTCTTGTCAAACTCGAAGTCGTTGCGAACCGACCACTTTCCAAGGGCGTTGAACGCCTCAAAGCAGCCGCTGACGCCGTCTTCGCCGCCCAGCTCATACAGGATGAACAGCCTTGCGCCTGCGGGGTTATCGCAGCCGTTGATGACATAGACGTAGTCGCAGGCAAGGAAAGCGGTGTAAGGCTCAAGGCCCGTGACCCAGTTGATGTTGCTGCCGTTGTTAACGTTGTCAAGCTTGGAGCCTGAGCAGAGTCCCAGGGTGGGGCCGTTCAGCGACTCGTCAACCGCGGAAACCACCTGGTCGCCGTCGTCAAGCTCGGTAATCAGCATCTGTGTGAAACGCCAGAAAAGCTCGACGCCACCGTTGTTTTCCGGAAACTCCATCATGCCCTCGGTATTGGTGAGATTGGACATATAGGTGAACTCCAGCGGCTCGCCGTACTGACTTTCATACTGGGCGGTCATGGCGTCGCCGTCCACGATGAGCTGCGCCCAGAGCGCGGCATAGGAAGCGGAGGTGATGTCCTTGGTGTATATCGTCCAGAACTGGGTGTTGTTGCCCTTGCCGTCCGTATAGTCCATGGTCTGGGTGTTATAGCCCTTGACTATATCCCACCAGCTGTCGATGGGGCAGCCGTCCGGATATGCCAGGGTGTTGTAGTACCAAGGGTTGTAAGTCGCGTAAAGCGGCATACCGTAGGCCAACAGACTCTCGTCGATATGCTCGCACACGGCGGCAGGCTTATATACCTTGAGGTAGTCGTACCTGACAAGCTCGTAGTAGACCTCACCGCTGTTGTCCTTGACCTGAAGGACGTCGGCGTTGATGTTGCCCGTGTCGCTTTCGGTCTCGATTCTATCCGCAACCGTCGCTGTGTCGGATTCGATGTACTCAATCTTGTTCGCAAGCTCGGGAAAGGACTTCTTGAATTTCTTGACGGCGGTGTGCGCTAAGGTAGTTGTGGAGTAGATAGTAATGGTTCCGGTCTCCAAAAGCGCCAGCTCGTACAGCTCGTCCATGGACATGTTGTTGTAGTCGAGTTCCTCCGAATCGCCTTGCTCTCCGTTGTCGGAGCTTCCGCAGCCCATGAGCGCGATACTCGAAAGCACGAGCAGCGCCGCTAAGATGCAGGCAAAGAGCTTCTTAAGTTTCATTAGTGCGTCCTCCTTCTTTATTGTAAACTGTTGGACTTCAGGCCTTGTGCGCCGCGTAAGCGTACTTTATAAGCCTTGTCGTCTTCTTATTATACACGTTCATGCGCTCAGGATGCAAGACCGTGTATACGGTTTGATTCATATCATATTCGACCAAGCCAATCTGAATGGCCAAGAACTCCGCCTTGCCCGCCGTAAGCGAGATCAGCGTTTCGCTGCCCGCGGGCTGGCTTGCGTAGACCACGGCTTCAAGGGTGTTCGGGTGATCGCCCCTCACGGTCTCAAGCTCTATCATCTCGGGACGCACGCCCAGGACTACGGGGAATTCCTCGTTGGTCGGGTACTCCTCGCTCGTCTTCATGTCGCAAAGCGGGAATTCGTAGCTCCCGACGTCGCTTTTGACGCGCAGGGTTTTTCCGTCGAATATGCCCATTCCGTCTATGAAGTTGATACGCGGATTGCCGATGAAGTCCGCCGCCTCAAGGTCGATGGGGTTGGTGTAGATGCCAAGCGGGGTGTCAACCTGCGAGATCTCGCCCTGCTTGAACAGCGCAATCTTGGTGGACATGGTCAGCGCCTCGACCTGATCGTGAGTGACATAGATTATTGTCGTGCCGGTCTCCTTGTGCAGACGCTTCAGCTCGGCGCGCATATCTATGCGCAGCCTTGCGTCAAGGTTCGACAGCGGCTCGTCCAACAGCAGGAGCTTCGGGCTTGTCGCTATGGCCCTTGCGATGGCTACACGCTGCTGCTGGCCGCCGGACAGCTCGTTGGGGTAACGGTCGCGGTACTCCTCGATACGCATGACCTTGAGCGCGGACATGACCTTTTCCTCAATCTCAGCCTTGGGCAGATGCTTAATCTTCAGCCCGAACGCCACGTTCTCGTAGGCGGTCATGTGCGGCCACAACGCGTAGCTCTGGAAAACGAGGTTTAGCCCGCGCTTGCTCGGCGCCGCGTAGAACGCCTCATCGCAGTTGATGATAGTGCGCTCATCCATGGTCATAGTGCCGTTTTGCGGCTTCTCAAGACCTGAGACTACGCGCAGCGTGGTGGTTTTGCCGCAGCCGGAAGGCCCCAACAGGGTCATGAAGTCCCCGTCCTCTATGACAAGGTTGATGTCCTTTAGGACGTGGTTATCGCCGTAGAATTTGTCTATATGCTCCAGTACTATCCTACTCATTTATTTAATCCTCCTTCTTATAACTTAACCCCAGCTCTTGCCGACGTCGGCGCCAAACAGATTGGCGATGCGGTAGCAGATCAGGATGAACAGCAGTATGACTATAGCTATGGCGTCCGCGCACTGCGGCATGAGGCTCTTGGAGTACTCAAAGGCCAGGAACGACAGGGTGTAGTTGGACGGGGTCATGAGGATGGCTATCAGGTCCAGCTCCTTGGCTATGCTGATGAATACCAGCATAAAGCCCGATATGAAGCCGTTCTTGGCAAGCGGAATGACTATGCTGCCTATCCTGCGCCAGAAGCCCGCGCCCGCTATGTCGGCGGCCTCCTCAAGCTCTACGGAAATCTGCATCATGTTCGCCGACCCTGAGCGGCTTGCGAACGGGAAGTGCTTGACCACCGAAACGAGCAGTATCAGCGCGAAGGTACCGTACAGCGAGGGGATTATTCCGCCTAAGCGCGGTTGACTGAACATCGCGAAGTATATCGCGGAGAACGCCACGCCGGGCATGAGGTAGGGGATGAACACCATCTGCTCGACCGCCTTGCCGTACCACTTGCCTCTGCCTCTTGTGCTGATGTACCCCAAGAACTGTCCGCAGAAGGCTGTTATGATGGAGGCAATGAGCGACAGCTTGACGGTATTGCCCAAAGCCCTTAAGAACTCGCTGTTTCGGAATATGCCGTTGTAGGCGAAGGACTCAAGCGGGGCATTGTCCAAGGTGCCGATCCAAGCGTACAGCGTAAGGTTGTCAAGGCCGTAGCCGCCGCCCGTGCGAATCTGGAAGCTCTCCATGACCAGCACGAAGGTAGGCATGACCATTGCGGCAAAGAGGAATATCACGATGAACGCAAGCAGGGGATATTTCGCGTTGCCTATATGCATGAGGTTGCTGCGCGTACCCTTGCCGCCTATCGTGGCGTAGGACTTTCGAACGCCCACAAGCTTTTGATTGGCGAAGATGATTCCGCAGGCCATGATTATCATTATAATGCTCATGGCGTAGCCGACGCCCTTGGGACTGTCGTTGATGAATTCCTTCATTCTTGTCGCAAGGACGTAATAGCTGATACGATTGCCAAGGTTGGCGGCGACGCCGTATGAACCAATTGATTTTGAGATGGTCATTATCGCGGCGGAAAGCACCGAGGGCAGCACCAGCGGCAGGGTGATGCTCTTTAGTATTTGAAGCTTATTTGCGCCCTGAATCTCGCCCATCTCCTCAAGCTCGGAATTTATCGAGCGAAGGGAGCCGGAGACCATTATGTAGGCGAACGCATAGTAGTGCATGACCATAACGCATATGATTGCGACGGGACCATACGCGAGCCAGTCGGGTACGGCAAGTCCAAGTCCCGTGAGCAGTCCCAAGCTGCCCGACGTCGAGTTTCGAAAGACCGCGAGCCAGCTTAAGGCCTTGCACCATGACGGTATCATGTAAGGGATGATGATAAGCATGCTCAAAAGCTTCTTGCAGGGTATGTCCGAACGCACCATCAGCCAAGCCAATACCGACCCCAAGGGGATTGAGATGATGGTAACAAAGAAGCCTATCATCACGGAGTGCAGCATCGGCTCCCACAGTATCGCTGCGGTAAGCGGGCTGGCCAACAGATACTTCCAGTAGAACAGGGTAAAGTCGCCGATTTGGGCGTCGGGGATATTCCTAAGCTCAGCCTTTGCGACCTGGAAGGTGTTGCAGATCATGGTGAACAGAGGAATAATGATGAGGCAGAACAGAACAACCAGGCTGATGAACACTATCATGTTGAACGGGTTTGTGATGACGTTCAGCACTTGGTTCTTCAGTCGCGTCCATGTCATTGGTGGGCGCCTTCGCTTCTCTTTAGGCATATGATCACTCCAATCCTTTTAGTTATAATAAAGCCGAGTCAGTCACTCTCGGCCCACGGCGGAATTTAGGCCTTGCCCTCTTCCTTTTCACGCTTGAGTATGGTATATACGTCCATGATATCGGTAATTTCATAGTCGGGCGCGAAGCCGTCGTAGCTGCCGATATCCTTTAAGGGGGTCAAGAACGACCCAATCTTGAATACTCTGCCAAAGCCCACCTTGCGCGGACCTACGACGTCGCGTGAAAGCGTGTCGCCCACGAAGGCGCATTCCTCAGGCTCAAGCTGTGCCTGACACAGCGCAATCCTGAAGATATAGGGGTGCGGCTTGCGGTAGCCCACCACGCTTGAAAGCGTGATGTCGTCAAAGTACTGCCTTACGCCGTAGTCCTTGAGCGTGTGGAATACCTGAAAGACGCTCGCGGTGTTGCTCACAACGCCCACATACAGCCCAAGCTCCTTCAAGCCCTTGAGCATATCGGCGGCGTGATCCCTAAGCTTGCGGTTAAAGTAGGTGACCTCCCACATATGTGCGATTTCCTCGCTTGCCGCTATGAGCTTGTCCCTGTCCACGGGTATTCCGCGAAAGCCCCAGTCAGCCCAAATCTGATGCGGCTTCAGCTCCAGCAGGGTCTTTTCCGCATCCGCCTTGTATTCCAGCACCTGCGGATAAACCTTAGCCCAAAGCTCCTCCTCGTTGTATGGCACGGTAATCCCGTGCTCTGTCAGTATGCGGTACAGCTCGTGCGCGGTGCGCTTCTCGTTTCGCTCGTCGGAGTACAAATCCTCCAGCGTTCCGCCCATGTCGAACATTACTGCCTTGATCATTGGCGTCCTCCCTTTCTGCGGTGTTAACGTCGTTTTATTCCACAATTCTACGCAAGCGTTTGCGTAAATGAGTATTAATTATATTCTATATTCTCAAGCCAAGGATGTCAACATTTATTTACAGATTCTTTTGCTTTTTTACATTTTACTCCGTTCGACCCCCCGTTTTAAGCTTGGTTTGGCTTGACCTGCAAGACAGGAAACAGCGAAAAACGGCGCACACGTTTACGATATAGCCTTAAAGACCTTACTCGTCAATCTCCTCGACAAAGAGTATTCCGTCGAAGCCTTCGACTATCTTCAATACATCGTCGTGGGTCATGGCAGTCGGGAACTTCATCAGGCAAAACAGACCTATCCCCATCTTTCCGTCCGACTTGGCGGTCTCAAGATCGCCGAGGCGCATACCCTTTTCGCGCATGGAGGTGACAAAGGGCTTGAGATCCTCTATTCCGCTGAAGATGATAAAGAGGTGCAGGCGATGCAGCTTTTTCGTATAGAAGCTCTCGAAGCGATCCGCGAACACCATGATGAAAATGAGGATAAGGCAGGTGACGAGCGCGCCGAAATAGAAGCCTATGCCTATCGCAAGCCCCATACACGCGGCGACCCAAAGTCCCGCGGCGGTGGTAAGACCCTTGACGCGGTAGTAGCGCGTGACCATGATGGTGCCGGCGCCCAAGAAGCCTATTCCGCTTATGACCTGCGCGGGCATACGCCCCGGATCGCTCCCGGGGTAATAAACGGTCATAAACTGGGCTATCATCATTACAACGGTCGCCCCTATGCATACGAGCATATAGGTACGCAGTCCCGCCGGACGGCGCTTCCTTGTGCGCTCAAGTCCCAGTACGCCCGCACACGCCACGGCAAGCAGCAGGCGAATCACCACGGTCAGTTCATTCAGCTCCATCAGCCCGAGCCGTTCCACCATTGAAAACATATACTACTCCTCTCGGTCAATGTATATTAGAAAGCAAGGGGTAAGCAGCCCCTCGCCTTTGGTTGTGCGAAAAAGCCTGTTATCGGGCGCTTGATCCGACAAGGGCTATCTTGTGCAATAAAACTCCTCGATGTACTTCTCCACATCGGCGCAGGTTCCGATAAACGGCCCGGGAGTCTCCATCTTCAGGGAGACCGTGGCGGCGGCCCACAAGAGCGAGTACGCGGCGTCGTGGTCCTTGCGCATTCCAAGGTACGCGGCAAAGGTGGTGTCGCCTCGGCCGGTGCGCCCCACAAGGCTTCGCGGCTTGAGCGGCTGCCTGTAAATCCTTCCCTCAAAGCAGACCAAAACCTCGCTGTTGTGCGTTATCATGACCTCGCCCGCGCCCATGTCGCAGAGCATTTGGGCGGCCTTAACCCTGTCGGAGGTTCCTGTGAGTATCTCCGCTTCGGCGGCGTCGGTCTTTAGATACTGTATGCGTGGCATCATGCGTTCTTTCGCGTCCCAGTCGTGAAAGACCATGCTGTCGTCCGATTGGCGGCAGCGCAGCATACACTGTACGTCCAAGGCGACGTCGGCGCGTTTTGCGCAGGCTTCTATAAACTCCTCGTCTATGTCGCCCTTGATAAGCCCCGCAAGGTGGTAAAGCCTTGTGCTAAGCTCAGGAAGGTCGGAAGGCTTGTAGGGATCGATCGCGGCTGTGCAGCGGCAAAGCCTGCGCTCCCTGTCGGGCGTGAAGTATGTGTTCTCCATTCGCGTACTGCGCTCGCTGTCAAGGCCTATTACCTTTATGGGCGGACATTTCGCGTATGCCTCGGCAAGGTTAAGCTCGTCGGGGTTCGCCTTTGCAAGTACCGCGGCGCGGTTGAACGGAATCGCGGCGGCGGAATAGCCGGAGTACAGCGCGGCGCCGCCAAAGGCGTGGGTCACGCTCCCGTCACAGTCCGTGTTGACGTCAAGGCAAACCTGCCCGACCATGATTACGTCAAAATCCGTCATTTTCGCTCACCCGCCTTGATGATGTCGCTGAATTCTGGGCACTCAAGCTCAAAGCCTCCCGCCTCTATCGCGGCCTTGAACCCAAAGCTGTCATGCACCCTTTGGGGCAGCAGCACCGCCGCCCTGCCCTCGTCGCCCACCCTGTGCGCGTCCGAGCCGCAAAGCCTTATGAGCTTGGGGTTCTCCAACGCCAGTCTTAGGGCAAGCTCGTTGCGGCTTGCGTGGCGCGGATTGCAGTTGGCTATCTCCACGCCGTGAACGCAGTCGTAAAACACCTCGTCGCAGTTGCGGTAGGGGTGAGCGTGAATGATTAGCACCTCGCTGCCGCAGCGCTCAAAGAAGCTCCTGTGATCCATCGCGCAGACGTAGGGGTGCTTCAAAAGCCACGCCTCGTCCACGCCATATATGAGGTAGTCGCTGTCATTTTCGGGGAAGCGCAGCTCCACGCCGAAGATAACGTCCAAGCCGCACTCGTCGCCCGCCCTCTTCGCGAGCCTGTACCCCTGCATATAGCGCTCGACGACCTTCTCCCAGTCCTCGCGGCAGTCCAGGGTCGCAAGGTAGCTGTTATGGAGGTGATCGGTTATGCAAATGCCGTCGTAGCCTAACCTCTTGTATGCCGAGACCTGCAAGGCGGCGGGAACCCATCCGCACTTGCTTGTCTCACTCGTATGTACATGAATATCATATCTGAACATTTACAACAAAGCTCTCCTGTTATTTAGTGCCGTGCGGCTTGACGGGGGCGCATGAACCGCGCTCCACAAGCTGCGGGGTTAGAATCTTGTGCGAATACCCGACGTCGCTGTCGCCTATCTTCTCAAGCAGCACGTCCACGGCAAGCGAAGCCATGGTCTTTTTGGGCTGATCTATCGTTGTGAGATTGATGCGCGGAAGTCCCGCGTATACGATGTTGTCAAAGCCCAGGAGTGACACGTCCTCAGGAACCCTTATGCCCGCCTCCTCCGCCGCGCTCAGCACGCCGAGGGCTAGGGAGTCCGCCGCCGCGAATATCGCGGTGTGGCGCAGGGGCTTTGAAAAGAGGTGCTTGGCGAGCTGATAGCCCGACTGAATGGAGCTGAAGGCCGAGCCGCTGTTGCAGTACGAAGGCTCCATGCCGAGCCGCTTGCAGGCGTCCGCGTAGCCGTCGGCGCGAAGCTGATGCGTCGCGCTGCCCTTGCGCTTGCCAAGGTAGAGGATTTTGCGGTGTCCCAAGGAGTAAAGGTACTCCGTGCCTATCTGCGTCCCCTTGAAGTTGTCCACGGTGACATAGCTTGCGGGCAAATCCCTCAGGTTCTCGCTCATGAACACCGTCGGCACCTTCGAGATGAAGGGCTTGAGGTTCTCATAGGAGTCCGTGCAGGAGGGTATGAGTATGATGCCGTCCACCTGACGCCCAAGCAGCAGCTCAAAGACCTCCGCCTCAAGCTTGGTGTCGTGAGAGGAATTGCACAGCATGATGTTGTAACCCTTTTCGCGGGCGTGAATCTCGATATTATAGGCAAGCTCGCTCATGAAAGGGTTGTCGATGTTGGCGACTATCAGCCCGATAAGGTGGGTTTGCTTTAGAACCATGGAGCGGGCGACATAGTTGGTGGTGTAGCCTATGTCCTTGCAAATGGCGAGCACGCGTTTTCTTGTGGCTTCGCCGATTTCGGGACTGCCTGAAAGCGCGCGCGACACAGTGGCGTAGGAGACCCCCGCGACTTTTGCCACATCCTTGATAGTAACTCGCTTCAAAACACACATACCTCCCGATAATTTGCGAAAACGTTTCCGTTTGCAAATTCATATTACTACATTGTAACGCTTTTGTCAACGCGAATTTTTCATCAATATTTAACTGTGAAAAAGGGAAATGTCAATAAAAGTTTGCGAGGTGTATTGACAAATGTTGCGCTTTGTCATAAAATCACTTTGTGGGTATGTTACCGCAAACGTTTGCGGTAAAAAGCGAAGCGGAGGTAGATATGATCAAGGCTGTACTGTTTGACGTAGGGGGTACGCTGCACACCGTCACCAACAATGAGGGCTTGCGCACGGCCTTTGCGCGCAGACTTATCGACAGACTTGCGGTCTACGGAATAGTTATCCCTGAGGAGCCGGAAACCTTCGGTCAAAAGCTGCACGAGAACGCCGAGGCGTACAAGCACGAGACGGAGCTTTCGCTTGTGGAGCTGCCCGCGGTGCATATCTGGAACGAGTACTATCTGAGAGAATACGAGATAGGCGAGGAACGCCTTGCGCCCATAGCCGAGGAGCTTAGCTTCCTATATGATTATGAGCGCGTCACCAACAAGCGCAGGCCGCGCCTATATGAGACCATAGCCGAGCTTGCAAGGATGGGCATGAGGCAGGGCATTATCTCCAACATCATCTCAACTTCATTTGTTCCGCATATTTTGAACGAATACGATATTGCCAAGTTCATGGAGCTTATCGTAATGTCGAGCGAGGCGGGCTGCCGCAAGCCTTCAGCCGAGATATTCAACATAGCGCTGGAGCGGCTTCACATAGAGCCGTCCGAAATGGCGTATGTCGGCGACACGATTTCCCGCGATGTGCTGGGTGCGAGGAACGCCCAAATAGGCATGATAATAAAGATAGACAACCCCGCCATAGCGCACCGAGACGCAGCTTTTCGCGAGAATGCGCCGAGGGCGGATTGCTATATAAAGGAACTGTACGAAATCCCCGACATTATACGGGCATTCAACAACAACGAACGGAGGGAAAGCAAGTGATTAATACCATCTTCTTTGACGTGGGGAATACGCTCCGCGTGGTCGTAAAGGACAAGGAGTTTTCCGACGCCGCCGAAGCCGAGCTGATGAGGCTCACAGGGACAACCGAATCGCATGACGAGTTCTTCGCCAAGCTCCAACGCAACTGGGACGCCTACCGCAAGATGGTCAAAAAGACCCTGCTTGACGCTTCCGAGATGGAGCTGTGGAGCCAATATCTGCTGCCGGATTACCCCGTAGAGCATATCTGCGCCGTTGCGGGACGCTGCACAAGGCTTTGGCGCGACCATGACGGGCGGCGCGTGGCAAGACCCGATGTGAAATCGACCTTGGAGGAGCTGCGTCTGAGGGGATATACCATGGGCATAATTGCCAACACCATTACCGAGACCGAGATTCCCGACTGGATGATAGAGGACGGAGTAGCGCATTACTTCAAGGCCGTGCTGCTTTCGTCCAAGGTGCGCCTTAGAAAGCCCGACCCCGCCATCTACCACCTTGCGGCAAGGTCGATAGGCTCCAAGCCGGAGGAGTGCGCCTACATCGGCGACAATCCCATCCGCGACGTACAGGGTACAAGGGACGCGGGCTACGGTATGATGATACGCATAGACGAGCCTGACACCATCAAGAACGAGCCGCAGGAGATAATTCTAAAGCCCGATTACACCATCACGGAGATATCACAGATTCTTGATATCTTCCCCCAACTGTAACGGAGGCACGACATGGAAAAGGGTTTTGACGCGATTTTCTACGACTTGGGCGGAACGCTCCGCCTTGTGGAGCGCGACGCTGAGTTTGAGGCGGGCGCAAGACGCAGGATAGCCGAGCTTTGCGGCGAAAAGGGCGACCCCGACGCTTTCTGCAAGTTCCTTGACTACCGCTATGAGGGCTATCGCAAGTGGTGCTTTGAGACTATGCGCGAGGCGCCCGAGTGGGAGCTTTGGACGAAGTGGCTTACCCCGGAATACCCGAGGGAGCTTATCATGAAGAACGCCATCGAGCTTACGATAGAGTTTCGCAACAAAGACGGCCGCAGGGTCGTGGCGCCCAATGGCGCGGCTTCGATAAAGGAGCTGTACGAGCGCGGCTACAAGCTGGGCATCATCAGCAACCTTGTGACCTCAAGGGAGATACCCGACTGGCTTGAGCATGACGATTTGGGCAAGTACTTCGGCGCGGTGCTGCTGTCCTGCGTCGAGGGCATAAGAAAGCCCGACCCCGCCATAAGCGAGAAGGCCTGCCGCATACTGGGCGTTTCGCCCGAACGCTGCGTCTATATAGGCGACAACCTCAAGCGCGACGTCGAGGGAACGAGGGCGGCGGGCTTCGGTATGTTCATACTCTACACCACCCCCGAAAAGCTCAAGCGCGAGAAGATAACGGACGAGAACCGTCCGGACGCAATCATTTTCGACTTCTCCGAGCTGAAGGAAATCTTCCCCTGTGCGCCTACCGTGGCGTGGGACAAGCTGAGGCGAGTATAAGATGAACGACATTCAGGCAATATTCTTGGATTTGGGCGGAACCTTCCGCATAGTGCATGAGAACAAGCCCTACTCCGACGCCGCCAAGGCGCGCATAGCAGAGCTTGTCGGCACCGATATGTCTCCGGAGGACTTTCACGCCCTCATTGAGACGCGATATGAGGAGTACCGCAAGTGGGCTTTGCGCTTCATGTGCGAATCGCCCATGCCCTATCTCTGGTCGCGTTGGCTTGCGTTCGACTGCGACAGGGAGCGCGTGGAGCGAAACGCGGCGGAGCTGACCTATCAGTACAGACGCTGCAAGGGCGAACGCCTTGTGGTGGACGGCGGCGTGGAGACCGTGCGCGAGCTGTACGCAAGGGGCTATAAGCTGGGTATAATCTCCGACCTCATCGGCTGCGACGAGGTGGACGAGTGGCTTGACAACGACAATCTTAGAAAGTACTTCTGCGCCGTGCGCCAATCGTCAATAACCATGCTGCGAAAGCCGCACCCCGCTATCTACTACCTTGCGGCCGAGGACGCGAAGGTGCGCCCTGAGAACTGCTGTTTTGTGGGCGACAACCTCAACCGCGACATAGTCGGCGCGAAGGCGGCGGGCTTTGGAGCAACCGTGGCGGTGGATTATCCGGAAGCCGCGCCCCTAAAGCTCACGGACGAGAACCGCCCGAACGCCATTGTTCACAGCTTCTCCGAGCTGTTGGAAGTCTTTCCCAAGGCGCCGAAAATGGTGATTGGGTAAGCGATTGTAAATTATAGTGGAAGCTGAGCCTGCGGCGCAAACACGGGCGAGGCTCCAAGTCAGGCATAAAAGGAGGCATTTCATGATTAAACTACCCAACGCGGGAGGCGAGGCCTTGGCCAAGGCGGTTGAGGCGGCGTATGAGCGCGGCGAGACCGACTACTCGCTAAAGCCCTTGAACCTTGTGGATGAGGACGGCAAAGCCTTGGGGCTTATCAAGGCGGGCGACTCCGTTATATTCTGTTGCAGGCGCGGCGAACGCGAGACGGAGCTGACCGACGCCTTCACCGAGCCGGACTTTTCGGGCTTTGAGCGTGAGGAGCTGAAGCCGCTTGACTTTGTTATTCTCACCATGTACAGCGAAAAGTACACCTACCTGCCCGTGGCGTTCGCGCCCAGCAAGGTGCATAACACCCTTGCTCAAACCATATCCAAGGCGGGCAAGACCCAGCTCCATTGCGCCGAGAGCGAGAAGTTCGCGCACGTCACGTTCTTCTTCAACGGCGGCGAGGCCAAGCCCATAGAGGGCGAGACCGACATAAAGATTCAGTCCCTAAAGGGCATACCCTTCGAGCGGAAGCCCGAAATGCGCCTTCCCGACGTGGCGGACGAGGTGATAAAGGGACTTGTGAGCGGCTATGACTTCATCATCACCAACTTTGCGAACGGCGACGTCATAGGGCATACCTCCAACTGCGAAGCCAAGGTTGCGGCGGCGGAAGCTGTGAGCCGCAGCTTGGGCGTGGTACTTGAGGCGGCAAAGCGCGAGGGCTACACCGTGCTTGTCACCGCCGACCACGGCAATCTTGAGGTCATGCGCACCAAGGAGGGCAAGCCCCATGTCGCGCACACCACCAACTTGGTCTACTGTGCGGCGCTGTCCCCGAACGCCAAGGTCGTCAAGGCCGAGGGCAAGTTAGCGGACGTCGCGCCCACCGTGCTTTCGTCCATGGGCTTGGACAAGCCCGACGACATGACGGGTTCGCCCCTGTTCGAGTTCGAGAAGCCCGCCAAGACCCTGCTTATAGTCCTTGACGGCTGGGGCAAGGGCGAGGAGAACGACGACAATCCCATCTTCTTGGCCGACACCCCCGTTTGGGATGCTCTTATCGCCGACAATCCCACGGTTCTGCTGCGCGCCTCGGGCGACGCGGTCGGACTGGAGCCTGTGAAGGCGGGCAATTCCGAGGCGGGGCATATCAACCTTGGCGCGGGCAGAGTGATACTTCAGGACGACGTAAGGCTTGACGCCGCCATGCGCGACGGCTCGTTCGGCAAGAATCCCGCGTTCGTCACCGCCCTTGAAAACGCGAGGGAGCGCGGCGGAGCTTTGCACCTTATCGGGCTTTTGACCAAGAAATCCTCTCACGGCTCCATGGACTATCCGCTTGCCCTTTTGGACATGGCAAAGGAGCGCGGCTTCGAAAACGTGTGCGTTCATATCATCTTCGACGGGCGTTCCACCGAGCCGGGGAGCGCGCCCGCCCTGCTTAGGGACTTCGGTTCCATCATGGAGGAAAAGGGCGTAGGATGCATGGTTTCCGGCGTGGGAAGGGGTGTCGCGCTCGACCGCGACCGCAACTGGGACAAGGTAAAATGTGCCTATAACTCTATGGTTTTGGGCATTGGTCAAGCTTATCGTAAATAATGCTTGACAGATTCAAAAACTGTGGCTATAATTAGCTTATCGGTAGGCGCAAACGTTTGCGTGACCGCAAGGATGCAACTCCCCCGACAAAGGGGGTTATGAACCTAAATTTATTGAAAATGAGGTAAAAACACGATGGCACAAAAGATGAGAGGCGTAACGCTTCACGCAACATGGGATCCCAAGCCCGGCTTCAAGCTTGGCACAAAGGACATCGACCATGTCCAGACCTACCTCGGCAGTCAGGTTTGGAGAGATCCGTACATCACCATTGACGAGTATGACGTTCCCGAGCCGGGTCCGGGTCAGGTTCTCATCAAGGTCAAGGCCTGCGGCATTTGCGGCAGCGATGTTCACATGGCGCAGAAGAAGGAGGATGGCTATATCTTCTATCCCGGTCTGACGGGCTTCCCCTGCATACTGGGTCATGAGCTTTCCGGCGTGGTCGTAAAGGCCGGCCCGGGCGCGAAGGACAAGGTCACCAACCGTGCTTTCGTGGGCGGCGAGATGGTCTGCGCGGAGGAAATGCTCTGGTGCGGTTCCTGCAAGCCCTGCGCCGATGGTTGGCCCAACCACTGCGAGCGTCTGGACGAGATAGGCTTCAACGTAAACGGCGCGTTCTGCGAGTACATCGTACTTCCCGACCGCTGCCTGTGGAGCCTTGAGCCTCTCAAGAGGCGCTACACCGACGAGCGTGACATCTTCCTTGCCGGCTCCTTGGTCGAGCCTTGCTCCGTAGGTTACAATGCGGTCATCGAGCGCGGCGACGGCGTCCGCCCCGGCGACAACGTGGTTATCTGCGGCACCGGCCCCGTAGGTCTTGCGGCTTGCAGAGAGCTGAAGACCATGGGCGGAGCTATTGTAATCGTGTCCGAGCCTCAGCCCGAACGCGCCGAGCTTGCCAGGAAGATGGGCGCTGATTACGTCATCGACCCGAGCAAGGTCAACTTCACAGAGGAGGTTCTGCGCCTCACAAACGGCATGGGCGCTTCCCTCTACCTCGAAGCCACGGGTCTGCCCACGGTCGTGTATCCGGGTATCGAGCAGTGCATTTGGGAGGGTCGTACCCTCAATTCCACCGTTGTGGTGGTTGCCCGTGCGGAAGCCAAGATGCCTGTTACCGGCGAAGTTCTGCAGGTCAGAAGGGCTCGCATCGTAGGTTCGCAGGGTCACAGCGGCCACGGCACATTCCCAAGAGTAATCGACAGCATGGCGGCGGGCATGGATATGCTCCCCATGATTACAAAGAAGATTACTCTGGACGAGGTTCCGGAGAACATCATCGCTTTGCAGCATGACAGAACCAACATGAAGATCACCTGCGTCATGGACGACTAAGGAGTAATTATGGCTTACCAGAAATATCTTACCACCGATTATCCCAACATCTTCTTTGAGGACAACACCGTAGGCCGCATGAAGAAGCGCTTGTGGGACGCCTCCGAGGAGGAGATTCAAGCGGTTCTGGACGATTACGGCATTGGCACCCCCAGCGAAATGGGCAAGGCGAACTGCTACATCCAAAACACCCCAAGGGCGAAGCTCATCGAGAAGCGCCACAAGAACGACATCGTCTTGGTTCCTATCGGCAGCACCGAGAACCACGGCGCGCAGAACTGCTCCGGCCTTGACACCTTCATGGTGCAGTTCATCTGCGAAGCGGTTCGCAGAAAGACCGCCAAGCTCGGTCACGAAGTGGCGTTGGCGTTCCCGCCCATGAACTACGGCGGACACCCCTATCACCATCTCGGTATGCCCGGCACCGTCATGATTTCCGAGACCACCATCATCGAGACCTTGACCGCTGTCATGGCGGGTCTGTGGGATGACGGCTATCGCAAGATAATCCTTGTCAACAACCACGGTCAGGACTGGATGCTTGAGAGCGCGATTCAGGAGTTCTTCAAGCGTTATCAGCTCCCCGCCTTCGCCTGCGTAGTTGAATGGCACCGCGCCGTGCGCGAGTTCTTCTACCCCTTGGGCGACGAGCGTCCCGACTTCGTCACCACCCCGTTCATCCACGCCGACGAGAGCGAGACGAGCGCCGCGCTGCTGATGTTCCCCGAAATGGTGGACATGAGCGTCTGCGTAGACGCCACGCCTAAGAACTTCGGTTTCCTGCAGGACGGCTTCTTTGACGGTTCCGTGGACAGCTTCCACAGGCCGAACCGTTGGCAGGAGATGGAAGGCAACGCTTGGATAGAGCGTTACGGCACCCCTGAGGGCGTAGTCGGCAAGCCGACCCGCGCCGACCCCAGGAGAGTAAAGCGCGCCGTCGCCGCTATCTGCGAGTATCTGACCCTTATGTGCGAGGACATCTACGCCAAGTACCCCGCAGGTCAGGTTCCCGATCCCTCCAAGTTCTCCCTGCGTCCCCAGGAGGAGATTGACGCCTGCCTGCGCGAGCCGCAGAGCGAGGGCTGGAAGAGCATACACGAGCTGAGCCGCAGAGGCATATTCATCGACTAAAGTAACTACGATAGGCCGCGGTGCAGTTTTGGTGCAGCGCGGCCTATTCCGTGAGATACGCGCCCCAAGGTTGGGCAACCCCCGTAACGCTTTCGGAGAAAAACATGAATTACTTATCGCAAACCGTACCAATACAGTTCGACACCTGCTTTTCGCCCTACAAGGCGGCCAATTGGCGCGAGGCCTTCCGCGACCTGCACGAAAAGGGTATGACGGGCGTAGAAATCGCCGTCGCTTACCCGGACAGGGTTGACGCACAGGAGCTGCTGACAGAGGCAAACAAGAACGGGCTAAAGGTCACGTCCATTTCGACAGGTCAGATATACGGGCTTGAAGGGCTGTTTTTGACCTCGCCTGACGCGGCCGTGCGCGATCGCGCCCGCGAGGTCGTGGAGAACCACATCCTGCTTGCCCAAAGGCTTGGCGGAGCGAACGTCACAATAGGCCTTATCAGGGGCAAGCTTGAGCCGGGAGGCAAGAACGCGCTGTCGTGGCTTTTAAGGGAGACCCTGACGCCCTTATGTCACTTTGCCGCCAAGCATGGGATAAAGCTGCAAATGGAGGCTATCAACCATGGCGAAGCTTCCTTTATTAATAGTACCCGCGACTGTGTCAATTTCATCGCGGGCATGGGCAGCCCACAGTCACTCGGCATACTTTTCGACACCTTCCACTCCAACATAGAGGATGAGGACGTCGTTAAGGCAGCCAAGCTTGCCGTGGATTCGGGCAGGCTCATGAACGTTCATTTCGCGGATTCACACCGAGGTTTACCGGGCGAGGGCAGCATAGATTTTCCCGCAGTCGTCAGGGTTATCAGGGACGGCGGCTACACGGGGGCATTCACGCTTGAAACGCTGTGCGTCCCAAGCGAGGAGCATGTACTCAACAATTACGCCGACGCCTTAAAGAGGGTCACGGCATAGAGGAGGAAAGATGATTAACGTAGGTATTATTGGCGCGGGACGCATAGGGCAGGTTCACGCCAAAAGCATAATCACGGGAGTTGACGAGGCCAACATCCTTGCCATAGCGGATCCCTATCTCAGCCCCGCGGCGGAGAAGTGGGCCAAGAGCGTCGGCATCCCCAACATTTACAGGGATTATAAGCTCATAATCAACGACGAACGCATTGACGCGGTGCTTATCTGCTCATCCACCGACACCCACGCCCAGATATCCATCGAGGCGATACAGGCTGGCAAGCATGTGTTCTGCGAAAAGCCAATAGACCAAAAGCTTGACAGGATAGCCGAGGTCGAGGCAGCGCTCAAGGCGTCCCCCAGGAAGCTCAAGTATCAGGTCGGCTTCAACCGCAGGTTTGACCACAATTTCCGCGCATTGCGCAAGGCGGTGCAGGATGGCAGGATAGGCGAGGTTCAGTTTGTCAGAGTAAGCTCAAGAGACCCCGAGCCGCCTCCCGCGGGCTATGTCAAGGGTTCGGGCGGAATATTCCTTGATATGATGATTCATGATTTTGACATGGTGGGCTATCTCTCCGGACATAAGGTCGAGGAGGTCTACGCCAAGGGCGCGGTGCTTATCGACCCCGCCATAGGCGAAGCGGGCGACGTGGATACCGCCACAGTCTCGCTGAGGCTTGACAACGGCGCGTTGGCGCTCATCGACAATTCCCGCAAGTCCGTCTATGGCTACGACCAGCGCGCAGAGGTGTTCGGCTCAAAGGGCAGCGTCCAGAACGCGAACGACCTTCCCTCCACCGCCGTTATCTCCACCGTTGAGGGCGTTACCGCCGAAAAGCCGCTGTGGTTCTTCCTACAACGCTATATGAGCTCCTATCAGGCGGAGGTGCGCTCCTTCATCGAGAGCATAGTCAACGACACGGACGTCGAGGTCGGCATAGCCGAGGGCAGGGACTCCATAAGGCTGGCCCTTGCCTGCAAGAAGTCCATGGAGGAGAATCGCCCCGTCAAGTTGGACGAAATCCACTAAAGAGCAAGAAAAAATATGCAAAGCGCCGCGAAGGGAAAACCTTCACGGCGCTTTTTTGATGTTGACCTGTATTACGGCTCGATAAGCCTGCACTCCATGTAGTAACGCTTTTCGTTGGCCTCGCCCATGGAGAATGTCTTGCGCGGCAGAGCGCCGTCATAGACCACGGTGTCAAAGAACTCGCTCTTTTCCATGGCGGGGAGGGTGAAGCCCACGGCCTTGTCCTCCGACGCGAGGCGCTCCACGACGTCCGCTCCGTGGATGTAGTCCACGCTCACGCCGCTGTTTTCGCGGATGAGCATGTCTATCGCGGCCTGAAGCGTGCCGACCGCAAGCTGTTGACGCGGGGACGCGACTTCGATAACGCCCGTATGCCCCTTGTACACGAAGGGCAGCTTATGGCTTGCGCCGCCCTCGGGGGCGGAAAGCTTGCGGGTCTCGGTCACTGAGACGCCGCCGTTCTGCTCATTTAGGATGGCGGTCAGCTTCTTAATAGCCTTTGCGCCGTCCATACCGAACACAACGCGGTGAATAGGCTCAAAGATTATGCCCTCGTCGTGAACGTTCTCAAGCTCGACCAAAGCCCACCTTGCGGGGTGGTTCTCGCGCTGCTTTGGCGTGAGCGTGGTCTTGATTTGCTCCCAGTTCGCCTTGGCGGTGGCAAAGCTGTGATTGCCGTCGCCCATGGCGTAGAGCAGGGGGGCCTTGTCGCCGTATTTGGCGGAGAACACCTCAGGGGACGCGATAACGCCAAGCGCGTCGATAACGCCCTGAATAAGCTCATCGTCCGAGACGAGCCAGCCCGTGATGTGGCCGCCGTCAAGCATAAGGTCGGTGTCGTACAGCTTCTCAAGCTCGCAGGCCTTGTCCATGAGCGGCTCAATCACGCTGCGTTTGGGGTCGTCAATCAGCACCAGGATGTGCGGAAGCTCGATGGGCGCGCCCTTGCGGATACGCAGTCTCGGCGGAATGCGCTCCACTATTGTGCCTTCGGAAGCCCTGATAAGCATCGTTGAACCCTTCGAGTAGTCGTAGCACTCCAAGTCAAGAGCCACGACAAGCCCAAGGCGGGTGTTGCCCGCGACGCTGCGCTTTACGAGTACAAAGCCCTGCTTGCGGGGCTTGAGTATGCCCTCGTCCATGTAGCGGCGCATATTGTTCCGTATGGCTTCGATGCGCTGCGCCTCGTCGGGCTTGTCCAAGAATGCCTCGGGAAGCATGAGATCGAGGGTGGAGGGGGCGTCCTTGATGTACTCGCGGGCTTTCTGCCAGTACTCGGGTTGGGATGTATATTGATCACAGGCAACCACGGCCCATTTGGAGAAATCCGCGTTGGCGTCCGGAAGCATCACTTCGGGGACGAGCAAACCGACGTTGTTCAAAAACTTCTGCATACTATTTGACCGGCTCGATAAGGCCGTAATTCCCATCCTTTCTTACATACAGTACATTGATTTGATTGGTTTCCGCGTTGCGGAATACGAAGAACGAGTGTCCCAGGAGTTCAAGCTGCATCATGGCTTCTTCCTCGCTCATGGGCTTGATGTCGAATTTCTTTACGCGGACAATGCGCGGCCCGTCGTAATCTTCGTCTTCGTCGATCTCGCCGGCAATGGTGCGAATGCCTTCGCCGCGATGATCCTTTTCAAACTTGGTGCGGTGGCGAACGATCTGCTTTTCAAGCTTCGCCAATACGTTGTCGAATGAGGCGTACATGTCGTCGGATACTTCCTCGCCGCGAATGATCCTGCCCTCATAGGGTATGGTCACCTCGACGATGTGACGATTGCGCTCAACCGAAAGGGTTACTTGGGCTTCAACGTCTTCGGGGAAGTACTTGTCAAGCTTCGACAGTTTCTTTACCGCTACATCGCGCATGTAGCCGGATACTTCGAGATTCTTGCCGGAAATTGTGATACGCATATGATTCACTCCTTCTTGCGCAGAAATTATAAGATCCCCTGCGCCAACTATATAATACCATATTGTGGGCCGCGATTCCATAGATATTTCAAAAATTCATAACTAATCTTGCATTGGTTTTAAGCCGCCAAAGCCGTATGCCGTCCCCCCCCTTTCGTGTCATCCTGAGCGTTAGTCGAAGGATCTTGCCGCAAGCATAACAGTCAATTCCCGCTCTCATCCAAACACCGACCCGAAACATAAGGTCAAAAAAGTCCTAAATTTCTTTCGGTTTTGCAATTCGTTCACTTTTAGAACATCTTTATGACAACTTGACTTGTTATATTGTCTGTGGAAGTTGAAGAGACTTCCGAATCCCTCCTCCTTATGTATTTACCTCCCAAGTGAACAGCCCGCAGGTTCCCCCCACCTTTGCGGGCTGTTCCATTTTTGGCTAAACCTCGTCCCCCCAAAGCCCCTCGCCCCCCCGTGGGTCGAGGGGCTTTTCCGCGCGATAATATAATTTTCGTATACGTTTCAAAACGCCGTGGTACATGTTATAATAAGGTAAATTTGATTTTACAGGAGGTCGCTATGTCGAAAGCTTATGTCCCCGAACCGTTCCGCATCAAGATGGTGGAGCCGATAAAGATGCTCACCCGTGCTCAGCGCGAGGAGAAGATATGCCTTGCCCACTACAATGTGTTCAACCTTGCGGGCGAGGACTGTTTCATCGACCTGTTGACCGACTCCGGCACCAACGCCATGTCCGACGCGCAATGGGCGGGCATAATGCACGGCGACGAGGCCTACGCGGGAGCCAAGAGCTACTACAAGCTTTGCGCGGCGGGGCGTGACATCTTCGGATATGAGTATATTCAGCCGGTGCATCAGGGCCGAGCCGCCGAGAAGGTTCTGTTCCCACTGTTTTTGGGCAAGGGCAAGTTCGCCATCTCCAATATGTTTTTCGACACTACGCGGGCGCATGTGGAGCTTGCGGGAGCGCGTGCGATAGACTGCGTATGCGAGGCGGCCAAGGACCCGTCACACAGGGCGCCGTTTAAGGGCAACATGGATGTGGAGAAGCTTGAAAGGCTCATCCTTGAAAAGGGCGCGGATAACGTAGGTCTTGTGGTCATGACCATCACCAACAATTCGGCGGGCGGCCAGCCGGTGTCGCTTGCCAACATGCGCGAGGTCTCCAAGGTTTGTAAAAAGTATGGCATACCCCTTGACATAGACGCGGCGCGCTTTGCCGAGAACGCCTATTTCATCAAGCGTGACGAGGCACAGTGCCGCGACCTGTCCATAAACGAGATAAACAGGGAGGTATTCGCCTGCGCCGATATGTTCACCATGAGCGCGAAGAAGGACGCCATCCTCAACATCGGCGGACTTATCGGGGTCAAGGACGGCTCCTCACCCGTGATAGCGGGAATCAAGGCCAACTGCATAAGCTATGAGGGCTTTTTCACCTACGGCGGACTTGCCGGCCGCGACCTTGAGGCCATGGCGATAGGCTTGTACGAGGGCATAGGCGAGGATTATCTGAAGTATCGCATAGGACAGATGGAGTACCTTGCCTCGCAGTTGGACGACGCGGGCATAGCTTATCAGGCGCCCGTGGGTGGCCATGGGATATTCGTGGACGCAAGGGCGATGCTGCCGCATATACCGTATTATGAGTTCCCCGCTCAAACCCTTGCGATAGAGCTGTACAAGGAAGCGGGGATTAGGAGCTGTGACATAGGCTCGTACATGCTGGGCAACGACCCCGACACGGGCGAGCAGCTAAAGAGCGAGTTCGAGTTCACGCGGCTTGCGATTCCAAGGCGCGTGTATACGCAGTCACATCTTGACCTCATAGCGCAGGCGCTGATAAATGTAAAGGACAAGGCCAAGGACATAAAGCACGGCTACCGCATCACATGGGAGCCGCCCGTACTCAGGCATTTCCAAGCGAGCCTTGAGCCGATAGACGAATAGCACCATACCAAGGCTTTTAATCTCGCCGCAAATACCGCCCGACACAGGGCGATTTGGGGCGAGACGGAGCCTGTCGGAAAGCAGAGGGGGAAAATGAAGGCGAGCGCAGGAGCCGGGGGG
>ERZ795053.1971-NODE-1971-length-25428-cov-7.444685_pt1 | contig 25428 bp, 24 predicted proteins | sample MGYA00375137_ERZ795053 | MGnify/ENA primary metagenome ERZ795053 (study PRJEB30182, sample SAMN05720284) | activated sludge metagenome | isolation source: Anaerobic digester | place: Hong Kong | collected 2014-12-17 ...
GCGGCCAGGTGCCGCGCGGCTGCCAGCAGCGGGCCGCGATGGGCCTCGTCGACGGGGTGGCCGGCGGCGATGGCGCCGGCGAGCTCGTCGAGCACGTCGGCGAAGAGGTGGTAGTGGAGGTGGATGTCGGCCTGCCGGCTCTCGGTGCCGGGGCGGATCAGGCGGATCGTCACGCCCTCGTGGTCGGCCGCCGCCTCGAAGGCGGAATGGCGGGTGAACGAGCCGAGATAGGACTTGTCCGGGAAGTCGATGCCGACCTCGGCGCGGTCGACGATCGGTCGCTTGGTCATGGCTCTGGCTCCTGCCCCTTGCTCTGGTCGTGCAGCGCCGGGTAGCAAGGCGGCGCAGCGGGAGGAAGCGCGATGAGCGAGCTCGGGGTGGCGATCGGCGGATTTGGGGCCATTGGCCGCGAGGTGGCGAAGGCCCTGGTCGCCGGCCTGCCGGGCCTGCGGCTCGCCGCGGTGAGCGGGCGCGACCGGGCGAAGGCCGAGGCCGGCCTCGCCGAGCTCGGCACGGGCGTGCCGGTGCTGCCGCTCGAGGCGCTGGCCGACGCGGCCGAGATCGTTCTCGAATGCCTGCCGGCAGCGGTCTTTCGCGATGTGGCGGAGCCGGCGATCGACCAGGGGCGGATCTTCATGCCGCTCTCGGTCGGCCAGCTTCTGACACATGGCGACCTGATCGAGCGGGCGAAGGCCACGGGTGCGCGCATCCTGCCGCCGACGGGCGCGCTTCTCGGCCTCGATGCGGTGCGGGCCGCCGCCGAGGGCCGGATCGAGAGCGTCGCCATGGTGACGCGAAAGCCGCCCGGCGGTCTGGCGGGAGCACCGCATCTGGTGAAGAACGGCATCTCGGTCGAGGGGCTGACCGAGCCGCTCATGGTCTTCGAGGGCACGGCCCGCGAGGGCGCAAGGGGCTTTCCGGCGAACGTCAATGTCGCGGCGGCGCTCAGCCTCGCCGGGATCGGCCCGGATCGCACGACGCTGCAGGTCTGGGCCGACCCCGGGGTGACCCGCAACGTGCACCGGATCATCGTCGAGGCGGACAGCGCGCGCTTCGAGATGCTGATCGAGAACGTCCCGTCGGCCAACCCGAAGACCGGCAAGATCACGGCGCTCAGCACCATCGCGGCGCTGCGCGGCCTCACGGCCACGTTGAAGGTCGGCTCCTGATTGACTTGCCCCGCCCGGTGGCGGGATAACTCGCCTGAACCGTTGCAGGAGTGTCGTCATGCTGACCGAGGAGCTGTCCCGGACCGTCGCCGCGCCGAACAATCTCGAGGCCTTCTGGATGCCGTTCACCGCGAACCGGCATTTCAAGCTCGAGCCGCGGCTGATCGCCCGCGCCAAGGACATGCACTACACCTCCATCGACGGACGGCAGATCCTCGACGCCACGGCGGGTCTCTGGTGCTGCAATGCCGGCCACGGCCGGCCGAGGATCGTCGAGGCGGTGCAGCAGCAGGTTGCCGATCTCGACTTCGCGCCGAACTTCCAGTTCTCGCATCCCAAGGCGTTCGAGCTGGCCTCGCGCCTGGCCACGCTCTTCCCGGGTGATCTCGACCACGCCTTCTTCACCAATTCGGGCTCCGAGGCGGTCGACACGGCGCTGAAGATCGCGCTCGCCTACCAGCGGGCACGGGGCCAGGGCACGCGGACCCGGCTGATCGGCCGCGAGCGCGGCTATCACGGCGTCGGCTTCGGCGGCATCTCGGTCGGCGGCATGGTCAAGAACCGCATGTGGTTCGGCTCGCTGCTCGCCGGCGTCGACCACCTGCCGCACACGCTCGACCTCGAGCGGAACGCCTTCTCCAGGGGCCAGCCGGCGCACGGCGCCGAGCTCGCCGACGAGCTCGAGCGGCTGGTGGCGCTGCACGACGCCTCGACCATCGCCGCCGTCATCGTCGAGCCGGTGGCGGGCTCGATCGGCGTCTACCCGCCGCCGGTGGGCTATCTCGAGCGGCTGCGGGCGATCACCGAGAAGCACGGCATCCTGCTCATCTTCGACGAGGTGATCACCGGCTACGGCCGGCTGGGCAAGGGCTCGGCCGCCGAGTATTTCGGCGTCCAGCCGGATCTCGTGACGACCGCCAAGGGCCTCACCTCGGGCGTCATCCCGATGGGGGCGGTGATGGCGCGAAAGCACATCCACGACACCATCGTCGGCAGCAGCGCCGACGAGCGCACGATCGAGCTCTTCCACGGCTACACCTACTCGGCCCATCCGGTCGCCTGCGCCGCCGGCCTCGCCACGCTCGAGACCTATCGCGAGGAGGGCCTGTTCGAGCGCGCCGCCGAGCTGGCGCCGCACTGGGAGGCGGCGCTGCACAGCCTCAAGGGCCTGCCCAACGTCATCGACATCCGCAATATCGGCCTGATGGGGGCGGTCGAGCTCTCGGCGCGGCCCGGCAAGCCGGGGGCCAGGGCCTATGACGCCATGTGCAAGGGCTTCTTCGACCACGACATCATGATCCGCATCACCGGCGACACCCTCGCCATGTCGCCGCCTTTGATCGTGACGAAGGACCAGATCGACGAGATCGTCGAGCGGGTGGGGAAGGTGATTCGCGCGGTGGCGTGATCCTCGCGCCCTGGCGCGACCGACACCTTCCGACCGGCTATCGGAGTATCTGGACCAGCGTGGCGGCGATTCGAGCGCTGTAGACGTCTCGATGAGGCTGGAAGTTGCGTTTTATGCCCCATTGGGGTATTATCGTTGACGTCATCTCTGCTGACCATCGTCGAGACGTCCGCCTATCTGGCGCGAGCCGAGAAGCTGCTCGATGCGGAGGAGCGGGAGGCCGTGAAGCTTGCGTTCGCGGCGGAGCCGCTTGCTGGTGACCTGATCCGAGGCAGCGGTGGCGTGCGCAAGCTGCGGTTCGGGCTCGCCGGGCGGGCAAGCGCGGTGGCGCACGAGTAATCTACTTCTTCCATGATAATCCGATGCCCGCCTTCCTGCTCACTGTCTTCGCCAAGAATGAACGCAGCGATCTGACGCCGAGCGAGATCGCCACCCTGCGCAAGCTGGTTCGGACGCTCGTCGAGACCTACGGAGCCTGAGAAATGACGAAGACAGCCTTCGCGGCGATCGAGGCGGGACTTGCGGATGCGATCGCCCATGCCCGTGGCGAGCCCGACCGTGGCACCGAGAGCCGCTATCCGATCGGCGCCGTCGACGTGCAGGCGATCCGCCGGCGGACGGGCCTCTCGCAGGAGCGCTTCTGCGCGCTCTTCGGCATCAGCCGGCGGACCTTCGTCAAATGGGAGCAGGGCGAGCGACGCCCGACCGGCCCGGCCCGGGTGCTGCTCAAGGTGATCGAGCGGAACCCGACTGCCGTTCTCGAAGCGCTGAAGGTCGATTGAACCGCATCGGTCGTTTCGAGAGCTTTCATCTGGCCGGGCAACGACGGTGGCCGACCGAATCGCTGGCGGTTGCTCAGGCAATGAGTGGCCCGCCGATAGCGGCTGACAGCCTGCGCCATGCTGCTATATCCGATTGAGCGGTCGTCAAGGGAGGAACGGACATGAGGTTTGCCAATCGTCTGCTCGCTGCGAGCTGTCTCGTCGCCGGGCTGTTCGCCCTGCCGGCGCTGGCGGAGCCGGTCAGCATCAAGCTCTTGCAGCTCAACGACTGGTACCGCTACCTGGACGACGAGGGGCGGGGCGGCTTCGCCCGGCTGGTCACGATCCTCGCGGACGAGGATGCGGCCGCCGACAATGTCCTCCTCGTCCATGCCGGCGACGCCTTCTCGCCCTCGCTGCTCTCCGGCTTCGATCAGGGTGCCCACATGGTGGCGCTCCTGAACGAGCTGCCGCTCGACGTCTTCGTCCTGGGCAATCACGAGTTCGACTTCGGCCCCGAGGTCGCGGCCGAGCGTCTGGCCGAGGCCGGGTTCGACGTCGTCAACAGCAATGTGCGCACCGCGGGCGGCGACCTCTTCCCCGGCACCGTCGAGAGCAAGCTGGTCGAGATCGACGGCATCAAGCTCGGCTTCTACGGCGTCACCACGCCCGACACGATCGAGCTGGCGAGCCCGGGCGACACGACCTTCGCGCCGGTGGTCGAGACCGCCAGCCTGATGCAGGCGAAGCTGCGCGAGGCGGGCGCCGACATCGTGGTCGCGGTGGTTCATACCGGCTGGCGCGAGGACATGGAGCTCTACCGGGCCGGGATCGCCGACATCATCATGACCGGCCACGATCACGACCTGCGGATCATGTACGACGGCCAGACGGTGATGACGGAGAGCGGCTCGGATGCCGACTACGTCACGGCGATCGAGCTCCTCGCCGAGCGCGACGAGGACGGCAAGGTGGCGTGGCGGCCGGCCTTTCGGGCGATCGACAGCGCCCGCGTCGAGCCCGACGCGGCAGCGCAGGCCAAGGTGCAGCCCTATGAGGACAAGCTCTCGGCCGAGCTCGACGTCGATATCGGCGAGGCGATGGTGCCGCTCGACACGCAGCGGGCGACCATCCGCACGATGGAGAGCGGTTTCGCCAATCTCATCGCCGATGCGATCAGGAACGCCACGGGCGCCGATATCGGGCTCACCAATGGCGGCGGCATCCGCGGCAACCGGCTCTACGAGCCGGGCCATGTGCTCACCCGGCGGGACATCCTGAGCGAGCTGCCATTCGGCAACACGACGGTCCTGGTCGAGCTCCAGGGATCCGATCTCATGGCGGCGCTCGAGAACGGCGTCAGCCAGGTCGAGGAGGGGGCCGGGCGCTTCCCGCACGTCTCGGGGCTGCGCTTCACCTATGATGCCAGCCAGCCGGCCGGCGCCCGGGTCACCGAGGTCATGGTCGGCGATGCACCGCTCGATCTGGCGGCGACCTATTCGGTCGCCACCAACGACTACATGCTCGGCGGCGGTGACGGCTTCGCCAGCCTCGGCAATGGCAAGGTGCTGATCGACGGCTCCGGCGGAACGCTGATGGCGAACACCGTGATGAACTACATCACGGCCACGGGCGGCAAGGTCGATCAGGAGGCCGAGGGGCGGGTCACGCGTCTCAATTGAGGCGGGAAGCGGTCGTTTCGCCGCGCGCGGCAAGGCGGGCCGATTGACCTGTGGCCGATCGGCCCGCTAGTGATCGTCGCTGCAGCGCCATGCGCCGCTGGCCGCAAGCGGGCGTGTCGCCGCCGGGCCTGTCGAAAGGAAGTAGCCGATGCGTCGCGGACTGATGCCGTTCCTCGTGATCTCCCTGCTCACCCTGGGCGGCCTGGCGCTCAGCGCCTGCGCCATCCAGCTCCCCGACGGCACCCAGACCGAGGGCTGGCTGAAGGACCGCAACAAGTACCAATAGGCGCTGCGGGGCTCGCCGCTCGATGCCGTCGGAGCGCGGCCTGCGCGCCGCGGCGCTGGTTCTCTGGCTCGCTGCCTGGGCGGTGGTCACCTGGGCGATGCTCGACCCGGCGCCACCGGACCTGGCGGGGCAGTCGGACAAGCTCGTCCATTTCGGCAGCTTTTTCCTGATCAGCATCACCTCGCTGGGTTTCTGCCGCGGCAGCGGCCAGCTTCTTGCGGCCGGCCTCGTCTGTCTCGTTGCCGCAGTCGGCCTGGAGCTGACCCAGGGGCTGGTGCCGAGCCGGACCTTCGAGGCCGCCGACATGGCCGCCAACCTCGCCGGCGTTGCCACCGGCATGGCGCTGGCCCGGTTCGCGCTGGTTCGGCTCGGGCGGCGCCCGAGTCCGGCCTGACGGGCTACCGGTGCTGCGGTGCGAGCATCGGCCCGAGCTTGCGGCCGGCCAGGATGTGGACGTGGAAGTGCGGCACTTCCTGGTGTGAATCGGGGCCGTGATTGGCGAGCACGCGGTAGCCGCTCTCCCTGACGCCGGCCATGTCCGCGACCTTGCCCACGGCGCGGAAGAAGCCGGCGATGGCCGCGTCGGGGGCCTGGGCGCTGAAGTCGGCGAGCGAGACATAGGGGCCCTTGGGGATCACCAGGACATGCACCGGTGCCGCCGGATGGATGTCCTCGAAGGCCAGCGCCCACTCGTCCTCGTAGACCTTCCTGCAGGGCAGCTCGCCGCGCAGGATGCGGGCGAAGACATTGCTGGTGTCGTAGCTCATCGGGGATGCTCCAGGGGCGGCGGTCGCCTGTGCGTGATCGTGCTCGAGGGTTCGTGGGCGGGTTGGCCGCGACTTGTCAAGGCGGGCCGGGACTGGCAGAGACGGATGGCCGAATCTTCGGCCCTCCATTCGGGACGCCCTCATGTCGCTCGCCGTCGCCATCCAGATGGACCCGCTCGAGACCGTCGACATCGACGGCGACAGCACGTTCGTGCTGGCGCTCGAGGCGCAGCGGCGGGGACACGGCCTCTACCACTACGAGCCGAAGCATCTGAGCTACCGGCAGGGCCGGGTCCTGGCCAGGGCGCGGCCGTTCGAGGTGCGGCGGGAGAAGGGCAACCATGTCACCTTCGGTGCGCCCGAGGTGATCGATCTGGCCACCCTCGACGTCGTCCTGATGCGCCAGGACCCGCCCTTCAACCTCGCCTATATCTCGGCCACGCATCTGCTGGATCGCGTGCACCCCGGCACGCTCGTCGTCAACGACCCGCATTCGGTGAGGAACGCGCCCGAGAAGCTCTTCGTCACCCATTTCGCCGAGCTCATGCCGCCGACCCTGATCTCCTACGACATCGACGAGATGCGGGCGTTCCGCGCCGAGCAAGGCGACGTCATCGTCAAGCCGCTCTACGGCAATGGCGGGGCCGGCATCTTCCTCATCAAGCAGGACGACAACAACCTCTCGAGCCTGGTCGAGACCTTCCAGAGCTTCCTCAAGGAGCCCTTGATGGTGCAGCGCTACTTGCCGGAGATCCGCCAGGGCGACAAGCGCATCATCCTGATCGACGGCAAGCCGGCCGGGGCCGTCAACCGGGTGCCGCCCGAGTGGGACGTGCGGGCCAACCTGCATATCGGCGGCCGGGCCGAGAAGGCGGTGCTGACCAAGCGCGATCTCGAGATCTGCGAGGTGATCGGGCCGGCGCTCGAGGAGTATGGCCTCGTCTTCACCGGCATCGACGTGATCGGCGACTACCTGACCGAGATCAACGTCACCTCGCCGACCGGCCTGCAGGAGATCGACCGCTTCGACGGCGTCAGCCTCGAGCGGCAGATCTGGGACGCGATCGAGACGCGGCTGGCGAACGGGCCGACGGCACGGCGCTGGATGAGCTGAGCGCCTGCACGGCGACCGCATACTTCGTCAGGCTGCGGTCGATCGGTGCTCACGTAGCATCGGCTACGCTGCGCGCCGATCGCCTTGCCTTCCTCGTCTACGGTCGCCGTGCAGGCGCTCAGACCGGTGGCGGGGCCGAGCGCCAAGCAAAAAGGGCTCCCTTGCGGGAGCCCCAGTCGCCGGAGTCGTGAGAGGGCAGCTCAGGCGGCAGCCGCCAGCAGCACCTTCTCGAGCTTCCTGGTCGCCTCCGTCTCGTCGACCGAATCGATCGCCGCGACCTCGCGGGCCAGGCGCTCGAGGGCGGCCCGGTACATCTGCCGCTCGCTGTAGGACTGGTCGGTGTCATCGGCGCGGTGCAGCTCGCGCACCACCTCGGCGATGGAGACCGGGTCGCCGGAGTTGATCTTCGCCTCGTATTCCTGTGCGCGTCGGCTCCACATGATGTTGCGCCGCGGCCGGGTACGGATCTTGAGTGCATCGAGGGCCGACTGGATCTTCTCGCGGCTGCTGAGCTTGCGCATACCGGAGTTCGGCGCCTTCTCGACCGGCACGCGCAGGATCAGCTTCTCGTTCTCGAACGAGACGACGTACATCTCGAGATGCATTCCGGCGATCGTCTGCTTCTCGATACCGGTGATCCGTCCGACCCCGTGGCTCGGATAGACGATGTAATCCCCGGCATCGTAGGCGAGGTCTCTTGCCATCGACTTGATTCTCCACTAACGGTGGTGCCCCAGCCGCGCGAATTCAATCATCCCTCGTTCAGCCGCCAATTCGAACGAGCGGCATCGCCACACGAGGCAATTCGGTGGCGTGACGCGTGCGTCCATGCGGTCCGGCCGAAGGCGATTTTCGAGGTTGTTCTTCCTCGCTATCCAACGCAGCGTGTGATGTTTAGCACAAATTCGTCTCAAATGCCACACTGCTGTTGCAGTGCGGCGAGAGCGCGCATCCGTTGGCCGGTCGTCGTCGGCGTTTCCCAGTCGTTCGCGGCCGGCTGGTGCCCGGTTGCTAGCTGCCGCTGCCGGGATTGGGGCTGAAGTACTTTTCGTACTTGCCCTTCTCGTCCTTGTGCTCGTCGGCGTCGGCGGGCTCCTCGCCCTTGCGGGTGATGTTCGGCCATGGCCCGGTCGAATACTGGCGGTTGAGCTCCAGCCACTTCTCCGCCTCGCTCTCGGTATCGGGCAGGATGGCCTCGGCCGGGCATTCGGGCTCGCACACGCCGCAATCGATGCATTCGTCGGGATTGATGACCAGCATCGTCTCGCCCTCGTAGAAGCAGTCCACCGGGCAGACCTCGACGCAATCCATGTACTTGCACCTGATGCAGGCTTCGGTGACGACGTAGGTCATCGGGGCTCCGTCCTTCGCGCTGGCGGTTCCGGTTCTAGCCAAGAACGGCGCGCCGGGCCAGCCGGTTCGGCACGTTTTCGCGCCCGTCAGCGACGGCCGAACAGGCGCTCGATATCCGCCTTGCCGAGGGCGATCGAGGTCGGCCGGCCGTGGATGCACTGGCCGGAATGCGGTGTTTTCTCCATGTCGCGGAGCAGCGCGTTCATCTCGGCCGGGGTGAGCCGGCGGCCGGCGCGCACGCTGCCGTGGCAGGCGGCCCGGGCGACCACCTTCAGAAGTGCCTCCTCGAGCGGCAGCGCCTGATCGAGGCTGGCCAGGTCGCCGGCGATGTCGTGCAGCAGCGAGGCCACGGAGTCCGTGCCGATCGGCGCCGGGGTCTCGCGGACCAGGACCGCCTCGCTGCCGAAGGCCTCGAGCACGAGGCCGAGCGGCACGAGGTCGGCCGCCCGCTCGAGGAGCAGCTCCCGCGTCCGCCCATCGACCGTCACCACCTCGGGGATCAGCAGGGTCTGGCGGGCCACAGCACCGGCGGCGAGCGCCTTCTTCAGCCGCTCGTAGACCAGCCGCTCGTGGGCGGCGTGCTGGTCGACGATGACGATGCCGTCCCTGGTCTGCGTCACGATGTAGGTTTCGTGCACCTGGGCGCAGGCGGCGCCGAGCGGGAACTCGGCAGCGCCCTCGGGCGGTGGCGCGTCGCCATGCCGCATGCTGGGCGGGCCGATGTCGAGGCCGGGCGGCGCCTGGTAGCGCTGCGCCGCCTCGGCGAGGCCGGCGGCCGGTGGGACCTCCGGCCGGCTCCAGGCCCCGCTGCCGGCCCCGGGGCCACCCCCGAGGTTGCCGCCGGGCGTGAACCTGGCGAGGGCGGCGGCGCCGGTGGTGGTGCTGCTGCGGTGGCCGTGCTCGGCCAGCGCGCGCTTGAGGGCGCCGACGATGAGCCCGCGCACCTCGCCGCTGTCCCGGAACCGCACCTCGGCCTTGGTGGGGTGGACGTTCACGTCGACCAGAGCCGTCGGCAGCTCGAGGAAGAGGGCGGCGATCGGCTGGCGGTTGGCCGGCAGGAGGTCGGCATAGGCGGCCCGCAGCGCACCCTTGAGCAGCCGGTCCTGCACCGGCCGGCCGTTGACCACGAGATGCTGATCGCGGCCGTGATTGCGGCTCAGCGTCGGCAGGGCGGCGAGGCCGAAGAGCCGCAGGCCGTCGCGCTCGGCCGCGATCTCGATCGAGTTCTCGACCACGGGCCGGCCGAGGAGCGCGGTGAGGCGGGCTTCGCGGTCGGCCGGCGCCAGGTCGAGGAGGCGCCGCCCGCCGGCCTCGAGGCGAAAGCCGGTCTTCGGGTGCGCCAGGGCCAGGCGCTCGACGATCTCGCGCGCCAGCTCCAGCTCGCGCCGCTCGGACTTCAGGAACTTGAGCCGGGCCGGGGTATTGAAGAAGAGGTCCAGGACATCGACGCGGGTGCCGGCCGGGGCCGCTGCCGGCTCGGCCGCGCCCAGCCGGCCGCCATCGCCGGCGAGCCGCCAGCCATGCGCCTCGCTGGCGGTGCGGCTGGTCAGGGTGAAGCGGCTGACCGAGGCGATCGACGGCAGGGCCTCGCCGCGAAAGCCGAGGGTCCGGATGTCGACGAGCTGCTCGTCCAGGAGCTTCGAGGTGGCATGCCGCTCGACCGCCAGCTCCAGCTCGGCCCGGGTCATGCCCGAGCCGTCGTCCTCGACCGTGATGGCGCGCCGGCCGGCTTCCTCGAGCGTCACCCGGACGCGGGTGGCGCCGGCGTCGATGGCGTTCTCGACCAGCTCCTTGACGGCCGAGGCCGGGCGCTCGACCACCTCGCCCGCGGCGATGCGGTTGACCAGGCCCGGCGGCAGGCGGCGGATGCGCGGCGCCGGCCCCCGGGCGGTGGGTGCGCTGCTCTCAGCCCTTGCCGCCATTGCCGTTGGCCGCGACCAGCGGGCTCAGGCGGGTCGCACCGTCGAGGCCGACGGGATCGCCGACCACCGAGAAGAGCGGCTCGGCGCTGAACAGGCGCTCGCTCGCGCGGGCCACGTCGGCGAGGGCGACCGCCTCGATGAGCGCATTGCGGCGCTCGAGATAGTCGATGCCGAGATCGGCCACCTGCATGCCGACGAGCATGCGGGCGACGCTCTCGTTGCTGGTGAAGCGGAGCGGGAAGGAGCCGGTGAGGTAGGTCCGGGCATTGGCGAGGTCGGTCTCGCCGATATCGCCCTCGGCCATGCGCCCGAGCTCGGCCCGGATCACCTCGATCGACTGCGCCACCTGGTCGTTCCTGGTCGCCACCCCGCCCATCCAGAGCGGGGCGAGCTCGGCGTCGACGAGGTGGGAATAGACCGAGTAGGCGAGCCCCCGCTTCTCGCGCACCTCCTCGAGGAGCCGGGACGCGAAGCCGCCGCCGCCGATGATGTAGTTGGCGACATAGGCGGCGTAGTAGTCGGGGTCGTCGCGCGGGATGCCGGGCAGGCCGAAGGTCACGACACTCTGCGGGATGGTCATGGGGGTGACCAGCGTGGCGCCGGTCGCCGGCGTCGCCGGCAGGAGCGGCGGCAGGTCGGCCACGGCCGGAAGGTGGGCGAAGGCCCGGTCCAGCAGCGGCGCCAGCTCCGCCGCGGTGATGTCGCCGGCGACGCCGATGACGAGGTTGTCGCGGGCGAGGCGGCTTGCGACATAGGTCTCGAGGTCGGCCCGCGTGACCGCGCGGATGGCTTCGGGCGTGCCCTGCGCCGGCCGGCCATAGGCGTGATCGGGGAAGGCGTGGGCGAACCAGACGCGGCCCGCGACCGTGTTGGGGTCGGTGCGCCGGCGCTGCAGGTCGCTCGTGATCTGCTGGCGGATGCGCTCGATGGGCTCGGCATCGAAGCGCGGCTCGGCGAGCGCCAGTCGCAGCAGCTCGAAAGCCCGCTCGCGGTTCCCGTTGAGCGTCATCAGGCGGCCGGCCAGCGCGTCCCGCTCGGCGGTGAGCTGGAGCCGGATCGCCAGATCCTCGAGCTCGGTGCGAAAGGCGAGGCTGTCGAGCTCGCCGGCGCCCTCGTCGAGCAGCCCGGCGACCATGCGGGACAGGCCCTCGCTGCCGGCCGGGTCGGCGGCGGCCCCGCCCCGAAAGCTGAAGGCGACCGCCAGCAGCGGCACGCTCGGCGCGTTGACCAGCCACGCCTCGAGGCCGCCCGGGGTCAGGACCCGCTCGACGTCGGTGCCGAAAGCAGTCGTGGTGGCGGGCATGGTATGCGGCAAGACCTGCTATCCCGTGGCTGCGGCGGCGGTGGCTGCGTCTGCAGTGGCGGCGTCGCCGGCCGGGCGCTTGCCGTTGCCATTCCGGGCCGGCGTGAGGCGGCCGGTGACCGAGCGGCCGCGGTCGAAGAGCTCGCGGGCGGCTGCCTCCACCGCCGGGCGGGTCACGGCCGCGATGCTGGCCGGCCAGCTCTCGACGTCCTCGATCGTCGAGCCGGTGGTCAAGGCGCTGCCGAAGACGCGGACCGCGGTGGTCAGGCTGTCCCGGGCGTAGACCGATTCGGCGATCAGCCGCGCCTTGACGCGCTCGACCTCGGCCTCGGTGACGCCGTCCTCGACCAGCCTTTCGATCTCGGCGTCGAGGGCCTTCTCGAGCCGGTCGAGATCGACCTCGCCGCGCGGGCTGCCGTAGATGCGAAAGGCCGTCTGGTCGAGGCTGGTGCCCCGATAATAGGCGCCGATGCCCGAGGCGAGGGCCTGGTCGACGACGATGGCGCGGTAGAGCCGGCTGGTGCCGCCGCCGCCGAAGAGCTCGGCCAGGACCTCGAGCGCGTGCGCCCGGCCATCGGCCGCGGTGGCGTGGCTCGGCGCCAAATAGGAGCGCACGAGGCTCGGCTGCTCGACCCGCTCGTGCGCCAGCTCGATGCGCCGCTCGGCGAGCTGCGGCGGCTCGACGAGGCGCCGCCGCTCGGGCGTCGGGCGGGGCGCCACCCGGCCATAGGTCCGCTCCGCCAGAGGCCGCAGCTCGTCCATGGTGATGTCGCCGGCGACCACCAGGATGGCGTTGTTGGGGGCGTACCAGAGGTCATAGAAGGCGAGCGCGTCCTCGCGCGTGTAGCTCGCGATCTCGTGGTGCCAGCCGATGATCGGCAGCCGGTAGGGATGGTTCAGGAACTGGGCGGCGTCGAGCTGCTCGTGGAGCATGGCCCCAGGCTGGTTGTCGACGCGCGAGCTGCGCTCCTCGAGGATGACGTCGCGCTCGGCCAGGACATGGGCCGCATCCAGGCGGAGATTGGCCATGCGGTCGGCTTCCATCTCCATCACCATGGCCAGCCGGTCCCTGGCGATGTTCTGGAAATAGGCGGTGAAGTCGCTCGATGTCATGGCGTTGTCGTTGCCGCCGTGGCGGGCCACGATCTTCGAGAACTCGCCCGGGGCTATGGCCTCCGTCCCCTTGAACATCAGATGCTCGAGGAAATGCGGCAGGCCGGACTTGCCGGGCGGGCTGTCGGCCGTGCCCACCTTGTACCAGACCCAGTGCGAGACGACTGGCGCGCGATGGTTCTCGATGACGACCACCTGCATGCCGTTGTCGAGCGTGAAGGTCTGCGGATGGAACATGCCCATGGGCGCCCCTGCCTCGGCCGCGAGGTTGAGACCCGTCGCCATGGCTCCGGCTTCCGGCATCGCCGTCGCCTCCCTATTGCTCGGGTGCCGGGGGCTCGACCACCGACGTGCCGACCCGCTGGGTGACGACGCGCGCGCTCTGGCCCTCCGCCTCGAGGCGCGCCGCCTCGGCGGTGGGGTCGAGCGGCTGATAGACGCCGGAGCTGTCGACCATGCGCCGCCTCTGGAAATCGAGGATGAAGAGGAAGCGGCTCTCGTCGAGCTGGGTCATCTCGGTGTTCTCCTCGAGGATCACTTCGCGGATGTTGGGCTCGACGGTGCCGGGCAGGCCGGCGAGGAGCGCTTCCTCGGCCGGGCTCGGGTCGGCCTCCGGGACCGGCTGGCCGAAGAGCAGCTCCTGGGTCTGCAGGGACGCCGTGCCCTGCTGCTGCGCCGGGCTCGGCGTGCCCGGCTTCGGCAGGGTGTAGCTGGGTGGCAGCACCAGAGGCTGGCGGCGCACCACCTGGAACTCGTCGGGTGCCCGCCGGCCCATGCCGAGCCGCTCCTGCAGCGTGCCGCTGCCGCAGCCGGTCAGCGCCACGAGGACGAGCGCCATGCAGCCGAAGGCGATCCGACTTCCCTGGCCCGCTCGCTTCACTTTTGTCTCCCTGCGACAGGTAGCGCTTCCCGGCCGCCCAGCAGGCTGTCGCCCACCAGCAGAGCCGCGCCGACGACGATGGCGCTGTCGGCCACGTTGAACGCCGGCCAATGGTAGCCGAAAGCATGGAAATCGAGGAAGTCGACCACGGCGCCATAGCGTACCCGGTCGACGACATTGCCGAGCGCCCCGGCGAGGATCAGCCAGATGGCGAGGCGCGGCAGCTTCCGCCGCTCACGGCGCAGCCAGACGACGAGGAGGGCCGAGACCAGGAGCGCCACGCCGACGAGCAGCCAGCGGCCAGCCTCGCTGCCGGCCTGGAACATGCCGAAGCTGACGCCCCGGTTCCAGACGAGGACGAGGTTGAAGAAGCCGGTGACCTCGACGAAGCCCCGGTCGGCGAGGCTGGCGAGCGCCCACTGCTTGGTCAGGAAGTCCAGGACCAGGATCAGGAGGAAGACGCCGGGTCCGAGCCAGCGCCGGGCCGGGTCGTTCCTCAAGCCGCCATGGCGCCGACCGCCCCGGTGCAGCGGATGCAGAGCCCGCCGGCCTCGTCGACCTCCTCGAGCACCTGCCAGCAGCGGCCGCATTTCTCGCCCGCCGCCAGCGCCGGCACGACCCCCACGCCCGGCACGTCGGCGAGCGTGAAGGCACCCCCGGGCGGGGTTCCGACCACGATCTCGATGCCGCTCGTGATGCAGAGCCCGGCCATGTCGAGCCCCTCGATGGCGGCGGCATGCGCCTCGGTCACATGGACGACAGGGGCGGCCTGCAGGCTGGCACCGATGCGTTTCTCGCGACGCTCGATCTCGAGCGCCCCGGTGACCACGCGGCGCACCGCCCTGACCTTCTCCCAGCGGGCGGCGAGCGCGGGGTCGCGCCAGTCGCCCGGCAGCGTCTCGAAGAGCTCGAGATGGATGCTGTCCGTCTCGCCCTGGCCGCGGGCGAGCCAGGCTTCCTCGGCGGTGAAGACGAGGACCGGGGCGAGCCAGCGCACGAGGCAGTTGAAAACCCGGTCGAGCACGGTGCGGGCGGCGCGGCGCCGCACGCTGTCGACCGCGTCGCAGTAGAGGCTGTCCTTGCGCACGTCGAAATAGAAGGCCGAGAGGTCGATGGCGCAGAAATGATGGATGGCGCCATAGAGCCTGGGAAAGTCATAGCTGGCGTTGCAGGAGCGGACGAGGTCGTCGAGCTCCGCCAGCCGGTGCAGGACCCAGCGCTCGAGCTCCGGCATCCGGTCGCAGGGCAGGCGCTCGACCTCGCGGAAGCCGGCGAGGTTGCCGAGCGCGTAGCGCAGCGTGTTGCGCAGGCGGCGATAGTTGTCGCCGATGCCGTCCAGGATCTCCTTGCCGATGCGGATGTCCTCGGCATAGTCGGCGGAGACCGTCCACAGGCGCAGGATGTCGGCGCCATGGGTCTTCATGAGGTCGATCGGCGAAAGGACGTTGCCCTTCGACTTCGACATCTTCTCGCCCTTGGCGTCGACGACGAAGCCGTGGGTCAGCACGGCATCGTAGGGTGCCCGGCCGCGGGTGCCGCAGCTCTCGAGCAGCGAGGAGTGGAACCAGCCGCGATGCTGGTCGGAGCCCTCGAGATAGAGGTCGGCCGGCCATTTCAGCTCCGGCCGCTGCTCCAGGACGAAGGCGTGGGTCGAGCCCGATTCGAACCAGACATCGAGGATGTCGTCGACCTTCTCGAAGTCTTCCTTGCGATGATCGTTGCCGAGGAAGTCCTGGGGGTCCCTGGTCCACCAGGCATCGGCGCCCTCGGCCTCGAAGGCCAGCGCGATGCGCTCGATCACGGCCGGGTCGCGCAAGGGCTCGCCCGTCTTTTTGTCGACGAAGACGGCGATCGGCACGCCCCAGGCGCGCTGCCGGCTGATGCACCAGTCGGGCCGCGTCTCGATCATCGAGCGCAGCCGGTTCTTCCCCCTGGCCGGGACGAAGGTCGTGGCGTCGATGGCGTCGAGCGCCTTCTGGCGCAGATCGAGCTCGCCCTCCATCGGGATGAACCACTGGGCCGTGGCGCGGAAGATCAAGGGCGCCTTGGAGCGCCAGGAATGCGGGTAGGAATGGACGAGCCTGCCCTGCGCCAGGAGGTTGCCCTCGGCCCTCAGGGCCTCGACCACCGGCTCCGCCGCCTTGAAGACGTGAATGCCCTCGAAGCCCGGCACGGCCGCCGTGTAGCTGCCGTCCTCGGCCACGGTGTCCGGCACCTCGAGCCCGTGGCGCCGGCCGAGCTCGAAGTCGTCGGCGCCGTGCCCGGGGGCGATGTGGACGAGGCCCGTGCCGTCCTCGTCGCTGACGAAGTCGGCCGGGTGCAGCGGCACCTCGAAGCCGTAGCCGCCGGCGTGGCCGGCGAGCGGGTGGGCGGCGATCGAGCCGGCGAGCGCCGTGCCCTTGAAGGTCTCGAGCACCTGCCAGTCGGCGATGCCGGCCGTCGCCATGGTGGCCTCGACCAGCGTCTCGGCCATGATCAGCCGGCGGCCGGCGGCCGCGACCAGGGCGTAGTCGATGGCGGCGCCATAGGCCACGGCCCGGTTGGCCGGGATGGTCCAGGGCGTGGTGGTCCAGATGACCACGGCGGCATCGGCGAAGCGTGGCTGCGCCGGGCGGATGAGGGGAAAGGCCACCCAGATCGTGGTCGAGGTGTGGTCGTGGTATTCCACCTCGGCCTCGGCGAGGGCGGTCTTCTCGACCACCGACCACATCACCGATCGCTTGCCGCGATAGAGCGAGCCGTTGAGCAGGAACTTCGCCAGCTCGCGATAGATGTCGGCCTCGGACCGGAAGTCCATGGTCGCGTAGCGCCGGTCCCAGTCGCCGACGACGCCGAGCCGCTCGAACTCGGCGCGCTGGATGTCGATCCAGCGGGCCGCGTACTCGCGGCACTCGCGGCGGAAGTCGATGATCGGCACGTCGTCCTTGTTCTTGCCCCTCTTCCGGTACTCCTGCTCGATCTGCCATTCGATCGGCAGGCCGTGGCAGTCCCAGCCGGGGACATAGGCCGCGTCCTTGCCGAGCATCTGCCGGCTGCGGTTGACGACGTCCTTGAGGATCTTGTTGAGCGCCGTGCCCATGTGCAGGTGGCCGTTGGCGTAGGGCGGGCCGTCATGGAGGATGAAGCGCTCGCGGCCACGAGCGGCCTCGCGCAGCCGGCCATACTGCGCCTCGGCCGCCCAGCGCTCGAGCTGGGCCGGCTCGCGCGCCGGCAGGTTCGCCTTCATGGCGAAGTCCGTGCGCGGCAGGAAGACGGTGTCCCTGTAGTCCTTCGGGTAGTCCTTGGTCATCCGGTCGTCATCCGATCGGGCGCGCCTTCGGCCCGGCGCGCCGCGTCAAGCGTCGAGACGGTCATGGATTCGCCGCGCCGCGGAGCAATCCTCTGCGATCTGGGCCTTCAGGGCCTCGATCCCGGGGAACTTCACCTCGCCGCGCAGGCGTTCCAGGAACGCCACATCGAGCCGCTGTCCGTAGAGATCGAGCCGAGCATCGAGAAGGTGCACCTCGAGCAGCAGCCGATCGCCGTCGAATGTGGGGCGGCGACCCAGATTCGCGATGCCGGGATACCAGACCTTGCCTGCCGGTGTACAGCGGCCGGCGCGCACCGCGTAGACGCCGCTGGCCGGCAGGGCATAGCGTTCGGCGGCGGGGGCGATGTTGGCCGTGGGAAAGCCGATGGTGCGACCGCGCCGATGGCCTTGGCCGACGATGCCGGTGAGCTCGAAGGGATAGCCCAGCAGGCGGTTGGCGAGCGCCAGCTCGCCGGCGGCCAGGGCGACGCGGATCCGGGTCGAGGAGCAGGGCAGCCCGTCTGCCATGACCGGCGGCACGGCGGCGAAGGCGAAGTCGTGGGCGGCGGCCGCCTCCTGCAGGAGCGCCGCGTCGCCCTGCCGCCGGTGGCCGAAGCGGAAGGCCTCGCCGGCCGCGAGGCCCCTGATGCCGAGCCGGCCGACGAGGATACGCTCGACGAATTCCGGGGCGGGCATCGCCATGAGAGCCCGGTCGAAGCGCAAGAGGAAGAGGTGATCGACGCCGAGGTCGCGCAGGAGCGCTATCTTCCGCCGCAGCGGCGCGAGGCGCAGAGGTGCCGTCGCCGGGCTCAGCACCTCGCGGGGATGCGGCTCGAAGGTGACGACGCCGAGGCCGCCGGCCCGCGCCACCTGGCCGTGGGCCGCCTGGCCGTGGGCCGCCTGGCGGCGCGCCGCCTCGATGACGGCGCGATGCCCCTGGTGCACGCCGTCGAAATTGCCGATGGCGACCGCACAGCCGACCGCCTCGGGCGGCAAAGCTGCGAAACCCCGATGGACCCTCATGCGCCGCCTTCTTCCACGGGCCGCGAAGCCTGTAAAGCTCGGCCCGTGGTCGGTTTCCGGCGCGGCCCGGCGGTCCGGGTCCTGCCAGCGGAGGCTGGGGGGCGTCTAGCGGCAGAGGCTGGCGATCGCCCGCTCCAGGCCGGGCCGGTCGGTTACCCGTTGCCGGTAGCCGACCTCGCCGGTGCCGACGACGGTCGGCGGCGTTGCCTTGCTGCCGTCATTGATCCGGCCGACGACGAACGGGTCGCCCGACGGGTTGCGCCAGGTGAGCGTGCTGCCGGTGACCTGCGGCGCGTAGGCGCCGCCACCCGGGTGGATGTGGTCGGTGACGGGCCGGCCCTTGACCGGAACGACCCACACCCCCCGGCCGCTGGTGTTGAAGCGGTAGGTGATGTAGTCGCCGGCGGCGACCTCCTCGGAGCTGCGGGCGAGGAAGAAGGCTTTTGGCTTGGATTCGCTGCCGATCGCGGAGTTGGTCACGGCACGGGCCACATAGTCCCAGTACTGCGCGGTGCCGCGGCCGTCCGGACCGCGGTAGGGCTTCTTGTCGCTGGCGTAGGACGGCAGCACGTACTCGCCCTGGTAGCCCCAGGTCGCGTCGATCCTGGCGGCGTAGGAGTGGCGCACGCCGCCGGTCTCGAACTTGGTGAAGTCGCTGTGCGAGACGTACCGGCTGAACGAGCCGCCCTTGTAGTCGCGCCAGCCGAAGAGCGGCTCGGCGATGATCCGGCAGCGCCAGACATCCGGCCAGGCCTGCCATTTGCCGGCCGCCGTGTCGCCACCGAGCTGGGCGAAATCGCCGAAGTCGATGCTCGACGTCTTCAGGTTCATGCGGCCCAGGACGATGAACGGCCGCACCGCGTCCTTGTGGGTGCGGATGCGGACCAGCGTGCCGACACCTTCCGTGCGCTTGCCGTTGGGCGAGGTCAGCCAGCCGGCCGGTTGCGGATCGAACGAGGCGCCGATCCAGTAGACGCCGCGAAACCCCTCGACGACGATCTGGAACTTGCCGTTGATCGACTGATTGGGGCTGACCAGCAGAAGATCCTGGTCGGCCCGGCCGGTCACCTTCTGGAAGCCGGAAGGCTGGACATAGTGGATGACCAGATTGGCGGCGGGCGAGGGGATGGCCGGGACGTCGGTCGGGCTGCTCGATCCGGAGCCGCCGGAGGCCGGGCTGCCGGCCGTGGAGCCGCCGGAAGTGGCACCGCCGGCGGTCGGGTTTCCGGCAGTGGCGCCTCCGGCGGTGGAGCCGCCGGAAGTGGAGCCGCCGGAAGTGGAGCCGCCGGAAGTGGTGCCGCCGGAAGTGGCGATGCCGGAACCCGGCAAGGTGAGCGCCGGGAAGCCCGGCAGCAGCCGTTGCTGGCCGAGCTTCAGCTTTGGGATCGCATCCCCGGCGGTTGCCTGGCGGCCCGGGAGGCCGAGCTGGAACGAGTTGCGGAAGCTGAAGGGCTCGGCCGCCAGGGCAAGAGGTGCCAGCGTCGGCTGCAGCACGGCGGCGGCCGCGACGATCGTGCCGAGCGCCAGGATGCGAAGGAATGGCGGCACGACGTGTCGAGGCACCCGGCACCCCGTCGCAACGTCGCGGGCGGCCTGGTTCCGGCTGGTGGCAGCCGGCGTGGCTCCCTTGGTGGGTCCGCGGCTGCGGTCCGGGGTCATCGCATCTTCTCCTTGATTGTCCGCGCTGGCTGGCATGCCTGCCGATCCCGGTCGCCCGCTGGGTCGCTCGCGGGCAGGTGGACGAGCTCCGATGGCGGCATTCGACCCGTTCGTTGTAACCCGGGTAGCAAAACCGAAGAGCAGTATCTAGAACTCAATCGAGAAAACTTTTGGTTAAGAAAAATTCCGTATTCGTGATCAAATCAGTATCATGATACTGTCCATGCGGCATGGTTTCGGCTCGCGGTTGTTTATCAACCAGAGCGTGCATAATCGTCGAATTCTCGCTTGTTTGGTGTTTCGTGGACGCCGAGGTTGTGACGCGGCCATCACCCTTGTAAGAGCGGGTGATGCGCCGCGGGCACGGCGGTTCTCACAATCATCCGGGAAGGGGCGTCCGATGAGACCTCCCGCTTTGTCGCGACGGTTCGCGGCCATAGGCATTTTCTTGTCGGTACTGGCGCTCGGCGCCTGCGAGACGCCGGTCGAGGGATACGGGGCAGTCGGCAACAGCTTGAGGACTGTCGACTTCGATCCACCGCCGGGCGGCGAGACCGCGGCCCGCTCGCCGACCCCGACGACCGGTGGCACGGCGACGGGCGAAAGGCCCCAGTCGCAGCTCTTCTTCGGCCAGAACCCGGTGCCGGGAGCGGAGACCGCTGCCGCCGCTGACACGACCGGCGGAGTCAGGCTGAACTTCGATGGCGCCAGCCTGCGCGAGGTCGTGGACGTGGTGCTCGGCGAGATCCTGGGCGTGAGCTACACGATCGATCCGGCGGTGAGCGGCGACGTGATCCTGTCGTCGACCGCACCGCTCTCCCGCGCCGACATGCTGACCGTGCTCGAGACCATCCTGCAGATGCACGGCGCCACGCTGGTCGATCTCGGCGGCACCTACGCGGTGATGGCGGGAGCACCCACGGTCGGTGCCGCGCAGTTCACGACCGTCGGCGGCGAGCAGGCGCCACCCCTGATCGTCGGCACCGGCGTCACCGTCGTGCCGCTGCGCTACGTGAGCGCCGCCGCGGCATCGCAGTTCATCCAGCCCCTGCTCTCGCTGCCCGAGCAGATCCGCATCGACGACGCCCGCAACCTCCTGCTCTTCGTCGGCAATGCGGCGGAACGGCAGAACGTGGTCCGCACGCTCGGCGAGATCGACGTGGACTGGATGGCCGGCCGGTCGGTCGGGATCTTCCCCCTGAGCACGGCGACGCCGGAATCCGTCATCGCCGAGCTCGATGGCCTGTTCTCGCCCTTCGGCGGCTTCGATATCAACACCTCGGGCGTGCGCTTCCTGCCGATGGACCGGCTGAACGCGGTGCTCGCCATCACCAGCCAGCCCGAGCAGCTCGTCGACATCGAGCGCTGGGTGCAGCGTCTCGACCGGGGCAGCGGGTCGAGCGTGCAGTTCTTCGTCTACCAGCTCCAGAACACGCCGGCCTTGCCGATGGCGGAGCTTCTGAACGCCACCTTCGCCGACGCGGCGGCCGCCGATCTGGTGCCGGCCTCGGCCGGGCTCGCCGGCGAGTTCGGGGCGGTGCCGTCGCAGGCCGGGCTCGAGACCGGCGACTTTCTCGGCGACACGGCGCCCCTGCCCTTCGACGCGCCATTCGGCGACCTGCCGCCCAGTCAGCGTCGCGACGTGCTGTCCTCGGTCAAGGTCGTGCCCAACGAGCTCTCCAACTCGCTCGTGGTGCGCGCCACGCCGCAGGCCTATGCGCTGATCGAGCAGACCATCCGCCGGCTCGACGTGGCACCCCTGCAGGTGCTGATCGAGGCGACCATCGCCGAGGTCGTGCTCAACGACCAGCTGCGCTACGGCGTGCAGTACTTCTTCCAGGCCGGCAGCTTCAGGGCCGGCTTCAACACGACGACCGACGGTGGCGCCAGTGGCGCAGTCAATCCCAATCTGCTCGACCCGCTGGCTCTCGTGCCGGGCTTCAACTTCGTCTATTCCGGCGCCAGCTCGAACATCACCATCGACGCGCTGTCCCGCATCACCGACGTGCAGGTCCTCTCCTCGCCCTCGCTGGTGGTCCAGGACAACAGCGAGGCGGTGCTGACCGTCGGCGACGAGGTGCCGCTCGTCACCCGCACCTCGCAGGGCGTGGAAAACCCGGACTCGCCCATCGTCGCCAACATCGAGTATCGCGAGACCGGCGTCATCCTCGAGGTGAAGCCGCGCATCAACTTCAACAACATCGTCTCGCTGCAGATCTCGCAGGAGGTCAGCCGGGTGCAGCCGGTCGGCGAGGACCAGTTCGGCAACCCGACCATCGCCCAGCGGCGGATCACCAGCAGCGTCAACGTCACCAGCGGCCAGACCGTGGTCCTGGGCGGGCTGATCCAGGACGACACGATCCGCAACAACAGCAGCGTGCCGGGGCTCGGCGACATCCCGGTGCTGGGCAATCTCTTCGGCAGCACCAACGATGTGTCGCAGCGCACCGAGCTCATCGTCTTCATCACGCCCCGGGTGATCCGCAACGCCGACGACGCGCGGGCCGTCAGCGAGGAGCTGCGCGACCGGATGCGGGCCGCCCAGCCGCCCGCCGACTCCGCGGGCGAGCCGCTGACGCCGGCCGGCGCACCCCCGCCCGTGCCGACGACGACCCCGCCGGCGGTGCCCGAGCCGGCCCCGCCGCCGGCGCCGCCCGCGACGACGATCACGCCGCGACCCCTGACGACCAGCGAGCTGCCCGAGCCGGCGCTGCCTGACCCCGAGCCGGCCGGAGCACCGGCGGAGGCGCCCGGCGAGGAGCCAGTACCCGGCATCGTGCCGGTCGCCTGGGTCGAGCCGACGGCCGTCGTGCCGCCGGTCGCCCTGCCGGTCGTCGAGCCGCCCTCCGTCGGGCCGCCGGATGGCGAGCCGCCGCGCCGCCGGCCGTCGGTCGACCCGGCCGCGGCGGATGCCCCGCCGGCCAACCTGCCGCTGGCCCGGCCGATTCCGGGGGATGTGGTCCTGCCGGCGCCGCGCCCCGGCGAGGTGGGCATCGCCCTCTAGGCGAGGCCGCGCTGGGCGCCATCGCTTTCGCCTGGGCCCTGGCCGCGGCCCTCGTCGGCCTCGCGGTCGGCAGCTTCTTGGGCGCCCTGGCGTCGCGCTGGCCCGCGCTCGACCGGGGCTTCCTTTTCGGCCGGTCGCGCTGCGCCGCCTGCGGGGCGGGGCTCGGCTGGCGGGAGACCCTGCCGCTCTGGAGCTGGGTCGCGCAACGCGGGCGCTGCCGGCATTGCGGCGGCGCCATCGGCTGGCGGCCGCTGGCGGCCGAGCTCGCGGGTGCCGCCATTGCCGGAACGGCTTTCGCGGCGCTGGCCCCGGCAGCGGCCCTGCTGCTCACGGGCGTCGGCTGGTGCCTGCTGCTGCTGGCGCTGATCGACGCTGCGCATGGCCGTCTGCCGGACATCCTGACGCTGCCGCTCGCTCTGGCGGGACCGCTGGTCGCCGCCCTGGCACCGCTGCCGGGGCTGGTGCCGCCGCTCGAGGGGCTCCTGGGCGCCGGGCTGGGCTTCGCCCTCTTCTGGGCCATCGGCCGGCTCTACGCGGCCTGGCGCGGGCAGGAGGGGCTCGGGCTCGGCGACGCCAAGCTGCTCGCCGCTGCCGGCGCCTGGCTCGGGCCGCCGGGCCTGGCGCCCACCATCCTCGTGGCGGCGATCACGGGCCTCGTGGCCGCCTGGCTCGGCGGGCGCCGGCGGGGTGGCGACGCCATCGCCTTCGGCCCGTTCCTGGCGCTGGCCTGCTGGCTGCTGCTGCTCCGGCAGCTCGCCGGATCCCAGGGGGGGAGCTAGGCGCCCGCCTTCTTGTGGATCTCCTTCAGCAGCGGGCGGATGGCGCCGAGGTCGTAGCCGGCGGTGGCGGCGGCGGCGATCAGCGCGTCCGGGTCCTCGTCCCGCGCCTCGACCAGCGCCCAGAGATGGCAGGAGCGGGTGCCGGAGCGGCAGTAGGCGACGAAGGGCCCCTGGTGCCCGTCGATCGCCGCCCGCATCGCCGCCAGATGGTCGGGCAAGATGCCGCCCGAAACGACCGGCACGTGGACATAGGCGAGGCCCTGGGCCGCCGCCAGCGCCCGCGCCTCGGCATCGGCGAGCTGGTCGGGCGCCTCGCCGTCCGGGCGGTTGTTGATCACCGTCCTGATGCCGAGCTCGGCCGCCGCGGCGAAATCCGCCGGCTCGAGCTGCGGGGCGACGTAGAAATCGGATGCCACTTTGCGGAAGGTCGTCATGGGCGGCAGGCGGTCATGCGGGCTGCTCCTCGATGCTGGGATGATCATCCGACCAAATTCCGGGTCGGCTGACAAGCGCCGACGGCATCGCCCGGCCGCCCGGCTTGCCGGGCTCGCCCGCGGCGGCATGGCGCCCGTGGCGTCGGCGGCGCCGTGCGCATCGGGCCCGGCGACGCAGCAGGCCGTCACCTCGCCGTCGGTGCCCGGGGGGCGTTTTTCGTCCGGCCGTTCAGACCTTCTTAAAGGTTCACCGGTAGTCTCTCCTCTCGTGGGGCGCGGCCCATTGATCCCCTGGATCGACGGCTCGCGGCTCACTGTCCTCCCTGACGTTGTGATGCCTCCCTACAGACTGGGTCACCGCTTCGGCGGTGGCCCGTTTTTTTCTGCGGGGGCCATGACGGCGGCACCGGCAGGCAGGCTCTCGCTGCCAATACTAGGGATATTATCCTAATCCGGCCCGCCCGTCAAGCCGGCGCCCGGTTCATTCGGCATTTCCTGGCCTTCCGCACCCGGAGCACGCGCGGAAGCTGGCGAGAGCCCTGAAAATACGTTTTATTTCAATTGTTCAACGGCGATCGGGTTCGTTGGTCGACGCCTCGGTTCGTTCGTCGTAGAGGCGGATTCATTCGTCGGAAAGGCGGGTTCGTTCGTTGAAATCCCGGGTTCGATCGTCGCCGCCTGTCGCGGAATCCGCGACAGTTTCGGGCGATTGTCGCAGAATCTGCGGCATAAGGAATCGTGATGTCGCAGAATCCGCGGCAGTCGGACGGTCGCTGTCGCGAAATACGCGACAACCCTGGCCCTGCTGTCGCGGATTCTGCGACAGTCCGGGCGGTGCAGGGGGTGGAAGGGCGCGGAGCGACGCTTCTGGGGGGCTTTCCGCGGACTAGGTATAAGCGTTCGTGATGGCGGCGAGGCGGTCGAGGTCGCCGCCGCCGGGAGCGTTGCGTCGCGGCTGTTCGGCCACGGGTTCCTCGGCGCGGGCCAGCAGCCGGCGGCGGCTGCCGAAAACACCTTCGAGCAGGGCCGGCAGATGGAGATCGGCGTCCAGCCTGGGGAAATGCAGGCCGAGCCCGGATCGGCTGATCTGGATCGGCTCGAGGTCGGCCGGCCGCGCCCGCTCGAGCCCCTCGGTGTCACGGGCCGCGAAGGCGATCGGCCCCGCCGCCATGAGTCCGGCGGCGCGCGCCTCGGCCGCCTCGAACGCCTCACGACGCACCACGGATCGTCTCCCAGGCGCGGCAGGGCGCCGCCAGTGCCGCGTTCGAGATTACGAGGCGCTCTTGTCGGCTCAAGGGTCTTGTGGTGGCTAAAATCGTCCTCGTATCTTCTCAACTGGGCGGAATACGGTGACTGTCTGGACGAGATGGCCGTGGCTCGGCAGCTGCCGGGCCAAGGCCGGCGGACGGGACGCCGGATAGTCCCTGGTCGCGTGAGACGTGGCCGATCAGGCAGCCACCCAGCCGCTCCTCGACCAGCGCC
>ERZ795053.1975-NODE-1975-length-25402-cov-6.413777_pt1 | contig 25402 bp, 23 predicted proteins | sample MGYA00375137_ERZ795053 | MGnify/ENA primary metagenome ERZ795053 (study PRJEB30182, sample SAMN05720284) | activated sludge metagenome | isolation source: Anaerobic digester | place: Hong Kong | collected 2014-12-17 ...
CACCCGGACGTTGCGTAGCCCCCGTTCTCGACATCGCCGCTCGATGAACGCCCGCTGCGAATGGGAGTTGGAGACGGCCGTGATCCGCGCGGCCGGATAGCGCTCCGCCATCCACAACGACAGCGATCCCCAGCCGCATCCCAGTTCGAGGATGTGCATCCCGTCGGCGATCTCGGCGCGCTCGCAGGTCAGCGCCAGGGCCGCGGCCTCGGCGTCATCGAGCGAAGCGACGCCGTCGGGCCAGTAGCAGCCGCTGTACTTCAGATGGCGGCCGAGCGTCTGCTCGAAGAAGGCGGCGGGCAGCTCGTAATGCTGCTCGTTCGCAACGTCCGGCGTCAGCGCGATCGCGTCCTGTCGCAGTGAATCAGCAAACTGCGACAGACGCTCGCCGTGGAATCTCGATCGCTCCAGCTGAAGACGCTCCGCGTTCAGGCGGCGAATCCCCCAGCGAACCAGCCATTCAGGAACGACGCCGCGTTCGACCAGCGGCATCACGACTCGCAATCCAGGCGTCTGACTCATGATCTTGCATCCTTCGGAAACCAGGGAATCAATGCGCTCGTCGTGCACTGATAGTCGCGATAGGCGTCGCCGCGGCTCTCGATCGCGCGAGCCTCCGTCGGCGGTATCCCCGTCACTTTGAGAATCAACAGAAGCATCACGATCGGCGCGAGCGGCGTCAGCCACACGAAAGGCGATCCGATCGCCAGCAACACGTAGGTCCACCAGTGCAGCCATTCGAAGAAGTAGTTGGGATGGCGGGAATATCGCCAGAGGCCTCGCCGGCAGACGAGCCCCTTGTTCGCGGGCTCGTTTCTGAAGCAACGCAACTGGCGATCCGCGATTGATTCGCCAACGACGGACACGATCCAGAGCGCGATCGCCGCATAATCCGTCCACCGCAGATCGGGCGTCGGATTCAGGATGGCCGTTACGAAGACCAGGGCGAGCAGCCAGTCGAGCAGGCCCTGCGCCTGAAAGAACCAGAAGAAAAACGTCTGCAGGTTGGCCGCCCAGTTCCTGCGAATCGCCTGATAGCGTCCGTCTTCTTCGCCCGAAATGACGCGATCGATCAGCAGATAGCTCGCCAGGCGGAACGACCAGCATCCGGCGAGAACGGCGACTACGAGCCGCCGGTGCGCTGGCCCGTCAAGCGCGATCGCATACCAGATCGCCAGCACTCCGAGCAGGGCCGACCAGCCCACGTCGACGATTCCCGCGTCGCCCGTCCGACGCTGAATGGCCCACAGCGCGATCATCGTCGTGGCGACGATCGCCAGCCCCGCGCCGAGGGCGAAATGGACCGACAATCCCAGCGTCACGCCGTCGCCTCCGCGTCGACACGTTTCGTCGAACAGGGCGACGAGCGCCGGCGCGCCTGCGCCGCGGCGCCCACCAGCAGTGGCGTGACGACGGCCCAGGCGAACGCAACGAACATCCCTCCCCTGGCAATCCCCGCCGGCATCAACAGCGCCCCCAGCCGCACGCCGCCGATATAGGCCAGCGCCCCGCCGGCGGCGCCAAAGAGGATTGCCAGAAACCACCGATTCTGAAGGATCGCCAGCGTGAGATTCAGGCTCGTTCCGAAGTTCGCCCACAACGCGATCATCCAGGCGGGAGTGATCCATCCCGCCGTCACGCCACTGTTGAAAGCGATGACGCCCGACTGCATGAGCAGACTGTCGACGATGAGACCGATGATCGCGGACATCGCGATGAGCGTGGCATCGACGGATCGATGGGGTGAAGCGGCAAGATGGATCGCGATCGCCAGCAACACCAGCGCGGGGCCCGTCCAGGGAAGCCCCCAGGCCGCGCCGAGTACACACGCGAACCAACCCACCTGGAGGGCGATGACGTTGACAATCACTCGCCGCTGTCGGCTCATGCCCCAACCTCGATGGCTGGGGCGTCGACCGCCGGCAGAATCGGAGCGCTTCGATTTCGCGGCCTGGAAAGCGTCATCTGGACCGTCCCGATGTATCGTTCCGCAAATCCCCCCTCGCAATAGCAGAAGTAGAAATCCCACAGTCGGATGAATCGATCGCTGTAGCCCAGGGCTCGGATCGCTTCAATGTTGCGATACATGGTCTCACGCCATCGGGCCAGCGTCGTCGCGTAATGCGGCGTGATGTCCTCCAGGTGCGTGACGCGCAGGTCGCTGCTCGACGCGACGCTCCGACAGATCCGCTCGACGGACGGAATGCAGCTGCCTGGAAAAATCTCGCGCTTGATGAAGTCGACCGTCCGACGCGCAGTCTCGAATCGCTGATCCGCAATCGTGATCGCCTGCAGCGCCATCTGGCCGTCCGGCTTCAGCAGCGAGGCGCACTTCTGAAAGAACGTATCGAAGTACTGGTGCCCGACCGCCTCGATCATCTCAATCGAGACGAGCTTGTCGAACTGTCCGTCCAGCTCGCGATAGTCGCGGAGAAGCGTCTCGACGCGATCGGTCAGACCGGCTTCCTCGACGCGCTTTTGCGCCAGCGCATGCTGCTCCCTTGAGATCGTCGTCGTCGTGACGCGACAGCCGTAATGCCGGGCGGCGTGAATCGCGAAGCTCCCCCAGCCGGTCCCGATCTCGAGTACATGGTCGTCGGGTGACAGCCGGAGCTTTCGGCAGATGCGATCCAGCTTGGCGATTGAGGCGTCGCGCATGCTGGACCTCGACGTCTCGAAGATGCCGGCGGAATACGTCATCGTCTCGTCCAGAAACAGCCGGAAGAAGTCGTTGCCGAGATCGTAGTGGGCGGCGATGTTGCGACGGCTCCCGCTGGGCGAGTTTCTGCGAAACCAGTGATACGCCCGATGCAGTGGCTCGACCACACGGGCCCAGCCGCGATCCGTCGCATCCAGCGTGTCCGAATGACGCGCGAAGATTCGAATCAGCGCCGTCAGATCGTCGCACGTCCACAGACCGTCGGCGTAGCTGCGGGCCACTTCGATGTGGCCGCCCAACGCGGCGCGTCGATAGAAGGCGCAATCATGCACGCTCACGCGCGCTGTCACGGGAAAGTCCGAAGTCACGCCGCCGAATGTGTACGACCTGACGCCATCGACCAGTTCGACGCGTCCCTCTGTGATCTCGGACAACATGCGCTGAACCGCTCGGCGACACCATTGATCGATCCAGCAGCGCCGTCGCTTCGGCGGATCGATTGCGTCACTCCAGCTCATCGATGTACTCATGCGGAATTCCTCGAGAAATCCGCCATCTCGTCGTCGGGATGCGGAAAGAACGGCGCCCGCTTCAGTCGGAGCCGGGCGGCCTGCCAGTAAATCGCAGTAATGACGCGCATCGACATCAGGGGAAAGCGAACGAGCAGCAACCGCAGCGCCGCGGGTGAAATGGCCCGGCGACGCATTGTCATGGAGGCGTCGAACAGGCGCTCGCCGGCCTCTAGATTCACCATCGCGACGTTCAGTCGCTCCCCCGGCTCGCTGAAGCGCCAGTCATACTCGTGGTTCATGCCCATGAACGGCGAAACGTGAAACCGCTTCGCGAACCGAAATCGGAAGGCCTCGCTTTCGTCGGCGCGATCCAACGCGTCGAGCACATAGCAGTGCTGTTCGTTCCACGGCGTGTTGTTGACTTCCGCGACGATCGTTCGCAGCGCGCCCGCTTCGTCAAAACAGTAGTAGAAGCTCACGGGGTTGAATCGATAACCCCAGTACGCCGGATGTGTCAGCAGCCGGATCGGTCCGGTCAATCGACGACCTGTCCGTTCGGCCACGAGTTCGCGCACGCATTCATCCAATGGTCGATCCGCCGCGCCGAGGTGATCGCGCCGCCGGAAACTGGCGACGCCCCGCCCCTCGACCGACCACAGACGCGTTCCTTCAAACACGTGATCCAGCTCGGCCAGGTCCAGATAGAGCATGCAGACGCGATAGCAAAAGGCGTGTTCGACGGGACGCGATCGCCGATGGCGAACCTCGCCCTCATAGATGCGGCTTTCCATCGCTCAGAGCCCCCGTCCGAATCGCCGACAGACCGCCAGGGCGCTGCGGACACCGTCCTCGTGGAAACCGTATCCCCAGTACGCGCCGCAATAGTGTGTTCGGCGCACGCCGCTGATCTCGGCGTGTCGTCCCTGTGCGTCGAACGCGCGATCATCAAAAATCGGATGGTGATACACGAGCCGCCGGATCACGCGCGCCTCATCGATCGCGTCATCCCGATTGAGCGTCACGCAATAGGGCGCCGGCGACGCGAGCTTCTGGAGTTTGTTCATGCAGTAGGTGATCGCAACGCGATCTGTCGCGTCCTTCGGACGATAGTAGTTCCAGCTCGCCCAGACCTTCTCCCGCGCCGGCAGCATGCGGCGATCCGTATGCAGAACCGTATCGTTCCGCTGATAACCAATGGCGCCGAGGACCTCGCGTTCCGCTTCGCTCGGATCCTCAAGCATGCGCAGCGCCTGATCGCTGTGAACGGCGAGCACAATGGCGTCGAATCGCTCGTTTTCGCGGGCGTCCGTCGTGACTTCGACACAGTCATCCCGGCGCCGCACGCGTTTCACGGGCGTGTTCAATCGGATTCGATCGCGAAACGGGCGTGAAATCGCATCGACGTAGGTTCGTGATCCGCCCCTGATCGTCCGCCACTGCGGTCGCCCAGTGACCTGCAGAAAACTATGATTGTGAAAGAACCGAACGAACTGGCTGACGGGAAACGACTCCAGCTGCGTGGGGCCGGCCGACCAGATCGCTGCGCCCATCGGAACAATGTGCTGGTCGACAAAGGCCCGCGAATAGCCGCGCTGACGCAGGTAATCGCCGAGCGTAACACCACGATAGTGACCGTTCCCCGCAATGACCTCCTGCGCGTCTCGATAGAATCGTCGGATATCCGCGAGCATTCGATAGAACGCCGGCCGAAGCAGGTTTCTTCGCTGCGCAAACAGCGTATCAATGGAATCACTCGAGTACTCGAGGCCGCTCGCGGCGCACTGGACACTGAAGCTCATGTCCCCTTCCTGAGACTCGACATTCAGCCGACGCAGGAGACGCGTGAAGTTCGGGTAGGCGCCTTCGTTAAAGACGACGAATCCTGTATCCACGCCGTCCCTTCGATCGCCATTGGCCACATCGATCGTGTGCGCGTGACCTCCGATCCGATCGTCCGCCTCAAACAGCGTGATGTCGTGCGCTTCATGGAGGAGGTGCGCGACGACGAGTCCGGAGATACCGCTTCCGACGATGGCGATTCGCATGACGCATTCACTCCCCGTCCGTCGCGGCCCCGAATACCGACGTTGTGCGCCTGGCGTCGCGCAACGCAACGCCCTCAACCCCGAACGCTTCGCACAGTCGGAAACGGCGGATTCAGTCGATGTTGAAAAAGTCCGGGCGACGTCATGAGGATGACGTCGATGGCGCGGCGCCCAGAATGGCGGCCGACATTGTCCGGCGCCGACGCAGTCGGACACTCAGATACAGAAGCGTTACCAGGTTCCCAAGGAGCAGAAGCGCGATGATCCACAGGGCCGCGGACCACCAGCGACGCTCCAGAATCCCGATCCAGATGGCGACGAAAAACAGGCCGACGTACAGGTCCAGCAGCGTCACGAATCCCCATGGCGTTGCCGCGATGGACTGAAGCGCATCCCACAAATTCGCCCTGCGGCTCGCCCAGACGATCGCCCCGATGAGGCAGAGCGCGATTGACGCAACCAGGATGATCGGGCCCCGGGACCGCATACACCTCCCGCTGTCAGTCTTCGCCGACGATCGCCGATTGGATGCGTGCGGTCCGACCTCGTTTTTCGGGCCTGCCTGCCGGCGCCCGGTCAGGTGAATCCGTTTCTCCGGCCGGGACGAAGTGGATGAGTAACACAGTACGTCGGGACAGGATCAGGAACGCCCAATGCGCCAGTGGCCCTGAGCCACGTGGCGCGAGCCGCTCGGTTTTGAATCAGCGATGCCACGACTTCCGATCACCATCGTCATCGTGACGACACTCGCCGCCCTGACGATCTCCTGCGCCCTGTGCGATCGCGGCGTGCAGACAGCCGATGTCGGCATCGCGCCGCCCGAAGCGCGCTCAATGGCCGAGACTGACCAGCCGGACGCCGCCCGTCCGATGACGATGACCGAGATTGAATCGGCGGGGATGCCGTCAACCCAATTCGTCGATGCCGACGATGATCGCCCTGAATCGCATATTCGCGCGGATCGCCCTCTGACGACGGTTCCCGACGTCGAGCTTGATCGCTACATGGGCCGCTGGTATGAAATCGGCCGATACCCGAACCCGTACCAGGCCGGCGTTGTCGGTGTGATCGCCGAGTACACGCTGCAAGACGATGGCGAGATCCTCGTCCGCAACTACGGTCGGTCCGGATCGCTCGACGCCGAACTGACAGAGTCGACGGCCACCGCCTGGGTTGCGGACACGCGAACCAACGCCAGGTGGTTCGTTCAGTTCATCTGGCCATTCAGGGCGGACTACTGGATCATCGATCTGGATGACGACTATCAGTACGCCGTCGTCGGCCAGCCCGAACGCGAGCGGCTCTGGATCCTCTCTCGTTCGCCAACACTGCCCGACACGACACTCGCCGCCATTATCGAACGGCTTCGCGAACTGGGATACGACCCATCCCGAATTGAGATGACACCGCAGCGGGAATCAGAGTAGCGGCGGTTGGCGCGTCGAGGCGGTCCGGGCATTCGAACGTGGAAAGGCCACCAACGGACTGCGACGGATCACTCGAATTTGCAGGTCAGAAAACGCTCTGAAAGTGCGACACAGGACAGCTCGCGCGCCACATGAGGACTCCACGCAAAGGGCGTGGCGCCTGCCGTCACGAGCCCCGCCCGCGATCCTCACGCCAAGGGCGTGACACAGGACAGCCCGGGGTCAGCGAAGATCGCGAAGCGATCGAAGCGCAACCCCGGGTCAGCGAGTTTTTCTCGATATTGGCCCTGAAAGGGCGACACAATTCCCCGACCGCCTCGGTTGGCCCCGCCGTCACGCGCCTTCGATTGCGTGTGTCTGCAACTGCTCCAGCGGCACAATCGCGAGCGTCGCCTCGTGCGTCGCGGCGAGGTTGACCTTCGGGGCGGCGCCGGCGGCGTAGGCCTCGGCCCATCGCGCGGCGCAGAGGCACCAGCGATCGCCCGGCTTGAGCCCCGGGAAGCCCCATTGCGGGTTCGGCGTTGACAGGTCATTCCCCCGAGACTTGCTGAAGGCGAGGAACTCCGCCGTCACTTCCACGCACACGCTGTGAACCCCCAGATCGTCGGGTCCCGTGTTGCAGCAGCCGTCCCGATAGAAGCCCGTCATGGGCGACTCACCGCACGTCGCCAGGGGCCCCCCAAGCACGTTCAGCGATCCCATTCCCTCGTTTGCGTTGCGAATCATGGCGTCCCTCGCAGTTGTCGTCGCAATCCGTTGGCGGGAAGCCTAGAGGCGTCGCGATCGGAATGCAAAAGGGCCCCCGTGAATTTCCCTTGGCAAGCCGGAATCCGCGAGATTGAATGACGCACGCGCGATCCGATCGTCCGACGAGGCGTGGCGCGCGACTCTCCCGGAGACAGTGATCATGACGGGACGCATTGCGGATCCACTCAACGCCGACGGTCTTCGAGACCTCTGGCCCATCCTCGTCGATCAGGAGCGCGCCGAGGGATTTGCGCTGCTGCTCGACGACGACGCCGAGTCCTTCTTCTCATCATTGCCACCGGCGGATCAGGCGGCGATCGTTCAGCATCTGCCGACCGCCCGGGCGGCGATGTGGATGCGATTTCTCGCGCCGGACGACGTGGCGGATGTTCTCCAGTCGATCGAGCCGGAGCAACGGGCGAGGCTTCGCGCCATGCTCGACGAGGCGACGCGCCGCGAAGTGGACGCCCTGCTCGCGTATGAAGAGGACGCCGCGGGTGGACTGATGAGCCCGCGCTTCGTCCGCGTCCGACCGGATATTTCCGTTGAAGTCGCGATTCGCTATGTCCGCCAGCAGACGCGCAACAACCCGGAGACGCTCTACTACATCTTCGCGCTCGACGCGGGCCAGCGCCTGCGCGGCGTCATGTCCCTGCGCGAGCTCTTCGCGGCGCAACCCGACACACTGATCGCGGACATCATGAACAAGGAGCCCGTCAGCGTCACGGATTCGACGGACCAGGAGGATGTCGCCCGCCTGATCGAACAGTACGACCTCATCGCCGTGCCGGTCCTCGACGAGGAAGGACGCATGCGGGGTATCGTCACGGTCGACGACATCGTGGACGTGCTTCGCGAAGAGGCGACGGAGGATATCCAGAAGCTGGGCGGCAGCGAGGCGCTGGGGGCGCCCTATCTCGACGTCTCGTTTCTCATGATGCTGAAAAAGCGCGGCGGCTGGCTGAGTCTGCTGTTCCTCGGCGAGATGCTGACGGCGACGGCAATGGGCTACTTCGAAGGTGAGATCGCCAGGGTTGTCGTGCTGGCGATGTTCATCCCGCTGATCATCAGCAGCGGCGGCAATTCCGGTTCGCAGGCGGCGACACTGATCGTCCGATCCCTGGCCCTGGAGGAGGTGCGTCTTCGCGACTGGCTGCGCGTGTTTTGGTCGGAACTGCGGACCGGCGCGGCGCTCGGCGCCGGTCTGGGCGCCCTCGGTTTTCTTCGCGTCGTTGTGTGGCAACAGCTTGGGCTGTTCGACTATGGCGATCACTATGTGCGCATCGCCATCGCCGTCGGCGTCAGCCTGCTCGGCGTCGTCACGTTTGGAACCCTGACCGGCGGGATGCTGCCGTTCCTGCTGCGCCGCGTCGGCTTCGACCCGGCGACCAGCTCGGCGCCCTTCGTGGCGACGCTGGTCGACGTCACAGGCCTGATTATCTACTTCACGATCGCCGCCCTGCTGCTGAGCGGAACGCTGTTGTAGCGGAAACACTGTTGAATAAACGTCCTGTTGACGTTCTCGCGCCAACGGCAAGGGAAAAGCCAGCGTGCGATCTTCACGCCAAAGGCGTGAGAAACTCACCGTGAGGTCTTCACGCCAACGGCGTGACCCAGATCAGCCCGAAATCCACGTGAGGCCTTCACGCCAAGGGCGTGACACAGGTCAGCCCGGGGTCAGCGAAGATCGCAACGCGATCGAGCGCAGCCCCGGGTTGCGGCATTCCATCGCGATCCAAGCCCCAACGGGGCGTTACAGAATGACCGTTGTCGCGATGCGCCAACGCCGTTTTGGGGCGAACGCTTCGAGGACCGATGGAGATGGTGGCGTTATGTCGCCCTTTCAGGGCTCAATGGAACTGACGGGCCTCGATCCCAGGGTTGCGCTCCGTCCGCGTTCGCGGACTTCGCTGACCCTGGGCTACCATGTGTCGCCCCGTTGGGGCTGAGAAAGTGACGATCCAGGCGTCCCCGGGAAATCGCCGCCTGGCGTGCGACGAGTGGCTGGCTCTGAAGGACCAATCGCCAAGGGGGCGAGACGTGCGATGACATTGGAAGGGCAACCGCAGTTCGCGAATCTTCCAGATCACCAAATCACGAATTCACCAAATCACCAAATCTATGCTACGGCTTCCTTCACCGCCGCCATCGCGCGCTCGACGCCGTCGTCGGGAATATCGAGATGTGTCACGGCCCGCAGCTCCGTTGGGCCCATCAGCGGGCTGAACCGCACACCGTGTTGGATCACGCGATCGAGGAATGTCGCCCGATCCAATCCGGTCCCGCCGATGTCGAAGACGACGATGTTCGACTCCACGCTCGCGACGTCCACGTCGATTCCGCGGATCTCCGTCAGTCCCGCCGCGAGGCGCCGGGCCTTGTCGTGGTCTTCGGCCAGTCGCTCGATGTTGTGCTCGAGGGCGTACACACCCGCCGCCGCGATGACGCCCGCCTGTCGCATCGCGCCGCCGAAGCTGTGCTTCCAGCGCCACGCCTGGTCGATGAACGCCTGCGATCCCACGAGCACGCCGCCCACGGGACAGCCGAGCCCCTTGCTCAGGTCGAGCCACGCCGAGTCGAAATGCTCGCAGTACGCCGCCGCGCTGACGCCCGACGCGACGACGGCGTTCATCAGCCGCGCCCCATCCAGATGCGTCGCCAGCGAATGGCGACGCGCGGCGGAGGTCACGTCGCGGATCGCCTCGATCGGCCAGACGCGACCACCGCGCAGGTTGACGGTGTTCTCCACGCAGACGAGCCGCGACGACGGGAAGTGCGGGTCCTTCGGGCGAACGAGGGCGTCTACATCGGCGCCGCTGAAGATGCCCGTCGGCGAATGGGTGAATCGCATGGCGGCGCGCGAGTGGAGCGAAGGCCCCGCCCCCTCGAAGTTCACGGGGTGATACGACACGTCGAGAATGATCTCGTCGCCCGCGCGGCAGTGAATGAAGTGGGCGATGAGATTGCACATCGTGCCCGTCGGCAGGAAGAGCGCCGCCTCCTTGCCGCAGAGCTCGGCCGCCATCGCCTGCAGCCTGTTGACGCTCGGGTCCTCGCGCTTCTGCTCGTCGCCGACCTCGGCGTTGGCAATCGCCTGGCGCATGGCCGGCGTGGGGCGCGTCTGAGTATCACTGGACAGATCAACGGGATAGATGGTCATTGCGTTTCCTTGCAGGGGCTGTCGCCGGCGAGCGCTCAATTGGCCCGCCAATCGCGGCGAACATGACCATCTTACCCGCCGACGGCGTTTTCGCGCCCGGGCCGACAGCAGGATGTCACGCGGAACGCGCCCCCCCTTGGCGCAAAGCCGCGCGGGGCGATAGAGTCATCCATGGCCGGCGAGACTTGACGCCGACGCGATCCGACCGATCGGTCGCATTCCGGAGTTCAGGGCCATGACAGACGCATCTGAGAAACTGGCGATCGACTGCGCCTGCGGGATTCACTTTCTCGTCCCGACGACAGCGCGAGGTCGAAGCGTGTTGTGTCCGGAGTGCGGCGTGTCCAACCGAGTCCCGGCCGAGACGACAGACGTTCCCGCTTCTCCTGCGGCGCCCGTTCCCGTTCCGCAGACGCTCAAGTCGTTCGGGGCCGGCCGGCTCTGCCCGAACTGCACGGACTCGCTGGCGTCGGACGTGATCGTCTGCAAACGCTGCGGTTTCAATACAGTCACCGGCGAACTGGCGCCTGCGGCGGCGCGTCCCGCGATTGAAGAGATCGTCGAGGAAGCGGATCGTGATCCCGAGCCGTTGATCCATCGTGAGGTCATCTCGACGGAACGCGGATACTGGCTCCTGGGATTCGCGTTGGCCGCGGTGGGCGCCTCGCTGGGCGGCGCCATCTGGTATCTGATCGGCGTCGCGTTCAAAGCCGAGAGCCCGTGGATCGGCATCGTCACTGGGGGGCTCGCAGGCGCCGGCGCCGCCGTCGCCAACAAAGGTCGCTCCAACTCGCTGCGAATCGCCAGCGCCTGCCTCGCGATCGCCGCCATTGTCGCGAGCCGATACTTCGTGTTTCTGATGCTGCCCCGGCAATCCTACAGAACGTCGGACGGATTCCGGCCAATGCGTTTCGGCGATTTGTTCAGCGCCTCAGATTCTCTATGGATTCTCCTGACAGTGTGCGCCGCCATGGGGGTCGCCGGATTCGGCCGTCGGTACCAAGTCTGAGGCGATTGGCCCCACGGGCGATTGGCGAAGGACCGCAGATTCGGCCGATGGAACCATGACTGGCGAATCGAGCGACGCGACGGCATAATTCGAAGCGAAGCAGCGGCGACGGACCGTCGGGCGTCGCGGACCCAGGTGGCCAACCCAAAGCGAGGCGCGAAGGCATGAAGGGCTACATTCGACACAGGAAGTGGATCATGCTGGCGACGCTGACCATGGGCGCGACTATGCAACTCGCCTCCTGCCAGGACGATTTCGCCCTCTTCGGCCTGCGCTGGGCTTTCTCGTCAATCACGCTGCCGATCAACACGCTCATCCGCGACCTGCTGCTGACGGTTCTCTGATTCCGCCTGACGGCGATCCCACACTTCCTCCGCTTCGGGCCGTCGCACATAGGCCGGAACCAGATCCGGCGCCGCCACGAACTGTTCCGACTGCGCCATTCGCCAGCCAAGCTTCAGGACATTGGTCGCCGTCGGCGCCCAAAGCGACTCATCCGCGGCGACACAGCCAGCCGCGTCGATTGCGGACCGATGATGCGTCACGCCCGCCCCGAGCACGACGGCGGAGCGGGGAAGCGACTCGAGAAAATCCCCCGGCGCGACCATGCGGACATCGCCCGACGGCTCGTAGATCCCGTCGGCGGGCGCGCAGGCGGCGGCAAAGACCTGGTCCCTGCGAGCGTCGAGGAAGGCCACGACGAGATCGGGGCACGGAGAGATTTCGAGCGCATTCTGAGCCATCACACTGAGCGTCGGTACGGCGCAGAGTCTGCAGTCCGTGGCCAGCGCCAGATGGCGAGCAAACGTGACGGCGACGCGCAATCCCGTGAAGCTGCCCGGACCGACGGAAATGTAACAGTGATCGATCTCTCGGGGCGTCCAACCCTGCCGCCGAACGGCTTCATCGATGGTTGGGAGCAGGTCCCGCGCCCGTTCGCGCTGCGTGGCAAAGACGACCTCCTCCAGCAGGTCGCCGCCGCGTCCCAGTGCGATGGCGCCGCGTTGTCCGGAGGTTTCGATGGCGAGAATTCGGGGCGGTTCCATTTGCATTTTCTTCATGTTCGCGTCCAAAGGGACTGGCGCCTAGAATACGTCGCGCGACGATCAGGGTAAACCTTCACACACACACGACTCGGAGCGGCACATGGCGGACACGCGACTCTTGGTGACGGACTACGCGGGCGTTACCGTCGTCACGTTTCAGGACAATTCGATCCTCGACGCCCGGCAGATCGACCAGATCGGCAGGGAACTGTATGAACTGGCCGACAAGAAGGACAAGCGGAAGTTCATTCTGGACTTCAGCAACGTTCGATTCCTCGGCTCGCAGACCCTCGGCGTCCTGATCAACCTCCACAAGAAGGCGGCGGCGGGCAAGGGCGAGGTGGTCCTCTGCTGCCTGCGAAAGGACCTGCTCAAGGTCTTCAAGATTACAAGCCTGGACAAGGTCTTCAAGTTCTTCAATGACGACGCGTCGGCCTTGAAGCATTTCGGCGTCCACGTATCCTGACAGCTCACCCGGGCCCGGCGCGTCCCGCCATCATCCGCGCCCGCGCAGTCCAGCCAGGCGACGTTGAGAGGCCAACGGCATGTCGGAACAATCGACGCAGATCACGGATCGTCACTTTGAGTACATCGCCGAGCGGACGATTCGCGAGGACGCGTTCCTGGCGGCGTTGAAGGAGGCGGCGACGTCCGAAGGCATTCCGCAGATCTGGATCGCGCCCGAACAGGCGGCTCTGATGCGAATCCTCCTGCGGTCGACCGGCGCGAAGCGTGTCGTGGAAGTCGGTACCCTCGCCGGCTACTCCGCCATCGCGATGGCCCGCGCTCTCCCGTCCAATGGCCGCGTGACGACAATCGACATCTCCGAGAAGCACGCCGAGTTTGCGCGACGCTGGATCGCCCAGTCGGATGTGGCGGGAAAGATCGACGTCATCGTTGGCGCCGGGATGGAGATCCTGCCGACGCTGGATGACGACAGCGCCGACGCCGCATTTCTCGACGCGGACAAGGCGTCGTACCCCGAGTACCTGGCGGAGAGCATTCGCATCGTTCGTCGCGGCGGCCTGATCATGGTCGACAACGCGTTCGCGTTCGGACAGCTCTTCGACGAAGCGCCGACGGACCCCGAGGCGCCGGCGGTCAAGGCCTTCAACGAGATCATCGCGAGCGACGCCCGACTGGAAAGCGTGATCGTCCCGATGGGCGACGGTCTCTGGGTCTGCGTCAATCGCGCCTGAGCGACGCGGTCAATCGGGGCGGTATTTCAGCGGATTGTCATCCTTGAGCCGATCGATCTCGACTCGGATCATCCAGTCGGCCTTGTCCAGTGGCTTGATTCCGTGCCGCAGATCGCCGATGGCCGAATGCCCAGTGGAGGAGGTGTCGGCCGAGAGTTTCACGCCCACGTCGTTTGTCGATCCGAAATCGATGAGGACGACGAACTTCGGCGGCAGACGAGTCACGGGAATGCTGGCTCGATACCATCGGCCGCCCGATCCGCGCAACATGCCGTAGGGCTGCGTCCAGGCGCCGATCGCCTTGAACTTCTCATCGAGAATCGTGATCGTGAAGTCCTTGCCGCTCCGCGGAACGTTTCCGTAGCGCTCGGCGAAGAACTCCACTTCCCTGACATACCACTGGTCCTGCGGCGTCTGAAAGGTCACGATGTGTCCGCCGGCGGAAATGGCCGTCGCCCCGTCACCCTGATCATCATCATATTTCAATGTCTGCGCATCGCGCGCCAGTCGCCCGCTGTTGAAGGACTTCTCGAACTTGGCGCGCCGACTTCGCGTCCAGACGCAGATCGGCTCGAAACCGCGAAACCAGCGGCGGAGCTTGGATCGCTTGTGCGACTCCGTGACGCGCGCCGTCAGAACACCGAGGAGTTCTTCCGCCGGTCGCGTCGGCGAAATGGTGGCGCGCCGCCACAGCGCCAGCGTGTCGCCGATCGACTTCGCGTCGAACTCAGATTCGAACGCGTGCCATTGGCCGGACGCCTTGATGATCCCCGACTCGTTGCGCCGTTTGATTCGCTCGCGCAGCTCGCGCCAACCCGTTTCGACATAGTCGTAGGGCTGGGGCCAGAGTTTGGCGCCATAGAGATTATGCAGTCGATCGATGATGCGGCAGGCGAGCAGGTGTGACAGACCGCGGGCGCCGTCGTCCGAGAGCCAGAGGGCCTCGCCCAGTGTCCGCTCCCGCCCGAGATCGGCGATGCGATACGTCAGGCCATAGATCGTGTCGACCCGGCTTCGATGCGGCGGCGCGAATTCGCGCTCGTTGGTGTATCGCAGCTGAATCGTGTGGTCGTCTGAGATCCAGACACCCAGGCAATTGTCATCGGCGACACTCGTCTCGATGAACAACCGATCCGGCATGTCGAGGTTGTAGTAGGTCTTGTAGAAATGGTACGTGGACGACGCGATCGTCGCGATTGCGTCGGCGTACTCCTTCGGCAGGTTTGCGTATCGGACCGAGATGTTCTCTCGCTCGATCAGTCGCTGGCCCGTCGCGTCCGCCGGCGCCTCCGGCGTGACGGGACCGCCACGGCGCGGCGCGGCGCCGACGGGCGCGCCCGCGGAGACAACCACCATCAGCGCAGCCACGAACGCGAGCCATCGATGCGCGAAAACGCGCCGCGCCCCGCCGTCGCCCATGTCTTCTCTCATCACGCCAGCGTCGCCCTCTTCGGCGTCCACGTCAATGACGCCGCCAGATCTTGTACCCGCTTGTTTGTGCGCCGCCGCGATCATTCCCCGTCGGCGACAACGCCCAGGCGCCGCCATTCGACGGCGCCGCCCGCCTCCACAGACACGCCCCAGGGACCGGAAATCCGAAGATCCGAGACCCGCGCTTCGCACCGCGTTCGACCGGCGACCACAAGGCGAACCCGATTCCGGCTGATGTGCGCCTCAAAGTCGCAGCGGGATCCGATCGGCTCATCACTGCGAGCCAGTTCCGCCCACTCGCCCAGGCGCTCATTGAATCGGCGAATCGCCAGCCCCCTGCCACGCTCGAACACCACTGCGAGGTAACCGTCCGCGTCACGCGCGAAAAGCAGCTTCGCGCCCGGATCGTCCTCCGAGAGAAAACGCAGGGCGCCTCCGATTCGATAGACGGAATGGGCCGGACCACGCCTTCTCCAGGCGATTGCGTCGACGCCGGGAAATGCGAACTGGAGCCACGCGTCACCCCGGCGTTCGAGGGATCTCGCCACCTGGTCCCACGCGGGCCGGAATGATCGTACGTAGGTCGCGAACTGGCCCATCGAAACGGCGGCGTCTCGACACAGGAACGCGATCAGTTCATCCATCGAAACGTTTCGCAACGAGGCGTTTGTTCCGGGTCGCGCGGCGTCGAGCCGCCATCGACACCACGCCCAGTCCAGGGCATACGACGTCCGTCGATCGTCCGCGGCAAACGGATCATTGGCGCGCGATGGCGGCGCGATGGCGCCGAGTCTGTCGCCGACCCGCTGGGCCATGACCATCCGCGACGCGAGAAACGGGTCATCCTCCGCCGCCTCGACAGCCCCGAGTTTGCGCATCGCGGCCTCAGAGGCCCACGTCGCCAGACCTTCCCGCAGCCATCTCGGCGCCGCACGGTAGTCTCTCGGCCAGCGCCTGTCGCACCATAGATGGGCGACCTCGTGCGCAATCTGCCGCTTCGTGAGCAGTGGAAGCCCGGCGCCGCGGATCACCTCCCGTCGACACGGCGGCTGAAGCGCGACATGCGACTCCCGTCGACCGTAATCCGTGAAGGCAAGATTCTCCTCGAACGCGCCGGCGCCGACGCGACGGATCGCGGACTGGTAGGACGACGACCTGCGATAGAGCGTTACCCGTGTCGGCTGTCGCGTTCCCGGTGTTTCCGTGACGGGCCCGAACATGTCAGACAGAACGTCAATCGTGGCCGCCATCGCGGCGTCAGACTCCGCCATCAGCCGATCCGACGCGGAAAAGCGACCGTCAAGTTCCGTGATCACTGTGAAGGCGTTCTCGGCGGCCCGCGACATCTGAATATCGGGCCCCGACAGGAGGAACACCATCCCGCCGGCCATCAGCAGTCGACGGAGCGCGCAGGCGCGAACTCGATACGCCCGCGGCATGCCGATCAACCCCAATTGCGAACGAGTTCCCTGAAGGTCTCGCCTCGCTGTTCGTAGTTGACAAATTGGTCGTAGCTTGCGCACGCCGGGCTGAGGAGCAGAACATCGCCCGACTCGGCGAGCGCCCTGGCGTGATGGATCGCCTCCGCCAGCGACGGGCAGACGACGGCGTGAGCGGTCCGGCGTTCGGCCAATTCGTCGGCCTCCGACGCGTCGAGGATTGCGTCGTAAATCGCCCGGCCCGTCTGTCCGTAGCAGATCGCCGCCTTGGCGTGCTGTGCGACGAATCGCCCGAGGGGCGCCTGGCTCCCGCCCTTGTCGGACCCGCCGAGCAGGACAATCACGGGGGCGTCAAACGCGCGCATCGACGTCATGGCCGCTTCGGGCGACGTCGCCTTCGAATCGTTGTACACACGAACGCCGCCGAAATCGCCAACGAACTCGAGACGATGCTCCAGGCCGACAAACGCGTTCAGTGCGCCGATCGCCGACGCGTCGTCGACGCCCAGAACGCGGCAGATCGCCAGGGCGGCGGAGGCGTTCGCAAGATTGTGGGCGCCGGGAAGCGTCAGGTTCAGACCAACGCGATCGCGAACGTCCTCTGCGGCATTCCCGCGGGGGACCATCGCCGCGCGCTTGGCCGGATCGACGCCGAAACGTCGGACGTTCGACACGCATTGCTCGACGCCCGGCAGATTCTCAGCGCCGCCGTCGTCGGGCAGGAGCAGCCAGTCGTCCGCCGTCTGATCCACAAAGATATTCGCCTTGGCGGCGGCGTAATCCGACAACGTTCCGTGACGATCGAGATGATTCTCACGCACATTCGTGACAAGGGCGATGTGCGGAGATCTGTGAATCGACGCCGCGTTCTCCAGCTGGAAGCTGGACAATTCGAGAATGACGAGATCGTTCGACCGCATCGCGGTCAGATCGTCCAGCAGCGACTTGCCGATATTGCCACCCAGCCAGACACGTCCCCAACGCCATTCCGGCGTTCGGGACGCCGCGTCAAGCGCTGCGGCGGTCATCGCCGTCGTCGTGCTCTTGCCCGCCGACCCCGTGATGCCGACGACCCGCGCGGGACATCGTTCGAGGAACAGGTTCATCTCGCTGGAGATCGGAATACCGCGTTCGACAGCCCGTCGGAAGAACTCCGATCTGCGACGATCGACCGCCGGGCTGGCGACGAGGAGATCGCACGCGTCGAGGTCACGCTCGTCGTGGCCGCCGAGTCGAAGCGTCACGTCGAGGTCGCGAATTTTCGCGAGGCTCGATTCCAGCGCCGTGGCGTCCGCCGCGTCCGTTACCGTCACTTTGGCGCCGCAGTGATGCAGCCATCGCGTGACACCGATGCCACCGCCGAAACGCCCCAGGCCCATCACGACAACACGTTTGTCGGCAAATTCCGTCATAGCGCCTTTATTTGCGTTTTCCGGGGCCTATCGGCCCGACACACGCATACCAATATCACCACGGAAAATGGCGCCGTCGAACGCGATCCTGCGAACCGCCTCATACGCCGTTGTCCTGGCCTTCTGAAGATCCTCTCCCAGCGCCGTCACGCCCAGCACACGTCCGCCGGAGGTCTCGACACGCTGGCCGACGCCCCTGGTTCCGGCGTGAAACACGACGGCGTTCTCGACAGACGCGGCGTCTTCCAGCCCCGTGATCTCCTTGCCTTTTTCGTATTCGCCGGGATAGCCGCCCGACGCCATTACGACACAGAGGCTCGGACGTCGATCCCATTCCAGCTGGACGTCTTCCAGCTTTCCGTCGATCGCCGCATTGATCGTATCGACCAGATCGCTCCTGAGGCGCATCAACAGCGGCTGCGCTTCAGGATCGCCGAATCGACAGTTGAATTCGAGCACCTTCGGCCCCCCCGCCGTCATCATCATGCCGGCGTAAAGCACGCCGCGGTACTCGATGTCCATTCGCCGCATGGCGTCGATGATCGGAACGAACACGTCGCGCTCGATGATCTCCAGGTCCTTCTCCGTCAGCAGGCCCGACGGGCTGAAGGCGCCCATACCACCTGTATTCGGACCGGTATCCTCATCCCCCAGGCGCTTGTGGTCCGCCGCCGATTCGAGCACATAGATCGTCGAACCATCCACGAGGGCGAGAATGCTCACTTCGCGACCGATGAGGATCTCCTCGACGACCACTCGCGCGCCGGCGTCGCCCAGCTCTCGCTGGACCATGAGCTTCTCAAGGGTCAGCAACGCGTCGGCGGGATCGTCATGAACGAACACGCCCTTGCCCCTGGCAAGTCCGGCCGCCTTGATCACAACGCCTTCATCGCGCGTCGACACATAACGCCGCGCCATCTTGAAGCCCGTCTCGACGCTCTCGGGCATTTCGAAATCGTCGCCGCGATGGGCCTGTTTCAGCTGCATGAGCTCCTGGGCCGTCGGCTCGAAGATCCGCGCTTCAGCCGTCGGCACGCCCGCCTCGCGCATCAGTTTCTTGGCCCAGACTTTGTCGCCCTCAATCCGCGCCGCCGCCTTGGTCGGTCCGAAGATGCGAAGCCCGGCGGCGACGAACTCATCGACAATACCGAGACACAGCGGATCCTCCGGTCCGACAATCGTCAGATCGATGGCGTTATCCCTGGCAAACGCGAGCAGACTGCTGACATCTGTTGCGGGAATCGCCACATTCCGGCCATGCCGGGCCGTGCCGGCGTTCCCTGGCGCACAAAAGATCTCCGGCAGGTGGCGCGACTGCGCCAACTTCCAGCAAATCGCGTGTTCGCGTCCCCCACCGCCGATGACTAGCACTTTCATGAATTCAGCCTGTTCCGTTCTTCTCTGTTTCGTCTTCCGCCAGTCCATCCGCCCTGTCTGGCGTATCCATCGGGCGTTTCGAATTCGTCCGCGGCGCCCTCCTGGCGCGTCGCCGACGACCATCGACGATTCTAGCCCCCTTTGAATCGGCTGGAAACACGCGTTGACCCCAGCGCATCCGACGCCGCCAATGTCGTCGGAGGGCGCGATTTCGATGTGTCGCCACTTGAGGTAGAATCCTGAGGCCGCTTTGATCCTGCGGCGGGAAAGGCGCCGATCGGCGACGCATGCGTTCTTTTTTTTCCATCGAATCCCTGATCCCCCAAGCGCTTGACGCGTATCGCGCGTTGATTCTCGCCGCGTTTGAGACATTCCTGGCGATGGCGCCCCCCGAACGCGCCGTCGAACTGGTCGCGGCGCAGCAGTCGCTCCCGACCGACGCGACTTCGGAAACACGGCTTGTCGCATGCATGCGCTGTTGCCCGACGCTCCACAAGCTCGGCCAGGTTCTCGCGCGCGACAAACGGCTCTCGCAGTCGTTGCGGACAGAACTGCAGTCGCTCGAGTCGCTCCCCAGTGATCGGCGTGTGGAGGAAGTTCGCCCCGTCGTCGAGCGCGAACTGGGCGACGCGATTCAGCAGTATGAGATCCGGCTGGGACCGGCGGCGCTGGCCGAAGGCAGCGTCGCGATCGCCTGGCCCCTGACCTGGCGCGCCCCGGGCGAAACCGAAACGCAGCAGGCCGTCGCAAAGATCCCGCATGCGGGGATCCGCGATCGCGTCGCCGGCGAGTTGGTCGCCATCGGAGGCGTCGCCGACCTGATCGCATCTCAGGCGGATCGCTTCGGCGTCAATCCGGACGCCTGCAGGGACGTGTTCGACAAGACGCGTCGCCTGCTCCTGCGCGAACTGGACGCGCCCGGAGAACAGGCGAACCTCGTCGCCGCGGGCCGACAGTACCGCGCCAATCCAAAGGTTCGCGTCCCTGCGCTGACGCCATTCTGCACAACAGACATCACGGCCATGTCGCGTCTTGGCGGAACGAAGATCACGGACGTCCATGACGCATCGAGCTCACAACGCAAAAGACTGGCCGAACATCTGGTCGAAGCGATTTTCGCGCAACCCGCCTTTGCGTCGGATTGCGACGCGCTGTTTCACGGTGATCCGCACGCGGGCAACATTCTCCGCATGGAAGACGAATGCGTGGGACTGCTCGACTGGAGCCTCGCGGCCCGACTCGACGCCGATCAGCGCCGATCACTGGCGCAGATGTTCATTGCGGGTCTCACTCTGGACGCGTCGGAACTCGCACGCCGGCTGGCCGCATTTGCTTCGGGCCGCCCCTCCGAACCGGCCACGCGAAACGTCGCCGAGGCGTCGATCGCGGAGATCGACATGTCGCGCGGTGTCGGGGTGAACTGGCTGCTGGCAACGCTCGACCGGGCCGCCCTGGCCGGTCTCCCTGCGTCGGCGGACGCCCTGATCCTTCGAAAGTCGCTGCACACACTGACCGGCGTCGTCGAGGATGTGGCGCCGTCCATGTCGATCGACCAGATCGTCATGCGCCACGGGCTGTCGGCGTTCGGCTCGGAGCTGGGCGCCCGTGGGTTCGCATGGCCGACGCAATCCGATTTCGGCGTACGATTGTCCAACATGGATCTCTGGCGGGCGTGCATGTCGGCGTCGCTGACACCGCTTCGGTATTGGCGGAACACCCTGATGCGGATCGGGAATCGCGCCGATGAACCACGTCGTTGATCAGGCGCCGGGCGGGACGACAATGCCGAGCGCCGCAGCGCACTTCTCGACGAGCACGCGCTTGTCGATCGGCTTGCTGGCGTAATCATCGCACCCGGCCTCCATGCACTTTTCCTGATCTTCCTTCATTGCGTGCGCTGTCAGTGCGATGATCGGAATCCGAACACCCTTCGAGCGCAGTGCGCGGGCCAGCGCGTAGCCGTCCATTTCGGGCATCTGCATGTCCGTGACGAGCAAATCAAACGGACGGGCGCCTCCCTGCGCGGCGTCGATTTCCTCCATTGCGATGCGACCGTTGTCGACAGTCGTGACCTCCGCGCCGGCGTTGCGAAGATGCAGCGAAATCAGGCGTCGATTGTCCGGACCGTCCTCGGCGAGCAGCACGCGCGATCCCGTGAGTGGTTTCGGTCGCGCCGCGCCGAGATCTGGCGACAGCGCCGGGGCCGGCGAAACGTCGGTCGACGCGCTGACGACAACGGGATGGACCGCGGCGGGATCCGCGCCGTCGATCGCGCCCGTCCGGATCGTGACGCGATATTCCGTTCCGGCGCCGACTTCGGATCGAACCAGATCAATGTCTCCGCCCAGCAGCTGGGCCAGACGCTTGCTGATCGTCAGGCCCAGACCCGTCCCGCCGAACTGGCGGGTCGTCGTGTTGTCCGCCTGCGTAAACGGCTGGAAGATCCGCTCGGTCTGCTCGGGCGTCATGCCGATCCCCGTATCCATTACATTGAACTGGAGGCGTGGACCGTCCTTGTCGGCCACGTACTGCACTTCCAGTCGCACGTCGCCGGCATCCGTGAACTTGATCGCGTTTCCGAGCAGATTGATGAGGATCTGCCGCAGTCGAACCGGGTCCGTGGCAATCGTTCGAGGAATCTCACCAAGCACCTTGGTATGGAACGCGAGTTGTTTCTCATTCGCGCGAACGCGCATCAGCGATGTGACATCGGCGACGATATCGTTGGGTGAACAGACGATGTTCTCCACCGTCATCTTATGGGCTTCGATCTTGGAAAGGTCGAGGATGTCGTTGATGATCCGAAGCAGATGTTCGCCGTTGCGCTTGATCGTCGAGATCGATTCGCTCCAGTCATCGATGTCGTCGACGCAGTTGTCGGCGATGTTCTCCGCCATCAGTTCCGCAAAGCCGAGAATCGCCGTCATCGGCGTCCGAATCTCGTGGCTCATGTTCGCGAGGAATTCGCTCTTGGCTGTATTGGCGTTGTCGGCCTTGGTTGCGAGCTCGCGCGCCTCGTTCGCCAGGCTGTTGGCGCGAGCCGTCGCCGCTTCAAGTGATCGATTCACGTCACGAAGGCGCGACTCGGCCCGCTTCTGAGACGTGATGTCCCAGTTTGTGCCGACGAGCCGGCACGGGCGTCGATCCGCGTCGTGCTCAACGACGGCGAGCGCACGGATGTCATGGATGGATCCATCCGCCCAGACAATGCGAAACTCGGTATCAAATTCCCTTTCACCGCGAACCGCGGCGTCGATCTCCGCTTCAACACGCGCACGATCGTCCGGATGGATGCTTCGTCGCCAGGCCTCAAGCGCGTCCTTCAGCCGGGTCTCGCCGAGGCCGTACAGCCGATGCATCTGATCGTCCCAGATCAGTTGCTGACTGATGACATCAAAATCCCAGATACCGACGCCGCCGGCGCGGACGGCAAGCGCGAGGCGACTTGCCAGTTGCTGCAGCGCGGCGTCCGCCCGCTTGCGCTCCGTAATGTCGTTGCGAATGGAAACAAAACAGTTGATCGAACCATCGGCCTCTCTGAACGGCGCGATGATGCTGTCCACCCAGTAGAGCGAACCGTCCTTGTGCCGATTGCACATCTCTCCGTGCCAGGCTCTGCCGGCGAGCAGCGTGCCCCACAGGTCCGCCCAGAATTCCGATGAATGGACGCCCGACTTGAGCAGCCGATGATCGCGTCCGATCAGTTCGTCACGCGAATAGCCGCTGATCCGGCAGAATGGCTCGTTGACGTCCAGAATGCGGCCGTCGGCGTCCGCCACGGAGATGATCGAATGCTGATCGAGCGCCGTCCGGAAGGCCCTGGCGTCACGCAGCGCGTCTTCGGCGGCCGCCTTGGCCATGGCCAGGTCGGCGGTCATTTCATGCGCCATTCGCAGCGCGCGTGTGCGCGATGTCATCAGCGCAAACACAACCAGCGAGAGCATGACGCTCAGGACGCCGCCACCGACGCCGATCAGGATGGGAACCGAGTAGTCGACCATCGCCTCGAATGCCGGTGTGGTCCTCGTACGGATCGTCCACATCCGACCGCCCACGGGGATAAAGACAAATTCGCTGAACATACTGCTCGCGAGCGGTCGTTCCGTCATGTCGAATCGACCGACGCTGCTGAACAGCTCCGCGTCCTCGATGGCGGCCGCGCCATCAAACACCTCGAAGTCGATTTCGCGGCTGGCGGACTCGTAGAGCCCGGCGAGTGTTTTTTCCAGGATAATCGGCGCATAGACCAATCCGAAGATGGCCGCCTCTCGCGCCTTTTCTGTCGAGACATCGCCGCCGTTCCGGTAGATGGGAACGAAATAAAGGAAACCCGAGCGCCGCTTCGCATCCTGAACCAGCTGAATTCGGCCCGTGATCGCCGGCCTCCCCGTGCGGACCGCCCGTTCGATCCCTTCGCGCCGAATCGCATCGCTGCCGATGTCGAGCCCCCAGGCTTCGCGGTTCGTCTCGATCGGGTAGATGTGCTTGATGACATAGAGATCCGACGCGATGATCGGTCGTGCGCCGGGAACATCCGGCGCCACGGTCCGGATCTGAAAATCCGGAGCGCCGTCTTCACGCTCTTCAACGATGAAGGCGTCCAGTTCCGCTCGTCGCACGTGCTGAACGAAGCCGAATCCGTTGGCGCCGGGGAATTCGTGCGGCAGATCGCGTGACGCCACATAGGCGCGGAATTCCGAACGATCGACATGCTTGCTTGCGGCAAAAACACCACGAGCGCCATTGAGGCCGTAGATCACCTGATTCGATCGCTGTTGAATCTCTGTCGCAATTCGCTCCACAAGGCGATCGAAGTAGGCGCGCGCTTCGAGCTGTACGCCCCGCCGAGCGCCGATCGAGGCCGTCGTCGTGAAGGCGAGCCCCGTCAGCAGGACGGCGAAAGGCGTTGAGAACGTGGAGAGCCGATGTCGCCCGCCGGCGGCCAGCCTGTCCCGCTGAAGTCGCTGAAATGCGGCGTGAATCCGCCAGATCACAATCGGACCGGCGATCAGCACCAGCGCGATTGCCTCAATCGTCGAAACGACGGCCGGATCGTACTGCGACGCCAGGAGGGGATTGACGAGATAGATCGCCGTCGTCGTGGCGCCGCCCACGACGATGATCTCCAACAGGGCCCGACATGTACTCCGCCATTTCTCCACAGAGAGGTTCCACCCGCAACGTGAGCCCCGGACAGCGCCAACGCTCCCGTCGGGCGGTCCCCCCCGCACAACTCGGACGTTTGACAATCGGGCTGCTCGCGTATGGAAGATCGGCTGCGGCGATGACGCCGATTAGGTTGCCCCACTGACGGGGCGCAGTAAGGGACACCGATTAACCCGAACGAGCCGAGAAAATCGGCACAATTCAGGGTGGGACCGACGTCACGCCGAGTGAAGCGGTCGCCGTCGGGCGTCGAACAACAAGGGCGGAGATCGGGCAATCGCGTCCGCAATGTGCGGCCGTCGCATCGACGGATCGTGGCGCGTGGTTCCGGGATCGACGCGAAGCGTCGCGGACCTGGGGGCGGCGCGAGCGGAGTCGCATTCGGATGGGCGTCAGCCGGCGATACGACGGAGGTCAACCGCGCCGCGAGGTCCCGGCGCCCCGCAAACCGGGATTGCCGCCGGTCATCACAATCGGCGCGACGGGCCCCACAGGAGACGCCATCGCAGTCGCCGAAGCCGACATGGGATCCGACGGCGGCAATGTGAACGTCACGTGTCCCGATCCCGGGCCACGACACAATCGCCGGCCGCTTGCGTTCCTGAAACGATAAGTTAAATTGGCGACTTCCCTTGCGATCGCCGTACCGCCGACGCGCCGCGTCGCAGTTGCGGTCACGCGTCCTTCGCAGGAGCGCCATCGCGGGCGTAGCTCAATGGTAGAGCATCAGCCTTCCAAGCTGAATGTTGCGCGTTCGAGTCGCGTCGCCCGCT
>ERZ795053.1976-NODE-1976-length-25398-cov-6.543069_pt1 | contig 25398 bp, 21 predicted proteins | sample MGYA00375137_ERZ795053 | MGnify/ENA primary metagenome ERZ795053 (study PRJEB30182, sample SAMN05720284) | activated sludge metagenome | isolation source: Anaerobic digester | place: Hong Kong | collected 2014-12-17 ...
TATTCCCCCGTCAGCCGGCTCATCAGACGATGCCTTTTCAGCTGGGCATAACAGGAGGCCGAGGTCAGGACTTCAAATGTCGCTGTGGCCAGTTCAAAGGCCCTGTCCACGCTGTCATAAAAGTTGATCCCCTTCATCGCCTCCCTGATAACGGCCTTCTTGTCAATGGTTTTTATATTGTCCAGAAGGGCCTGATAATCGTGGCCGGAATCTTCAAAGACCAGCCCGGCTACTACCTTATCCTCACCGTCTGAGGTCCACGAGACAAGACGGACGATATCGGGACCGGGATCCAATCGTTGTGTTTTGACTGGAAATCCTCCCCGCCAGGCTTTCACATCATACTCTCCGGGCTCATGGAAGACGACCAGAGAGGGAACCTTGTCCCGGACCAGGCTGAATATCTCATCTCCCAGCATGCGGATCTCATACAACGGAGAGGCAGCCATCTGACGAAGTATATATTCGAGGTTTCGGGCATTGACTGTCATCCCCATCTGTGATGTCGTGGCCAGAGAAAGGATATACCGGGCATCCTCTTTGGCCTTTCCTGTCAGCTCCCGTTCTGAAATCCGGGGTTCCTTCTCTTTGAAATATGCGAGCAGAGCAGTGTAGTAGCGGTTATAGAGGCTGTTTTCTCTTTCCAGCAGTTCCCTGAACTCCCGGGTGAGCTCCTTATCGTCTTTGATCTCATCGGGAGTGATAAAATCTTTTCCAAGTTTAATATACCTTTGTGATTTTTCTGTAAAGGAGAGGAGGCGATGCTCCTGGAGCCATTCCGATGCCAGGCGGGAGATACCGAGAAGATCGAAATTGAAGACCGCATGCTCGGCAATAGACCCGTGCCCCATCCCGTAAATGATCTTTTCATTGGACCGCCGGGCCTTTTCGACTTCCCGGACAGCCTGGCTTCTCAGCTCCTCAACGGAGAGGGGCGACCGGCTGATGCGGGCATAGGCTGCTGAGATGGTTTCAGGGGTAAGAGCTCCGCTTTTCAGCAGGCGGACCAGTTCATCCCTGGATCTTTCGTCTTCTTCCAGCAGGGCTTTTTCCATAAGTTGCAGAAGTGACATGTCAATATTCATGCCGGCAAGAATAACCTTCATGGAACCCCCTTTTTTTCGCGAGTATACAGGAGCCTTCCGGCCAAATCAATCCGTTTTTTGTCCCTGCCGGTCAATACCCCTGCATGGCTTTCCCCAGGGAGAAGATTGGCATATAAATGGCTAAGGTAAGGATCATGACCACAACGGCCATGAAAATGATAAGCATCGGTTCGATGATCTGGCTGATCCTGTCCACTTTCTTATTGATCTCATTGTCATAGAACTGGTTGAACTTCAACAGCATATCGTCCAGGGAGCCGGTCTCTTCCCCTGTCCCCACCATCTGAACAAGGATAGAGGGGTAGATGGGGCCCTCCTCCTGCATGCTGGCGTAGATGGTATATCCCTGCTGTATCTTTTTCCTGACTCGGTCCAGAGAGCGCCTGTAGATCTCGTTATTGATTATATTGCGCGACAGTTCCAGGGATTCGAGGATATTGATCCCGGCAGTCATAAGCAACCCGAAAGTCTTGGAAAAATTCACCAGGATCCCCATCTGGTAGATAGGGCCGAGATTGGGAAATTTGAGCAGGAACTTATGGTAGTAGAAACGAACAGCCTCATTTGTCCTGATAAGATACTTCATCAATATCACAAGGGCAATGATCAGGATAAGAATAAAGAAGAAATTCTTTCTCATGAATTCCGCTACGGACATGATCATCAGGGTGATGGGCGGGAGTTTAGCCCCCATGTCCGCATAGATCGTCTTGAATTTAGGGATGACAAAAAGCATAACACCCAGAGTGGCCAGGATGATAAAGGAAAAGACAAAGAGGGGGTAGCGGGTAGCCGATTTGATCTTGTCGCTGATGTCTTTCAACCGCTCCATATACTCGCTTATACTGATAAGGGTCACGTCAAGGCCTCCCGAAGCCTCGGCGCTTTTGATCATGTTGACAAAAAGGCGGTTAAAGACTTTGGGATATTTGGCAATGGAATCGGAAAAAGCGACTCCTCCCCGGATATCGTCGATGACTTTTCCCAGGATCTCGCGGAACTCCTGATTTTTCTCATCCCGCGTCAATGTCTCCAGCGACTGCATAATGGGAAGCCCTGCGCTGATCATGGATCCTAATTGCCGGGAAAACATAATAAGCGTCGTAGCATCGACAGAGGTCCCTGAGATATTGATCCGGTTAAGGCTTTTGATAAAATCGATCAGCGAAGGTTTGGATGAGACGCCCTTTTCATGGATATCCAGGATCGTCTTGTCTTTGTTCCTGAGCATGGAGACTAGCTCTTCGCGGTTCACAGCAAAGATATTCTGTCTGATCTTCTTCCCTGAAGGTTCAAAGTAGGTCACACGGTATTCAGGCATATCACTCTTCCCCGAAGGTGGCTGCAAAGACCTCTTCCACAGTGGTCACGCCCCTTTCCACTTTTTCCATTCCGTCATCACGCATGAGAAGCATTCCCTCGCTCAGGGCCTCCGCTTTGAGTTCATCGGAATCGGCATTGCGATAGATCATCTTACGCAGGGATTTGCTGATGGAAAGGATCTCAAAGATCCCCACCCGCCCTGAATAGCCTGTATTATTACAGGTCAGACAGCCCTGTCCTCTGTGAAGGACAGTATCTTTTTTCAGGCCGTATTTCTCCAAAGCTTCGCTGTCAGCCACATAGGCTTCCTTGCAGCTGTCACAGACGCGCCGCACCAGGCGCTGGGCCACTACCATATTGAGGGAAGAGCCTACCAGGTAGGGAGGGATCCCCATATCGAGGAGCCTGGCCACTGTGGCAGAAGCATTATTGGCATGGATGGTGGAAAGGACCATATGTCCCGTAAGAGCCGCCCGGATGGCGATCTCAGCTGTGGCTTTGTCCCGGATCTCGCCTACCATGATCACATCGGGGTCCTGACGGAGCATGGAACGGAGGCCGGCGGCAAAAGTGAGTCCGGCTTTCTCATTCACCTGGACCTGATTGACATTGTCCATGTTGTATTCAATGGGATCCTCGATGGTGATGATGTTCTTGTCGGGACTCACCAATTCTTTTAAAATCGCATACATGGTGGTCGTCTTGCCGCTTCCGGTGGGGCCGGAAACCAGGATGATGCCATAGGGTTTCTCGAAGTTCTCGATAAACTGGGGCAGAGCCCTGTTGGAGATCCCGAGACTTTCCACGTCCAGCAGACCCATAGACTTGTTCAGGATCCTCATGACGATCTTTTCCCCGTAACTTGTGGGAAGCGTCGAAACACGGATATCCACATTGTAATTCTTATGCCGGAATGAAAAACGCCCGTCCTGGGGGACCCTCTTTTCAGCAATATTGATATTGGCGATGATCTTGATTCGGGAGACGATGGCCGCCTGGAGCTTTTTGGGCGGAGTGACGATCTCCAGAAGTTTTCCGTCGATACGGAACCTGACCTTCAGCATATACTCGAAGGGTTCGATATGGATATCTGTAGCGTTCTTGTTGATGGCCTCGATGAGAATATAGTTGACCAGGCGGATGGCCGGAGCCTCATCTTCTTCGGAGACGACCATTTCAGGTTCTGTCTCCTCCTCTTTTTCAAAGGAGATCTCCCCTTCGGTCTGCATCTGGATCTCCTTGACCTTCTGGATCTCAGAATAGAGGCGTTCGATGCTAGCGGTGATATCCTCTGCGTCTGCAAGCATGGTGACGATATTCATAGAGACGATACTTTTAAGATTTTCCAGGAGGATGATATCTTCCGGATGTTCTGTGGCCACATAGAGTTTATCCGTACGCTGGTCATACCTGATGGGAAGGACGTTATACTTCTGGGCTACTTCACGGGGGATCTTATAGACGACGTCCGGGCTGATATTGACGAACATGTCCCGTGTGACCAGATCCACATTAAGCTGCTCAGCAAGGACGGCAAGGAAATCATCCTTGTCGACAAGGCCCAGCTCGATGATAGCCTTCCCCAGCTTGACCCCCTCTTTTTTCTGGTAGGAGAGGGCATTATCCAGCTGCTCCTCATTGATGAGCCCTTTGCTGACAAGAAGCTCTCCGACCCTTGAATAGACATTTTTATATCGTTTGGGATCTGCCATGTCATCTCCTATCGGCCGGATATTCCGGCGGTCTTCGCTTTGACCAGTATAAGTTTGAACAGCGAGACTTTTGTATAATCATAGGCCGGGGTCCGGAGAAGTTTTTTCATCCCGGAAAGGCTGATCTGAGGGTAAGTGGCCAGGATCCGCTCGACTTTTTCCCGGAGCGTGAGATTTTTGACATCGGTAAAGTCTTCTACTGTATCAAGATTGATATTTGGGATATCCGTAGGAGAGAGCGAAGAGTCGTAAAAGGAGAGGACCGCGTCAGCCGGATCACGGTAGTAGGAGAGGATCCGGTCGTACTCCAGAAGATGAAAAGCTTTTTCAGGGTCTTTACGAAGAGCTGTGATCCTGATATCACCGCCCCCCGCCTTGATATTGTTCAGGATCCCAATAATGGTGTTCCACCCTACGGCAGCCACGAACTCCACATCAGACATATCCAGGACGAATTGAAGTTTTTCCTCGGCCAGGAGCCGTGTAAAGCGCTGGACAAGTATATTGGCTGTCCCTGAATCCAGATATCCCTGAAGGGCAATGACTGTGACCTTTTTCCCCTTCCCGGCTTCTTTTATCTCTTTGATAAGCTTTTCCATAAAGCCCCTTTCATCGTATGGTTTTTCACTTATATCATATCATGAAGGGCTCTCTTTTTCAACCGTTTACTCGATGATGACCTGTATGCTGCTGGGATCGAGGTCAATGAGGCTGACTGCTTCGGGATGGCCGATCTCCGGGACCAGATTGTATGTCCCTTTCTCATAGTCTCTTAGGTCCAGACTGACGCTGATACTCTCCCGAAGCGCTTCTGTCTCCATGGAGACGGGGACTTCGAATTTGAGTGAGACTACCCGGGGGAATATCAGTGAATAGGATCCGGTGACCCGGACAGGAATATCTCTGACCTCGGCTGTTTTTAGTTTGACGATCTCGATCCGGGCGAAGATCTTATCTTCTTCATCTCTGAGAAGAGTGGTATTCTCCGGAATATCAAGGGTGACTTCTTTGCTGAAGGACTCGGTCATCCCCTCCAGATCAAGGGGATAGGTCTCCAGGATCCCGACGCTTTTGGGCCCCCTGACCTTCACTACCGAGGGCGTCACGATAATCGGCTGCATAAGTTTATACCCTTTGGGAGGTGTTCCCCGGGAGACGATCCGAATGGGGACATATTTCTCTTCTTTCTCATCGATAACGACTCTGATGGAATCATGACGCTCGCTGATCTGAAATAGGCTGAGGTTTTCCGTCCCCATTATATTTCTTTTATCCAGGGAAAGTTCATATTTACCCTTTTCAAAACCATTCAGTTTGACTTCATAATAGAGCTCTTTTTTCATCAATTTGATGATATCGCTACCCCTGGCCTCCACACGGACGGTGACCTCCTCAGGGTCCATCGCAGCGATGACGAGACTCTCTTGTAACCCTGAATAGCGGACAGGGAGGTGAAAAGCTTTCGTGACAACCCGGTTATGTACTAAAGAAAACCAGAGAAGCAGAGAGATGAAGAAAGCCAAGATCCTGTAAAGGGTGTTCGTGAAGAAAACACCGGCAGGACGCTTAAGGAGTCTCTTTCCCATCGCCCTCCTCCCTTTTTTCCTTCTTCAGGGTCTCCTGACCCAGCCTTTCCTTCTCTATGAGAAGGTCATAGAGGACATCCTTGACTTCATTTCTGTTCATACCTCGGGTGAGAAACTGTCCCCGATGGGCAAAAGAGATCCGCTTTGTCTCCTCGGAGATCACGATGACCCCTGCATCGGTGAGCTCACTCAGTCCTACCGCAGCCCTGTGCCTCGTCCCGAACTCCCGGGGTATATTGGCCCCTTCCGGGAGCGGCAGGACACAGCGGGCAGCATAAATACGTCCGTTGCGGATAACCACGGCTCCGTCATGAAGAGGAGTGTTCAGCGAAAAGATGGTCACAAGAAGCTCACGGGTGACGGCTGCATCCAGGACGACGGCATTCTCGATGTAATTCCTGATATCTGTGTTCTGCTCGAAGACAATAAGAGCTCCTATTCTCCGGGAAGACATCTCCATGACGGCTTCGATGATCTCATTGATATAAGCCTCCTCTTCGGAGACAGCCTTCCTCATGATGAGGGAAAAGAGCGGGAGCTTGGAGACCTTATCCAGGATGTTACGAAATTCCGGCTGGAATAAAAGGAGGAAGAAGACTCCCCAGATGACAAGAAACAGGCTGCTGAGATAGTGGAGCATATGAAGCTGTAGCCACTGGGCCGCAAAGAAGAGAAGAAGTATGATCATCAGGAGGATGGTCATCTGCAAAGCCTTTATCCCCTTGAACGTCAGGAGGAGAAAATAAATAATAGAGGCCACGATAAGAATATCCAGGATATCTAGAATCGTAATATTTTGCAGATAGATCAGGAAATTGATATTAATGCCCTCCCTTTATCAAGAATAGAGCCTCTTCACGGGTCGATTTTCTCTTGAAAGCTCCCCGCATGGCTGATGTCACCGTCTTGGACCCCGGTTTTTTGATCCCCCGCATGATCATACAGAGGTGCTCCGCTTCAACGATGACAAAGACGCCAAGAGGGTTGACAAGATTCATGATGGTATCAGCTATCTTCGTCGTGAGCCTCTCCTGAAGCTGGGGAGCACGGGAGATCAAGTCCACAGCCCGGGCTATCTTACTGAGTCCGGTTACACGGTTCTCCTTAGGGATATAAGCGACATGGGCTTTGCCGAAAAACGGCAGAAGATGGTGCTCACACATAGAGTAAAAGGGGATATCCTTGACGATGACCATCTCGTCTTCATCAAAATCGGCATGAAATGTCACGACGATGTTTTTAAGCTCTTCGTCGGCTCTGTGAAGCCCGCTGAAGACTTCTTCATACATGTCGGCCACCCGACGCGGAGTATCAGCCAGGCCTTCCCGGTCAGGGTCTTCGCCGATGGCTTCCAGAAGGTCCCTGACGGCTTTGCGGATCTTTGCTTTATCCATTTGTCCCCTCCCCCCGGATGAGGGTGTCGATCTCCTCAGCTTCCAGGACTTCTTTATCCAGAAGAGCTTCAGCCAGCCTGACAAGGATGTCCTTGTTTTCAGCCAGGATCTTTTTAGCTTCCCGGTAAGCCTCTGTTACTATATTGCTTACTGAGCGGTCGATCTTTTCAGCTGTGCTTTCACTGTAGTCCCGGGTGCTTCCCAGGTCTCTTCCCAGGAAAATATGCTCCTCTTTTTTCCCGAATGTCAAGGGGCCGACTTCATCGCTCATCCCCCAGTTGGAGACCATTTTCCGGGCGATATCGGTGACTCTCTCCAAATCGTCGGAAGCACCGCTGCTGTATTCGTTGAAGATGATCTCTTCGGCGGCTCTACCTCCGAGGATACGCTGCATGAGCCCCGTAAGGTAATCTTTTGTATAGAGGTGTTTCTGGTCCAGGGGCAGAAAATGGGTCACACCGAGGGCTCTGCCCCGGGGAACGATGGTCACTTTATGGATGGGATCTCCGTTTTTAGTCAGTTTACCGATCAGGACATGCCCCGATTCGTGGTATGCGATCCTTTTTTTCTCCTCATCGGTGATGACCAGGCTTTTACGCGCTTTCCCCATGAGGACCTTGTCCTTGGCTTCTTCGAAATCTTCCATCTCCACGGCTTCTTTGTTAAGACGCGCTGCCAAGAGAGCGGCTTCATTGGTCATATTGGCCAGGTCAGCCCCACTCATCCCGGGTGTAGCTTTGGCCAGGATATCGAGACGGACATCAGCGTGGACGGGAATCGAACGGGTATGGACTTTGAGGATCTCTTCCCTTCCTTTTACATCGGGAAGGTCGATGACGACCTGACGGTCAAAACGCCCGGGACGCAGCAGGGCCGGGTCCAGAACATCCGGCCGGTTGGTGGCAGCGATGAGGATCACACCGAGTTTCGTGTCAAAACCATCCATTTCCACAAGTAGCTGGTTCAGTGTCTGTTCTCTCTCGTCATGTCCGCCGCCAAGTCCGGACCCTCTTGAGCGTCCCACGGCATCGATCTCGTCAATGAAGATAATAGCCGGTGCACCCCGTTTTGCCTGTTCAAAAAGGTCACGGACCCGGGCGGCGCCCACACCCACGAACATCTCCACAAAATCCGACCCGCTCAGTGAGAGGAAAGGGACATTGGCTTCTCCTGCCACGGCTTTGGCCAGAAGGGTCTTTCCTGTTCCCGGGGCCCCCACGAGGAGGACTCCCTTGGGGATCTTGCCTCCCAGCCTCTGAAAGCGGGAGGGCGCCTTGAGGTAATCGATGATCTCTTCCAGCTCCTCTTTTGCTTCTTCACAACCGGCGACATCATTGAAGGTCACACCCACTTCACCTTTGGCGATCATTCTGGCACGGCTTTTGCCGAACGAGAAGGCTTTGTTGTTACCTCCCTGCATATTACGCAGAAACATGATGAAAAAGACTACGAAGATGAGGGTTGGCAGCACATAGATAAGAAAAAGCTTCAAGTCGCCCGATGAGGGTTTTTTGATCTTGATGTCGGAATTCTGGCTGAGGAGACGATCGATGGTATTGGCCTGATCCAGGGGGATGACCGTCGTAAACTCTGTGGCCTTGTCCGGATAGGGCTTTTTGAACAGCCCTGTGACGTCCATCTCCTGAATCTCTACCGAATCCACATTCCCCGACTCCACCTGAGCGATGAACTCGCTGTAGGTGATCTCCACGGTTTTTGTGTTTTTCTGCCATTTATTCAGCCAGCTGAACGCCAGCATAAAAATAAAAAAGAGTATAATCCATATCATGACGTCTTTGAATTTACCCATGCACAGTTCTCCTTAATCCTTTTGATGAATTGTAAAGAAACAGGCTTAAAAGTCAAGGGAATTTGACCGGCTCCCCCTGCGGCAGGAGAAGCTGGTGCACCATGAGAAGAAAACGTCCTGTGATCCCCCAGATAACACCGAAAGAGGCAGAAAAAGAGACGATCTCATGCCTGAGGGGCTTCCCTGCTTCCTGCCGGGCTTTGAAAGTAAGCTCTGGCCCTGTCTGTGGGACAGCTTCCCACTCCAGTATGCCCTTACGGAAGGAAGAGGAAGACTGGATCTCCCGGAGCGGGAGGAGGTGGAGAGATTCCACTTCGCGGGGAGAAGGACGGAGATCCTCCATCGTCTCCCTTTTCAAAACACCCCAAAACCCATGGACCACCTTCCCCCAGGGATTGACCACAACACCCACAGCCCCGCCGGGTTCCAGGTCGCTGAGAGGAACCCCGATCTCTTCAGATGTCTCCCGAAGGGCTGTGGCCATAAGCGAGCTGTCCCCTTCGTCGTAATGACCCCCCGGAAAAGCGAACTGGCCGGGATGAGAGATCGTCCCTGTGCGTTTTTCCAGGAGAAGAGTCCACTCTCCCTTCTGAAAAAAGAAAGGGATGAAGACAGAAGAGGGACGTGAAAGCCCTCCCGCAGCGATAAAAGTTTCAGGCCTGGGTGATTGAAGCAGAGGAGGACGGGGACTATCGGCCATACCGCTCCTTAAGCAGGCCCTGGGGGAAAGTGTATATCCAGTAATCATGCTCCCGCTCCCAGGAGACCAGGCCTTCAGAAGCAAAGACATGCCTGATGAGAGGTTCATCGGGAATGACACTTTCCACATATCCTACCCCTGACTCTTGCATCTCATTAAGAAAAGAGGAGAGCAAAGCCCTTCCGGTTTCCACCCCTGAACATTGGAACAGGGTCAGTTTGACCTCTCCGGGCCGGTAATCCGGAGCAAAGGAGAGAAAATCCCCTTCCCTGCTTCCCAGGCATCTGAATGCCCTCCCGGTATCGGCAAAGAGGGGGAAAACCTCTTCCTTTACAGGGTAAACACGCCACCCGTCCACGATATAACCTCCGCATCGGTCAAAAAAAGAGGTGCGCCCGAGCAGCCGCATCTTCTCCCCTTCATCCTCAACACGACGGTATTGCTCATGGGCCTTCCATTTCTTATCGGGAAGGATCTCTACCGACTTGACATTAAGCTCCTTTTCTCTGATAAAACCATAGCGTTCAGAATTCTTTATGGAACCTATGTTTCCCCAGTAAGTTGCAAAACGGACTGTCTCAGGGTTTTGAGCAGCCAGCCGGGGCATGAGATAATCCAGTGTAGCCCGGCCGATACCCCTTGTCTTCAACTCCATATCTGAGCGCAACCCTTCAAGCCATGCATCCTTATCCGTTAGCCAGGTCAGTTTGGCACACCCGGCCAGGTGATCTTCAACCTCCACAGCGATAAAAAGCCCTCTCTCATCATTCACCCACTTATGAAACAACATGGGAAGATAATCATGCCCCTCCCACAGGTTCTCCACCATCTTTCGGACAGCCTCTTCATCCCCGGGCCGCATGGGGCGCACTTTAAAATCCATCACTCAACTCCTTGCCAGGCAGAGGGCGAGGATATCCACTCTCCGTGCCCCGCCTCTTTTCAGAGCTCTGGCGGCTTCTTCCGTCGTAGCCCCGCTTGTCACGACATCATCCACGAGGAGAAGAGACAAGTTTCCGATCTCTTTTGTCACACAAAAAGCCCCTTTCACATTTTCGCGGCGTTCACGGATGCTCTCCAGGGAAGATTGAGGCCTTGTCTTTCGCCCTCTTTTAAGAAGGCCGGCTCCGTTTTCACAGGGCAAAAGAGAGGCCAGTTCTTCGGCCTGGTTGAAACCCCTCTCTTTCTGCCGGCTATAAGCCAGGGGGACAGGGACCACGGCATGATGTACCCTGTTCCGGAAAGACTCGCAATAGAAATCGCTCAGTTCCCGGGAAAAAGTCCTTAAAAGCGACCGGTCTCCACCATACTTCATCCGGTGCACCAGGGAGGCCATGGTATCATCATAATGATAAAGGCAGCGCCTTAGGGACCACCCCCGGCTCGGCGGCCTGGGAGCGCATTCGGGACAAACTCCTCTCCAGGCCATGGGACGACCGCAACGGGTACAGACCCTCTCCCCGATCCGGGGGAGAGATTCCAGGCACCGGGGACAGATCCCTTCCCTGGCCGTTGTCTTTTCTCCGCATAAAGGACAATATTGAGGAAAAAGAAAATCCTCTAGGACGTCGCTAATCGCTTTATATAGCGGAGAGCTTCTTCTCTGGTCTTTATCTCCCCGTCGATATGCATTTTGTGCACTTTTTCCAGAATCCTGCGTAACTCTTCCCCCCTTTTAAACCCTGTCTCCTTCAGGTCGTTCCCGTTCACCAGCTGTCTTTTCCGTGAGATCTCCATGATATAAAGAGAAGCATATTGCTGAAAGCGCTCATTGTGAGCATACGCCGCCATCAGATAGAGGATGGCATCCGGCTCCAGATTCCTGAACAAGTCATAGATCTCGCTCTTTTTCAAAAAGCGTTTTACATGGACAGCTTTATACCGCTCACGGATAAAAGCCTCCACCTGGTCTGAAAGGGTTTGAAACCTTTTGGTCAGCTCAAACTTCTCTATACACTCCTGGCGCAGATTTTGGTCCATGTCACTGAAGAGAGCCATGAGATAAAGGGATCTCTCCTGGATCTTCTTTTTAAAATAGAGAAGCCTGTACCAGTGGATGGTATGGCGTATTTCCCTGAAGATCTTCACTTTCTCTTTGGTAAAACGGAGGCCCCTGAAAAGTTCGGGAAAGATCCCCAGTTCTTCCATGAGTGAAAAGGCATTCTCGGGATAGTCCTCTTCGAAGATGAGAAAAAGCTCGTCTTTGACCCGCCGCCCTGAGAGATATTGGATGACTTTCATCTCCAGGGCATTTTTTAAGAGGCCCATGGTCTGCTTTCCAAATGCGAAATCAAAACGAGCGGCAAACCTCACTCCGCGAAGGATCCTGGACGGGTCTTCGATAAAGCTTATGGTATGCAGGACTTTCAGAACACCTTTTTTCAGATCCTCATATCCTCCGAAAAAGTCATAAAGGTCTCCGAAACTCTCCCCGGAAAGAGAGATGGCCATGGCATTCATGGTAAAATCCCTGCGGTAGAGGTCATATTTCAGCGGAGAACGCATGACGACCGGAAGGGCCCCCGGGCGGGCATAAGTCTCGGAGCGGGCCGTGGCGATATCCATCTTGAACCCATCCTCGAAGAGTACCGTGGCAGTCTGAAACTTTTTATGAATGATCACTTTCCCGTGCTCTTTTTCCGCCAGGGCCTGAGCTACCTCGATGCCGCTTCCCTCCACCACCAGGTCGATGTCATAGGTGGCTCTTTTCAGCAGAAGGTCGCGGACAAAACCTCCCACGACATAGGCTCTATACCCCAGGCTGTCGGCAATCTCTCCGGCGGTCCGGGCCCTCTTGTAATTGGCCCCTTTCAAACCGTATCTGAAGTCCGAAGAGAGGTTACGGATGCTTTTTTTCTGTCCGTTCCCGATAAAATCCATCAAAAGCAGATCATTTTTTGTGATGATTCCGGCCAGAGCCCCTTCACGGCTGACCAGCACCATGGATCTCCTCTTTTCCAGGATCTCTTCACGGGCTCTTCTTACATCTTCATCCTCACTCAGGACGGGGACTTCCCTGTCTAAATAGTCGCTCACAGGAAGATGCCCGAAGTCATGCTGATAGAGCCGGTTGACCTCTTTCTGAGTGATCATTCCCTGAATAGCCCCGCTCCGGTCTGTCACCGGGATCTTGGAATGGTTATAAGCCAGCATCTTTTCCCTTACCTGTGTGATGGTCTCTTCCTCCGCTGCCGTGACCACATCCCGGTTCATGACCTCTCTGAGAGGACGCTCTTTCTTGTAGCATCGGAGGATGATATCATAGGCCTTTTCCCGGGCATCCACATAGGAGGTCTCCTTGAGAGAGACATAAGCTGCAGAGGGATGGCCGCCTCCTCCCAGAGGAGCTACACTTTCGCGGACATCGATAAGCCTGTTGCGGCTTCTTGCAAGAAAATAGACCGTCTTCCCCAGGCGGACCAGGACAAAGACGGCTTCCACGGCCAGGATAACCAAAAGGCGCTGAGCAACAAATGAGATATTGGAGACATACTCTTCACGTTCAGCGGTGCAAAAAGCGATCTTTCCGTTTGCCGTATCCAAATAGGTGCTCTGTTTAGCCAGGTCGTCCATGATGGAAAGCTGTTCCGCTGTCAGATCCGTCACCAGGTAACGGGAGAGATAAGAGATGTCTTTCTCTTTCAACATCCCGAAGAGTTCTGCAAAGGCCCGCACGTCTGCCTCATGCAGCGAAATATAACTGAAAAAACCCGTGTCTTCGTAGAGCCCCAGAAGGAAGAGCCTGACATGAGCCTCCTCCAGGATAATTCCTTCTTTGCGGATCTCTTCCATAAGAAGAGAAATATTGGCCCCGTAAGGTTTGTAGACCCCTTTTACCCTGTTCTGTTCCAGCCACTCCCCCGTTTCAGGGTGGTGATCATAGACATAAACGACGGAACACTTACCGATAAACTCTTCAGGTATTCCGGTACGGTTCAGATCATTATTGTCCACAAGGATCATCTGCGTGCAGGGAGTCTCAAGCTGTGAGGCGAAAAGATAGGAGATTCCCAGCTTCTCCCGGTTGATATAATCTCTGACGGCGCGCTCTGCATTGTCCGGAAAGACAGGGGTAAAACCCGGATAGAGCAGGCCTGCCGCTACCATGGAGGCCAGGCAGTCAAAATCCATATTCGTATGTCCTGCAATGATCTTCACGGAATCCTCGCTCCTATGGAAAACTCGATCTTTCCATTCTCCTCATTCCATAAATATTCCCAGCGGGCGTATTTTATCAACAGGATCTTCTGTTCGACTCCCACAGACCAGTAAGGCTCCCACACCCCGCCCTCTCTTGAGACCCAGCCGGCGTAGAGGAAGGGTACCGCAAGGGGCGTTAAGCCCTGCCCCTTGATCCCGACAGCGAAATGCCCGACTCTATTATACATGGCATAGCGGTCATGGTCAAAGAGGTTTTCAAACCTGATCTTCAGGTTTTTGTCGCTTTCCTCTCGACTGATCTGTCCCCAGAAAAAGGACGTGTAGAGCGAAATCCCCCGGACAGCCTCCCAGTAACCCTCCCCTGTGAGAGTGAAACGGTCATATTTCAGCCCGTTCAGGGAAGTCTCATATTCTCCGTTAAAGGAGAGCCCCCGGGTAGGCAGGTTCAGGTCATTGAGTGTGTCGGTACGCAGCCCCCCCAGGAGAAGCCACTGTTTCTGTTCCGGCCCTTCCGGATAGGGATTATAAGCCCGGTAGGCCAGCCCCACGGTCCGCTGATGGCGATATCCGTTGTAGGAGAGGGACACACGGCCGGTCTTTCGGAATTCTGTATATTCCTCGTCGGGAAAGAGGCTGTCTTCCCTGTATCCCGCTTCATATCTCAAGACAAAAGGGCTTTTTAAAAAGGATGATGTGCCTGCAAAAAGGCGAAGAGACAAGTCCCTGCTTAATAAGAGCTCTGCCCCGGCGAAATCGCCCCAGTGAAGGACCTGGTTTCTCTCATACCGCAGAAAGGTCAAAAAACCCTTGTCTGACCTGTAATTCCCTGCCAGGCTGATAATATTGTTTTCACGCTCCTTCACAAGAAGCTTCAAAACCGCTCCCTCTTCACTCTTTTCCAGGTAGGGAAGGAGGATGGCGAATTTCCCTGTGGCATAGAGCCTGTCCAGGGCTCGGAGAAGAGTGCTGTCAAACCATTGTCCCTGTTCAAAACCCATGATCTGCCTGATCTTCTCGTCTGAAGTGAAATGGTTTCCCTGGGCTTCGACCCCTGTGATTTTCAGCCTGTTTGTCTCCAGGGTGAGGATTCCATTCTCATAGGCCCATCCCCCGATATTAACGCTGTAAAAACCCCGATCCTTCTCGACCTTTTTGATCTCCTTGAGAAGGAAGCGGACTTCATCCAGGCTTTCCGTCGTGTAGCTGATGTCTCTTTCAGGGCTATCGATCCGGATAGAAGTAAGAGGCTCCACTTTTTCGATGAAAAGGATATTATCATCCAGCCGGGCTTCAAAAGCCCAGGGAGTCACGGGAGAAAGAAACTCAAGGCATGCCCGGTAGATAGCCTCTTCAGAAAGAAAAGAACCTACGGAACGGGCTCCTTCCCTGTAACGGATCTCTCTGATGTAGTATTTGACTTCACCGAGTTCCACCTTTTCCCGGATCTCAGACAGATGGTCCCTGGTGTACTCGTACCCGATCCGAAAGAGTTCGCGGGCTTTGTCAAAGCTGCTCCCGTCGAACTCCTCGACAGGAAAGGTCACCACAAGGTCCGCCAGGGCCCGGGCCTCTTTTTCTCCCTCCTCCACCAGGTTGGCTGCCATCTTTTTCAGAGAAGAGAGCGCCGAAGAGAGGTCTTCTTCCGGAGGGGGAAAATCAAAGGCGATGAGTGTGTCCGCTCCAAGGCTCTTAAGCTCCTTCACCGGCAGGTTATGGTATATACCTCCGTCCACCAGGGCTCTCCCCTGAACCTTCAGGGGAGGAAAGACTCCCGGTATGTTCATGCTTGAACGGACAGCCAGGCCGAGGTCCCCTCGGTCCCACACAAACCCCTCTCCGGAGACGAGGTCGGCTGAGACAGCACGGAAGGGGTAGTAGAGAAGATTAAAGTCATCAAGTGCGTCCATGGCGCTTACAGTAGAGAGATGGGTTAAAAAGAGCTTCTGCAGCTCATATCCGGGCAGTATCCCCTCTGGGATCACGGGGCCCTTCTCAGACAGGCTGACACTTCCTATAAAGAGGTCATACTGGTCTTTGCGGGTCATCCTGACATTACTCCGCTGGGGAAGATCCATAAACATCTCAAAAAAATCGGTCTCCTCCATAAGTGAGATGACTTCATCCACATCATATCCGGCAGAGAGGAAACCTCCGATAATAGCCCCCATGGAGGTACCTGTGATCATGTCGGGAGCCATCTCCTCTTCAAGCAGAGCCTTCATGGCGCCCAGATGGGCGAATCCCAGGGCCCCGCCTCCGCTCAGAGCTACCCCCCAGTAGGTGCTTTTTTTCAAGCTCTCCCTCACTTTTCCTGTGGGATAGACATGGATCCTGTACTTAAACAGAGTCTCTCCCAAAACCGGAAGAGGGAAGAGAAACCCTGCCAGAAGGATGACCGACAGCCACCTCTTCATCGCTCACCGCTTTTCAGAGTCACATAGGGTTTTATCTCTTTAAATGTTACCGGGCCGATCCCTTTGACTTTTTTCAATTCTTCCACCGAGTCGAAACCTCCTTGTTTTTGACGATAGGTGACGATGCGCCCTGCCAGAACAGGCCCTATTCCCCTGATCCGTTCCAGTTCCTCGGGGGAGGCCTCATTGATATCCAGGGGAAGACTCTCTCTTTTTTGCTGTGAGACGGGCCGGGTTTCATTTTCAGCGGGCTTCTCCCTCTGAACCCCTCTTTTCAGGGAGACAGAGCCCTGGATATAATAGGCCAGGGAGGCGACAAACACAATCAAAGAAAGGAGATAAAATACTTTATATAAGGGGCGCTGATGAGAATGCATAGAAGATATATGCGCAGGCTCCCCCTGTCAAACCCAGTAGAAGGAAGGCCACTCCGTCAGAAGCCCTGAAAGAGAGTTTCCCGCGCTTTGTCCGCAGCTCACCTCCTCTGTAACAACGGCTTTCCATGGCATCGGCAAGTTCTTCCGCCCGTTTGAAACAGGAGACGAAAAGAGGGACGAAAACCGGAAGAAGCCTTTTGATCCGCTGGAAGAGATTACCCTTGTCAAAATCAACTCCCCTTGACATCTGAGCTTTGATCAGCCTGTCGATCTCCTCCAGAAGTGTGGGGATGAAACGCAGGGCGATAACCAGCATGAGAGCGATATCCTCAACAGGGACTTTGAACCTTTTGAGCGGTTTCATGAAATACTCCATGGCATCGGTAAGCCTGATGGGCGAGGTCGTAAAGGTGAGGATCACTGATGTAAAGACGAGAAGGTAGATACGCAGAGCATAGAGGGCCCCGAAATAGGCTCCTTCCCGTGTGACCTTCCACCAGAGAGTCTCCCCGGGAGTAAAAAAAAGGTTAAAGAGAGCAGAAAAAAGAATCAGAAAAAGGACCGGTTTCAGGCCCTTCCATATATAGCGGTAGCGGAGAGATGATGCCATGAGGACAAGATGAAGGGCGGCCATGAGGAAAAGGTAAACGGTAAGGGAGGGAAAGAGAAAGACTAATATCATCACCCCTGTAAGCCCGATAAACTTCGTCCGGGGATCCAGGTTATGGACCGCTGAGTCCAGCGGGATGTATTGTCCTATTGTAAAGCCGCCTAAGAATTTCATCTCTCATTTTTTCATATAATGATACAGCAAAGCAGCCGTCGCCTCAAGTGAATCTTTATGCGTCCGCTCATAGGCATGTGAAGCATCTACGCCGGGCCCCAGGACGATGGTCCTCAGATCGAGCCTGGTCCGGCGGGCAGCAGAAGCATCCGACCCGTAATGGGGGTAGATATCCACTTTAAAGGGGATCTTCTTCTCCCCGGCCAACTTTGTCAGTTCTCGTCTCAGGCCCAAATCATACGGCCCGCTGCTGTCTTTGGCGCAGAGGCTCACCGTAAATTCGTCTGATTCCTGTCCCCGTCCGGGAGCTCCCATATCGACTGCAATGAATTCTGTACAATTGTGATCCAGGCCGTTGGCTGCTCCCGCGCCCACCTCTTCTGTATTGTTGAAGTAGAAGAGAAGCGTCCTGGGCGGAACGATCTTTTCATCAGCGATGGCCTTCATAAGTCCCATGAGAACCGCGACACTGGCTTTGTCATCCAGAAAACGACTTTTAACAAACCCCTCCGGAGTCACCCGGAACCGCGGGTCAAAGGAGATAAAATCACCCACGGCGATACCTGCCTTTTTCGTCTCTTCGGCACTCGATGTCCTGATATCCGGGCGTATCTCCATATTTTCAGCTTTCCGCTCCAGTTTACGGGCATCATCATAGACATGGACCGACTGGGAGTTAGAGAGGATCGTCCCTGTAACCGTCCCCCCTTTTTCCGTATGGATCTCCACATTCTCACATTCGACCGCTGTCATAAGAAAGCCTCCGATGGGAGTGAAGGCAAGTCTTCCGTCAGCTTTGACCTCCTTCACCATGGCTCCCAGCGTATCGACATGGGCATCAAGGACCAACGTCTCATCCCGCTCTCCCGGGACCCTTACCACAACAGCTCCTTTTTTCAAACGGGTGATCCCGGCCTCGGGAAGAAGGCGGGCAGCCTCCTTTTTGATCAGGTCCAGGACCTCGTCGGTATTTCCCGTGGGAGAGGGGACAGCAACGATCCTCGACAGAAGATCTATGATGTAATTCACATCTATCATAAGAGCCTCAATCTGCTTTCCGCCTGAAGACAGCCGGAGTATCGAACTCGGGCAGGTCGGGATTCGTCAGGACAAGCCTCTCCAGAGGGACGTCTTTTCCGGCGATTTCCTTGAGTTTGTCCACACCGTGTTTTTTGTTTTCACGAAAACCCTTCGCAATCACCGTGACCTTGATCTCTTCACTCATATCCTGGTCATAGACCACACCGTATTTCAGGTTTCCGTATCCGTTGGTCTTCTGTTCGATGACTTTTACGATGCGTTCCACTTCACCCATCTCGAAATCCTGTCCTGTGGTCACATTGACTAGGATCTCTTCGGCGCCTTCCATGCTCAGTTCTTCCATCAGGGGACATTCCACCGCCTTCTGGGCAGCTTCCACAGCCTTATTCTCTCCGACTCCCAGGCCCATGCCGATAAACACGTCTCCGGGAGTCTTCATGACCTTGGCCAGGTCACTGAAATCCACATTGATGACTCCCGCTGTATCGAGAAGTTCGGTGATTCCGCGGACGGAATCCAGCAGGACATTATCTACCATGCGGAAAGCCTGAAGGAAGGAGATCTTTCCCTCCTGAAGGAGGAAAAGACGCTGATTGGGGATGACGATGACAGCATCGGCAGACTCCTTTACTCCCTCTATCCCCTTTTCTGCATTTTCCATCCTGGATTTCCCTTCGAACTCAAAGGGTTTAGTTACTACAGCGATGGTCAAAATCCCCATCTCACGTGCCACTGATGCGATAACCGGTGTCGCTCCGGTCCCGGTTCCGCCGCCCATCCCCGTTGTGAGAAAGAGAAGGCTGGCGCCATCGATCATGTCGCGGATCTTGTCTCGGTCTTCTGATGCGGCCTTTTCCCCTATTTCAGGATTTCCGCCCGCTCCCAGTCCCCGGGTAAGCTTGCTTCCGATGGCCAGCTTATGGCGCGCTTTGTTCTGATCCAGGACCTGAAGGTCAGTATTGACGGCAACGAAGTCAAGGCCCTTGAGAAGTCCCGAACCGACCATATTATTGAGAGCGTTGCATCCCCCGCCGCCGATTCCGAAGACTTTGATCCTGACATTGAACCGTTCTGCATCTGTTCTTTCAATACTTATCATGACAACCTCCCTTACCGGTTACTGAACAGCCTTTTCAGATAACCTGTTACTTTCCTGTACAGGGCAGGAAAATCTCCCATAAACCGCTCCTCATATTCATCCAGATGGTTTTTACCGTAAAGCAGAAGCCCCACCGGCGCTGCGAACTGGGGTTGGCTCACATCAAGCCCCGTGATCGTCCCGGTGGCTCCCGGGACTCCGATCTTGACCTGGACGTCGAACATCTGCTCCAGTAGGCGGTCAAAGCCGTGGAGCCTGGCCATTCCCCCGGTCAGGATAATGCCGGCAGGAAGGTCACGTGTGATGTTGATATTATTCCTTCTTACCCGGTCAAAGATCAGGTCACCGATCTCTTCGAGACGGGGACGGATGATCTCTTCGATGTTCTCTCTCTTGATACGTCCGGGCGGGCGGCCACCTACTGCGGGGACTTCGATGAGTTCGTCCGGGTCCACAGTTTCGTCGATGTAGGTCGTCCCGTACCGGATCTTCAGCTGCTCCGCTTTATTCTTAGGAGTCTTCAATACCGTCGCCAGGTCACGGGTGACGATATTTCCCCCGATCTCAAGGACATCGCTGTAATGGAGTGCATCGTCGATAAATACAGCGATATCCGTCGTTCCCGCGCCCATGTCGAGGACCATACACCCCAGCTCTGATTCATCTTTGTCCATGACAGCCATACTCGAGGCCAGGAGGTTAGGCACGGTGTCTTTCAGTCCGAGGTCAGCTTTCATCACACACTTTTCAATATTCCTTATCTGTTGAGTATTGCTGAGGATGATATGCATATCCACTCCCAGTTTGATTCCCGACATCCCGCGGGGCTCTTTGATACGGTCCTCGCCGTCAATGCTGTACCACCGGGGGATCTGTTTCACGACAGTCTTCGACTCCGGAAGAGGTTCCACTTTGGTCTTGGCCTGGTCTTTAACCCGTTCCACGTCTTCCTGATCGATCTCATGTTCCCGTCCCGAGACCACGACACTGCCTTCTTCGTTTCTTGACTCGATGTGCCGTCCGCTGAAACCTACGATGAGATCATTGATGTTTTCTCCATATTGGGACTGGGCATCATTGACCACCTGGCTTATATTCCGTACAGTCATCTCGATATTCTTGATGATCCCCTCGCTGATGCCGCAATTTCCCATGCTGCAGGTCACCATTCCCATCCCTTTGATCTCCAGAGCTCCGGAGTGGTCTATGGCCCCGATCATCGCTTTGATATTCTGTGATCCAAGGTCGAGACTCATCAGGATCTTTTCATTTTCCATCAGTCACCTCCGCCGTTTCTTACCACCACATAGGGTATGAACCGTAAATCAACATAATGCATCTTGTTATTGACCTTTATCAGTTCCGCCAGAGCTTCCGCCTTTTCCCGGAAGGCCTCTTTTCCGAAATTGCATACCATAGAGTGCCCCTGTTCATCGACGACAGTGGCCACCACTTCGTAAGGGGCGCTGCAGGAGAGAGCCTTGACGGAGAACTCCGTTTTCCCGCGGATCTCAGCCAGGAGTCTCAACCCCGCCTTGAGAGACGCTTCCCCGGTGATCACCGGAACCTCTTCGGACCCGGTTTCCGGAAAAAGGACCCCCTCGTCATCCACGCACATCCTCTCTCCTCCAGCTTTTATAAGGCCTAAAGGCCTTCTTTCAAAGACCGTGATGATGATCTTGTCAGGATAGGCCTTTCTCACCTGCACCTCTTTGACATCCGTGTTGTCCAAAAGCTCTTCACGGAGAGACGCCGCATCGACTTTCAACAGGTTCCGGCCCTTTAATGCGCTGATCCGGGACGGGACAGGGTGTCGGGTCAGCCCTGTGACTACGACCTCCTTTACTTCCAGAGCGCTCCAGGACCCCAGCAGGGCCCCTCCTCCGTAAAAGAGGCCGGCCAGGAAAAGTCCCCATAAAAGTAATTTGAATACCCGCACTTTCCGGGCTCTTTTTTTCTTTCTCGTTACATAGGCCATGACTCCTCCTCCCCGACATCCCGGGCCAGACGTCTGACAGCCAGGTTTCCGTCCCCGGCTCCAAAGGAGATCACCGTCATCGGGGATGAAAGGAGAGAGCGCATAAGATGATAAGCTTCATCCACCCCTCCGGCGTAAAAGACACCGCTCCGAAAAGACGAAAGTTCTTTGACAAAATCCATACCGTCGGGGCTTTTGACTTTCTTTTCCGAGGCCCCGTATACCGGCAGGACCACGATGAAATCCCCCCGGTTCCTGAAGACTTCCAGAAATCGCCTGTAAAACATTTTGAACCGTGTATACCTATGGGGTTGGAAAAGAATCATCGTGGGAGCCTTCGATTCCTCTCCCCTGAGGGCGGCCTCGATCTCAGTGGGGTGGTGGCCGTAATCATCGTAAACGGCGATCCCACCTTTCCTTGCCAGAAGTTCCATCCTCCGGCCGGTCCCTTCATACATCTCCAGCCCCTGAAAGACTTTATCGGGGTCACACCCTGTTTCGCTTAAAGCTGCATAAGCCAGGAAAGCGTCAAAGACATTGTGAGCCCCCCTTTTCTTCAGATGACAGGTCCTCTTCCCGATCCTGAAGTAATCATCTCCCCACTCATCGGGCCGTATCCTGCCTCTCTTCAATCCTACAGTCACCAGGCCGTTTCCGGTTTTTTTCAGCTTCCCTGCAGCCTCTTCTCCAGCAAAGACCGGCCCCCGGAAGCTCTCCACAAACTCCTGAAACGCCTCCCGGTATCTCTCCTCATTCCGGTAATTGTCCACATGCTCCAGTTCGATGTTCGTGATCAGGGCTGCCTCCCCTTTTTGGAAAGAGAGAAAGGACCCGTCGCTCTCATCCAGCTCCACTGAAGCCCTGCGTCCTTCTCCCCAGTGGCCGTTCCAGCCGGTCTGACTGAGAATACCCCCGATATAGTAGGAGGCTTTCTCCCCCTCCAGAGCTAAAAGAGCTGAAGCGGTGAAGGAGGCCGTGGTCGTCTTTCCGTGGCTTCCCACGACTCCGTAAACCTCTTTTTCTTTAAACAGGTCTGCCAGGAAAGTCCCCCGTGAGATAAGAGGGATCTCTCTTTTCAAAGCCTCATCCCATTCCGGGTTATCAGGGCCCACAGCACTGGTGAAGATGACTTTTTGACACTTTCCCGGGATATGGTCACGGCTGTGGCCGTAAAAGAGCGAAGCTCCCCGCTGTTGCAGAGCACGGGTCCTGTCATTCTCCTTCAGGTCCGACCCTGAAACACGGTCTCCGCGCTCAAGGCAGATCTCCGCCAATGCGCTCATTCCGATACCGCCTATACCGATAAAGTGGATGATCATAACATCGCCTCCGCAATCCGTTCCGCGGCGCTTATCTTCTTCTGCAGGGGCTCCCGGCCCCCTGTCTTTCCGGCCCTGTTCATTTTTATCAGGGCTTTTTCCAGGCGCTCCTCGAATCCGTCACCCTCTTCCACCATGATATAACCGCCCTTCTTTTCCATGGCCCGGGCATTGGCCCGCTGATGGTCATCTTTAGCGTGGGGATAGGGCACAAGGATCCCCGGGATCTCCAGGGCCTCCAGCTCAGCCAGGGCTGTGGCCCCTGCCCGGGAAACAGCCAGAGCCGTCTCGGCGAAGATCTCTTCCATATGGTGGCAATAGGAGAAGATACGCAGTCCCGGCCTCTCTTCAAGGGCGGAAGAGACCATCTCGAAGTCCCGCTCTCCGGTGATCCATAGAAGCGGACGGCCCAGTTTTTTCAAAAACCCTGATTTCTCCAGACGGACCAGAGCCTCATTCAATCTCCTGGACCCCAGGCTTCCGCCCAGAACTGCCAGGCCTTCTCCGTCGGGAATGATCTTCAGAAGAGAGGCGCGGACAGGATTCCCTGTCCATAAGGCCTTCCCCGGGGCGAATCCCGAGAGACTTTCGGGAAATGAGACAAAGACCTTTACGGCCAGAGGCGCTAAAAGACGGGTGACACGGCCCGGAATGACATTCTGCTCCAGCAGATAGAGAGGCTTTCTCTGAAAAGCCGCAGCCAGTCCGAAATAAAAGCTTACATATCCCCCGGCGCATACCACACAGTCAAAAGCTTCTTTACGAATCCAACTGCTGATAGAGAAAAGAGTCAGCGGGTTTTTAAAAAATCCCCCTATCTTTTCACCGGGCCGATAGATCTCAAATCCCCGGTAATCGGCCCCTTCCCGCTCAAAGAGTTCCCGCTCCATGCGATGGTTGGTTCCTCCGAAAGCGACACGGGCCCCCCGGCCGGCTAAAAACTGCCCCAGGGCCAGGGCAGGATAAATATGCCCTCCGGTTCCTCCGGCAGCCAGGAGCACCTTCATGACATCCTCCTTGCAATATCTTTTTCAATGCTTCTGGCCATTCCCAGAAGCGTCATGAAAACGAGAAGAGAGGTCCTTCCGTAACTGATCAAAGGCAGCGTCATGCCGGTTACCGGGAAAAGCCCTACGGTAACGCCCATATTGATCACCGATTGGAAGGCAAAAAGAGAGCCTGTCATAAGAAGGAAATAGCGTTCATAATCATATTTTGATTCTTCTGCAAGACGGATAAATTTGAAAAAGAGAAGAAGGTAGAGAGCAATGATCCCCAGAATGAAGATAATGCCCATCTCCTCCCCGATGACAGAAAAGATAAAGTCTGTATGAGCTTCCGGGAGCAGATTTTTATAGGCGCCTGAGCCGAATCCGCGCCCGAAATAACCACCCATCTGAAAAGCGGCGATAGAGTGTCTCAGCTGGTAAGCCGGAGGGGCTCCGTTAAAAAGATAGTCCAGCCAGGAGGCTACTCGCCCGCTTCTGAAGCCTCCCCCTCTCAGAAGAAAGAGAAGCCCGACCGTTAAAGCTGAGGAGGCCCAGAAGAGTATGGCCTTGGGATTCCGCCCCGATACGAAGAAGACGACTCCGTACAGGGAGAGAATCAGCACCGAAGTGGAAAAATCATTCCCCGTGAAGATGAGAAATGCTGTGGCCGCTGTGATCAGCAGCGGGTACTGTTTCAGCGAGGTTGACCTTCCAGGCCTCCTGTATCCTCCTGCTTCTTTGTGGAACGAAGCGGTCAGATAGAGGATCAGCGTTAACTTGGCCCCTTCCGAGGGCTGGAACCTTAAAAATCCCAGCTCGATCCATCGGCGGGCCCCGTTTATCTCAACGCCCACATGGGGCAGGAAAACGGCTACGAGAAGGATTAGGGAAAGAAGGTGGAGCCAGGGCGCCAGGGGAAGCAGACGCTTAAGGACCACCCGTGACGCCAGGGCGTAGATTAACAAACCGGCCAGGGCTGCCAGAAGATGCCTTTTAAAATAAAAGAGAGGATCCCCTGTATGGCGCATGGCCGGAGAGATGCTGGCTGTCCACATGGCCAGGATAGAAAAAGCATAAAAGGCCATGATGATGATCTTCATATCCATGACCACGGGACGGGGGCTTTTCATATCTCCTCCTTTTTCAGGCGGAGGGACTCTTCTTTGAAATGACGTCCCCGCTCTTCAAAATTCGAATACATGTCAAAGCTGGCCGCAGCCGGCGAAAGAAGGACGATATCCCCTTTAAGCGCTTTTGAGAAACTCAGACGCACAGCCTCCTCCATCCCCCCGGCACTCTCATAGGTGATCTTCTCTCTCTCCATCATGCTTTTAATACGGGGAGTCGTCTCCCCCAACAGGACGACGGCCCGGCACTCTTTTCTGATAAGAGAGAGAAGGGGGGTGAAATCACTCTTTTTTGCATCATCCCCGCCAAGGATCAGAATGATCTTTCGGCCGGGAAAAGAGGCGAGGGCTTTTTGAGTGGAATCCACATTGGTCCCCTTGGAATCGTTGACAAAGAGGATTCCCATTATTTCACAGACTGGTTCCAGGCGGTGTTCTATCCCCTTGAAATCGCAGAGGTCCTCCGCCCACCGGGCCA